>JACKZZ010024230.1_pt1 | contig 36645 bp, 18 predicted proteins | sample 8027871 | NCBI WGS metagenome assembly JACKZZ01 (sample SAMN15724774, study PRJNA655200) | protist metagenome | isolation source: fluorescence activated cell sorting (FACS) single amplified genomes of... | place: USA: West Boothbay Harbor, Gulf of Maine | collected 2000-07-19
GCAGCAGCAGCAGCAGCAGCAGGAGGAGGAGGAGGCTCAAGATTTGTCTACTGGCACGAAGAAGCAGCGATTCCCCCACCAGGAACTACAGGAGCTCCAGCAGCAGCAACGTAATAGTGGCATAACGGACCTCTCTCCGAGGCACACGCAAAAGAGGCAGTCCAAAGCTCAGCAACATAAGGAATCAGATATGGACGATGTAGCGTTGGCGCAGATGAGAGCTGAAGAACAAGCAGCGGCAGTGGCGGCTGATATGCGAACAAAAAAGGTAACGAAAGAAGACGTCGAGGCAATTAACAGCATCATCATTGGTGGAACTGGAAGAGTCAAAAGTACCGGGTTGAATCGAACTATCAGATCTGCTGGTGCCATAAAGCAACTCACAAGGACAGAAACGACTGCTGGTGGAGGAAAAAGTGTGTCCAAGGCTGGAAAAATGGAGCGAACTCAATCAGGACACATCGGTGGAACTAAGTCAGTACAAACTTCTGCACAAGCTGCTGCTTTACAAAGAGTGAATGCCCGCATGAATGTCGTGAATAGAGCACAAAACGAGACAAGAGCTCCTCAAAATAAGGATGTAAGCCCGGAAGCCACCAGAACAATTGGGAGCATCTTGGGAAAAAAGAGAAGTCCTCTCTCCGACGGGAAGGTTTCGGTTGAAGCATCCAGTGCTAATGTAGAAGAAGTGAGCTCAGAGGAGCTGAATACAGAAGAAGCGGGTGACAACGCGACGCCAGTGAGGTCTCGCGGCAAGACACGCGCGGAATATTTGACAGAGAGGCGGTCTTTCAGCGAGACGTTTCCCAAACCAGGACCTTCTCAAGCCGATATTGGCAGTATTCATGATCTTTCTTTAGCAATTTCCGGAGAAGTGAACCCGTTCTTGAGGACGACAGGAGGAGGAAAGCTGCACGTGGAGCGCACTAAGACAATAGCGGATCCGAGCAGCGGCGTGCTTTATGTGGCTGAAGGGGGCTCTGCCAAGACGTTCGTACCACCCATCAGTGTTGCAGCTATCGCGGATAAGGAATTCGTGCACACTTACGCAGCTCCTTCCTCAGGAAAAGGTTCCAGCCCTAGGCCTGGGGTGGAGAAGCCTACTCACGATGGCATGAACGCAATACCAAAGATTGACGCATATACTGGTTTCAATATAGAGGTAAAGGATGAGGCGAAAGCAAAAGAGAACGACCGAATCATTAACGAGCGTCTACTAGAAGCCAAGGCACTTGATCGTTCTAAGACAACATCTGGCGCAACAATGCATAAATTTTCTCTATGGGGCAATGTGCGCTCAAACAATACCGCATCACTGGCAGCAGTAGGAGCTGCTGGCGACGATCAACCTCGCAAAAGCATTGCAGCGCCCACTATTACAGGAGCAGACCTTGTTAATAGCACCCCACCTCGCAATTATATCCCACCAGCCCCAGATGCTGTGGATCTAGATAAAACGCCGCAGATGAGGCACGGGCGTAAGCAAATAGTGTCCCATTCGGGTTCGAAAGGGCGCGCACTAGTCCCCCCTGTTCGTTTGAATCACGATTCCATGACCACAGAGATATCGGACTCTGCCCCTATCAATCGGAAACTATTCAAGGATGATAATGATGAGAAGTATCGTCTGGCTGACAAGGCAGTGTCACGCCGAGCTGAAAGCAGTGCAGGGGATGGTCTTTCGATCACCACTCCCCTACCTTCCATAGCCACTGAAATTCAAGCAGATACAACAGGTGGCGGCGAGAATATGAGCAACTTCTCCTCTAGTCGCGCTTCGGCTCTTCGATCAATGGTTGACAACGCTAAATTACAACAGCTGGACCACTCACCAACTAAGGCTTCAGCACAGGGTGCTCAAGTAACTCGTGGAGTGCAAGCTACCACGGCATCTCAGCAACCCAAGCAGCAGCAGCAGCAGCAGCAGCAGCAGCAGCAGCAGCGCGGTGATAGCACCGACACAGAGGATAGTGTGGGTGTGAACAGCTTAGAACCTCACGATAGTGTGCATACAGCACGCTCGGATCGTACTGACGGTAGTGTAGAGGAGGAGCTGCGTTCTGTGGAGGAAGACGCGGACTTAAAGAGCAATATTGGGGTGGGTTCATCGTTAGCAGGCAAGGTTGGCGACGAGGAGAAAGCACAAGAAGACATTGAGCGGGCCACTACAGCTAGTAGTGGTCGAAGGTCTGTACAATCGCCTACTCTATCAGAGCTCTCGCACTACTCCGATGAGGAGGAGAAAGAGGTTTCTACCCCACCGCAGCAAAACTCGAATCTTCATTTAGACCTGCAGCAAACTCCGCACGCAGCAATAGTTTCTGAAGATAACGTCACACAGGCGCATTCTCCACTGCGATGGAAGCGCGGGGCTCTGATTGGAGAAGGGTCCTTTGCTAAAGTGTACAAAGGGATGAATGAGCGGACTGGCGAGCTTCTGGCTGTCAAGCAGCTCAGCCTAATGGACGGTACCAAGGAAGACGTCGAAGGCTTGCGAAAAGAAATTGCGGTCATGTGGCATCTAGATCACGCTAATATTGTCAGATACCTAGGCACAGCTCGCAGTGATAGACATCTCTTTATCGTCATTGAATATGTCTCTGGCGGTAGTATAGCGCACATGTTGCAACAGTTTGGCCCCTTTGTCGAAAAGCTCATTCGGCGCTTTACCTTCCACATTCTGAGCGGTGTGCAGTATTTGCATGACAAAGGCATAATTCACAGGGATATTAAGGGTGGAAACGTTTTAGTAACAAATGCTGGGGTAGCGAAGTTGGCGGATTTTGGCTGTAGCAAACAACTTGCAGGTATGTGTACCGCCTCCATGGAAGAATCTATGGCAACCATCCGAGGGTCCGTGCCTTGGATGGCACCTGAGGTAATTAGACAGTCCGGTCACGGTAGATCATCAGATATATGGAGTGTTGGAGCGACGGTAATAGAAATGGGTGCTGGAAAGCCCCCATGGCCCGAGTTCACGAACAATCTTGCAGCACTTTTCCACGTGGCGACCTCGAAACGTCCACCCGCCCCTCCAGCGCATCTCTCCAAAAGGTGTCACGATTTCTTGAACCGATGCATGCAGATAGAGGCTGACGATCGGGCCACAGCAGCGGAGCTGCTGCAGACCGATCCTTTCATCATCAGCACCTCCCCACATGCACAGGCGACACAAAACTTTGATTCACCAGAGGACAAAGTGGGGATTACCCGTGGAGCTATGACAGATAGCGATGAAAAGCGCCTTGTAACACCGCGTACAGATGCGCTTCAGTCTACCAAATCTGCCTACGAGAACAGCATACAAACAGCATCGCTGTGTTACCCTGATGATGACTTTGACGAGCTAAGTGTCGCAAGTTCCCTCGCTAGTCAAGCGCAACTCCCCAAAGGTGTATGATTTGTACTATAAATAGAGCCAGCACCCCGTGGCCGTGTGAAAACTTTATATACATGTAGTAGGTTACAAAGAAAACACTCTGCTAGGTAGAGAAATACTACGTTACTCTTTTGCGTTCCACTCCTTCCTTGGGAACTTGCGGTGTGAAAAACTTCAAGCCCTCCTAACGTACGCCGGACCAACACTGTCCCGTGTGTGGTGTAAGATACTACCGAGGACTCCTCGCGCACAGTGACGCATGGGTAAGGGTAAGTACTCTTATATTTTAATTTTTAGTTGATATCATTTCGTGAGACGCGATGCTTACTCTCGCTGCTCATCCTGGGCAGAGCGTGAGCAGCCTCGCGTTTTCTCCCTCTGTTAGTGAACATCTTCTAGCAAGCAGTTGGGATGCCACAGTACGACTTTTTAATGTTTATGAAAATGCATCTAAGGCGACATTTATTTTCTCAGCACCTGTTCTGGACGTGTGCTACGATTTGGACGGCACTCAAACTTTCGCTGCTGGCCTTGACCGACGTGTTCATAGTGTGAATGTGGCAGTTGGACAATCCAATGCAAAGCGCTTGCTTGGACAGAGCCAAACGCACGCTATGAGTTCATTGACATTCAACACAGCTCACCAGAGTCTCTTTTCTGGTTCATGGGACGGGGCTTTGTACCAATTTGACCCCCGTCAAGCGCAAGCTCTGCAGGCGCGGATCGATCCTAGTGAGGGGAAGATATATTCTATAAGTACATCGGGAAGTACTCTCGTGGCAGCCACTGCTAATCAGAAACTTTTATTGTTCGACGTGAGGTACATGAGTGCACCTATGGAAAGTCGCCCGTCGCCTCTGAAGTCGCAGCTACGTCGCGTGCAAATGAGCCCTGATGCGAAATCCTTTGTTTGCGGGAGTATCGAAGGCCGATGCGCAATCGAATACGTTGATTCCATGAGCGCGGAGAATATGAATAAAGGGTACTCCTTCAAGTGTCATCGCAGGGGGGAAGTCATGTACCCAGTAAATGCGTTGGCATATCACCCTTCCGGAACGTTCGCTAGTGGTGGCAGTGATGGCACAGTAAAAGTATGGGATGGAGATCACCGGAAGCAACGCTTATCTTTACCACCGTTTGGACATCCTATCGCCGCCCTTGCGTTCAACAATGTGGGGTCGCTACTGGCGGTAGCGGCCTCGCACACCTTCGAGTCGTCGGAAGTCGGCGACCCCATGCTCAACAACATTTTCATTCGCGTGATCAAGGATGGAGAGGTGTCCCCAAAATAAGTTGGGCTTCTTGGATGTGCTGTATATAGTGTACCTTGTTGCTAATTAAGAGAACTTAAAACGTTTTGTACATCATAAATTACAGTGAGAACCCCCTTCCATACACCCTCTTCTCCGCACCTTCCCCTCAGTTACTTGCTCTCATTCCGTAGACAGCACGCCAAGTAACAATGAATCCAATTCTTGCGACTCTCGGTGCTTCGGATATACATCTAAGGCCCTTTTCACATACTCTTTCGCTTCGGCAAAGTCACCTTGCTTGTAGAAAGCCGTCAGTGCTCTGTTGTATGCAGGTTCGAACAAGTGAGGACCGTTGTCTGTTGCGCTACTCAAGAACGACTTTGCCTGTTCTAAGGCTTGCAGTTGTCTAGTGCTTTCGCTGATGTTACTGTAACGGCGAATTTCTAGGACGGCCAAATTATTCAGCGCCTCGGCGTGCGATGGCTGGACACTGACGGCGACCTTGAAGGCTTGATATGCTAAGCCATGATCGCCCATCGCGATGCCTAGGTGCCCAATGTTATACCAAACGTCGGACATATCATCATCACTACTGAGCGATAATGCACGGTCAAAGCAACCGATAGCCATGTCATACTGAGACGAGTAGAAGCAGCACAGCCCGATGTTGTTCCACAATTCCGTGGTGTTGAGGCCCATTTGAAGAAGACGTCGGTAGTAGCGCATGGCTAGTTCTGGTTGATCACTATAAAATTGATGAGCACCAATGCAAGCTATAGCTTCAACGCAGCTGGGATCCAACACAAGCACTCGCTTGTAACTCGCAATGGCCTGTTCGGGGTCGTTCAAACCATCGTGAATCCGAGCAATGCCCAGAATGAGACGCGGCTCCAGGGGAAACTTTTGCTTTGCCTCGTCCAACAAACTCAGTGCAGTCAAGGGCAAGTCCAATCGCATGTACACATTGACGAGTTCCAAATACGTATTCACGATAGGCTGTATTTTCAAGGAAGAGCGAAATTGCTTCTCGGCATCACGCAGCATGCCAAGTTTGAAGTAGCACTTGCCTAGGCGGGCCTTCCACCACCAATTCTTGTACTCATTAAACTCCGTAGCCTCTGCACACATTTCTAGTGCCTTGCGCGCATTGTGCTCTACATACAACATGTACTCCGCGAGAATAACAGAAAGCCCATCCTTGCGCGCGTACTTCTTGATATTGAGCCTATCCACATTCACGAGACTATCACCCGGTCTGCCTGCCAAAGAAGCGGTGCCAAGCCGTATTTCACGACCCATATTAGTCATAGGTCTCCCACCTGAGGCTGTACCAACTCGTCGACTGCTCTGCAGTGCATCCCGAATATCAGTAGTACCGCTCATAGGTCGAGAGGAAGCTGGACGTGCGAAGCCCGTCATGGGACGTCCACTATTACTCACAGGGCGTACACCTTGATCATAAGACCCACTGCTATTCGCCGAAGAAGTCTTTGGTGCACTCAAACTAGTTCCCGGACGCGGTACCGAAGCTATAGCATTTTCATCCATCAGAATTTCAGCAAAGGATTCTTCTTCCAACTCTATATCATCAATATAGCTCTGCTCAATGATCGCCTTGCATTTGAGAAACCACACCGCTTGATCTCCAGGGTTTTCAGTCAGTAGTTGGTCGCAGATGGTGCAGCATTCTTCGAACCTTCCCCTATCAAGTTTTGAACGAGCAAGCCAAAGCTGGTCGATTGGCATGCTGGAATGCACCCCACAGAGTACCTTTTTTCTCTATCTAAATTCAGCCAACAATCAGCCTATTTACGCTTTTATAAGGTGAATTACCGGGGTCTGGTTCCTCCCTTGGGTTTTTTCCCCTTTCCCAGCAGACCCGACTAAAAAGAAAACCTATAAAGTCTTTCTTTTATAGTCGGCGCCCGAAAGATTTTCCACCAGTAGAGTTCCTTCCTTTCGAAACAATTGGAGATATGAATACTCGTACACGATCAAGTATAGATAATAAAATCGATCAAATCGAAGTCATGAAGCCTAAAGATCGTTCTAGAACTAGTAAGCGCACTTTCGGTACAGACATTACCAATACATCCTCTGATCCTGTTAAGCACAAATCTGTGGCTAAAGAGCATATTTTTACATCTTTAGTGCATGATGAATCTGAAAGTATGCTCACAGATCAGAAAGTTTTTGCCAAAGACTCAAGAGAGTATATGAGAAGAGCAGCTGGTACGTAGCAATCCTACCTTTTCTCATCGATCTTCATTTCACTGCATATAAACGGTTTATAGTTCATATTGTTCTAACGGCCCCTTACTACTCACTACTTGTAGACGATATTGATGCTAGAGACATAAACAATCCATTGATGTGTTGTGAATACGTTACCCCACTGTACGAGCACTTTAGAGACTGTCAGAATGAGATAAAGGTAAACCCAGATTACATTGCAAGAGTGCAAACACATGTCACAGAAAAAATGCGTACTATTTTAGTAGATTGGATGGTAGAAGTTCACATCAAGTACAAGCAAGTACCTGAGACGCTGTATTTGACAATTCAGCTCATCGATAGGTACCTGCAGCTCAAACCCGTTAGACGAAGCAAGCTGCAGTTAGTTGGCGTGTCATGCCTATTACTCGCTAGCAAGTATGAAGAAATATACCCTCCGGAAGTTCGTGATTTGGTTCACGTGACGGATCACGCGTATACTAAGGGTGACATCATCGATGCTGAAAGTGACGTGGCCAACGCGTTAGATTTCCATTTAACTGTCCCAACTATTCATACCTTCCTGTGCAGGTATCTCAAAGCATCACATGCAGACCGTACAATGGTGCAAATGACATGCTATTTAGCAGAGAGAGGGCTACAGGAGTACTCAATGGTAGGATTCAAGCCCTCCACAGTTGCGGCCGCCTGCATCCTTGTTGCACGTAAATCCCTCAATCGACAATCACCATGGAGCCCAACGTTGTACAAGTACACCAATATGGACGAAGAAGATCTAAGTGAATGTGTTTACACCATGAAAAGATTTTTCGCAACGGCGGAATCTTCACAGCAACAGGCTGTGTACCGTAAGTATAGCAGCAGCAAGTACGGCTCCGTCGCCAAAGTTCCTCTCATTTTCTGAAGTCACTGTAAGGTATCACACCCTCCAGCTTCCACCCAAGTAATAAATTAGTAATATTGTAACTCCTCAGGGATGAATCTGACGTTGAAAGTCTGCACGAATCAACAATCAAGTCATGTGCCATCCTGTCCTGAAGCAAAACGCAAGGAGGAGTCGAGATGGAAATGTATGAAGCATGTAAAAATATTAAAAGCCACATAATATAAACAAAACAATAAGATGAAAGAAATCCAAGTTACAATGACTTTAATTCACGTTGTTAATGGTTTCTTCGCTAGTCTCATCCCCTCGATCGTTAGTTTGATACCTAACGTTCAGGATATTTTCGTCCACATCTTCCCCCCACGAGAAGGTGCTACTCGCGTTTTGGGTCGAGTGAACCATCCTTATATTTTCACTGTGCTTCTTACGCGAAGATTTAGTGCCTCCGCGTGATTTTACTGAGCTAGGAGAATGTTTTTTGCCACTCTGAATTGCCCCAGGCCTTGACTGCGATTTTATCTTGCCAGTAGTACTAAGAGCACCTGTCTCATGAAGTTCTCGTGAAGCATCAATATCAAAGACACTACTCTGATTAGCTTTCTGTTTAGTTTTCTTTCGATTGCTGCTCAAGATCATTTTGGGTTTATCCGAGGTTACCTGATAAGGGAGAGGTTTCGTCTTTGCCGTGTCCTCAGTGACCCCCTTCAAGTTTAACTCATTGATCAAATCTAACTCAAGATCCTGAAGTTTTTTCTCCAAAGCTTTAAAGTCAGAGCGAAATTTTGCATCAGCACCACAAAGCATACGGTGAATGTCACTAAGACGCTCTTTCTGGAGCTTCACCCTGTTGCGCCGGTGCTGCGCAAGCGCTTTCTTCGTTTGAATGTCAATGTGGCTGTTGGACTGCTCCTTTTCCAATTGCTGAATGCGTTCGTGATGCAATCGAATTTGGGATTCCAAATCCCTGATGGTTTCTTTCGCCTTTTCCTCAGTATTTTGAAAATCAAGGAGCACTTTCTCTGAGTACGATATGCGTTCTTGCACTTCCTCTGGAACAAATCGCCAATTAAGGTCATCAATGACAGCATCCCTATTCAATTCTATTTTCTTACGAAGCTTTAGCAGTTCTTCCGTATATATGGATTTTTGCTGTGCGTGGTTTGTGATGCCTTCGTCGTAGCTAGAAATGGAAAGTTCCAGAGCTTTTGTTCTCTCCTTGGATGCATCCACTTCTTGCAAAGCGTTCTCATATGATGACTTTAGACGATCAAGTGCCTGCTGACGCTCATTAGAACGAGCTAGTGCAGCAGCAAGCTGAGGATGGGGAGATTCAAGAGACGGAGACTGAAGCTGACTTTGAATGTCGTCGATTTCAGCTTCCAATTCACGAGAGCCTTCCTCGATTTTGTCCACATTTGCACATATAGTACTCGCACTGTCATCAAACGCAGCAAGGGTAGTTTGCATGGCAGCAAGTCTATATTGCTGAGCATCTGTCTCTCTACTGAGTTCCTCAGCTTCGACTCGAAGCATCTCTGCTTCTTTTTCAGTCTTGCGTAGGGTTTCCTGCGTACGTTGAAGTGGTAGGGAGATCTCATGTACCTGCTTTTGAGCATCATGAAGTTCCATTTCTGCACATGATTTGTCATGCAAGCTCTTTTGTGATGCTAGTCGAGTTTCATCAAGGCGCCTCTGCGACTCCTTCTCCTCATAAAGTAATTGTTGTAGTTGTTCATCCTTGGCTTGGTTGGACTCTCTGATTGAACTTGTTTCTTGGTCGCGTTCCTCCCGAACAAATTTATTTGACTGCGTTGACAAAGCTTGTGTCTCTCGTGCAATCTCAGCTCGCTTCACACGAATTTTGTACTCGAGCTCTCGTATGAGGGAGAGATGCTTGTCTTTGGTTTCGGTAGTAGCTTGAATATTCTCTCGTGCTTCTGCAATGATATGATTCACGCTATTCAACTTGTTTTGTAGTTGCTTTTGCTTACTACTATATTCAGCTATTTCAGCTTGAATTCGCTGTGACTTTGCTTGGAACGAGCTTTGACTCGTAAGTTCGTAATTTCCCCAGAATTCTTCGAGGGTTACCAAAGCATGCTCAGCGTTTTCAATATCATTCAAGAGAACACGTCTCATATTAAAGTATTCACCGTCCTCATTAGCTTCTTCTCTTCTTTGCCCAATCTTTTTCTTTCGAGCGATCAACTCATTGTTAATTTTACTCAAAACTAACCCTTCACCTTTCAAGATATTTTTCTGATCTGAAGCTCGAACATGTAGACTTTCAAACTCTGAGGTTAAAATATTAGACTGGTTGATCTTATCATTATAATTATCTTCCAATTTCTTCAACTTATTCTGCTTTTCATAGAGCTTTTTGCGGCGTTCGTCTTCAACGTTGTCATCGTCCGAGATTTTCGCACTCAAATCACAAAGATCCTTCAAACTCATTGTTTATCGAAATTCAAAAGCTGGACCTGATTCTGTAACAATATAATGACCCTACTTTGGGAGATAAACAAAGATTCTTTCGAAATCTTTGTTCCGGAAATATCCAGTTGTAAGGGTTCTTTTTTAGGATGTTTTACCGGACCAATTTGGGTTTGGGAAGGAGGGTTTGAAGAAAGGGGTCCTCCTGGGTGCTAGTGTGCGTGTGTGTGTTCTTGGTGCGGAGTTCTATAGTTCTAACCCCGTGCCTTTTTTCTAAGGCGTCTTTTGCCAGAAGAGTTTCACTGAGCAGCGAAAGAGTGCTACTTGGAGTGGCGAGCAATGTCGGACTATGCACAAATATCCACAGACTTGCTCAACGCGGTGAAGGCGGAAAGCAATGCCCACAAGAAGCACATTTTGCTACATCAGCTACGGGAGATTGCGCTGAATCGGGACACGAAGACCATTCCAGCAATTCTGAAGGACGTCATCGGTCTTGCTAATCGTGAAAAGATCAGTACCGTTTTGTTTCTAGTGCGTTTTGCGGGAGACTGCTTAAGGACAGACTTTAGCCAATTGCTAACAGTGCTTGCTAGTTTCAGTTTTTTTATGACGGTGGAAAACGACGACGTTCATACAGAAGTAGCCATAGAGCTCAGTCGTAATTATAGCAAGATCACTATGGCTATCGCGGAGATGCTTGGGAGCGCAGATGCGAACGAGATGAGCATAAAGCACGCATGGACACAGTTTCGCTCTGTTGCTACTAAGGTGGTGGACAAGATTTCCAGCAATAGAGCGTCTGAGCAGTTACGTACCAAGGGGATTGGTCTTGCAGAGAGCCTTATTCTTTTTGGTCTCCCAGCGCCGCAACAGAAGGCCGATCCACGTCGACGGCGTGGATCAGCAACTGCTACATCAGAGAGTGGTAGTAGCGTTGCCAACTTAACATCCATGCATCCGTTCATATTGGATATGAAGGCAGAGCTGGAAAAGGAAGGAGAGGAGTTCTTTTCTAAGCTACTTCTTTGGGCCTACCAAGGCGGGCCACAGGGTTCTCCTTTTACCCCAGCTCAAATGGCACTTCTTGGACAAGCTATTGCTAGCATTGCTGGGCAGCGTCAAGTGCGCGCGGACGGAGGTGATCGGGAAGATCCCCGCAGCAGTAAGGCGACGAAGGCTCTGCAGGTCATGCTCATAGGGAAGAAGAGCGTATACAAGGACATGACTGGAGCTGATAAGAAAGCGTTGGTGTTGGCAATGCATAGATTCATGGGTACGAGTCCACCAGACCCTTCGAGCGACCTTCCAAAACTTAGAGATGCAGTGTCAGAATTAGAAAGTTTAGGTTTTGCAGACCCTGTTATACCCGAAAGAAAAACCAAAAAGAGAGCACGAAGTGCCTCAAACGAAATGGAGCATGAATTGACTACTGAAGATGAAGAGGAAATAAAAAAGCTAGCACTCGAGGCACTAAATGAGAGTGAAAGCGCTATGAAAAAAGCTAAGTCCGAACAAGCAGCTCTGTCGTTGGTTTCGACTGTGGCACCAGGTGCGGCAGTGCTGGAGACAGAGTTATCTCCGGACCTGGCACCAGAAGTCGGTGATCATTCAGCCCCGCTTTCAAAAATTGGTCAGCAAAAGGCATCATCCCACGGCACGGGCATTTCTTACTCATTGGTACCTTTGGCAGTGACAACGGAGAGCATTGCATTTCTTGCGTCAGCTTCTTTGCAGAGGCTACTGGATAGTTTTTACGAGCTGAAGTCGGAGGGATCCAAGGCAATAGCTTCGTATACTCGCATGGCTGTAAGAACTACCTTGTCTCAGACTGATATGCAACTCATAGCAGCTACAGCATCTGATCGGAGTCCCGATTTGAGTTCCTTCGGTGCAAAGATTGCGATCTTTTCATTTGTTCCGCAGGAAGTCGACCAGGCGCTTTTGGTAGGTGTTCCCACAGAAGTTACACTTCCTCATCCCATATGGCAGCTTCTCAGTTTCGTCCTAAGATCTACGAAAGAGGACGAGAACGCGCACTTGAAGGCACGGCAAGCATCTCTTTTAGGAGCTGTTCGTGAAAAACTGAATCTGCTAGTACTATTAATGAAAGAGCTCTATGTACAAACCGATAATGTGACTGCACAAACCTTCTACGACAATGTGGCGATAGTTACTCTATCGCGTTTAATGCAAAATTGGAACTTAAGAGAGTTGATCAGCACCCTTTTTATCACAATGCCCCGTATCCCAAAGGCTTGCATCAACTTACTCAAAATGCTTATGATTACCGGCACGAAACCTAGCAGTACTGCTACTACTAATAGAACCGGCAAAGAGATACGACAGCGTGGTACCCGCCAAGAATCAATGACTTTACTTGGAGGATTAGTTTTAGCAGTAGACGAAGAAGCTGCCCGAGCATCTTTGCACCACTTGCTGTGGTGCGCCGTCAGCGACGACTTCGAGGTTCGCAGCAAAGCAGTAGCTTTGCTTACCAATGAAGTGATGCACTCCAGTGATTGGGCTTATGAGGAAGTGACTATGTTTGCTCTACAGGCAGTCGCACAAATAGTTGGAACAAAGGGGGTTGTGGCTAGAGCAGACGTTGTAGCTCATGCAAGGAACCTTCCGTGGGGCACACTTGCTACCCAAGCGAACTCTGAAGGCGCCGACATGGAGGTCAACGCACCGGATGCAGTAGCCAAGGATGGAGATGATGCAAACCCAGACGACTCAAGGATGGAAACGGATGTAGATGTAGATGTAGAAGCAGATGCAGATGCAGATGCAGAAGCAGATGCAAAAGCTGACGTTAGGGTGTCGGTATCCCTTGCAGCTGCCGTGGATGCTACCCGATATGATGACGGCAATTGCTTTTCCGGCAATTTCTCCTCGGTGTTGCCATTACCATCGCAGGGAGCATCTACTCTTGCTGCGGCGAAAACAGCTTTAGAGGGACATTCAAAACGATGTTTGCAACTTCTCGCGCAAATTTGCGCCGTGGATCCTTCACTTTTGGGAGCGTTCGTTGACGTTGCCGCAGCACTTGCTGTAGAAGCGGGTATAAGCACTCCCGCTGAGGTTTCACAGGCAGCTGCTGAAGCAGTAGCTGCGGCAAGTGTAGAAAAAGATAAAGGGAGAGAGGATGCTGGTATAGAAGAAGGCACCTCAACTATGACCCCTCGCCTGGGCTTTGATTCCGTGCTGATCGCCTTGCGTGCCGACTTGGCGGGCATCCTTCCGGCTGTCGTTGTGAATCACCCTACCGAGAAGATATTTGAGGCTCTAGCAAGAAGTGATCCCCTGGGCAGACCAGTTCTAGCATATACGATGGAAGTTCTACATAATGATTTATACGTTCCAGCTACACCTGAGTGTATTCAAGCTGTCACGAGCTACCTGCGAGCAACTTCAGATAACGAGTCTTCAACTATTAGCGATCCTGATTCTTTTCTCGCAGAGTTGCCTGAAGTCGATCTACGCTTTTGCCTTCCTCTACTTGGTGGATTTAGTCAAAAGGCTATTGAAGGTGTACTTTCAAAGTTGCTTCGTGTGCTGATCCCAACACAAGACGTGCTTAACCGTGCGATATCAAGGTTGGTACTAGGCCGACCATCAGTCATGACTAAGTCGCAGATCCTCACTTTCTTGCACCGACTCAATGATGATGATAAGTCCGAAGTTGGTTTGGACAAAACTCAGATAAAGGATATCATTGGCGTTTGTTTAGAGCGTGAAGACTTCGATGCCGATGTTATTCGCGAGACTCTGTTCAATCTCGTGGAAGACAAGAGCGTCAGCATATACCTCATGCGTACCGGATTATTGTCCGCGAAAAAGTATAAGGAAGTTCGTAAGTATCTTTTGCAAGATACAGTTCCTAAGCTCATTCGAAGGAAGGTTTGGGCAGAGAAGGATCCGGTAAGCGGAAAGTATCCAGTTTGGGAGGGAGTGATCCAGTGTGTGAGACTCTTCGGTGACGCAAAAGATTCAGAACAAATGCTGCGATGCGTCCTCTCCTTGGACGGACCGCGACTCGCCTTAGTCATGAAAGTTGCACCGAAAATCCAAGTGATTCTTGCAAAGCTTCTAAAGACTTTGAGCACTAAGGAGAGAGAGGATGTCATCACCGGGCGCTGGGCAGGCATCGCACACAGCAGCGGAAAGGTGGACACGGAAAAGAAAAAAATCTTTGAATCTCTTCAAACCATGAAATTTTAGCTTGTAAGTTTTGTAAAAATCTTGAATTCAATCTTCTGTCAGCCGTATAATGTACTTAACCTATTTACAAGAAAACTTTTTTTAAGTCTGTCAGCGGCACCCCGTTTGGCTGCAGCCAAAGCTGCTTGGATTCCGGACGAGCGACCGACCTCTGACGTTATGACTCGAGCTGGGACGTTCGAACGGTCCGAATAGACCCCATGAGTTGGGACCGGATTGGATCCCACAATGGGAACTTTTTGGGCCTATCGCCTAGCCACCGAGTCTCTTCAATTGTATTTAGATACAGTTACTAACGATTTACACTCCTCCGCGAAGCGAGATTTTTCCTTTCCGCACGTACGACCGACGACCGTCTGACTGACGTGGTGGGGCCCACACGTCCTGGAAGTGTACCCGGGCCAACTGCAAACAAAGAAGAAATTTCAAAGCATATTATATTAATAACGCATGTCTTGTTAACCGCCTCCATCCCGCACGAGACTTCACGATTTGGCATCGAACAAAAGATTTGACGAGAGCTATCAACAAAGGATGTATAAATCTGCTTCCTCATCAGATGAACACGTAGAAAGTGAGTGGGAGCAGGCGGGGTGCTGGTCACAATTCACGTTTTCTGTTCCTAATCGCATGCTCCGCACGGGAAGCACACAGGAGCTGACATTTGATGATATGACGAGTCAGCCCAAAAGCGATCATGTCGCGAAATTGCTCATTCCTTTGCGTAAACAGTGGGCTCAAAGCAAGGCAGTATGGTTTATTCCTCGTTTGATGGTGTCTTTACTGCGATCAATGCCATATCATATTACAATCTTATTCTCTGGAACTGTTATTGAGACAACATTGCAAATTTTGAAGCCTGTGATGTTAATGGCATTTCTAAATAAACTAGCTGATCCCACTGCGTCAACTGACGACAAGTACCTGTATGCGAGTGGAATTGCAGGCCTAGGTGTGGCGTACGTGGTCGTACATCACATTCTGTTCTTCTTCAGTATGCGGACCGGATGGAGCTGGAGAATGGTCACTCAGGCGATGGTTTTTGAGCACTTACTGTCATTGGACAGTTCAAGTTTACAGTACAGCTCTAAGGGGAACATGGTCAACCTGATCAGTAATGACGTGGAGAAGTTCGAGCGATTTTGCGTATTTATGATGTTCGTAATTACTGGCCCGTTTGAGATAATTGCTCTGCTCGTGTTGATGGCCAACACGCTGGACTGGCTTTCAGCGCTCGCAGGATTGGGAATTACAATAATGTTTTTACCCCTCGAGATAAAAATGGGTGGTGAATTCGCAAAATGGCGAACTAAAACGGCCCGCAATACTGACAAGCGAATCCGTCATATTGGAGAGAGTATCGAAGGCATTTCGTCGCTGAAGTCATATGGCTGGGAAACTCCATTTTTCGCACTGATTAAGAAGCTCCGAAGTCACGAACAGGATACCATTTCCCGATCGCAGGCACTAAAGGCCGTTAACAAAGCTTTCGATTATTGTATGGTTCCAACATCAAATCTAGTCATGCAATGGGTGTACTGGCTGCGTGGTGGGCAGCTTGATTTATCAAAATTGTTTGCATGTCTTCTCTTTCTTCAGGTCCTCCGCTCTAGTGTATTTATTCATTGGACTGCAGGGATTGAAATGGGTAGCGAGTCCATAGCAAGTTGCCATCGTCTGGAAGCATTTCTGAGCCTAACTCCGGCAGACAAACGCGCTGTCAGCGAAAGTAGTGCAAAAAATGGCGAAGACGTAGAGATCGACGGAATTCAGCTCTTGGAAAAGAGTGCAGAGCCAAAAGCTGAATATCCACATTCAGAAGGTACTTCAGATGAACTTGTCTTGCGCATTCCTGGAAAAAACTTCTGCTACAGCTCACTTGAAGGGACTAAAGCAGTGCTGTCAAACATAAATGTTGAGTTGAAGAAAAACGAACTTCTCATTGTTGTTGGGCCTGTGGGCTCTGGTAAGTCATCATTTTTAGGCGCTGTTCTTGGAGAGTTGAATGAAATCGAATTCGATAGCTCTGCTACCGGTAATACTCCAACAGCTTCCACATCTTTCTTTATTGGCGAGCACCCGCGTATCGCCTTTTGCCCACAAATCCCTTGGATATTTTCTGCTTCAGTGCAAGAAAACATTATTGTCAGTGGTATCAGTCTTGATCGTTCCCAATACGACAAGGGAATGTACGATCTTGCTTTGAGCAGTTGCTGTATCGAAGAGGACTTGAAGCAGCTACCTGACCGCGACGCAACCGAGATAGGTGAGAAAGGCGTGAGTATTAGTGGTGGACAGAAAGCTCGACTTGCGCTGGCGAGAGCTGTTTATTCAGATGCGGATATTTACCTGCTAGATGACCCATTATCAGCAGTTGATGCTCATGTTAGCCGTGCACTCTTAGATGACTGCATCATTGGGGCCTTGAAGCAGCGAGGAAAGACAGTGGTGTTGTGCACGCACCAGATGCAGTATCTCAAGTACGCGGATAAAGTGCTAGTGCTCGGGGAAGATGGTAACCAGAAGTACTATGGTTCCTACGCTGGTTTGCAACAGGGCGAAAGCAATAATTTACTGTTGAACCAACTGGAAATTGAAGTAAAGCAGCGTGCAAGTAGCGTGAGCTCGGAGGGTCGCGACCGTAGCAAGTCTGTGTCTGAGCTTCTGGTCAATGAAAGTGAGGTGAGTACCTCTTCTAAGGACGATTCAGTTGTCACCTCATCAAAGACTGAAGTCAAGAGTATCATCGAGAAAGAGCTCAAAGCAATAGGGAATATCAGTTTGAGTGTGTATACCCAGTGGTTAAGAGCTGGGGGCTTACTTAGGGGAGTTTTTGTATTTTTTCTGATTACTGCCTCTCAAGCAATGCTTATGGTCCATGAGTATTGGCTGCGTTGGTGGATTGGAAAGGAATTCAATCTAACTGATTCACAGTACCTGTGGATCATGGGTATAATGACTTTCTTCATTTTTATTGTTGGCTTCTTCAGAGTAAAGCTTTTCTATGGGTTCACCATCAGAGCTTCTAGTGGTCTACATCAAGGTGCCCTATGGTCTATCTTGCATTCTCCCTTATCATTTTTTACCGCAAATCCTACAGGACGAATACTTAACAGGTTCAGCAAGGACCAATCGCAAGCAGATGAGCTTCTTCCATCTACACTCTTTGATTGCTATAATTGCACAATGATATGCGCTGGTGCTATCGTTCTGGTCTGTGTTGCTATGCCAATAATTCTAGTTTCCATTCCACCACTACTTCTGCTATTTGTCACATATAGAAGGAAGTATATGGCTAGCATGCGTGAAATCAAGCGAATTGAAGCAATAACGAGGAGCCCCATCTATGCAGGGTTTTCTGCAACACTTGAGGGCCTGACTTCCATTCGTGCATACAAGTTGCAACAGAAGATGTCAACTATTTTCTGTGACTTCTTGGATGAAAATGGACGCGCTTGGTGGTCCTATTTAATGGCTAGCCGGTGGTTCGGTTTCCGCATGGACTCAACGGCCATCATCTTCCTAATGCTCACGTCATATGGTTCTGTCTATTATAGTGATGTGGTCGACTTGGGCCTTCTTGGCTTTGCTCTTGTATACTCAATGAATCTTGCTGGCTTGATGCAATGGACTGTGCGCTTGAGTGCTGAAGTAGAAAGCATGATGACTGGAATCGAACGCATAGCAGAGTATTCTCTACTTCCTGAGGAGCCTGGTTATGCCTCCACACTGAGCTCAGTATTGCGAGAGATAGAAACAGCCGAAACGGAGGGCTCTGTTGCAGACATTACGAGCAGCACAGGTAATCTTCAAGATGGTTCAGTGGTCATCCATAACATGGTCGCTCGTTACCGTACAGATCTGGAACCGGTACTGAACGGTCTGACTCTCAATGTCCAAAGTGGCTCAAAGTGTGGTATCGTTGGGAGAACTGGGAGTGGAAAGTCCACGATATTGTCGGCATTGATACGACTAAATATTATCGGGGAAAAGAGTGTTATGACTATTGGTGGAAGAGACATTCTAAAAATGAGCTTAGAAGAGGCTCGTAGTGCTGTCACGATTATTCCGCAACAGCCTCATCTATTTCTTGGCTCACTTCGCTTCAATTTGGATCCGTTTAATCGCTATACAGATGAAGCAATCTGGAAAGCACTCACAGATGCGAATATCGCAGAGTTTGTGAAGGCAAACCACGAAGGGCTTGGCTTTCATGTTGACGAAGGTGGAAGTAATCTCTCTGTCGGACAGAAGCAACTTCTGTCTATGGCAAGAGCAATACTACGCGAAAGCAAGATAATACTGATGGATGAAGTTACGGCTAGTGTAGATTACGAAACTGACACGGCAATCCAGCGAACAATTCGCACGGCACCAGCGCTAAAAGATGCAACTATAATCACCGTTGCCCATAGACTTCAAACGATTGCCGATGCCGATTCTCTTTTCGTCATATCTGGAGGGGCTGTCGTAGAGCAAGGCTCCCCCTTGGAACTTCTTGATAAAAAAGGCTCCTTCTTTGAAGCGCTAGTTCGTAAAAGCGGGGAATCCAAGCTGATACGCGATATTGCCACAGCCAGAAAGGGTAGTAATGTGAAGGCATGATGTTTATACTCATACTAAAAGTAAATATTGGTCACTTGTACGACAAATTCAGACCCTGATAACAGCAAAAACCAATTAAATCAAACTAAGGAAGTAGCCTGAATTTTAAGAGATGATATGTACGTAACCTATTTACAAAGAATACTGAATTTTTAGTCTCCCTCGTCTGACCGTCGCAGTACTCGAAAACTCTGAAAAGATAGAAGATCGATAAATGTCGCAATGAAGCCCGGTGCTGACAGTACACCAAAGTTCCTTAGGACAAAGGGTCGTTCATCAAATCCACTTACAGGAAAGAGGGGCGATTCTTGGGGATTAGATGAACCAAACACAATATTTCGTGATAGAACTTCATTTGAGAGCTCCTTAGCAAACAGAAGATTCAAAAGTCCAGTAAAACGTGACCAAAGTTCTTCTATTATTGACTTATTGACAAGAAATGATCGTTTAGCTAAAGAGGTTGAACATCTCAGAGGGCAATTAAGGAAAAGAGATGAAGAGGTACAGAAGTTGAGACTGCTTTTTTTGAAAATCGACCCGGTTTCTACGCGTCACTCAGAGACTCAAACAGATATATGTGACAAAGAAAATCTTATTCAGAAGGGCACTTTGGCGGAATCAAGCAGTAAGGCAGCATCGCATCAGTACGGAATAGGAAAACATTCTCCAGCTCAATCATTTTCATTTTCTTCCGATGACAGAAGTAAACATATCGTCAGCGATCATTTAGGAACAAGTCTTGATACTCTTCAGAAAGAGAAGAAGTTCTTAAGTCGTATTCCATCCACAAACAAACATGTAGAGGTGAATCGTACAGCTGATTGCTCCGTAACTTCGAGGCACTCAAAATCTCCAGAGTTGAGAGCGGATCAAATTTGGATCAGGTCTATATCTATGTTGTCAGGCAGCTCCGAAAACAGCTTACAACATTCTCCAATAGCGCGAGATTTTAGTCCCGTGAGTCTTGAAGTTCCGACACCCTTGTGCAGCCCCACACGAGGAAGTGCCTCTAATAATTTTACGCAAGATGACAACAGTGCTTTGTACAATCCCTTCACTGACTTCCATTTAGAGCATCACAACCCTTTGGCATCTCTTGAACCTTCGAATTCAAACTCCGAGCACATCATCAGGCAAGAATTGAGCGTAGATGTTTCGAGTTCCTCATTTAGCAGTCTTAATGGCTCGAAGCGGAAGTCATATCGGGTAAACAAAAGTTCGACGCGTCCCCGAAGCTCTATGAATAAAAGTTTTACCCGCGTCGATAGTTTGCAGGATCTTAACTGACTACCCGATTCTGTCTTAGTTTTTAGTTTCATAGTATCTAAACCACGATGTGGCGTAGCATCACAGCATCACAGCTAACCGCTCACTACTCCGCATTCCAGGGGCATTCCAGCAGAGCGAACAGCTGGTTTCTTGTTTCTTGTCTTACATTTTGCATAGTTAATAGTTCCCACCAAAAGTCAAAAATGTCCACACAATCATTTTAAGTACATTTTTTGACATCGCATCTCTTCTGTCGCATCTGCCATCTGCGCAACGCGCACAACGTAGCAACGTAGAGCTTAGAGAACCTTGAAAAGGGGAAATGAGGAATGAGGAGCTTACTAATGAAGACTTCAGGGGCTGTTGCAAGTCATATGATCTATCAGATATAAACTATAAAGAAGGTGCATTATTTGAGAAGTCTGATGCTAGATACTGAGACCACATACCACATATGTCATAAGTCCTTGCACTTTTCATACGAAGGTGACCTGGAGATTTCACTGTTTATTGTCATTACTCAGAATAATGGCTAACGATGACGTAGCTAATCGAAATGGGAATATGACACGGAGCTTGAGATGGTAAGAGGTATCCTTCGTCCATCGTCCATGTAGGATCCATCATATAATACCATACAATCACTCTAACTGATTACTGGGACCTAGCTAGAGAAATTTCTGGTCGCTAATAGTCAGATTCGCACCAAGACTGTTGCAAATGAGGGAATTTAGACTATGCTTCCTGCTTCAATCGGGTTGAAGAAACAAAAATGGTGTCAGAGAAAATGGACATAAAAAGCCTTCTTCCATGCACACTGCGTTCAGACTTCCAACAATCTAAAGAGATAGAGATAGAGATCACAAAGGAAAGAAGTATACAATAAAAGATTAATTTCATCCTTCATTGCAGGCAGCATCTTTGACGAGGTCCAGATTTTACATGATTTTGTACTATTTGCCTTTTTCATATCTAGCCCTGTAAACTTGACCATGAGTGAGCTTGATAGTCTCTCATTGCCTCCTAATAAGAAGGAGGTATTGCCACCATCACCGGATGCACCAAAAATATCGATTTTATCAGACAATAAGATTGTGAACCCAGAATCTTCAGCATCTCCATCTGCTTTATCTGTCAGTGGTACAACAAGTCCTACTGTCACTCTAACATCGGACAAAAAGTCCGACTTAGTGGTGGCGAAAGTATCACAAGCTAGTAGTTCTGATCCCATTGCAGCGTCTACAAAAAAGAAGAAAAAGAAGGGTGTGGGCTTTGCCATGCCCGGTCCAGCAGAAGATGTGGACTCTGCGAAGAAGGGCGTGGGTTTTGCCATATCAGGTACAGCAGAAGGCTCTGCGAAGAAGGGTGTGGGCTTTGCCATGCCTGGTCCAGAAGAAGGCTCTGCGAAGAAGGGTGTGGGCTTTGCCGTGGTAGCTGATGACTTTATCTCGAGGAAGAATCCAAAGAGTTTGGGTCTCAATACAGCTGATCTAGAAGTAGGTGATCATGAACCAGGTCGCGTTGCGGCCACTCCGGCCGCTGTAGGAGCCGAAGAGGGTACCCACTCGGGCACGAAAATTGCATCTTTCTCATCATTGGAGAATGGAAGAGGTTCTACCCGATTCAACTTTCCGGAGCCTTCACCGCTTACTCCGCAAGCGAAGCAGCGACAGGAATCAGCGGCGTTTACAGAGCCTACATCGCAATCGGTGATTTCATTATACGAAGAAAAGGATGTTATCACCGGATTGACGTATAAGCAGGTGAATACAGAAGAAATCAGCCAATCTAAAGAGGCATCACTGGCAAGTTCTGCACAATTCCGACGTATGGAGCGTTCTAACCGACGTTACAGTATTGCTTGCGATATTTGGTGTGGAATCGAGGTCGTCAATAATATTTATCTGGGGCCAGTGCGTTTGGTGTTCACAAACCTCGCCTTGCCCCTAATAGCATGTGTTGTGGCATACAGTAGCTGGTCCTTGAATGACTCGAACGATACCGCCAATAAGGCAATGCATATTCTTTCTTTTGCTCTTACTGTAGCTGCTCAATCTTTTCTAGTAGTTGAAATGTACTCAAATTTAGTGTGTGAAGTTGAATATGGTGTGGTCGTTTTAGAAGAGATCCCCTTGCTATACCTTGGATCTGCAACCTGTGGAGTGGCATTGGCAGTTATAGTGCAAGTGATTCTGTTTGCAGTATACGAACCATACTTCGGCGAATCAACTGATTCTTCTCACGACAGGTGGGTATGGCTTCTTCTCGGGGGCTGCGTAGGCACAAGTCTGGCAGTAGCGTACTCCTTTATTCGCTATGCCCCTCATATGCTGACAAGGGAACTACAGGGTACATTTGTTCGCTTCTTGGCAGGCTCGGGTTATTGCTTGCTACTACTTCCACTGATGTACGCATTCTATGCTGCCGCGATGGCCACATGGGGCGGAGCTATGGGAATACTGCTCGCTCTAATGTATCCAATCATTGGACTAATGAGTAAGGTATTTGTTGCAAATTATCTGCTCTGGGGAGATGGCAAGGGTGAATTATTCACTGGTCCAATCTTAGATATTTTAGTGGAAAGTGCACACGCAGGGTTCCTGTGCGTGGCTGCCATTGCCACCACTGGAACAAGCACACAATTAGCGGTACTGCTCGTCGCGCAGAGCCTATACTACTTTTACCTTGCTATATGTCTCCAGTCTTCGAGCATCACTAACATTTCAATGTTCGATGCTCAGAATTTTTGCGGTTGCATAGCTGATAGCCGCATAGACATCAAAGACAGTCCTGCCAGCTCTCCTTCTAAATATCAAGTCACAGAAGAAGCGGTGTTTACAGACAATAAAACTTCTGATGAGATAACAGGAAATATTAGTGCAGAAATTGTAGAAGGGTTTTCATTTGAGAAGCAGTGTAGCAAGCTTCGTGATATTATATCTTTTAGTTGCAGTATTATCATTGGCGTAGCAACAACGTCTGTGGTGACTCTGTTCGCGGCTTTGGTCAGCCAACACAGGAATTCGGGCTCATTCGAATCCTATACAGACGAGAATTTACTTTGGAGCCTCGCAATTAATAATGGTGAAGGAAGCATGACATCATCTTTTCGGCATCTGCTTGTTCTCCTCGGATATCAAATTCTGGTACTCGCGCTAGTATTCTTCTGGTTGATAAGCAATGGAAACTTTCTTGGATTGTTGCAGAACCACTTACTATTTTACTTTTCAAATATTCTGACAGCAACAGCGGTGTTTACTAGCTTGGTAACACTAGGAACGATATTGAGGGGTAATGGTTTTAATGCGTCTTTCAAATGACTTTTGTGTAGCCAGTTAAGTATGTGAAAAAATGAGCGACATCTCATCGAAAGCAGCAGTGTGTATGATTTCCTCTTTATCTCTGAACATCGATGTTCAAATTTCCGACATCGATATCTTTTGCTTCTTCGTCTCTTCGTGGGGATTTTCCTTCGGGAGAGAGTGGTAGGGAGAGGCTGACATTCACTTGATCAAATATTGTCTGATTTACCTCCTCTGAAGTCACGATTTCTCCATTTTGAAATGTGTACTTTTCAAGATATCCTTCAGGGGTGAGAACTTCGGCATTACCTTGGAGCATTCCATTCTCGAAATTTCCCATAAATATGAAGCCTTGCTGATTTCGAAGGCACCCTTGACCTTTGGCGGACTGGGATGCCGCGTCGAAATAACCGTGGTAGTATCCATTAGGAGGAAAATCAAATTCAACATATCCTTCTCCGCAAATTTCATATCCACAAAAGTTGCCTAAGTATTGAGCTCCGCTATTGTACTTCATTACTCCAAGTCCAAATGGAGTCCCTTGCCGGAATGTTCCAAAGAAGCTACTACCGTCGGGCCATTTCACATTGCCGTGACCATCTCGTTTTCCTTTCCGATAATTTCCTGTATATAACGTTCCACAAGCATAAATAGTACTACCAAAGCCATGCCTATTCCCATTTTTCCATCCACCGATGTATGAAACCTCGGAGAAATCCTCGAACTGTACGCAAATCGAACAGGTCTCCTCATTTATTTTGGTCATGAAGATTTTAGCATTTTGGGTATCATAAAAATAATGTTCTTTCATCACCATAGATTTGTTGAATAGAAAGCGCGTATCGTTATCCATAACCACAACTATTGCTAAGTGGAGTTTGAAGTCCCATGGAGTTCCCACGTTCCCCGGTTCCCGGTTCCCACTCCGCTCTCAGCTCTCCGCTCTCCGCTCTGGCCCTCGAGGGGCAAAGCGGCGAAATGAAAGTTTTAGCGTAAAAATAATAAAGAATTAGAATCATGTACAATTGATGAATATGCAAAAAAAGTCGAATTTCACGACAAACCTGAATCAAGAAACCAGTCAGGCGATGAGGACCATGTCGGGGAAACCAGAGCGGGTGGAAGAGATGACATTTTTTCCTTGGAAACAGTTTTGAGTCCATCAGTTTGATTGAGTTGATCATTAGCAAATGCTTTCCGTTTAGAAGCAGCGCTTGTGCTACTCAGTTGAGCGCTATTAGCACCCATTCCTTGTGCTAATGCATTGCAATTTAAATTGCTCCGTGTCATTCGCATTTTTTCAAGTCTGGCCATACCTTTGCTAAACTCCATTGCAAGGCGGCGACCTGAGCTGAGCTCTTCAAGTGCATTCAACTGCGGTTTGATTTCTAGTTGAAATGTCGCCTCCATAGCATCTTCCTGGATCCTGAGCTCACGAGCAATGTGCCGCTCAAGTGCTTCTTCGGAAACAGCACTTGGACTGGCACTCGTTTTACTCTCAAGTTCCTGCAGACTCTGTTCCAGTTCATGCTGCTTACGCAATAGAAGCTCTCTTTCTACAGTACTTTTCTTGACGAATCTATCAAGGTGCTTTGAATGTTTTTCAGCAATAGGGATCATGACTTGCTGAAGATCAGACTCAGCATCTTTCATTTCTTGATGAGTGGCATCAAACTCCTTTCGCTTCATTTCGAGTAGCGCGGATTTTTCATGCTCGGCACTTTTGAAAGCCCACAGTTTGTGCTGGTCATATAAGACTTCAGTACGGGAGATGATTGTTTCGATTTCAGTACAACGCACCTGTTCAGCTTGGACAGCTTCTCGGAATTTTTCCTTCACAGATTGGAGGGTCTTGTAAAGATCATTTTGCTCATCTTGAGCAACTTTATGAGCTTTAATAGCATTAGCCATACGATCTTGTTGAACTTTGATGCGCTGTTCTAGGTCAAGAGAGACTTCTCGTGCTTCCATTCCATTCTCGTGCTTGCGTTGCAACTCTGCTTTCTTCTTTGCGAAGTCCTGTTGAGTGGTTTGGATAGTCTCAGTCATCATTCTCTCATTTTCTCGAATAATTTCTGCTTCAATCAATAGTGCAGCACTTCTCTCACGCATTTCGTTGATTTGATTGCGACATAAAGCAGTTTGCTCAATATGATGGCGTATCTCTGCGAGGTGAGCTTCGTTGTTCCGAATGGATCGGTCGATCTGCATACTTAAGCCAGAAGACTCTTCACGTACCATAATAGACGCAGCCACAGATGCAGCATCTTCCTCTTGCAAAGCTTGATCATGTTGCATCCTTCTCTGATTTAGTTCATTCAAGAGTTCAGTAACCTGCTTTATCTCATCACGGTTGTTTTCCAGGATGTCGCTGATCTGGTCGACCTCACAGGACCGATCCTTCAGCATCTTCTCCAAATCGTCCTGAATCCGGAGAGCATTGGAAACCTCTTCGCTTAATTTATCTACCGATGCTTTTGATTCAAATTTTGTAATTTCGTGACTTTTCAGCAGATCTTTCTCAGTTGTTTCCTGAGCTCTCTGCTGTTCAGCCACATATAGCAGTTCATCAAGTTTACAGCGGCACATTTGCTTGAAGAAATCAGTCACTTTTTCGAGATCCAAGTTCATATCAGAGTAAAGACTGTCATAAGATTTATCCGCAGTTTCTAACAATTTGAACTGTTCGAGGGTGGAATCAATACATCTATTTCCATAGTCTTGTATTTGTTTCCTCATATTCAGCAGGATCGCCTCCTGAATATCTTTGCGTGATGAAAAGTTCGAATTCTTCAACTCAATTTCGCAGATTTGACCATCAAGGTATTCAATCTGTTCTGAAATAGTAGTTAAAGACTCTAGCAGCTCGCGGCTTACAGCTTCGCGCTGCTTGAATACCTTCTGGATTTTCGCTACTTGCTCATGGACTTGAGTGGATTCTACTGACAGAGCACGCTTTGTGGCAAGTGTGGAGTAGCGAGAAACTTGAGGCAAAGGTCGACTCAAAGGCTTCATCTGAATTTTTAACACTTTCTCCATGATCTATTGTCATTACAGTGGTTCGAAATCTCGGGCCGACTGCCCGACGACGACTCCGATTATCATATGAAATCATGAAATGGTCTATCGACTGACTGGGATGGGGAAACGTAACCCTACACACACAAGACACATCATAAATATGAGCTGAGAGTTATGGATAAATTATATGAAAATTTAATGCTACAAATTAAGTAGAATTCCCGTTCCTCAAAGTATTCAATGCCATTTGTCATTTTCCTGTCTGGACGTGTGGACGTAATAACGTAATGGTTTCAGCTTAGAAAAGCGATGTCAGCATTTCAAATAGTCAAAATTTTAGTACTTGCATGATTCTTGCCATGTAAATTTTTCACCAAGTCTCGCAGCGGCATCGTTCCAAAAGATTGCGCACCGCTGCAACGGATTGGGTGGTGGAGGCTGCTCATGAACTCGGTCACTGCATTGTCGTAAATGTTACGCAATGATCCTGGTAATTCAGCACCCCAGGTATTGCTAATACGGCAGAGAAGAATGTCAAACTCTTCCTTGCTGATCTTTTCAACACCAGTGCATTCATTAACATTTTGAGAATGGACTTGAGCAGCACCTTGGCTACCAATAGAGTTCGCATTTGAAAGGCTTTGTTGCGACACTTCACTTTCGACTGGTCCATCTAGCGACTCAAAAGTGTAATCATCCTTCGAAATATCTTTAGTTTCAGCTGGAAATGTTTGGTCGTTACTTTGGTATGACGATGAATTAGCCTTTGAAGAGAGGGCCATCTTTGTTTCGCATCTCATCTCTTTGAGTTCACTGAGAAGCATCATTTTCAAAGAATAAGTTTTATCATCTCTCGGCCTATCTAAAGACGAAGCATGTTTTGCGAAAAACATCTTTTCCTCGTAGATCAATTCGGCAAGATTCAGTGCGGTTCCATGTCGCTTTAGAACTTCCGCAGATTCGTCGTCATCACCCCACCAGAAAGGATGAATGAGAAAAGCTTTACCCTTCACTGTAATGTTCTCACTGCCGCATAAATAAAAGCGTACTACCGAGTCTACATAGGAACATCCGCAAAATTTGGCAAAACTACAGCTCTTGCATAAAGAAGTACAACAGAAGAAGCCATTTGGACCATCTAAAATAGTAAAGCACTCGCTACAACAGAGTCCATACTTGCGAATAACATGTAGCATCAAATCTCGATCATTCTTGTATTTAATAAATTGAGATGGATTTTCAGCTAGAATTGTTTCCATCTTCAATAGATACTTGATCACAGTCCAGCCCATTGAGTTGAAGAAGGCGTGGGGGTGACAAGCCAGGAATTCGACGGCATCTTGAGGCATCATGAACGGGATGAGCTCCTTCAAAATTTCATTAGTAAGTACTACTCGAAGAAACCTTGGTAACGGATTCTTTCGTCCAAGTTTCCAGGCTGAACTCGCTACCACATTTGGCCCGAGAATCCCAGGATTGGCGTCTGTAGAATCCATTTTTGACAAAGACTCTCAAATTTTACAAAAAATACTTCGAAAATTTTATTCAAGGAAGGAAAGTTGTTGGTACGGAGCCAATGTCTTTGAAAATCTTTCTTAAATGAGGTCCTTAGCCCTGGGATTTTTCAGTTCTCGTTTTCTTTTTTCTTTGTCCTCTTCCTTTCATTTTTCCAGCATTTCCACCACCAAGGGTGACGATATTTATGAGCAGTACTTCAGGGAAATTCTGAAGTAGTGTTGTCGGCTTTTGTAAATGGCAAGAAGCAGCTCAAGCCCTAAGAAGGCGGCTCGCCGCAGTTTAGAAAAATACAGCTCAAAATTTTGCAGTGGTGTAATAGATGGTGTGGTTCAAGCTCAGTTAGAGGAAGTGGATAAGAATGTGACAACCACCGAGAAGTGGTTAACTAAGATGAAAGCATCATTGCTAAGAAAAATCAGTAATTGCAGTAAGGTGGCGTTTTTGCCAGAAGAGCAGCGGCCTGAAGTACTCAAAGAATTGATAGAGGAGGAGCAGGAGACGATTAACTTGCTAACAAGTAAAATAATGGATTCAGCAGCAAAAAGGATGAAATCAAGCAATCTTACAAAGGTAGAAGTATTACCCGGGAAAGACCTCCCTGAAAGTGGTCGATTCGATCCCCACGTAAAAACGATCAGCCGCCTACTCACCAAGGTCTCCCATGATCTAGATCAGCTAGGCAAAGTTGCGGACACGCGCATTGACAAGCTTACCAATCAAGTTAAAGAAGTCGAGGGCAACTGGAAGAAAAATAAAGATACAGGCAAGCGGAGCCCTGGCAAGGACAGCAAATCGCGGAGCCCCAGTAAGGGCAGCAGACAGGTGGGTGCTTTGGGGAAGCTTCACGATCATTTACAGAAGCCATAACCTGGAAACGTTCCTAACCATCAAGTACATCTGTATACACCTCGCAGTGACGCATTTTGGGTGATCCATTCCCAATTTTATATTTGTTGACTTTAAACATCCTTTCTGACGCAATAAAAAGTCAATACAAGACCTAACTGTCACAGGACACATAAGCAAAGTTTCATGCACTTATTTGACATAGAATGTTCCTAAAAGATGCAGTTTGAACTCATCATGTCGATGGAAATCGGACGCTCTCTCCCCCCCGCCCGGACGAAGTGTGTTTGTGTGTTTTCTTGGACAAACCCGATCATCAGAGGAGCAGGGGGCCCTTTGGAACCATTTGAATACTGAGAAAGATTAACTCAACGAGTGCATTTTATTACTGTAATGGTTGGGAGATCTTACAAATGGGGCATTCCGATGGACATTATTGTGGCAAGAGATGTTGAGTTGCTTTGGAGCATTCAAGATTATGTGTACAGATGGCCATGGCTGGACAGGAATATGTCGATGATAATTAGTAAGCAGCCCTGGAATGACGTCGGGGCCATCCTGTGGCTGACGGCATTGTTGGGTTGCTTCGAAATCGGGGTGCGCCATTTCTGGGTGGTCGTCACGAATCTCGGTGTTGCATTTCTAGCGAACAGGCTTATTCGCTCCAAGCGTCCCGTTGAATATGATATTCGATTGCAACCGACGACAGACTTGCACCCCGACTCGTATGGTATTCCTTCACTTGAAAGCTATATGGGCATCGTCATCATCGGTCATGTGTTCAAGTCTATTGAGGAAATATGGTTGAAGGTTTTGTTTCTCTTATTTTTTGGTATACCACTAGTGCTAGTGTTAGGGTTTAGTCGTATTTATTCTCGTGCTCGTCTTCCGCATCAAATATGTGTTTCATATATTGCAGGCATCTTCGGTCTTCTTGCTGGGATCCACTACTGCGAGAAAATGGGTGGGGGCTTTCATAATATGCCAAGTCACACTCACGGAGTTTGGGTTGGCGTCGTAGTTGTCATATTTCTGGCCAATCTTGGGCTAAATATGGAAAATAATGACTCGCGCTTGTTATTCATTAGCCGCGCGGAGTTCATTCGAGTCATGAGGGGAATCATGTATGCAGGATCAGGAGAAGAGCAAGCTGGAGAAGCTGGACGAGGTGCGGTGCCCCATTATGAAGGAACCGTAGACGATGAAACAGAATCTTTCATGGATGCATCTCCCCATCCTACGAATAACACAGCGGCTGCAGCTTTCAACGAAGGCTTCCGACAGGCGCGGGACAGGCATCTGGAAGCGTCGGGGCTGCAGTCGCGGAAAAAGAAGGTGAGCAACCGGAAGGATAGTTTTTATTTCTTACAAAAACAGATGCAAGCTCGTGCTGGAGCAGGCGGTACTGGAACCATCTCCAGTTCACCACGCAGGTTATCTAGGGATAACTTCGCCTGAGAGTGCAAGCTGCTGTGTCCACCCTACCTCCCTACCTCTGAAGTACATGTGACGATACGTATCTCCAATCATAGTTTTCATACGTATCCATCTTCCATGTGTAGTGCAACTACCCATGATAATGAAACCATCACCTGAGTTTAAAGAGTTGTGTATATGTATATCTACCCATGATAGTGAAACCATTACTCAAATTTAAATAATCGCGTAGATCGCGTACTTCAAGAGAACGTCCTCCGTGAGAAACATCCCAGCCATGTCCGCCCCTCCTCGCCCCCCTCCCAAAGACATCTTCAAATGAGCAAGCTTGAATCTATTTCTTCAGAAAAAAGCTTGAGATGGACATCATTTTCGGAGCATTCAATTTCAGTTTCTTCGGATTAGCTGTTGTTTCTTTGATGGGTTTGGCACGCTTATTACCAATCCGAGAATTCTTGTCAACAGATTTACCCAAGGACTTTTGCACAGTAGAAAGAACCTTCTTGCAGCCGCTGGTAATTCCAGCATTAGTAATTTCTTCTGAGCTCATCCATCGCGACTCACGCGCATATACAAATGCTTCCTTTTTTGGGTCCTTCACGGACTCCACGCAGTCCACTTGCATTACGGTAATATGCATTGTATGGCGCTGGTGGGAGAAGACGTGCACAATTGGCTCTATTGGTTCCATAAGTGCTTCATCTTTCACCTGAAGAGCGGAGATCCAGAATTGCGGAATGCCCTCCTTGTGATTTGCTGACTTTTCAAAGCGGCATCCCGAGACCCGTTCCAAGAAGGACTGCACGGCCATGGTATGCTTTGCCTCGTCTAGCACTAAGTCATCTTGACTATCATAGAGTGGCATCATTTCACTAGCCCCATCATTCTTTTTCTCTGCTTTGTTTGAGCCCTTCCCGCTTTTTACGGAAGATTCCTCCCATAAAAGCACAGTAGGGAGCTCCCATTGGCCGGCAAGAAGCCCGGTGGGTGGCCTTTTAATGAACAAGTATCTTGTGACGCCATCTTCACATTCCCTTACAAACACAGATACGAATAGCACCACCTCCCGCGGTTTTTTCTTTGGAGCACGTACAGGAAAATAGCTCAAGTCCTTTGGAAGGCCATCTGAGCATAACCCTGAGACCCCATCATCCTGGTAGTGTACTCCTGCTTGACGGTTCAAATGTGTTAGAGTCCGAGCCCGACACAGAGAGGAGAGCGGACACTGTTCGCAGCTCGGGGTCTGTGGTTTGCACAAGGACGCTCCAAGTTCCATTAGGCCCTGGTTGAAAGAACTCGGTGCCTGAGGATCCACGAGGCGGCGGGCCATCTCCCAAGTGCGTTTTTCCATATCCTTCGATCCTACCTCGCTAGTAAGCATTCGCAGGCGAGAGAACACTCTGATAACGTTCCCGTCCACTAGCGGCTCAGGCTTATTAAATGCAATACTGCTAATGGCTCCAGCAGTGTATGCTCCTATACCTGGGACTTTCAATAACTCAACAACAGTGTCTGGTAAATGTGGCTCCTTTCCATTAGCTTTTGCCTCTGCAACAAGCTGCTGCGCACCCAGATGCAGCTGTCGCGCACGTCGATAGTAGCCAAGTCCAGCCCAAGAGGAGTTTACATCTTCGGGGGAAGCAGCTGCTAGCGCCGAAATATTTGGATATTTCTGCATCCACCTGTACCAGTAGGGAATAACAGTCTCCACGCGTGTTTGTTGGAGCATGATCTCAGAACACCATGTGCCGTATGGTGTTTGAGGAGGTGTTACAAACGACTCAGACTCCATAGAAGGTGGCAAAGTCTCATCATCCTCTTTTGTGGATTTGTCAAGAGCGGATGAAGCACCAGATCTTGCTTGAACCATTCCAAATGGATCACCACGCCATGGTAATGCTCGACGTGCGGAGAGATACCACTCTACAAGCCTCTTTCTTGCGAGTGAAACTTCTTCATCAGTGAAAAAATGATCATTCTTACCCTCCCGGAAACACTGGGCTAAGTCCTCAATATCATGGACTTGTTGCATGTCCCCGTCGGTCAAACTACGAAACTGAATTAAGAGCTTTGAGGAAATTCATTGATTTTCGTGATTTATATTGGTTCTCCTGTTCTCCTCCTCGGATAAAGATCCAATCAAAAAAATAAAAATAAAAACCTCTCGGCTCTGTCTGGCTGGAACACCCCATCCCCCATCATCAGATAAGAACCAAAACCGCGTGGTGGAGTTAGAGTGATGCCGCCCACCTTCAATCACCATTGCTCAAACAATTAATGAAAATCACCCGATAATTTTAGCTAGAACCTCAACCATTCCATTTCCAGGCCTTGGCCTTCGAAGAATCAGACAAGAGCTCTTAGTAAGATTGGCCTTCAAAGAATCAGACGAGCGCTCTTAGTAACATTTCTACAAAAATACAAGGATATTATTTTTAGATAGTCGTTTTCACTGTACTAGTTTATCTTTTATGGACTTGAATAGAATTGGATCTGGAGATAGCTTTCTTGCATTCAATCTTGTTGACCCAGAGAGGATGGACAGCATGTTTGATGACCTTCTTAATGAAATTAACTTTCATCAAGTGTATCATAAGGGTGGAGCTGTCCCGCGGCTTTTCTCTGAGCAATATCGCGTTAATATCTGTGAAATTGATGATATCCCAGTTTATAGACACCCAATTGAAAACGATTGTGGTCCCACTCCAATGACCCCTCTAGTGAAGAAGATTTGCGAGGAGGCGGAGGCAAGGACATCAACATCTTTTAATCACGTGTTGATTCAACTTTATCGTGATGGTAAGGATCATATTACGCCCCATGCGGATAAGACTTTGGATATCCTGCGTGGTTCTCTGATTGCCAATTGGAGTCTCGGGCGCGAGCGGGTGCTGGTTTTGCGAAGCAAAGAAGCACTACTAGACACGGCAGATCCATCATGCACTTCTAGTACAGGAAGGGAAATACAAAAGGTGAAGCTACCCTCTAACTCTCTTTTCGTCTTGGGTCCTGAAACCAACCGTATATACACGCACGCAATCAAGCCAGCGCATGACGATGGCTTAAGCGTCAAAGAAGCGAGGCGAATATCATTTACATTTAGAAGTATAGCGACGTACAGAAATCAATCCACAACTGAGCTGCATGGTCAGGGGGAACATCTTCGAGATGATACTGAGGCAGGTCGCGCTCAGATGCTGCATGCCTTCGGTCAAGAGAATAAGACGACAAAAGATTGGACGGCATTATACGCTTAGATGATGGGGGTTAGGGGATTTTTCTATTTTGCATATTACGTCTTTGTCACCAAATCTGCATTATTTCCAAGCCTGCTTAATGCCGCGCTACCAAGCTGGCATGCCCTCATTTACAATATATGTGACCTATGATCCTATATTAGATTGATAACTTCGTTGGAACCTACCAACAAAACCCTAACTCCATTTCGTTTTCATTGATGATGTCGATGATGTCGGTGATGTCGATGCGGGAGGTATTACATCAGGTACATGTTCTATGTCACAGTTACCTTCTAGTTGCTTCTGTAAGTTTTCGATCCTTTCTTGCATCAGCTTCTGCTGTTGTTGCATTTGCTGCTGCATCCGCCGTTGTATCAGCTCCTGCTGTTCTTGCATCAGCTCCTGCTGTTGTTGCATTTGTTGTTGCATTTGTTGTTGCATTTGTTGTTGCATTTGTTGTTGCATCATTTCCTGGTGCTGCATGTGCTGTTCCAAGTTCTTCTGCATCGAATGATTGTGTAAATACGAAGATTTTACATTTGTTAGGTCTACAGGGGAGGTTTCTGCGAAATGCTGCCCCCCAGAATCGTGAAGAATGTTAAGTGTTGACCTTTCCATTTCAATGTCCAAGTTCGGTGACTTTTCTGTCACGTTGTCACTGCTTGCAATCTCACACTCTTTCAGTACTCCAGCTAGCACACAATAAGCAAGCATCGAAATGATAGCTCGGAACGAGGCTAATACAATATTCGCGTAGAAAAACGCGGAGTACACATTGAGTGGTGTGCTTAACAGAAACTGTGTCTGCGAAACAATATTGACTAAACTCGTGCATATGGTTGTTATTTGGATGGTGCGGAACAATAGCATATTGGGTGCAGCACCTGAACACTGTATAGCAAACTCCGAATCTTTCCAAGGAAGTAACAAAAATGTTTGAATATCAAATATGCAACAACAAGAAGCCAAAGCATACATTTTGGCGTTGAGTCCCATATGCTGGCGATCTAGCAGGTCGTACAATTTAGTCATTTCACGGAAACTATGAGGTCCGTATATCGTCACCAAGATGAATGCGGCTACAAAAGCATGGAATAAGCGAGCCACTGAGATGATAAGAGCCCAGAATTTTTCTTGAGATTGAAAAAGCTGCACCAAAAGAACAGTCATAGTAGCAACTTCCCCACCAAAAATGAGCATTACTATAGCAGATTTTGTTACTTTGATTTCCACTGCATTCGTCCCATGACGCAAAAAGGCGAAGTAGATACCTAATATAAGTGTGATAAGTGCACTAAATGCAGCAACAACCCCGACAAGTGATGGTGACAGAGTAAGATTGTAAGAGCTTCCAGATACGAAAGTATCGCCAGTGGTGTTGCGTTTTGTTGGAGCAGGACTTGGTGGAGGTGTAGGAAGGTCAAAAGTTTTGTATGAAAGCTCTAGCTTGACTTCTAATGAGCAATCAAACTCTACCGAATTGGAGTACATGTAGATGTGCAAAGTGCCATCAGGGTATACAAAGTCCGTCACATTGACATTGCCTCTACAGAACCCAAACTCAGAATCACCACAGTAACCAAATTCCATGTTTGTGCATTTAAGTAAAAGAGAAGTGCTTCCATCTTGTCTAGAAATCTGAAGATTCAAAAACTCAGCGCGTTCCCATGGCATCATTTTAGGGTATACTGTCAGGTACGTGGATTTGCGTTGCGAAGCTCCTCTGAGTATAATATTTTCACAGTAATTATTACCTTCACTGCATTGATATTGGTAATTCATTCCAAATTGAGTAATTGTTGTTGATGAAAATGATGGATAAGTACTAGGCTGCACCGTAGGTTGTCTAGATGGTTGTCCAGATGGTCGTCCAGATGGTTTTCTGGTAGGCTGTCCAGATGGCTGTCCAGATGGTTGTCCAGATGGTCGTCCAGATGGTTTTCTGGTAGGCTGTGCAGATGGTGAAGAGGAAGGATAGAAAGTAGGAAAATTTGTCGGGTTGTCAACACATGTTGAGTCTATTTCAATGTGACCATTTTCACAGTAGATGTACTTGTGTGGATGCGTTGAGTCTGATCTGAAGAAAGTATTCCCAAACAACAAAGTCACAGTGTCGGCTGGTGCTCCACCAAAGGCACCCCAAGTAACGACCTTATCATCGGTCTGTACCGCAGCAAACGCGCCGCTGGTAGAATAGATCGTCTGCACGTTTTTCAATCCATCAGGTGCTGTGCCCCCATTGCCAGGAGAGCCCCACGCCACCACTGTGCCATCAGTTTTCAAGGCAGCAAATGCAGACTCAGTAGAAAAAATAGTCTGCACTTGGTTTAGTCCAATAGGAGCAGTACTTCCGCTGATCCCCCAAGCCACCACTGTGCCATCGGTCTTCAAGGCAGCAAATGCGCCACTGGTAGAATAGATCGTCTGCACGTTTTTCAATCCATCCGGTGCGGCCAGGCTTTCGCCACTGTAGGTTGTAAGACCCCAACCCACGACAGTCCCATCGGTCTTCAAGGCTGCATATCCGAATTGGGAAGAGCAGATCGACTGCACTTCGTCCAATCCGGCCGGAACATCAACTGCATGTCCGCCACCCCAAGCCACCACTGTACCATCAGTCTTTAAGGCCGCAAATGCATATTGAGTACTGTAAATTGCTGTCACGTTGATCAATCCAGCAGGTGCCGTGCCGCCGTTGGTAGAAGAGCCCCAAGCCACCACTGTACCATCGTTCTTCAAAGCGGCAAATGCATCATTAACAGAATAGATCGTCACCACATCGTTCAATCCAGCGGGAGTAGCACTTCCACTGTTCCCCCAGGCCACTACTGTTCCATCGGTCTTCAAGGCGGCAAATGCATCAGTAGTAGAATAGATCATCTGCACGTCGTTCAATCCAGCAGGTGCTGTGCCTCCGTCGCCAGAAGAGCCCCAAGCCACTACTGTACCTGTACCATCATTCTTCAAAGCGGCAAATGCGCTGCTAATGCGCCATGAT
>JACKZZ010001904.1_pt1 | contig 36552 bp, 29 predicted proteins | sample 8027871 | NCBI WGS metagenome assembly JACKZZ01 (sample SAMN15724774, study PRJNA655200) | protist metagenome | isolation source: fluorescence activated cell sorting (FACS) single amplified genomes of... | place: USA: West Boothbay Harbor, Gulf of Maine | collected 2000-07-19
CGGCCGTGTCGTGCTGGTGCACCACCGCCCCTGAGACCACACCCCTTTTCTTACCAAATAGTATAATAACATAAGATGGAGAACTTCAGCTATCGCATTGAAGAAGCAACGCCTGTTTACGCGTGCCTGCTCAGCATCTACATCGCTATCAAAAAGATTCTCCAGAGTTGTGTCGAGCAGAACAGGTCGAACAACATCATCATACACGTCGACTGTGGCAGCGCCCTGCTCTTAATAAGAAAAAACCTGCAACACAACGCGCATATTAGAATAGTGCCAATAATCATCGATTTGGCACACAAATTCCACATGCAGACTGCGAAGAAGATAGAAATACGATACTGGCCTGGAGGAAAGGGCCACCACAGAGCTGCGCACAGAGCAGCAAAATCGGCGGTGAGCAGATCTGGTCTAGACAAATGGGAGCCAATGCGTCTGAAGAAAATCTTGCAGAAGAGAGCGTGGTTTGATTGGTCTCAAGCAAAGAGACTAAACCGGTATGGGATAGCACAATTTATCCTACTCGCCCAGGATGCAGATACGATGAAAAAATGTGACTGCGCAAATCTTCTCAACGAATCAGGATCGCAACTTCTAGCCTCACAGCACAACACAACATGGGAGAAAATATGTAAATGCAAGACATTTACAAAAGGGCGACGAGAGCACCTTGGGTGCGAATCCATGGACCAACAGCAGCTCGTGAAAATAGTCCGTAAATTCGATATGCGCCTCCTAGCATTCCTGGAGGAAACGCAGCGTGGCAAACATTCATGGAAAGCAAGAAAGGGGATGAACCTTCTGCCGCTACTCGAAGACGACAATACCGAAGATTTGAATTACGATTGCATCGAGGTGGGTGCAGATGGCTGCTTTATGATGAACGGAAGGCCGATTGATGGGGACGACGGGGATACAGGTACGCAGGGTAGGGGTAACTATGATGCTGAAATGATCTGAGATTGAGATGGACAGCATATGAGTGGTTTTTGAGAGATTCTTCGTGTCTGTCTGTGCCGAGTTTTCGAGTGCGAGATGTATGATGATTACAGCAGCAGTAATGCAGTTCGTTTGTCCAGACGAAGTTCCTAGCACATAAGTGCTCGAGAGGCATCAGTCGTTTTCGAGATGTGAGGCGAATCCCATTCTACATAATAGTGTCTCAAGTCGTAGCCTCACTGAAGAAAGTCTTAGACGATTCTCAAGACAAGGGATCGATTTGCACATAGGGGTCGGATATCACATGAGGGAAGCTCTTTCTCGCACAACTTAATTCACGTATGGGCCTCAACTCAATGAGAGAATCGTTTGGATCTACCGAGATTCTGAGTTTCGTCTACGAGATCTCTTTTCATTTTCTGACATCTGTAGCTTTGTCAGGGAAAGTTGTGCGAGAGAATGTGCAGCAGTCAAATCATACTTGTTTTGCTTTGTGAGCGGGGATCTGTGAATTACCTGCACGATTCATTTTTACACTTAGTGAAAAAAGTGACGGCCTCGAAACGTCGAGCATACAACATGATGTTACTCAGGATGTTTGTCTTGACTCAATCTATCTCGATGCAAGGCAAATTAAAGTAATGAGATCAAGGAGCAGACACAAATCTGGCTGTCACTATTGAAGTAATCATGTGTGATGATCCTCTGGGAAACTCATCGTGAGTGATTGCGTCTACAATGCATACGTAACACACGGCTTTTCAAAGTGGCGAACTCAAAGTTTCTCTCCAAAGCTGCAAAATTCGAAAGCGGGGTAATAACCAAATGCGAGATGATTTTGTATGGGTCTACGTACTTTCTTGAACGAGAAGATCTTAACAGAGTACTTCTAACGGCACGAGTACCAATACGTATGAGTTTCGTCATGCACAATGAAATCTACTTTCGGTATGCTAGTGGGTACAAATATGAAACCTACTTTCGGTATGCTAGTGGGTACAAACATAAAAAATCCAAGATCTATCCTTCTAAGACACCTGAGCACGAAAGTGGAGATAAGATCTGAGTGATGATGCAGCGATGTCGAGTCAATTAACGATGTAGGAGCATGTAACACAGCTATCGACATGAGCATGAAGTATGCTTTCTTATCCTCTCTATGGAAAATGTCGAAGCAGACGGAAATTCAGTCTCTCTATGGAAAATGTCGAAGCAGGCGGGGCATCAGCACATGTAACACCTCCACACATAGAGGAACATGTTGTAAGGAAGGCGTAGAGAATCATCATGCGACAGGAAATGTTGCGTGAGTCACCACGAAAAGGAATCCTGCAGGGAGCTAACAAGAACAGGATGATCAAAACAGTCCTCAAGAAGATGCAGCCACGCACTGTCTGAAAACGTTCCAGAAGAAGATCGGCTTGCCGCAATTCACAGATCAATATATGTTTAGAAATGTTGCCCAAAACCGACGGTCCGAGATTGATCGAGAAGAGAATGACAGAATATCCTGGCCTTTCTCTTTTCGATTATCATTAGTAGGGCTGGCAAAAAATCTTTAGGCTTCGGCCACCTACCCGAATTCCCCGGAGGAGGAAACAATGGACAGGAATTCCAGCAATCATCCTGCCCGTTGAAAGTACACTATCCTGCTTCAATGCCTGAGGTGCGTTTGGTTGACGGCCAATGAAGGTACAAGTCCACGGGGGAGGAGGTACAGAGCGGCTGACTTCGGGTCGCCGTGACGAGCTCTGGCCGTGAGGTCTTGAGCATCGGCAACATTTGTGAGCTTGGACCTGTGGATGAGGTAGGCCGATCTCCTAGTAAGCTCAGCCTCGTCCCCACCTTCAAAATCCGATTTTGTCGAGTGGGAAGAAGTTCGCTAGGGGTACGACGATCCACAATCATGGCCGGGTGTGAAGGAGCCTGGAAGCACACCTAACGCGGCGGTTGTCCCGATGTGATATTACCGACGAACCTGACCAACGCGCCTGGCAAGGAAAGACTGCAGATGCAGGTGGGCTAATACCGGAATGCAGCATCTCTTCCGCGCCGGGACTCAGGAAGAGACGGACAGGAGGGCAGCATGCGAGCGTGAATGGCTTGCGTCAGAATATGTGTTCGATGCTAGCCTGTCAGGAGGCTAGTTATGCTTCTCTACAGTGGGGACTCCTGAGTAGAGCTTACTCTCGGGTTGACTACGTGTTTGATTCTAACTGGCAAGCAAGAGAACACATGTCTCACAGTGAAGTCACATGATGGGTGGATATCGGACACTGTATTCAGTGCATTTCGTTCCTCCTAACTCCTCCGGTCCTGATAGTGTATCTGTTGCAGGAGAGCGATCTCGATGCAGCATGTGCAAAGTAAGCGTAAATAAGACACATTGACGATCTTTCATCCAAGAAACCAGTCTTCAATGTTTTTTGGCCCGCAAACACGTCACTACGACTTTCTCCTTGATACTGATCAAGAATTTGAATTCTGTTCTTCCAAGATGATCGTATTTGTCGTGCGGTGCAATTCTATTGTTTGTCCTTTTCGTGTCGTCTTCATTCTCGTGGTCCCTTGGAAGTTTTCGCACATACAGTTCGCATGCAGCGTATCCTAATTGCTATCGCGTGACGTGATTCTACCGTGTTTCGATCCAAAAGAAAAGCTGAAATGAGTACAGTTCCCTTTTCTTTAAGTCTTGCAAATCATCATAATATAAATATATGAATTGAAATTTGGAATTGAATTCTTTTACAAATTTATCTCGGATTCTTGTTGTGATTTGCCCAGGCGTTTTATATTGCTTTTTGTATCCACATTTTGCAGATGCCAATTCTTCCGGCGTGGGTCATCCATTGATTTGACATTCATTTCTTTAGGTCATCTTTGTTTCGGTACAAATATTTACAATTTGTCGATCATTTTTTTTCCTGCGTGAGACCCAACGCTAGGCTCATAAAAGTACAAGTAGCAAGACCTATTAATTTATAAATTATAGTACAATAGTTGGACAGAGTCGCAGTCGGGATAAATTTGTGTACGCGAGACGGGTAAAATGATGATCATGAGGCCAGTTTGTAACCGATGAATGAAAATTATGTGTATACATCCTTGGTCTTAAATGTGACCTGGGAACTGTGAAAATGTCCGTAGAGAATCTCGACGAAAATGAATCCGTCTCGGCCGGGATGACCCGCGAGCATTGGTCGCAGGAAGCGCATGAAGATAAAAATGAATCGGCCAACGTGCAAGGCAATCGACCCGACGACAAGGTGGTAACGAAGCAGCCTGTCGCGGTGTTGGAGCTCTTCTGCGGCATTGGAGGCATGCGGTTTGCGTTATCCTATGCTGGATTGGACGTCGACACCACCAGATCATTGGCAGTGGATATCAATACTGAGGCATTAGACATCTACAGATGGAATTTCGCCCACAAAGAAGAGAGCAAGGATGTAGATGTTGCAGCGACTCCGACTTCTGGCGGGGTCCCAAGCACATCGAGGAGGAAAAAGTCAAGAATAAAGCATGGCAGCGACCAGATTGCACCACACAGATACCGATACAAAGGAATGTATGGAATTGCGAACGTCGACCTATCCACTGCTCCCCTGGACATGTTCTCAGGGTACGATATTTGGACAATGAGCCCGCCCTGCCAGCCCTTCAGTCGGCAGGGCAATCAGAAAGGCTTGGAGGATGAACGAAGTTCTGCGTTTGCTCGGATTTTGTGCGCTTTAGAAGAATTGCCAACAGCCGATTTACCGTCCATGCTTCTATTGGAGAATGTCAAAAATTTCGAGATTAGTCTTGCCTACAGAAAATTGGTAGATGTCTTGGATGCTCGCGGTTTCATTGTGAGTAACTACTTGCTGAGTCCAAATCAGTTCGGATTTCCAAACTCGCGGCTACGTTTCTTCCTCGTGGCGGAACTGTTGAGCAGAGAAGAGCGCGCGCGACAGCGCAAAAGCGACATTGAAGGGACGAATTCGAACGCGGATTGTGCTGCCGAGCAAGAATTTCCACCACCTGAGAACCTTCGATTCGAGATTCCTGACGTATCGATCGAACCACCCGACATCGCGGGCATAGACGTGTACAGTCTTGACTTCTCGCGACCTTCCACGCATTGTCCGCATGGGATTGCCTTCACCCCTGGCATGCTCTCAATCAAAGATTTTCTCTTGCCATGGTTGTGCGAACAGGCAGTAGTAACTCGAGAAGAAACGGAAGAGAAGAGAGCGATCTGCCGTGAGACATTCTCTACTCCTTGGTTGGTGCCGGATTCGGTTTTGTCGAAACGTGCGAGTGTAACACTGGATCTCGTTTACCCGCAATGCCAGCATTCGATGTGCGTAACAAAAGCCTATGGCAGGTTTTACAACGGAACGGGATCAGTGTTAGTCACGGACGAAACGTTTGGTCCAGAGTCGCAGAATGGTACGAATTTGGACGAGCCGGGCAACATGCTGCAGTGGAGTAGCAGGATACGATTTTTCCATCCTCTAGAGACTTTTAGTCTCATGGGTTTTAAGCTGGCAGCAGGAGTTTTTGCCGATTCTGAAGATGATGCATTTCAAGCCGAGAGGATACTGGAACGTAGACGCAAGACAGCTGCTTGTGATGGTTCATGTTTGCCACTGGCGGCCTCCGCCGATAAAAATGCTCACGAGCGATTTCGTTGTCGATGCAGATACTTCTCACTTCCTGACTCAACCAGCAAAAAGACAGCATGGAGTTGCGCTGGAAACTCCCTGAATCCTCAGGTCGTGAGTTATCTTCTACATTATCATCTCAGAGGCTCGGCACAGAATCGGATATTAAACGGGGCGACGAATAATGAGGGTGAATGCGAGATCGATCCTGTACTATGAGTGTTTCGGATGCTTGCACTCACTTGACACAGCACACTTCGAAGAGACTGTTGAAAGTGCCAAAGTCACGACATGTTGTTCTTGTTCGATATATCAACACTCCATGAAAAAGATTATGTCAAGCTTTGGCAGCGTTGTTTCTTGATTATGTACGTATTTTCTTCGCCCGATTCAAATTTTCATTTTCAAAATATGCGCGAGCCCTTTTTTTTTTATAGAAAATTGTAAAAACTTGCTACGTTGACTCACACGATGATCATAGCCATTTGATTTTTGATCCCTGCTCAGGAAATTTGTCGCGTCAGTCACGTGCGGGATGACTCGCTCGAAAAATCTGCATCGATCGCTTGTCATCGTTTGAGACCCACAACCAAGGAAACCGTAGGTGTTGCTTCCGTTGCTCGGCGAAGTAATAAATTGCACATTAGTGACCGATGGCCGCTCAAGCTCCACTCTTGCCGGATTCCAGGCAGGGTAACGGTGAAGCTCCAAATGCTCCTCCAACATATCAGCAGTATGAGGGTCTGTCCACGGCAGAAGCCCAGAGACGTTTGCTGCGCGATGGCTACAACGAACTCGCGGAAGAATCGATTAATCCTATCGTAATGCTCCAATTAACATCGATCTGTTTACCAACTTTCACTCGTGATGTATGCAATCTGCACCAGGAACTTGCAGAATAGGATTCATTGTGGAACTTATCTTTGTACGTGACTGTCGTATGCAATCTGAACCATTATTCCACCTTTTGATTCCAAATTCTCACAATCATCCTCATTGCGAAGACGTAGACTTCATATGTCATTTCACAGTTAAAGTTTCTCTCATATTTCTGGGGTCCAATGCCGATCATGATATGGATTGCAACTGTTGTGGAATCGGTCACAGCTGTTTTCCAGGATGTCGAACATTGGTTGGATGTTGGCGTCTTGCTGCTTCTGCAAGCCGTCAATGGTATTCATTCTTTGTTCTTATAATATGTTGTAGGAATCTTCGTTCCATCACGATTACCCTTCGTATCGAGGCGGGAGTCGGGACGGGCATCATGGTCATCCGTTGGTTCAAATCGTTCCATGCTTAATGCGTGTGCATCTGTGTCAATATTAATTACCTTACAGGAAGCATGGGATGGTATGAGGAGCGCAAGGCGGGGAATGCTATAGCCGCGTTGAAAAAAGAGTTGGCTCTGCTAGCAAATGTAAAACGGGACAGTGCTTGGCTGAGCTTGCCTGCGCGCGAACTTGTTGAGGGAGATGTTATTCATTTGAAGTTGGGTGATCTCGTGCCCGCAGATTGTGAGCTCCTTCCGAATCTCGGTATCAAAATTCTCTGTCACAATGGAATGTTGCAAAGAGCCAACTCATTGATTCCATACACAATCGTTCCGCAAACCCAGCAATTTGGTGGCGAATTCGTTTATATCGTTTCCTCTCTGTCATTATCGACGATCCTTTGACGAGACCTCTAACTATTGGTCTCTGTAGTGTTCCTATTATAAATAATGTTGGATGCAAGAAGTGTCAACCAGGTAACTTGCCGATTCAAGTGGATCAGTCTGCTCTGAACGGTGAAAGTCTCCCAAAAACGATGTATCCAGGGGATACTGTATTACAAGGATCGGTAGTAAAACGTGGAGAAATCGACGCTCTTGTATGCACGTCATTTGTTGTTTGTTTTGGAGAAAATCTGGCTCCTGCATTTCTTGAAACTCGAACGACATCACAAATTGGCGAACAGAAAAGGAACGATTGCCAATAGAGGTCATCTGGTAGTTTTCCACCTCGATGAGATTGTGAAGACGCATATCAGTGATTTGGTTCTGAATTCCATTCCATGGCGAAGAACGCGAATCCTTCTCTTTTAAATTCTCACTATTTACTTCTACGTGCACACCAGATAACAGAGACCGGCATTCGCACGTTTTTCGGAAGGGCGAGTCAACTTATGTCTGAGGTCGACAAAAAAAGGAGTGGCGGTGGGATGCTCCAGTCCGGAGGACATTTTCAACAACTCGTCACAAAGCTCACCCTCGGCTTGCTCTGTCTGAGTATACGAAAATCAGACGAAGCAAGCCATTTTTTGCAGATACCTGTTGCAACTATTATTTGATAAGGACCTCGACTCATAACTGTCTGTCATTTTAGAGAAGCGAAGCGAGATCAAAAAACGAGGGTTGATGCAACACGACGCGAAATTAAGAACGAAGCATATGCATGAAGACTTCATGGAAAACTTCTTCCAGCTGTGAATTCGAGACCTCGGGCATGTGGTAGCCAGTATAAAGTGGCAGAAATTGCATGACCACAACAGGACCACCGGCTACTCGGTCTATCATCATTGCCACACGCATGGCAAAATGAAAAAATAATTACAATCTTCACAGGTTTAACTCTGGTTGTGATCCTCTCGATACGTTTATTTCTCATCGGGGAGCAGAGCGCTTTGAATATCATCTCAACAGGCGTTGTTCTGTTGGTGGCGAGTATCCCAATTGCCATGCAGGTACGATTGATGCTGAAATTTTCCATCGAGTTAGTTTACAAGTGATTCGCGTACAGCGAGGTACAGCGTCCCTGACAGATTAGACCTTTTCATATCCGTCCCGAGTGTTATCAGGTTTTGTAGAACTTGCGTATTCTCCTCCCCACCAGGTGGTCTGCACGTCCACGATGGCAGTCGGTGCTCACAAGCTTGCTACGCGAGAGGCTCTCGTTTGCCGTCTGACAGCAATCGAGGAGATGGCCGCGATGGATGTTTTGTGTTCCGACAAGACAGGAACGTTGACTCTTAACAAGCTGCAAATTAATGAGCCATGGGTGTTGGAAGACGCGAGTGGATCTGAGGATATGATACAGCGATTGATTTTACTCGGAGCTCTCGGAGCGAAGCAATCGGGGGACGCGAAGGACGCTATAGATCAAGTGATAACGGATTGGTGTTGCGAAAACATAGGAAACGGAAGCAGCCTACTGAAAGGATTCGTTTGCCACCATTTCGTACCTTTATCGATAAAAAAATACTCGGGATTTGGACGTTTTTTTTTTTTTAATTGGTTTTCGAGTTCTAGTAGAGTGTAGTAGTGTAGGGAGGGGTCAAAACACAATACTCATGCGTAGGAAGTTAGGGCCGCATTACCCGTGAGGAGAAGCGTGGGCTGCACAGGGCATGGGATACACGTCAGCTGACAGGGACCTGAGTAAACAAGCTAGCCAGGGGAGAATTCTTCGTGCACGGTGAAGAGACCGGGAGGGGGATGAGAGACAGACCACAGGTGTGGTGGGAGAGGGACGAGTCGTGACGCCAGGGTCGCTTCACCCACACCGGGAGGGAAAATCCATTTTTGATATGAGCTTCAACAGAACCATGTCCAGGTGTGACGTCGTTTGTCACATGTCAGTTCTGCGATGTATCTTCAGGATGTTTTTGTTGTCTTTGATGTCTTCGACGGAATGGCTTTGGCATATTTTTGCATGTCTTTACCTTTGCCATACAGGCCAGTCTCTGAGTGGCGACACTAGTCGCATGTCAAGGGCTTTCTGATACTTTTTGTCAGCTTTGATGTCCGTGTGAAATGGCTTCAGCATATTTTTATATCTTGTTCCCCTTGTGAGTGCAGGCTCCTGCTGCTCATGAAGTCCATGCTGATAGGCTGTGGTAATGTCCAGGCCATGTGCTTGTGTGTGCCTTTAAACTGGTAATGTCAATATAGGTGTTGCCAAAATTTTTGCTGTTCTTCTCTGCGATAGTATTCATCGGGCCTCGTTTGCATTTTTTCTTCTTGACTTGAAAAGTTGGGTACAAATGCAATGTGGAAAGGAGAAATTTACAAGTTCGACATGTATAATTCTTCAGATGTTCCTTGACGTCTCTTCAGCTGCACACCTTGGTCTTTATTGCTGGACGTTCAGAGGGCCGTCTGCTTTCTTTGAAAAAATTGACACGAGCATTTTCACATGTGATAAATGACAAGAAATGGATTTCTCAGAACAGAATCATAGCCTTCACACCACTGCCACTAGCACCAGAACTTGTTTTTACTTGTGTCGACCGCAAAAAATCACTAGACATCATTTTCGTCATCTGACCACTCATAATCTTCAGACCACTCGTCAGGCGGTACTGGACCATCTTCAAAAATTTCATGCTCCTCCTCTTGCAGTAAATACTCGAGGCCAAAATCCCGCGACTCAGGAGCATACATAGAACTTTGTAGGAAATTCATTACCTTCTACCTGCCTCCAGGCTCGCTCTATTTCTTTGGCTAGCTTATCGCTATCCCACCTGCTTCGTCTTGCTAGTTGAGATTTAATGACACCAATATGCGTTGTGGCTGTAAGAATTTCAGTAATTAGCTGCATAATACGTCCCACATTATCGAGAGCAGTCTCAATTAACTTGTGCTCGAAGAAAGATAGCGACCCTGGCCAGGTTCTACGCCAAAAACACACGTAAGGACACTGACACTTCTGCAGAAGATGGCGCGCTGTCAAGTCCGCTCCACAGGCACACTTTCCGAGGCTGCTGTTTGACACTGTCTTCCAAAACAGGACTAGACCTTTATTATCTAGAAACGTAGGAATATCGCTGATGGCAGGACCGATTATTTCTTTCTTGTCCATATCTGAGGGCATGGGAGGAGGTAGAATGCCCCAGGAGCTGCGAAGATCAACCATGTGACCTTTAGTTCTCTTCTTGCAGAACGCATTGCGGATTGTGCTTGCTGAGAGGACCCTTGAACTAGAAGTTGTGGCAATGGATGCGTCTTTTGCTGCTTTTCCCGCAATGATGTCTGCCACTGAGTGTGCTGAAGGGTCGGCGAAGAGGAACATCGTCTCAACTAATTTTACTAGAATCTGCCTGTGGTCCGCTCCGTTAGCTGTGCAGATTTTTCGAAGCTCTTCTGCGATATTGTCAATGGAGGAAGTGTTTCCACTGTGGAGATCTTGGGCAGCTGCGTAGAGTTTATCACTGTTCTTATTCTCCTCGAGCCACTGGAGTTCACTTACCTCCAGTGTGTGATCCCATAGAACTGGTACCAAGTCGCAGGCATGCGCCGGGAACCATACCCACATGCATGCTACTGAAGGATATTTTTTGTGGAATTCGTGCAGGAGAAGAATTGTCTTGGTTGCGCCTGGCCAGGAGTCCGACCGCCGCTCAAGATTTTGTCCCACGCCATCGCAGTCTTGGAAGAGGGTGAATCTGGCGAATTGCTGATTATGACTGTTGCGAAAAGAATCCCAGTTGGCTGTTGTATTATCAGCTGCAGCCTCGCATGCTGCGTCTTCTTCTATGAACGAGTCGCGGCAGCTAGTTGCGTGGGAGGTGCATAGTGGTCCAAGCAGTTCAAAGCCTCCTTCGGTGTTCACGCCTTGCGCAACACCGTGTCCACATCCCGCCTTGCACTTGGAGCCGTCGCAAAAAACTGCTGAAGTGTTGCTGTCAGTAAATTTGTGGAGGATTTTTCTGCCAAGCTCTTGCTTGGCAAGTATGGTGGCAAGTGCGTTGTCAGAGCCTTTTTTCGAGAGAAGATTTTTCTGGCTCTGGGTGGGTGCAAACTGCTGCATAATACTGCTGTGCGTGTGCACAGTGAAGAAGTCCATGTCCAGTACTAGAAGGTCTTGCTCGCTGGAGAACCAGATTTGTTCTGGTCGCACTGTGCAGAGGTTGACTGCTTCGGAGGTTGTTGGCTTGAAGAATCTATCTACAATATCAAACTTGCCTTTTTTCCAAAGTGTGAGAATGGTGTCAACTTCACCATACTGTGCTGTTTCGACAGGATCTGAGGCGCCGAAGAATTTAAGTATTTGTTCCCCGAAGGCAGTGAGCAGGTTGATGTTATTATTGTCCATATAGGAGTCGATCTGAATTTGGTCCCAAAACAAAGCACATGCGCCTGCTCTGCAGAGTGGCGCGCGCAACTCTGCGTAGTCTGCGTTGGTGAACGTTTGACAAATGAGGTCCGCTGCCCACCTGGTGAGTGAGACAAACGCACCGAAGAAGTGCGAAACTGCACATGCTGCATGACAATGTTTTGTGGCGTTGCGTATTTGTACTAGAATGTCGATTTCCTCATTGATCTTTGCGAAAAGAAACTGCTTGTGATCAGTGCCATTGAGCGTGGAGTTGATAAAAAACCCCAATATTCTTTGCGGTTCCCGAGTGACTGTCAAAAATCTCCCCCCGACTTTTTGCGTTTTGAGAAACTCAACTACCTCGTCTGGTGCATTGCCGCATACTACGAAGAATAGTTTGTCAGGGGTGGACAATAACGATTGACACTCAATGAGCTTTTTGTCGATGGCAGACATGGCTTGCTTGAACTCATCGTAGAATGCTGATAGATTGTCAGTTGTGCCTGATACCGAGACTCCTGCATCATCAACCGCAGTATGCTGCCAGCTGTTTTCTCCGAGATCTTCGTGAAGATGCGACATGGGATCTTGTCCTGCCAATGCATCCCAGGCTGAGGTGCCTCCGCCTTGGGATACTGTGTCGTGGGTGGAGAATGGTGCAGATCTGGTGATGCCGTTGGCAATGCTGACGCCCCTGTTGGACATGATGTCCATACTGAAGTTACCGTTGTGGCCAATTTTGTCATACCCTTGCCGCACAGCCAACCTCCTGATTAGTTCGAAGCATGTCCACTGGTCCAGGACGGACCACGAGGCAAAATGCTCAACAGGATTGGCAAGAATGTGAGTTTTGGCAGCTGCATGAGTGACAGCCAGGGAGGCAGTCATTTGGAATCCTTCGCAGCAACCACATTGCGGCCACCCTGTTTTCCTGACAACTTTTCGAGCAGCTCGCCTGCCATCGAGTCTTTCACCTGTTCTGAGTAGATTCTTGGATTTTTGCAGCAACCTGTGGCTGTTGGCAATTTTCTCGCAGGAGATTTTGCCGGGCTTGCGGAGAATGAGACCGTCTTGTTCTTTGAGCTTGGCTGGGATCACCAGTTTTTTTCCCAGGTGATGTTGAAAACTGATCGCGGTCCAGAACTCCCTGATAAAATCTCGATAGATTTTTTGATTGCTGAGCCCCCTTTTGAAGAGACTGCCTTTGTAAGCGTCGAGACCACGACCGTCATCTTTGAGCTTGTCAAGCGCGACAGACACTTCGAGATCCGTGTAGGGCAGGAAGGGTTCTATGATTTTGGAGGAAGGTATTTCTGCTGGCTGTGGGTGTATTCTTGAGTAGTATTCAAGTAAGATCTCGTTCTCGTGTATCTACCTGTGCGTTATATTTTTACAATTTTTTCTATTTTAAAATCGCGAATTGGATTCCACAATTGGAAGTTCAGGTACCCTTTGATCCGGTGTCGAAAAGAACCGAGGCTGTTGTGGAGTGGAAGGGAGAAGACAGACACGCATCCTTTTCGTTTCAGAAGCAAAAAGGTGCATTTCACGTGTGCAAAGGGGCACCGCAAGTCATACTCGCAATGTGTCCAGATTATGCAAATATCGAAGCATCGGTGACTGAAAAAGTGAATTCGTTTGCATCTAGGGGATTTCGGACCATCGGTGTCGCTATGGCACCATCTCGAGAGGACCAAATAGATTTCTCGAATGGCGATGAAACGAAACAGTGGACATTTGTGGGTTTGATTCCGCTCAGGGACGAGTGCCGACCGAAAATGCGCGAAATCATCAGGAAGGCTTTCGAGCTAGGTGTGACGGTGAAAATGATAACTGGAGATCAAACGGCAATAGCGCGAGAGACGTGCAGAGAGTTGGATATGGGAAGTGTATATCAACCGTTTCTCTTCTAGTTGCCTGTATATATTTTGCGTCCGGTATCGACATGTCTGCAGCATGTTTTGCTCAAATCAAATTTCGATCGTGTGACTGTGAAATATGCTGTTTCGTCAGGTGATTTACAATGCGGATATCTTGGCTAATCCGAACCGGACTCCATTAGAAGAGAAAGAGTTGACAGATTGCGTGGAGGGTGGCCACGGATTTGCCGAGGTTTTCCCCGAACACAAATATGAAATCGTGACGGTGCTACAGAAAAACGGACATCGCGTCGGCATGACTGGAGACGGTGTGAATGATGCACCCGCGCTAAAAGCAGCCGATATTGGAATTGCCGTGGCAGATGCAACCGATGCGGCACGGGCAGCAAGTGATCTGGTTCTTACCTCGGAAGGATTGGGTGTTATCATCGAAGCCATCGCCAGAAGTCGCATGATCTTTGAGAGGATGCGAAATTACTGCATTTACAGAATAGCTTGTACGATTCAGTTGCTCTTTTTCTTCTTCTCCGCGATGATGTTTTTCAGCCCAGCGCAGTTCATCGATGCGCATGCGCCGGTCCAGGTTTCAGAGGGAACGACCTTTCAGCTCCCTGTCCTCTGCCTGGTGCTGATCACTCTTCTGAATGACGGATGCATCTTGTCAATAGCATACGATTTTGTCCAGCCCAGTGTGAAGCCCTCTGTTTGGAAGCTTCCCGAATTGATTGGAATCGCCTCTGTCATAGGGTCCATTGCATGCACAGGAATCTTAACGTTGTTGGTTCTGGGTTTGATGTCTCTAAACGCCAACAACGCGGCGTACGAACATCTCTGGTCGAATCTGGTTGGGCTCGAACAGCCACTAAACTATCTCCAACTCCAAACGCTCATGTACCTGGCCGTTTCAGTAAGCGGATTTCTCGTGATTTTCATTGCAAGAACCCGGGGTCTGTTTTTCTCGCGGAAACCCGGGAAACCCTTGTTGCTTGCAACAATATTCGCCCTTTTTATGTCGACGCTTATCAGCATGACAGACTTGATCGGCCTGGCAGATGGATCGATGGTATCGAATCCCAGCAAGGTCTCGAGTGGGCTTCCCGTGCGAGTTGTGGCCTTTGTGTGGATCTGGTGCCTTCTCTTCTTCTCGATTGAGGATACCGCGAAGGTTATGTTCATCCGCTTCTTGGAGAGGAATGAGCAGTCCACAGAGAGTGGACTCATGAGTCTGAGAGATTCATTCTGGGAATTAAAAGAATCTATTGTCGCCACGGAGAATCACGCGAGAAGTGTTGTTCTGCGACAGAGTTTGGCTTTGCGAGCATCTTTATCTGCAGATCAGCGAAGCAAGGACATCAACCGAGATTCGATTCTTTCGAGAAATAGCTTTGTGGCAGCGAAGCATCAGACCGCAGACGTCATGAAGGACGTTATGAATGCAGGTCGACCCTCACTCGCAGGCGCATCACCAGTATTACAAGCAGGTCCTCCTCCAGGGCTTCTGGCAGGAAAAAGTTTCAAGATACCGAATAATAATGTCGAGGACCTTGTGCATGGTCCGGCCGTATCCGTGAACGTCACATGTGCGGCGAACAGTGGTGGAGCTGGTGGCGGATCTTCGTCACAGGATATTCTCTTGCCCCCTGTAGGCATCACCGTCAAAGATACCGATGCTGTCAAGGATAAGGACGGAAATCAGGACGATCGTAGTTTTGAGGGGCGGCCGTCTGCGGCTACAACTGTACCAAGAACATCGAATGCATTCACAACGTCCACGTTGAGCAGCGAAGGTGGTTATTAGGAAGTTCGTCTCAACTGTCACGATGGTCACTGCAGATTGGTCGAAATTGTGTGTGTCAGTGTGTGAGTCGGTTATTGTGTGGTGTTTACTTATCCACGCAGGTCCAAGACGTATTTATGTCAGGTAGAAAAAGAAGCCTAGGCCATTCGAACCTAAACCAGAATCCTCAATCAGAGCTCCCCTCTTGTTCCTAATCATGACGGGTGCGTCTTATGAAGTTAGTGTTAAGATTGCGAGAAAATTTTGTACTGTATGGACAAGCTTGGAATTTTTCCGTCGTCGTTTGTAGCATGCATTTTGGTTCGCTGAAATTTATGCAGATCTTGTAAGAAAAAGTAGCAACCTGTAGAAAGTCTCATTTTGTACAATAGAGAAAGAATCAAGAGATGTGAAATAGTTTTCTTTTTCAGTCCGTCCGATTGAATGTTTGGCGTGTCGTGTGACTCCCAAGCACGCAGGAGAGCTCAGACGGAGCTCCTTTTTTCTCTGAAGCCCCGTAAGATGTAGATTAGAATCGCTTGTGCGTATCTGTATTTTTCGGATGACCTCACACAGCATCTGTATCTTTTCCATCAGTCGGCAGTTATTACCTGTTTTGTTTATCAACTGTTTGTTGTGTACTAGAGTCTATTGCACGCTTGGGATCTCGGCATTTTGTCATCGTTTCCAGCACGCGGAAGTGAAATATTTTGCCTTTTTGTTCAGTACAGATGCGGAAATTGATATAGGTATTTGTAATCCAATCAAGTGCTAATTAGAATCATCCCGTCCTGCATAGGCACGATCGTGTGACAAAGCATTTGGAGGCGTGATGTCGGTGTTGGTGTGTAGAAGAATTGTTAAAGGAGTCGGCACGTGATTCATCATGTGTGGTACATTGTTACTCGACAAATCAATGACCAAGAAAGATGCATGCAGCTCTTCATGCGATTGTTTGAGAGAAACAGCGTTGTTGGGTTTTGTCTGTTCGAAGTGGAATGGAGAAAATCAATGTGTTGTTAATGCTACAACCAGGGTGCATCCATCTTGGTTGATAGTCTGGAAAAGATTGTTTGTTCCATGAGTGTTGCCACAACAACGCACACGAATGTGGTAAGAACGGGTAGTAGTCGGGAGAAAAGTCCAAAATTACATCGATTGTCAGAGGTTTCTTCTGTTCAATTCTGTTTGACATCCGGGCGAAAAGCGGGGCAATATGGTTAAGGATGGGTAGATTTGCTCCGAGACGTCGAGGTCCGGGAAGGATGTTGCATTGTCGGTCATTTGCAATGATTCATCATTCAGCTTGAGTCTTGCTTTATAAGTAGTGAGTAATTGGGTCCCTTTGTCTTCTGTGGATTGATCCCAATTGAATAGTGTGAGATACATATTTGCACATTGTTTGGAAATGGAGATTCATCACGTCGGAGAAATAGAAAGCGGCATTTCTCCATTTGTGATCTTAAGCGGCAAGCAGAGCGATTATGGCAAGTGTCCTTCCTTGCGTATTCGTGTGAACATCGAATGTCGTGTGCATTTCCTTCGCGACAGTGGATTGGCTGGTGGCGATGAGGTGAGCTATTAAGTGTGCGGATGGGCAGCGCGATTGACAGCGAGCAGATGTCTCTTCGTGTCAAGATTTGCGAAGCGAAAAATTGTTCATCGAATCAGATTGGCTGCAGAAAGAAAAAAGAAACGAGAAAAGAAAAGAGCAAAGAAACGAAAAAAGAGAAGAGAAAAAAGAGAAAAGAAAAAAGAGAAAAGAGAAAAGAAAAAAGAAGAGAAAAGAAAGCAGAAAAAAGAGAAAAGAAAAAAGAAAAGAACAGAGAAAAGAAAAAAGAAAGAAAACGAAAAGAAAAAAGAAAAGAACAGAGAAAAGAAAAGAAAAAAGACCGCGAATCCGCACACCATGGTCGATCGGCGGAATCGGCAAGGGGGAATTCCCTATAACTTTTCTCAAATATTTACGTCGGGCAGGGTGTTGTGGTGGCGTTTTGTCTCTGATGCGTCGGTCCGCCAAATCCGGCTTCGTCAGGCGTTCCCCGGAGCTGCCCTCGCGCAAAATGCCACAACACGCAGCATCCCAGAATCTTTTCGCGGCGGCACTGTTTTGTATCCTGTGACCGTCCCAGCCCTGTTGTCTATCAGCAGCCTACAGCTCAGTCTTCGTCTGCCCTCTGCAAAAGGGGAATCGTACAGATCTTGCGCTCTACAGTACCCTGTTGATCCTCACTAGTGGAAAGTCCCCAGAAGCAGGCATTGTTGATTTCTGTTGATGTATCTGAGGCCTGCAAAACTGACATTGACACTGTAGATAGCCATCGCCAGAGTCGTTCCTTGAATCAAAGTTCCAGTCTCTGCGTGTCCATTGATCAGTAGAGTCGTTGTGTTCCACGCCTGTCTTCATTGCGGCTCTGGCCCTCATCAATCTCGCCAAATGTTTTGTTCCTGTTTCAGATCAGACATCGTTTTTCTGTTCATCACGCAGAGTGTCGAAATTTTCATGGGCACTCTCTTGGCCACGCATCGTTCCCATCAGGCGTGCGTGCCGACTCGCCATCGTTTTTTGTGATCAAGAAATCGAAATGCATTTTTCTGTTCACAACGTTGATCGCATTCGTCGCCCGCACAATTCGGGTCTGATGTTTCATTCCATGCCCCCATAACCAACTAACACCGTTGCAGGGATTCAGTAAACACACTATCTCATCGACCCCGATTGCCGCACTGGCCTTTCTTTTCTAACATGGCACACCAGATCGCGTTTTTTGGTGCGCAGGGAGAAACCACCATGTCCAACAAATACACGTTCACGGTCAAAATCGCCGACATTGAAGTCGAGCGCCTCGGGACGAAAAAGGACATCAAGGTTCTTGCCATCTATGAAGAGGCCGAAGCTGCCGGCGTTGCCCGCAACTTCTCCCCGTTGCAGTGGTACGGCTGATCAGCCTATGTTAGTTAGTTTTCAGCCTCACAAGTGTCTCCGAATTTTGCGATCATCCTGTTGTGCGACTCTCTGTACTTTCGCAACTGCCATCATTGAGTTTCTGTCTCATTCTTACCCCTCAACAACCACTGTCAGGTTTGGAACTCCAAAGAAGAAGCCCCTTTTCCATGCCCAGTCGTTGCTGGATGCGGATTGCCATGTGGAGTATTTTATTTTCCTTCTCTCGTCCTCGTGGATCTCAGCATCGCTTATTGCAAGTCATGCATTCTTCGTCATCGACGATTTCTAGGCGTTTTCTTCATGAATTCTTCCCCCTATCCAAATCATCAGGTTGAAGTTCGACATCCGCAACCCCAAGCATCTGACGGTCGGCGCAATTTCAATTTTTTTTGGAACCTCTGAATCCTCCGAGTACAGGTTAACGTTCCCTTCTTGGTGCGTTTAGTTAACTTCCATCAGATTGCACGTGCACATTGCTGTTGTTGTTGTGTAGTGACCATCATCATTCTCTGTCCTTGACTTTGCATGTCTTTCTCTCCCGTCTCCTCGCAGTCGGATCCATGATCCACCTCATCTCACCTCAATTCTCAGGTGAATGGCACGGCCGTGATCTTCCCCAAGGGGACACGAGTTCTCCTCGCTGCAAAACGAGATGAAGCCGGTCTCCCGTCCAAGACAGAGCTCCTGCAACTTTTGGCTTCCCTGTTGGGCGACCATGTCCAGGATGGCGATTCTACCATGGCTGAGGCGACCGTCGACGGAAGCTCCATCAAAGTGACCCGCAAAGACCAGGTCCGTACCTATCATGACGTCCTCCACTTTGATTGGGCTGTCCCACAGGGCACGATGAAGAAAGCACCAGCAGCCAAAGCCAAGCCGAAAGCCAAGGGACGCGCGAAAGCAAAAGCGAAGCAACGTGGACGACCACGTCTACTTGCGTGAGTCTCCTTCCCATCTTCGCCTCTCCGAGTCTCTTCAGGTCACAGGGTCAATAAGTTTCGTTACAGCTCGCAGAGCACAAACAACAGGGTGCAGTCTCCCAATAGACAATTGCGACGGATTCTGCGATGCGTAGATCTTGATATGTGTGTCTTTTGAATCAGCAAACACCACTGCTCGTGCGGTCTTCATTCAGGCCAATATCAATATCTGTCGAATTTTTGTTCGCATCAGAAGTTGTATTGCAGGACTGGTCTTTCTCATGTGTCTTTCTCATTCCATCGGCGATTTCTCTCGCCTTTTCATCTTCCATTTTTTCCACGTTGTTGTCTACTCTCTGCCTCTCTCTCTGCGTCTGACAGTGTAAAGCCCCCCAGGGCGCAGCCCAGAATTTCTAGTATTTTTCTATTCGGATTTTGCTCCAGCTCAGTCGCATCTGTTTCAACCTCATATGCAGATGAGGTGTCGGAGAAGTCGCTGGATCCGGATGTGGAGCTGATCTCCATTTGCCACGAAATGCTTGTTGAGGACGAGCTGTCATCATCGGTGTCCTCGTTCATATCACCATTCCCCCCATCCTGCTGCTGGCTTTTTGATGAAGAGCTAGACGTGGATTTCCCCTGTGAGTGCGGCGATGGATTGGACAGAGATAATTTTTCGCCGTCTGAGTTTTCAGCTACATCTTCGGATTCTTCATCTTGCATCGCATCTTGCATGCTGGCCTCTGAGTCAGATGCGGGCTCGTAACTGGTGCTGCCGTCTTCAGATGTTACCGAATCTTCAGATGAGCTATCCTCTTCCGATTCGGAGTCGGTCTCCCCAAGTGCTGGCTGCCCTATTATCTGTGCTTGGGATTCGAAATTTGTAAAATCTGTTATACATATGCCTCCTATACCATAATGGGCCCTGGCTTTATTCACGCTCTCATCTAGGAAAACATGTGTGGAGCATGTATCGTCTTTCAAAACTCGTTCTTGGCACCATCTCAGGCATTGCTTCTTTCGCTGTCGTCTTTTTTTGTCGGTCAGCTTACCCATCTCACAACCAGCTAACTTATGTGTTTCATCCACAGTTACCGTACTGAAAAAATTGCTTATACCTTTACCCTCGATAAAAGATGCGCTTAAAATTTCTTCCCTGAAAGATCCATCGAACCTGTCCAGTTGTTCTCGAATTTCAGGACACTCCGGCTGCTCTCCTATTTCGAATGCGTTCTGGATCATCGTTTGCCTTGATGCAGATTTCGCAATCTCCGATGGCTTTGGGATGCCGGTGAGATTGTATATGCTTTTTTCCTCGTCTGCACTTACCCCTGTTCGCATTAGCTCCTCGTCCAGGTTACACGGCTGCAATCCGAAAATTATTGACAAAGATTCACTGCAGAATGCGTCGACACGCCTCAGCTGCTGATCGGAGAAATGGTATCCAAAGGCCGCTAGTATGTGCCGTATCGATCCTACTACGTGTGCTATGAAGATTAATTTGCAGTCGATGGCTCGCAGATTTGCTCCTCCACATGCGATCGTGATTGCTTTTCTGCCACCCCGCATTATTTGTCCTGCAGTGTGTGTCATCGCACCCTCGAGTGATTCGTCTCCTGGTATCGGTATACCGCAAAATTTCGAGAATTCGCTGCCTTGCATATCTAAAAAGACTACTTCCTCGCCTACTACGGTTGGTGGTTTTTCCTTGTAGCTGTGTTTGAACTCGGGGCGAATCGCGTGACGCAGGGCATTGAGCTTTGCCATCGTCTCATCACAGCTTCCGTGCAGACCGCTCTCCTTGAGTTCATCTATCTTTTGTATCAGCGCAGATCTTGCAGCTTGCTTTTGTGACGTAGCTACTTTTACTGCTCTTAGATCCGCTTCCCATCTGGAGGTGAAATCATGCAGGCGTTGGGATTCTCCCCATCTGCCTATCCAGTCGCTTTTCGACTCATCCGAAATTGCTCCAAGTGCCTTCATCGCGATACTCCTTTGATTCATGGGGTCGTTTCGAAGGCAAAACAGGACATCTGCAACTCTGTTTGCATCGATCTCCGCCCGCTCTGCAGGCTTGATGAAATATAGCTTCGTCTCAGATGGCTGACGCTTTGTGGCAGGCATGCTAGTTTCGGGGTTCTTGTTTTCTGCTGCGTCGTCTTTCAGATTTTCATCTCCAGTGCTGGCGGGTTTCACGTCCACCTGCTGCCTGCTCTCGCTTGCTTTATTAGCAGATGTAGCGCTCGTGGACGGTGGCTTTTTGGTGAGTAGAATTAGACACTCAAAGGCAGCTTCTTCCAGCGCCTTTGCGTATATATAGCCTGCCTCCCCTATGAGTGATCTTGGGAAACGCATGAGCGATAGCAGGTTGTCTGCGAATTCCATCACTCTCACTCTGCATTTGCCTTCACCCATTTTCTCCTTTATTTTTTTCTCGATTAGGGGCATCATTTTGTTCATGTAGATCTTCCAATGCTTGCTCGTTTCTGCTTCGCCTTGTGTTCCGCCGCACGGAGATCTGTAGCTCTTTGATTCGCAGATCTCGTCTCCCACCTGTACTCTTACTTGCGTGTGACTAGAGTTCAATTTGTGCTGTACGAACTCCATGAGTCCGACCGGGAGACCATGTTCTCCATACTCTGCAAAAAGTTTTGATCGGGCGAAAGTGTCGAAGGCACGACACGCATCACCTTCGCCTATCATCGTTACCCAATCATCTTCGTCGTCGTCGCCCCTCTCATTTATCCATCGCATTAAAGATAGTCCCATGTTGGATATGCCTCTGTGCTTTAGAAATCCGAAAGAGTATCGGTGCAAAATTCGGCGCATCATGTAATCTAATCTCGCTCCTACAACATCGCCTATGATCTTGATCAGTGGCGACGCTAGACTGATGGGTCGATAATTTACAGATGACAGCATCCACCCTTTGCGTTTCCACAGAGGTTCTACGAAGATTTTGGAGAGCTGCCCTGGGAGACCTCGTTTGTGATGCCACGCTCTGAACATCTTTTTGTAATTTCCCCGTCTTGGCACCGTTGACCATTTGGGAATGATTGCACGAGCGATATACTTTATGAATCTTGCGCCATCAGCCCCTGCGTCTCGAAAACATACCAAAGGTACGTTTTCGTGTCCTACTGTGTGGATGTTAGTGCGACGATCAAATGCATTGCTTATTTCCTGTGATCTGATTTTTCCTCCGATCTCTTTGGTGACGTTGCCGCGCTTTTTGCACCCTGTGAGTGCTTCATAGCATGCGTCTTCATTCGTGACGCGCGTGGCCTTCGGGTACCACTCACTCATGAGTCTGCGTGGTCCGTCGAGAGTGGTTTTTCTGAACTCGGCGGCAATTTCTTCTCCTGCGTACACAAGTTCATTGTCGCCGTCTCGCTCTATTGCGTTTATTTTGCTCCTCGGCACTCTTTTGCCTAAGATGTTGCTCGCTATGGACCATAGATCTTTTGCATTCTTGGAGTCCCCGTTTCGCTTTGTTGCGTCGAAGCTCTTCGCGATTTTTTCTCTTGGCGTTCCGTAAGTCCATACTTCTTTTGCGTTCGCGCGTATCCGCTTTGTAAAATTCACGACAGCGCGGTCAACTTTTCGCCAAAGATCACCATCTCGCGCTTGGCCTTTGGATTTTACAGCCTTGATAACTTTTTTCATCTGCTTCTTTATCCGCTGGTCATCCGTGCAGATTTTCGTGAACTCGCCTATATTTTGTTTCTTGATGCAGAAACTTCTTGGTCCTTTTCTCTCGCCAGGACGATCACACTGCTCTTCTTGTACTGCACGCAGAGTTACCATCAGAGCTCTGTGATCTGACATTGCGTGAACGTGCGGTCCCATTCGAGCCTTCGCATGCAAGGAACGGCTTGCATGCGCTGTGTCGATTGTGCCGTTGCTCTCAGGCCTCGAATCGCCCGATGTCTCGAGCCACATCAGGTCATTGTCTTTCACCATTCTTCCGTGGGCTGTTTTTTCGTAGTTCTCGGCCGTCAGAGAATCCCATTTCCTTGACCATGTTGAAACATGCATGTTCAGGTCTTCTACGAGGAGGCTCGGCGCTCTGTTGGTGATTATTTTCTTGTAGATGCTTTCATCAATTTTGGGATTGTTGGCCCCGGTTGGCCAATAAGCTGTGGCCAACTGAACAGCAAAACTGGGTGAGAAAGCGACCAATGCACTCCCTGCTTCCAACATGTGAATCGACTTGTATTCGGTTCCATTTCGAGTTTGACGCCCTGGTATGCTGAATTTCGTTGGAGTGACTGCTAGAATTTTTCCTGGGCTTCCTATGCGCTGTAGAATCATCACTCCTCCCTTGTCCTGTAGGCTTCTTCTTGATTCGAATACAACTCGATAGCGCACTAAAGTTCCTTTTATCACGATGTTGAAGACCATTGGCATCACCGAGAAGGCTGCAATGTGCGTCTCCAACGCCATTATCCAATCAGGGATTACATCACATAGCGTGATATATTCTGAAAGTTTGTCGGATTTCCACCCTCTTACATTCCAGAAGAAAACCTCAACGCTCTGCACATTCGGGTTGTTGCTTTGAGGGTATTGAGGGAGAATGTCGCCCGTATTCAGCCTGCTTGCATTTAAACGCATGTTGAAAAGCGGATCAGACGGTATTAGAGCTCCGTTTGATACGAAGCATTCCCCCCTCTCAATCTGCATTAGCATTTTTATATCCACATGTGCTCCGTGGTAGCGTAGCATATGCGATGCTCTAACGCCGATGTACTTCGAGTGCGACCTCGTCGTTATGAGTTTGCACACCCTGCAATCGTATAAGTTTCTGACTTTGACTCTTCGCTGCGGAGCTTGGTCATCGAATGCGCAGTGTTGATAGTGCCGCCCGAGCAGAGGCAGCGGATTGTTTCCATCAATGATCTCGCAGAATTTCTTGCATGCGCACATCGCTATGCGCTCCAATCCTGTTGGAAGCTTGTGCGTGTCCTGCCCTCTGCATAGCTTGTGCAAAGCCATGTCTTTGTGAACCGACCCACAGCACATGCTGAATCCATATTCTCGTAGTTCGTCTGGAGATATTATCGTTACAGGTTGTGCGCGTCTTGCTGTTCCCAGAATTCGACACAGCTTGTCTGTGATTACCGGCTTCTTCTGTAGCGTGCACTTGTGGGCGATTTTTGCGTTGAAGCATATCGGATCTGCAGCTGCATCGTCGACTTCCCCGATTTCCTCGCAGAGCAACTTGTCGAGATGTTTGCCCTTCATTAGAATGAATTGTCGCAGCCATTCGTCGCATCCTCCTGTCGTCTCGATGCTTGGAATTTCTTTTGACAGAATCATTTTCCGTCTTTTGCTCTATTGAGTGCTGTTTGTAAGTTCGCTGATCGTGGATCCTGCATGGAAAATTAAATGAAGTGATGATTTTTTGATTTTCTTGTTTATTCCCGTAGATTGCTTTCGCGGAAAATTGCTGATCTGGCCGTACCTGTGTGTGTACAAAAAATTTCGAAGGAACAATTTCAGCAGTCTATCATGCATTTCAGAAGCGACATGTCATTTTGTGTGGTCAAATGTACGGAACCAAAAATTCTCCAAAAGTCTTGTCTTTACCGAGAAATCGAATCAAAAAGTTTTTTCAGTGCTCGAACCCTCGATCATTTTTACACTAAATTTACGTGATGTAGTTGGGCGAAAATTCATCCATCTTCAATCATTTGCATAAGTATTTTTCATTGCGCTAGATAGAAATATTTCTTTTCCCTGCGTTCTGTAGATCTGATATCCGTCCATGCGTCTTTGGTACATGCGATACAATCTCCGATTTAATACCGTTCGTACCATGCTGGAATCTTCTCTTCGCTACTGCAACACTGTTTTAGCTCCATTTAATAGTGTGTGTTGCGTGTCGACATCTAGTAATCCTTTACGTCAAATTACATCTATCATATCTTAACTATCATATCTTTTGCGTTGTATATAGCATCTTGCTCCTCTATTTCTCCTTTTGCCTCCTGTTTTGCTGCCGCGTCTTCTGCGCCTGTCTTGTTGATGACTCCACTCTGCCGATCGCGCTGTTTTAACCTTAACCTGTCTGTGTGTTTAATTTTATTTTTGTGATGTTTTGTTTCAACTAGATAAGGTAAACGATAGCCTGCAGATATTTGATGCCATATGTGTGCTGTCTATCATAGCTAAAGACTCGCACAGTAATTCCAATGCATACGAATTTTCACTAATTGCGACTCATGTGCATGTCTGTAATTTGTCTTCAATGTGGTAGGTGAATAGGGACGTACAATATAACTTACCTCCGTACAGTTCGTATACCTATTTTCCGCGTCCTCTTTATGTTTCCTTTTTCTTTTTGGAGTCTTTTTTCTTCTTGTCTTTTTCCTCCTTTTTTTTCGCTTGCTTCTTTTTCGCCTCTTTCGCTGCTGCAATTTCCTTATCGCGTTGCTGCTTCGCTAGCTTTTCTCGTCGCTCTTTGCGCTTCTCGACTTTCTTCTCAGCTCGTCGATTTTTCTTGCGTAGACTTTTTGAGAGAGCCCTTGCCTCCCGTTTCTTTGTCTTTTCAGCTGCTTTCCGTTCGCGTTTTATTGCCTTTCGTTCTTCTTTCTCGGAGCTGCTTTCTTTCTTGTAGTCCACGTTGCATATTTGTTGGCGAGGCAGATTCTCGATAACTTGCTGGTGGCTGAAGTTCGCACCCATCGTATTGATGAGCGGACTTGTGATCGCAAGTGTTGCATTGCCGGAAGTTGGATAGACTTGGTTCGTGATCATATTGTGCGCCATGCTGTCTGTGTTGCGATTTTCTCCGCGTGCGAGTGCTTTCATTTTCTCCTCAAGCTCGGTGTTGGTGCCTCCCCACGCCATCGAGTTGAAAGGAGTGCTGGCACGCATTTCGTTCGTCATTCCAGCACAACGATTTTCGTCATATGTCAAAATGACGACGGTTCGCTTTTTACTCGTCGCGGTCTTGAAACTTACGTTGACGTTTGATTTGTCTCCATACGTAATCACGGCATCAATTCCGTTGGTCATCGCAAGCATTTTCCACTCGGTGGGAGTGGAGGGACCGATTTTTCGTTCGCAGTTCATTTTAGTGAAAAGGGGTGTGTATTTTAAGCTAAACTGCTTATCAAAAATGTGTACGTCGATAGTCCAGCTATTTGTAGTAAATTCGGTCCTCTAGTTAAGGGAATGCCTATAATTACACTAGCTGCTCGTCAAAATTTGTCAGGTATTCCGTATGGATGTAGTTCTATGTTACGTCACAGGGCCGTTATTCGTGTAAGATTCGAGGATGCTTGTGCAACGCAAAGTTTAGAGTGCAGATGTTCATCGTTGTTCTGAATAAATTAGCCGTCAAAATCAGGAGCTGTCGTAATTGCTGCGATATGTAATTGTACTGTAATCACATAATAGCTGAGGCCGTGGTCCCAGAGAGCGAATTTGTGGATATTTGGATTGTTTAGAATATGTCAGGCGTGGTAATATGCCTTACTCGTGAAATAAAGACATGTTTACGGTAATTTCTCAGGGAAAGCAGCAATGACTTTTCGAATGGTGGCTTCATATTAGTATTGTGTCGACTGAGAAGGTCTGTCCAGATTTTGTTGCTAAATTGTTTTAATATGTTGAAAATCGCATATATTAAAGATCGAGGACTTGAGATTGAGATGATTTAGATAGAGATTTCTTGCCCTGGTATTTGACATAATCACTTGCCCTGTGTCTCTTTTTGAGACACAGGACGGAAACACCCACACTCATACCTGATTTTATTCACGGGGAAATGGAGGAAGACGTGTGATCATATGTGTAACCTACTTAACACTACTCTGCTATGAATGCGAAAACATTGATCATCTGGCATGATTTAGACCTCGTATTTGAGTACTCACCAAGAATCAGCATCATAGCACGATTTTCTGAAGCAGAACACAAACAACGTTTTCATCGAACACATTTCTCAACAAAATCAAATTTTCCAGTTCGTATTGGTTCTTCGCGAAATGAAAATCCTCATCGTGCACATATTCATCGCTTCCTTGGAGCTGAATGTGGCTGTCCATGGCTTTGGTCGCTCGATAATTAGCATAGAAAAAGGAAACCTGATGTCGTCTTGCCACTCAAAACTGCACTCGCCTTTCGCTTTTGCAACGCATCGATTTTTACTTGATCGACATTTAAAAATAGATCAACCACTACTAACTGACATACCTCAAAAACCCACCTCCGTCACACCCTACTTCTGAATCGATTTAACGGACAACCTGTCATTGCCACGCGTTGAACATTAATTGCTGCCATGTGCGAATATCTGGTTAACTTTGAAAGCTGCTTCCATTCATGTGCTGCGTTTCTGCCACACTGGAATATCGGAAAACGAAAATGAAAGTTTTTTATCTGCCTTATCCATCTCTTCTCGGGGCGGCGAGGACAAAAAGAATATACGTAAAAACTGAGATCATAACTGCTCATTGGGAGAATGGAGTCATTGTGACATTACTGAGACTGATGACGGTCATCCAAAGAGAGCATTTCGTGCGCGGCGAGGTTGTGCCTTGTCATCAATATCCCGTGGTGACTGCCCCGGAACGTCGTCAAATCTGGAACCGCCTGGAGCCGCCTTCTTCTTTTTCAAAACAGGCTTTTTGTCCTTGATCGCTTTATGATCTCGTGGGCTTCTATGTCTTGCGGACACCTCATCCGCGTCTGTGCCTTGGAGATGCGAGAAATCTTCTGCTCTGGAATCACGAGCGCCGACTCCGGAATCTCTTTCACCAGAAGCTACACTGACGTTGTCGCTTAAACGACTGCTACCAAATCCTCTCCGCTCGTCGGTAATCTTGTTTGACTTGACAACATCGGCCATCAGGGACCGCAACGCTCTCGGACCCCTCACTCCACCAGCTCTGCCTTTCTGTTCTCTTGATAGTTGCACGGGTTGCTGGTTTTCTTCATCTGTCATCATCGATGAGTTGGCTCGGCGAGGCAGAATGTCGGGCGAGTCATCGTCCTCCAATATCCCATTTGCATTTTGAGAGGATGATCGGTGCACGTCTTTTCGTTTTACGAGATGAACTGGATTTTTCGATTTTTTCTGCAGCATCACCTCGCGTTTAGATTTTAGAGTGATCCGACCAGAGGAGGAAGACGGGTAGGCTATATTGTTTTCAAGATTGACCGAACCACTGTCTTCGGTGATCGTGGTAGTGCGCGTCGTATCTTGCCTGTTGCGAGGTGCAGGTTTCAACCTGATCGATGAAGTGCCGCGTTCTTGGTCTCCCAGTTCGGAACTCACGTCCGCAGGCTCTTGTCCTTCACGCCTTCTTCCGCGGTGCGTTCTGTCTCTGCTAACTTCATGCGCGTCAGCTGGATCAGAATCGGTATTCTTTTCCTTTTTCAACCTTTTTCTCTCGCGCCGATCTCTTTGATTTCGATCCTCATCATCAGAAGGCGTATTTTTCCGAGAAGGCATGCTTCCGGTGCGCTTCTCGCTCCTTCTTGACCGCACTCTTCCCTCATCTTCATTACTCGGAGCTCTGCTTCTCTGCTTGAGGTCAATACTCTTTCCAGGAGCCTTCGACCGTTTTCTGCGACCGCGTTCACCTTCGGAGTCTTCATCGTCGCTTCTCGATAGACGCTCTTCATCCTCGTCTTCACTCACAGACGATTTTCCCTTTTTCGTCTGCCTCTTCGAAGTTTTGGCATCGTCACGTCGTCGTCTCTTTCCTGTAACTTTAGCGCTTCGCTTGTCTTGAGACTCTCCTCGTTTCTCCTTGCGCGAGGATGCTGGCTTGTCTTCTCTGGGGGTACGATCGTTGTCATTAACAATCTCCTCGTCGACACTTGGGATGGAAATGGATGCATCGTCATCTCCGGAGGAAGACAACGCAGAGCTCTCCTGACGCGATATTGTTCGCGGGCTGAGTTTGCCTCTCTTTTTGTGACGCTTTTCAGTGGCTCTTGACGACTTGAGGTTATGCCGCTCTCGCTTTCTTGACTTAGCATCCTTGGTGGAACCAGCACCTCGTGCTCTCTTCTTCTTCTTCTTCTCTGAATCAGATGCCTCAGCAGGACTGGATGAGGTGTCGTCTGCTGATGCAGTTCGCTTCTTCTTTTGATTAGCATGAACTGCTCTCGTTGGTTTCATTTTTCCTTGCCGAGGAGTGCCACGATCGCTTCGTGCGCGACGTTCTCCACCACGTCCACTATCGTTCGCACTTTCCGTCGCAACATCATTTACGCGATCAGTATCTGCCATCTTTCTCGAGCGATTTGCTCTTCGAGCGGTTTCGTATTCGTCGTCCGACAATGCCACTTGCTCCCCTTCGGCCATATTCCGTCTGCTGCGTTGCTCTCTAGCACTCTGCTTGCCTTGGGAGAAGTCATCTTTTCGATTTCTTCTATTCTCTTTTGCGACGTCCACGCGAGCATTTCTGTCGTCCGTAGCGGCTTCCTCCAGCACAACTTCATGGCTTGGCCTCTCTTCTAAAACAACATCTCTACTCGGAACCATTGTTAAGCTATTACGCACAACGTGTTGGCTTTTCGCTGGTTGCGGATGATTGTTCCGTGTTTGGGAATCAGCTTTTTGCTTCGAGGATGTCAGATCTCGTTCTCGCACGGGGGCCGCGTTGTACACGCGTGTCGGCTTATTGCTGCTCGTCGCACGATCCTCAGCTTGGCTGCGTTTCTTGCCTTCCTTCTCTGCTTCGATCCTGCGGACTTGGTGCTCGCGTAATCTTCTATTTCCTGTGCGATCATCTGTAGCACGTTTGATCCCCCCTATGGAAATAGAGCGATCAGATGATCCGTCTTGATCTTCGTTGGAAGACTCTCGTTTTCTTTTTTTCTTCTCCGATCTGTCAGAACTTTCTGCTGGCGGAAGCTTATCAGATTCAGTGGCATCGTTATAAAAGCGCCGTTTTTTCAGAGATGGATGCGTGCTATCCGGCGAAGATGTTACATCGGGCTGGTGCCGTTCTCTTCTTGGAGCCTCTGCATATTTGGGTGTGATATCAGGCGGAGAGGATGGGTCGTGCCGTGCTTCCCGATTTCTCCGTCGGATTTCATCATACTTCCTCTGCTTACTGTCTGGCGAAGAGGATGCGTCCGGCTGGGTTTGCGTTTGTCGTGGCCTGTCCGGGCTCCCTTCGTTCTTGTTCGGTGAAGAAGATGCGTCAGGTTGCATCTGCCGGGATCTTCGCGGAATTTCGTCGTACTCCCGTTCCGCATGTGCGACTTGCGTACGTGGCGTTTTCTCGTCTTTTGAGCTAACCTCCATTGCCTTTCGGCTTTTTCCCTCCGGAAGGACTCTAGAGCGCTTACTTGGCTCTTCTCTTCCTTCTTGATCACTCACAGAAGACGACATGCTCAAGGAGTCCTCTTCGTCATTTGCAACTTCATCCGCCATCTTTTCTTCGTTTGGCTGATTTTCGTCTTGGAGAGTTGGGTCCTTCCTATCGGGACGGCCGGAATTGTTCTCTACGACGTGACACGAAAGGCCGCGGTCCGATGACTTGTTAGGTGGCTCCGCCTCGTGATTTGCGATCGGTGCACCGTGAGAAGTGGCTGCAACACCATCTTGTGCTGAAGCCTGTACGGCAGCAACGTCTTCTCGCGTATCAGTATCAACAGCTTGAGAGACACTCTGCGCATTATCCTGTACGCCTGGCAGAGATGGCGCCTGATCCGCAGCGTGCGGTTGACCCACTGCAACTGTCGCATCTGTCGCAGTAACCGCTTCTTCTCCGGGTTTCAGTTTGGATGGTTCCTCCAATTCTGTCTGCGGAGCCGAAGCACAATAAGCATGTGCAACGTTGGGAACTGAGCTTTCGTCTTTGGGAGCGTCCTGAAGATCAAATGTAGAGGCTAGCGTTTCCTCTTCTGGGATTGCAACAGTCGGCGGATGATCCCAGCTTGTCGCATCTATGTTCACGTTCTCATTCTTTTCGTTGTCAGCTGGATCTTTCGCCTCTTGAACTGAGTGAGCTGTGTTCATGCTCTCTGCTGCCGTGTGCTGAATCTGTTTTTCTTCGACTTCCTTCTGCTTCTGCACTGAATCAACCTCTTCTGAGGGGGAATGATCACCTTTTGCGTGCGATGATTTCCCGCCACTTTTTGGTGTAGTAGAAGTTTGGCGGTCTGCATTTTTGGCAAGCATGGCATCCGGATTCAAAAAGCGTGTGGGAGCTTTTTTGCGAGTGGAATCATCTCCTTGTGACGTTCCGTCTTGGTTTTGCGACGATGGCGAAGCCTTGCTATCATCTTTCTTTGGCGATGGACTGCGACTCCGCCTTTTTCCTTGTCTTGATCGCCCCCGGCTCGTGTTTTTTCTGTCTGGGTCGTTCCTGTTGTAATACCTCATGCTTTGAGTGCTGCGATGAGCACTATTGTTCCCACCCGCCTTAGATGGTGCCTCTCTTGCTGGAGGTCGCCGGTGAGGATTAACGGAACCTCCCCCATACGAATATGGATTGTCCCTACTTTTGTTCCCCGATCTGGTGTATTCGTCACGATTCCCGATAGCTTTGCCTCCTCGAGGAGTCAATGCTTTTTCTTTTCTCACAGAAGGGGCCCCACGCGATTTTCTGTGGGAGATTGACTTTGATGGCATAGACGAAGAACTGGATGACCCCTCCTCGGAATCATCTTCAGAATCATCGTCCGAGTCTTCATCGCCTCTCCGCTGAGAGGGTGACTTCTTTTTCTGTGACTCATTCGCACCGATCCAACCAGTTGGCTGCGCGCCTATCCATCCACCAGAACCTCTCTTACTAGTGTCCTGGTCCTGCACCCTGGCTGGCGATTTCTTCTCGGGACGAGATCCAGAGACATCCTTTGTTCGCCTGGCGTCTTTTTTGTTTCTCGGTGAAGACCTATCGCGAGACTCGGAATCAGAACGGTCTTCTCCGTCAGAAGAATGTGAACGTGACGACTCGTCGTCTCTTGCATCACGATTTACGTTTTCATTTGCCCCGACAAATGTTGTAGGCATAGGAGCACGTTTTTGTTTTGCTAATTCACTGTTCTTGGCATCAATTGTAGTTGCCGCTCCACCTTTCGTGCCGGAACCTCCTTTTGTACTAGAGCTCTTGTTATTTCCCCCTTTGGAGGGCTGCTGAAATGGCACAATAAACTTGTTGGGCTGGGCGCCTGCGTTGTTGCTCGGCTGATTTACCGAAGCTCGCTGTGAATCACCAATCGTCGAATCATCGGGTCTTGGCGACGAAAGGACTCGTGATGGTATCGCCGCCGTTACAACCACCTGCTGTTGTGCAGGCTGTTGCAGCTGCGCTGGATTCAAAGGAGCAGTTGAGGAAAGCTGTTGAGACAGCATGGGGGAGGGCTGAGAGACGTTGATTATTTGCGCCGGAGGAACAGCTCCCTTTACTGCAGATGACAATAAACCAGGAGGTTGGCCTTTCGGATGCTGATGCTGTTGTCCATCCATTCCGTTCACAGCAGGCATCGTTAGGGTGGTCAAGTTTGGATTTCCACCTTTTATCGTATTGTGTGCCATTTGATGCGGCGGAACTTGTAAAGGTGGTGGTCGACCTGGTCCCAACTGAGCTGGTGCCATTCTGTTGGGTGGGGGCAACATTCCTGTGGTCGAAAAAGGCGCCTGATGTGGAACAACGGGTGCTCCCTTCATCGATAGCTGTGGAGATGGAGGCATGGACCCTCCCTTTGCTGAGACAGCTGATGGATGGGCTCCTCCATGCGGTTGTGTCATAGGAGGCCCCTTCATCACGAGCTGCTGAGGAGTGCCTCCTTTGAGCAAGGGAGGGTTCTGATGGGGCGGATGTCCCTTGTATCCCGCGGAAGGAAACGGAGGCTGACCGCCCATGGTTTGTTGATGTTGAGGATGCAGTGGTGGAAAATTTTGTTTGCCAGCTGTCGCACCGCCTTTTAACATGTGAGTGTTCACGGCGGGAGGTGGTCCGCTCGCAAGTTGCGGAGGAAAGACGCTCATTTTTTGACCCTTTCCGCCTCCTGCACACTGAGGAAAAGCTGAGTTGTCCTTGCTGAAAGCATGATATCCTTTATCGGGACCACCACCTCCCGGATGTGGCTGCCCCTTCTCACCTTTCATGAAGGATACGTTCTTCCCAGTAGTGTTGCTCAGTGGCGTGTTCGGATTTGGTGCAGCATTCGGATCAAATGGAGGAGCTTCCACCGAGGCGCGCGACGCAACCGATGTTCGGACGACAGCAGGTGATTTCGGATTCAAATGTGCGTTCATACCCATGACAGCCCCTGCTGGTGCCGGCGGCGCGCCCTTGGTGGAAAATACTGAGCTAGATTTCGCAAGAGTCTCTGGCATCGGATTCTTGCCCCCTGCTACGGATTGCTGATACGAGGATCTTCCATCTGAGGCACCTGCGAGTTTTTCATTTCACCCAAGAATACCATCCCCATGTGCACGTGCTATTTTGCTGAACGAAATCGTAATGGGAATACAGCTGCGGTCTTTACAGAATTTAGTAATGACAGCATGATTCACAGATGTTGTTCGCCTCGATAAACCCAGACAGAATCAAACCAAATATATATTAAGCAGTCGAGACTATTGATGTCGTGAAGTCCACAGATAAAAATTTGGTGAACCTGTGGGACCAAAACTGCCTCTAGGCGTGCTCGCTGCAGTCGAAGCGTTTGCTCCTCTTAGCACTATTATTTCGTTTGCGAATGCGGCTGTCATGGCAGTCAGCCCTTGCCATTTGATCGGCCGAGCGACGTTCTCGCCAGTAAATGGCTCTTCCACCAAGCCAAACAACGGAGTTGTCCAGTGATTGCCCAAAATCACTTTGGCTTGAACTCCATACGAAATCTCCTCACGGGTGGCACTGCTCGTGAGATGGGAGCCCCGAATGCTCACGATGGGTAAAGACTCCCACCTGTTCAATGAATGAAGATTGTTGATGCACTGCACAATTACAATATTCTCATTTTGAATTGCGTAAACAAAAATTCAACCTGCTCAATGCATGATCTTGTGTTCACAATCATATCTATTATCTAGCTTTCGATGATCTTTAGTCGCAGACCATGTCGGCAAGCATATTCAAAAACACAATCAGGACAAATCTATTATACCTCTGCGAGTTTGCTTCCCAGGAACTGAATATGTCTCGGCTCCACTCTAAGAATTGGACAAATAAATCATCAACCCGATTTTCTGCGTTCGACCTTGACGCTATCGCTTGACATGACTCGTGATAACTGTGCGCCCACTCGCGAGGTCGCATAGAGTCTGGAGATGAGCTAGACCGCATACCTGTGTTGCAGTTTTCAAATTGGGAAGTCGAGGTGGCCGCTAATTTTTGTCATAGGCGAATCTCGTTGTCGGATAGTAGTGTCAGGCGCCGAACTAATTCTAGAATCGAATAATGTAAATACCATCTTCTGCCATATGGTTAATTTCTATGCCCTTCAGAAATGGCGTGGCTTCTGCATCTGGAGAGGCAACACCAGTCTGATTGGACTGGGACGTTCTCCAATGTGATCGCCCTGAGTACAATGCCCGCGTTAAAATGCCTCCCTCCTGCAACAAGAAACTCAACACCATCAATGTGTACCTTCGAAGTTGTTTATATTTCGTTTGATACCTTTTTACCCGAACCACTTGCATCTTAGTTAATGCCAGCGGCAATGTGGGAATCAAATAATTAGTACAGATGATCCGGGCGGCGGCGGTACTTAAATTCGGATTATACACAGACAAAAATCAAAAATATGATGCATATGCTTTTTCACATAATTATTCCACCCATTCAAATGGTATGAAATTCCGAACTACCCATAACTGCTCAGGGACCCGGTGCTTGCATCTGCGATTCTCCTGCTCTTCACAAAGGACTTTACTCTGCGAATCAGCTCTGGAATCCGGGCATCGAGCGCGCAATAATCTCGCAACAACCAAGTGTTCAGCACCCCATGGAAATTTTGAACGCTCAGATCGACAAACAGACCAGTGACCTGAATGCCAGTTGTAACATTGGATCTTGTCTTGATGAAGAATATCGAGTGTAATTGATGTTTATGCAATGTGCATTAGGGATTTGAGTTTTGTTGAGTCAACAAAGAGATGCTATAAAACGTAACAAGGCTAGCCTGTGCGGTAAATGATCGAACAATAAAATAGGACACTTGCAAATATACCTCGCACTGAAACTTTAAAATGGGGACTTTCGCTTTCAAAATTGGATATGGCATGTGCGTTTCGTCATTGTAGATGAACATCTGCGACAGACGCCCCAGTAGATCTGTTTTCATTTCATGGATTTGGTGCGAGTCGTCAGTTGTGGCTGCAACTTAATCAATGTCAATGCATTGGTCATTGTAAAAAAATGATCTAACTGCAAACCCCTAGTATCCTGCTCAAGGATGATTGTCAAAAAGAACTCAGGTGGATAAAGATATTATGCACAACCCAGAAATGCATTCATGTTAAGTGCAAATAATATTTGTAGCTAATCAAATACCCTGAATCAATTTACGTGGCACATATCGTTCCCCCTCCTCTTTGCGGTCCCAGGGGGGCTCAGCGATACCCTGATTCTGGAGACCGAGCGTCAGATCTATGTCGGAGTCTTTATCACCCAATGAAAGACCGGTTGCGCAACTGCCGAAAGCCAACAGGACCATTCCTTGTAAATATGTAGGACCCTCAGGGACCGCTGTTTTGGTTGTTCATTTTGATGTGGTTCAACTGTAACGTCGGGTGCGTTGTGACGTTGTGAAATTTGCTACAAAACCTCAGGCTGTCGGAAATAAATTCGAATATTCAATAATAATTACACCAGTGACGCTCTCAGTTAGACGCGCAAACCTGCGTAAATTGATAGTCCAAACCACGATATAGCAACTGAATACGTCCCATAGATATATTCTTGACATGTGTCCAATTGCAAGAACTAAGCGAAGATCTGTAGTCTGAGAATCAAAGTAATCTTTTTTACTCTTCAGCACCTCAATCACCTTCGGCTGAAGGCTGTCAATCATCTTGCACAATCGTTGATGCTCCGTCATCTTTAATGCTTGGATGTCGCTAAACGCGTTGTCGCTAAAGATCTTTACAACTTGGTGTCGCTCTGACGTGCCGCTGAACGTCAGAAGAACCCGTTGCTTCCTCTCTTGTACTTCGTACTCCTGCTCCTCGTCGTCGGTGCATTCGCGCCAATAACACAATACGAAAATTTCGAAAAATCCCTTTCTGTTACAACACAACTCACAACGTGCTATCCTATTGAGCTACTCTTTCAGAATAGGATGACATCCGTCCGTCTGTTCGACCGCCGACTGCGTCTTTCTCAAAACCCGAAGTACTCCTCTCGGTCCGCCCTTGTTAAACTGCTGCAGCTCCGGAAGAATGC
>JACKZZ010006668.1_pt1 | contig 36514 bp, 10 predicted proteins | sample 8027871 | NCBI WGS metagenome assembly JACKZZ01 (sample SAMN15724774, study PRJNA655200) | protist metagenome | isolation source: fluorescence activated cell sorting (FACS) single amplified genomes of... | place: USA: West Boothbay Harbor, Gulf of Maine | collected 2000-07-19
GAAGTTGTAGATGATGAACAGATGCATGCCAAAAAAGAGAAAGATATCAACAGTGGAGAACAAAATAAACAGTGGGTCGAGCCACCTGGGAATGGGTTCGTTTTTCTGAATTTGGTACGTGAGAATCTTTTGCGGCATGATGACGGCGTAACTTTAGTAAAAGAATTCGGGTTGGCTAGAGGAGGACAAAATCAAAAGGAGGCCCAGGAGCTGCATCGGACGACGAGAGGAGAGACCACCGATGTTGACGATGATGAAGGAGCAGAGCAACATGAAGATTTTCTCACGGCAACATCGACTGCACCTTCGCTCTTGAAACAGGCGTTGATGAGCAATGGTAGTAGTGGTGGTGCATTGAACCTTCTAAGGACAATCTCTCGTGATGTGATCGGAAGACTGCCGAGTCCGGAGCCGAATCTTCGTCTTGCGCATTTCGATCATGTTTTGTTTCCCGATGTCGTGTTGTCTCCTACGCAAGAGCAGGCATTGAAACCATTCTATAATTCGGGCGGAAAAGACGGCTCCTCTGTGCCACTTGGAAGTGGAACAGGAAAAATATCGAGTCAAGATGAGGAGGAAGACAAGGACGAGGAGGAGGAGGTGAAAAGAACTGGATCGAGAGGAGTACCCGGTCTCGACGACATTAGTATCTACGAAGAGCCCGGTCATCTCGACCTGCCAACAGCCTTCACCTATCGTGAAAAGCGTGCATTGTTGCGAAGTGAAAAATTAGAAACAACGGGAGCGAAAAAAAGTATCATTGTGCATGCCCCACCGCCAGGGGAATTCTATAGTACAAGTACAACTTCGAAAGGGGGCCTCAATTCTAGTATATTTGCGGAAGCGGAGAAAAGCCGATTGGATGCAGAATTGATCCGAAAAATCAAGAGTGGTCAGCCTCTGAGCAACAATTTCCTCCGATTTTGGGAAGCGGCGGAATTTTCGCGATTGTGCCATCCTTCCCTTGCTATCCAATCCGGTGCAAGGAAAACGCAAAATCAAAATCAAAATCAGAATCGGCGGAAAATCACGAGTCAAAAGGACAGAGAGGATTTTTTGGAGCTGCTCAAAAAATATGAAACTGCGATCGCGACACTGGATGATCTCTGGATTTTCTTCCAGAAAGTACTCCTGAAAGCCATGGCAGCTGGCTACAGGGAGGAGTTTCGCTTCATCCCACTGGATATTCGTGTTGCCTTCGTGAGATTGCATGCGACGTCCGCGTTCCTGCTGAAATTCGTCACAGCCTGCTCGGCAGACCTCGATATTAGGAGATTCGGAAAGTTGCTGCACTTCCGCGTCCCAGACGACTGCGGGACACAGGCGGATTCGATGCGAAAGGCGCCACTCGAAAGTCGCATCTTTCTGAAAGCGGAGAGCCAAAATATCGCTGGTGCGCATGGAGAACGAGAGGTTTGTTCCCTATGCATTTCTTGATAGAATTTTCGTCGTCCCGATAAGGATTTATCCTTTCCTCGCACTAACAACATGAAAAATAGACGAGCATGCATCTGAGGCTGGAAATCGCAATACCTCCCATTCCTGGAGGGTCCTGTTCTTCTCACGTTCAATGCGAGCCATTTCCGTGGCTTTGACGGCTTTCACCTGGCATCGAAATTTGATCTTCTTGTATTGCGCTCCTAGAAAATGCCGGGGCTGACCGTAAAGGACCCAGTTGCTGCCGTAATATTGTAAGCATTTAATACATGATTATTTGTATTTCTACTCAGGCGAGTTCCCTTCAGGCAAGCTCACCTCACGTTCTTATTTCATTTTCACTCCGTATTATCCCGTTCGAGTTCCTTCAGGCGAGCTCACCTCAGCCCCGGCTCTCTCAGGATTATCCGCCTATCCGCTCGATTGAGCTCGCTCGTCTCGATATTGCTCCCGGAGTTTAGTTCTTATACGTTCGAGTCTGGCGGCCTCGGTTTTATTATGTGGACCAGATTTCGCTATTTATTTCGACATGTGCTGCTTATCTACGAGATCCCCTAATTACTTAGTTGTAACCCATTTAGCGTAAGAATATCGATTTATTATATCATGTTGCCACTGATTCCACGACCGACTCGCATCGCCGAAGTAAAATTATAATTAGAAATACTCGGACAGGTTAAAATATGAAAAATCAAATCTAAATAAGGTGATTGCTCCTAAGCGAGAGTCAAGTTTGGCTGGTGAAGGGGGCCGTGGAACCGGATTGGACAATCAGAGTAATCATGAGGATCCCTCGCCTGATTTCTTGCGCGTGCGCGGATTTCGCGTACATCCGGGGTACAACGGAATCTACAAACGCCTGCGGTCCGTGACTGTCAATGAGAGACCCGTGTGGCGACAGCTCCGACAGATTCAAGATGATCGAGCGTTTGATATGGCGATGTTGGGGACTTCTCTGTCTGATTCTGATGAAAATAAAATCGAGAGCAACTTGCCACCAGGTGGTGGTAAAAATATTTTTGAGAATTCTCACTTTCCACCATTGCAAAAAAGACTTCGAGAACGGCTCCTGTCGGGGCCCCGAGTGGGGGGGAGAGGAGCAGTCGACGATTCTGCTACGACCGGTGCAATTTCGAAGGAAAATGTTGGTGGGAGCCCGCTGACGAGCGTTATGTCTCCTAGTGGTGATCAAGTTGCCGCTTCTACAACTGCATCCTCTGTCCTCTCTCCTGTGAGGAGGTTGTATGTGAAGCATTGGAAGAAGCCGATCTATAACGCAGCGGAAGAAAAAAGAACACAGAAAGAACAAAGGGCGTACGGGCGATGCTTGCGGTTCTCGCGATGTCTGGGCTGGTCGTTTGGCAGATGCACAAATGCGCAAGAAGGGAGCGCGACGATATTTTCAGGCTTGGATCAACACGTCGATGGCCTAGATCAGAGTGCGTACGAAAGATTCTGGAGACAGGGACAGACTGTTTATCAACAGACGCTTGGTCAAACGAACACTTCACCTGCTCCAGACGTCTGCGACGATAAATTGCACAGCTGGGATTACAAGGTCAATAGTTTGCCAACTGCAGTCACGAGGTGGATTGAGAGGGACCATGTCGATTACTATCCCGCCGCGAATTTGGAGATCGTATCCTATATGGGTGAAATTCAGTTGAATTCGGAATGTAGGTCGAGCGCAAGTCAAGACATGAGCTTAGATTCACGTGCGGGCGTTGAACTGCAGCAGTTGGCCGCCTTTTTGTCCAGTAGTGGCGAAGAACTGCGCGTTGATATTCTTCATGCCCCTGGACAACACCCACGTGGTGCTGGTGGCTCCGAAGATGACAAGGAGGAAGTGGTGGAAGAAGTTGCTGCACCATTCTCATTCTCAGGACAGAGAGTTACACGTCTCCCCATGCCGAATCCTGAGGATTTTTTTTCTTGGAGTGCCCCTTCCCCTGGGATACGGTACATAATGGACCACATCAGTGCTGCCGACGAAGAGTGGAACTTTCTGCCTGCGAGACGGCTCCTACGGAATCAACCTCACAACAGTTATAAAAATTGGGTGAATGAGCCTACACAACATCATCCCGACCACTACGATTTAACCGATGAAATTGAGAATAGCAAATTTCATTTCCAGCACACGAGTCTTTACAATGTTTTTGGCACGTTGTTTCGTTCGGAGTTGGAGCTGTTGGCGGCACGACGGCAGGCGTATATCGAGAAGAGCATTGCAAGGTATCGGCAACAGTGTGAGGCGGATGTGGCGCGTTGTCAAGATGAAGAGGACGCCAAGCTAGAGGAGATGTTAAAGGAGCGCAAAAAAGAACTAGAAACCACAAGAGAAGTGCTAGCAGACAGGAGAAAAACTTTGGAGGAGGAGGAAAAACGGCAGAGAGATCTGTATGCCAACGAATCTTCGAACAAGGAGTCCTTGACGGCGTATGAGATTCAGCAGGAATTTAGGAAAAAAATATTAAACCGATCTGGATCTTCCCGCGGAGCTACAGAAGCTGAAAACGAGCTGGGGAAAAAGATTGAGAAAGAGATTGAGGAAAAAGTGTTTGGAGTGGATAGAGAGGTGCAAGGCAAGGAGTTTGTTGCGGAGGAACTGAAATGGATTGAGGAGGTGAATGAATTCTGGCGACAGACTAAAATTTATGAAGATGGGGAGGAAAAAAAGAAAGCATTTGTGGCGAAAGAATTGCAGCGGCAAGCGGACGAGAAACACAGAGAGTGGAAGAGTTTTGGGGAAAAGAAAAAAGAAGAGTGGAGAAACGTAATAGATATCGCTTTTGTCTTCGTATATACGACGAAGGAGCGCGAGGTGTTTGAAGCTCGACATTCACGAAAGTCCAAGATAGAAGTCTCTGTCTCACTACGCAAGACTCCTCAGGTCTATCGAGCGGCAATGTCAGAAACAGAAAAGATAAGGATAGATAAGGGGTTGACAGTGTCCCAGATCAGGGACATACTGTGGCCGGAAGTGCGCAGCAGATTTCAGTTTCTCGAAGGCGGAAACAGTAAACAGCACACGGAAAATTTGAACATTGACCAGCTGATTTTCTGGCAGGAAGCAGCCGCGGCTCCTGGTGGAAATGGAAATAGACTCATATTCATCCCAGGAAAGCATGATCCTCAAGCCATAGGTGAAACGCCTGTCACATCTAGCAACAGCAAAATTTGTCTGATTCTCGCACCGCCAACTACACCTGCTTCGTCCAGCACGCTTGCCGGGGCGGGAACCAGCGGAACCAGCGGAATTTCTCAGAAAGATTGGCACACCAATTTGCAGAGTAAAATTCTCGGAAGTGACAAATTTATAAGTGAGAATGAGTTGCGAGCAAAGAACCCGTTTGAAACGAGAGTCGTGAAGGACGCCAGGAGTGGGAAATTCGAGTCCAGCATGTGTACTCGACGGGATTGGGAGCACATGAACAGCGAGCCCTCGAGGGCGATTCCGCCCCGCACAGCTTTGGCATTCACGGTGGAACTGCGACAGTTTGAGCAAGGTATTGGTGGAAGGTCCTTCCCAGCGGACGAAATCAAAGGCGCGGAGCCTCCGCAGCACAAGAAAATATGTACTCAACCGAACAAGAAAAAATGTATGGATTTTCTCAAGGAAGAGACACAGAGTTGTGGAAAGTATTCTCCGGAATTGAACCGCTGGTGCGAGCGTCTGAAGAACGACGAGCCCAAAGAAGAGCATTTCGCACACACGGCCGGACAGATGATCAAACACGAGGAATTTAAACTGGATATAAGACGTCGGAATGAATTTAAAGATGAGGTAACAAGGACGGAGGAGGTGGAAAGGGAAAGGATCAAAGCTGTAGAGGACGCGGGGGAGGCATTGGAAACGCATAGGAGACAAGCCGAGCGCAAGCGCTCTATCGAAGACGGAGGGGCGACGGTGGATTCAGCATGCAAGACGGCCGCGAAAAAGCTCGCAAAACTCGTAGAAGAAGAGAAAGAATCACTCGACGAAGAGAAAAGGACGAGTAGAACGGGAGAAGTACGAAGGGAGGTAGAGATGCACTTAGACGATAAATTTTGGTATTTCCTGTTGTCGCAGATCACAAGCAGGAGCTCTTCTAGAACAACCTCGAAAACTAGTGGTAGTGCCTCGAAAACTGCGAGAACAAGTGCAACTACCAGTGGTACTGGTGGAAACGATATTTTTTTCAATGACGAAGATCTTGCCGCGGAGAGGGAGCCACTCAGCTTGATGAAGCATGTTGAAGTTGCGCGAAGGGCTTGCAATGAGCAATCCGACTGCATACATTTTCAAGTTCCCCAGGGCTACAAAGAGATAGTGAGGGACGCCTGGACAAGTACGACCGAGGCCTATGAACCGGGACAGAAAAAGCCGAATAGTGTCACGCAAAAAGAAATAGACGAAAAAAAAGTATTCGTTGCTAAGCATCTTGTTGACCAGCAAAAGACACATTCACAATCACATGGTACTAAAGATGGTAGTAATAATAGAGGTATTAAAGATCAAAATGCCGGACCCCCATCGTCCTCCTCCCGAGTGTGGGTTATCCGACGCAAAGAATCGAAGAATGTCCAAGTCCGAAGATACAAGATGGAAAAACGGCAGACAACCGTGCGATTTCATACTCAAGCGCGTATTTAATTTGTTTTGTTTCTAGAGGTAATTTTGTTTTTCTACTTTTTGCCTGCACCAGGAGAGAAGTAGTAAATTGACCTTGCGACAACTGTTGTGAGTAATCTTATAATCTTATTGTTATGTTAATATTAGACAACATGTACATGATAAACTAAGTATCCTCGACATCTTGTGACTTTCTTTCAAAACATATGATTCGAACCTGTGAAATAGGCGGGAATTTTTCGAATTCATTTTATTTTTTTAGCTTGCATCCGAGAATCGAGCCATGTGAAGATGTTGACGACAGTCACCGCTTCTGAGCGAAGAAGCTTAACCGTTTACTTTATCCGACAGAGTACAACAAGTGAGAACAATTTCATTTGTCAACATTTGTCATATGTATTGTCATGTTTAATCATTGATATTACTCGGCTAGAAGATTGTGTGTGTCTTCAAAAAAAAATCTGCAGATATGGCCCTTCAAAAATGGTCCGGCAAACACAATGCTGGGAGGAGATTGGGTTCATTTGAATGGCAGCATTACGAGGTCACACGCTCTTCCCGGGATTTTTTGAAAAATCCTAGTGCCGCCGAAGAATTCAGAAATGCATTCAAGGAACGGAACATTATACCGGGCCATCAAAAGTTTACATTGAGACAGGTCCTTCACGAGTTGTACAGCGGGAATGGAGAACCACTCACAATGGATCTACTAATTAATCCAGCAGGATCTTCTTTGCAAGGCTCTTCTTCTTTGCAAGATGAAGGAGAAGATAAAAATAATGATCAAAAAATAGTAGAGGATAGAAGGAAAAATGAAGTTGACGATGAAAGGGAAAGTCCGTTTGCAGAAGATCTCGGATTGTATCTAGAAACCCTGCCAAGTGAGACAATGAGACGGCTCGACATGACTACTTATCGAACGAAGCAATCGTTGCGGCACCTGACACATCGGTTGATGCGGCAGACTGCGAGACTCCATTGGCTTTATTATGGGTTCGAGCAGAACAGGTCATCTTCATCCAGTAAAAATGCAGCCAGTAAGAATGAAATCTTCTTGGACAAGGAATTTACATGGCATCGGTGGGACCCGGAAGGCGTCGGGGAACGATTGTGGAGTAATACTAATAAACAAGAAGATTTGTATTCAGATTTTGAGTGGAGATGGATCGTGGGAGAGCGTGGGGAGCCAGGGAGATTGATGATGCAGCATGGTCTGCACAAACAATATCGACTAAATGGGAAATTGTGGGATTTTGAACAAGACAGCGCCACGGAACATTGGAAATCCAACAGTTACGTCGACTTTTTTCGATCAGCAACGGACTTGCCGGTTTCTTTATTTGAGATATATTTAGGACTACGACAATTTTTACTATACATTAGGAATATTTTTAACTGAATGTTTTTGTTTTTTTTTTTATTTCTGTAGACGTCCGCTAGGACGTTTTTCTTTTATGAGATACATAGGACGGTTTGACGGAAATTATGGTGTTTGCAAATTCTTAAATTTTCCAAACAAGATACAAATAAATTCAATCAATAACAATATACCTCGAAATAGTGATTGATCGTTTCAGCCTCCTTGATATCGCGAAGGATTTATTTTTAAGGTTCACGGAGATCAAGTGGTGACATTTCGACGTTTGGCTCGGTCTTCTACCTTCGGACAGAATTTATTGGACACGCGACGCGTCTTTCGACACCTACTCCTAGATACGAAGTCGACCAATTACTATCAAAAGTACGAAAGCGTTCTGTTCCGACCGAATCAGGCTGGTGGTGGTGCCAGCAGTGGAGGTGCGCAGGGAAAGAGTGGTTCTAGTGCTAGTACTAGTGGTTCTGCTCCTTCTAGAGGTGGTACAGGAGGAGCTTCTTCTGGAAATAACCAAGAAGCGAAGGATACTAGTGCTGCCGGCTCCAACAAGGCCGCGAAAAATATTGCAACTCGCTCCACTTTTTCCTCAACTCGATTGCCAAACTGGAAAGAGGCAGTCTACAATGATCTCACAGCCTTTTCTGAAGAAGAGCTCGCTTGGCGTTTGAGTCGGGCCCAATCCCGGATGCTGCTGAAAGGTCCCTACAATTTTGTGACCGCGGAAGCCGGAACTGGCGGCGGTCGCACGCATAGTGCGGTTGCGTGGTCCGCGATTCATACCAAATCACCCTGGCTACAGCAAGAGCAGTACGCGTTGGATATCATGCTCTTCAGTCCGATCCTCGTGCATCAGGAAACCGGCTCGCTGGCTGACTTAGAGAGCTCCATGATGGACGTGACCGTCGGGGTTCCATATCTGAATTATGCAGGCGGGGCAGGAGGTCCTCCAGAAGATGCAAGAACTGAAATTGAAAATCGTCTAAACTCAGATATTGCAGAAGTTGAACCCGTTAAAACGTACGTTCATTATTATCATGTCGCTGGAGGAGGAGGTAAAGCTAAAGGTAAGATTGGTCGAGTAATGGACAATGCAATCCAAGGCGCGCCGATGGGGAATAAGGATGGGTCGGAAGTGTTTGCGATGGGGCCACACGACACGAATTTGTTTGATTCAAGTTGCTCTCGTCCAATGTTAGACCGCGCAGTAAATAAAGTGATCGAGTATTTTGAGACCAATGCAGTGGATCGGTTTGGGACACCGAGAAACAGCGGGGGTGGCAGCTCTTCTTTCCATTCTGATTATGCGGGTAGTTCAATTTCTTCCGGAGGAGGTTCTGCTTCTGCAAGTGGTACTAGTTCGGGTACTACTAGTTCGGGCGCAACAGCTGGTGCTAGTATACGCGTATCGCATCAGTTACAATTGAGTCTGATCCTTGAGAATTACGAAAGATTTGGCGTAGTCTGGCTTGAGAACGATTTGTATTTGAAATTATTGTATCAGCTGCTTCTGAGTGATCCGTACGGTTTTTTATCGCAATTGGAAATGGACGGTGGGGTTCGGTTTTTGAGGTTTATGGAAAACCATTTGGACAGATCATTATTGCAGCAATTGAAGCCGTTGAAACGTCTCTTTGATCTCCAGAAAAACGAGGGCCAGAAGTTGAATCCCGCGGACTACAAGAATAGTATCACGCAGGTCTCAGTCTCGGTGCAACATCAAGGAGGTGAACAGGCAGATGGAGGTTCGTCTACTTCCGAGCATGGGACGGGTGCGGGAGGACAGGACGATGCTTCTAAAAGTACTAAGTCGACAGGTGGGTTGCGACCAAGTGGACGCTCCTCCTCGGGACAATCGTCTGGAGTCTCGTCACTGAACATTGGCATGGAGGTCCAAAAGTACAAGTTTCTGTTTCGGCTCTTGCTAAACGTCGTTGAGTTCCTGGAACGTGCAGTCACTGAGGATTATTATGCAAATCGATACGCCGTTGTGGATGGCCTAGTTTTTCATGAGCATGATCAACCGCACCCAGGAAAAGGAGGGGCGGGAGGAGGAGGAAGCGCAGACAGGAGACCACGTCATCTTGAGAGAATGTCCGCAAATAATTTGATTTCCGCTCGGTTTTTCTTAGACCGCGATCAGTATGCGGCAAAAATGGCGCAAATGCAATTACTGCGAAGACAATTGAGGGAGTTGCTGGACGAAACACACGATCTCCTCCTGGGATGGATTCGTGATGCAATTGTGTTCATGACAAACGATGGTCAGGAGGAGGAGGATGTTGGGGGGAAAAATGGTGGGGATGCGGTTTCATCAGCGGCTGTTGAGGCTGGTGCGGCGTCTTCGTCCTCGTCGAGCAACAAGGCTCAGACAGGAGCCGCCCCGAATAAACCAATATCAACAGTGGCAACACAAAAGCAGGAGTCTGCGAGTGACAGCACTCCTTCTACGTTTTCCGGTGAGCTGGAACAAGGAGATAGCAGCGCTGCGCGCGCGCGCGTCGAAGAGATTGAAACCAGTTTTTTCTATCAAATTGGGAGCCTTTCCGCACACCTTCTTGCCTACTATCGAAATAATCTTTTCACCGAAACCGATGCAGAAGAATTGCAACATTCTTATGATCTTGCGTTTCAACCTCTGCGAAATGGTTCCCCCATGCCATGGATCGTGCCTGCGTACTTGCACGAGATGAAGGCACCACAGCCTGATCACGGTGTTTTAACAAGAGGAGAGGCCACAGTAGCTCCAAAAAATCAAAATGATAGTATTTTTGATAGAGCAGAAGATTCCGATGAAAAACCAAAATACGCAGACTTCTACCAACACGCAAAGCACATCAAATCAGCTTTCGAAAAAGCCGTTCACAAGATCACGAAGCCAATCCAACATGCCGTGACGTTGTCGGCGGTGTACCATAAATTCGGAAAGGAGACGCCCCTGTCCGACAAAGAAGATGTCGACAAGTATGCGATCCCCGATCAACTTCTAGAGAAAGACGTGGAGGACGCGCGCACGCATATTCAGAGACTTGTACGCCGTTGGTCCTCGTGTACTTCTACCATGTCGAATAAAGGGGAGTTCTACAAGACTCCTAACATTTTTACTGAGATGATTGATAAAGATAAAAAAGTGGAACCAAATAATTATAAAGAACCATCTTCCGTCTTAGATCGCGTTCTTAACGCGGGATTGGAGCAGGGGCTCGCGAATGCGTTGCATTTCTGCATATCGCAGGGTTATATGAACGATCGCAAAATGAAATATCCGATTGTATCTGCACAACATATTGTCGCCTCCGAGGTGGAGAGGTGGTTTTTTGCGAATTCTCATCATCATCCTTTGGGAGGGGCAGCGCATCTAGAAGATTTTCTCCCGCGGTGGACCTCATTAAGTCAACATATTGAAGCATCTACTTTTAGTCGTGCTAGTAGAGTGCAGCGACTGCATGGTACTTTCAAAGTTCAGTCTGCTGCGCCGGGCGCAAGTCCCGATGTGAATTTCTGGATCATAAACCCGCGAAGTGGGGAGATATTCGATTACCTCGGGGAAGAGCCGCCAACCAGAATGGTCACGCCAAGAGCGTGGGAAGCCGATCTCCGATTCGTGAAAATCTTCGGTCGCGATCGCACACGAATCCCTTTGCGCATGATCGATCCCGAGCCAGAGAAAAATCATCCAGCGTATCTGATTCCACGACAGGCGGAGTTTTCGAACTATGCCTTCCCGGTGTTAGGAAAACGCACAGAAGCAATGAAGCGCTTGCCTCGAGTGTATTGGCGCCCGCCCGGGAGTGAGGATGATCCATCCGAATTTTACGAGCTTTTTGCGATAGAAGCCGAGGAATTTTGGGACTGGCTCGTAGAGGATATCTATTCGGATGCTATGGGTCTCTCCGCACAGCTTGTATCGCAATACCCGATCTTTTTGCAGAAAAAGACAGATTATGAACGCGGATATGATGTTTGGGTGCGAAGTGGAGCAGTGGCTACTTCGCACTCGCAGCGAGGTGGACAACCTGATGGTGGAGGATCGGTTTTCGATCCGCAGAACGCCGCTGTACGCTTTGCTCTCACGCAGAATCATCGGAAGTCTGTAGCACCTGATAATGAGAAAAGCAACAGCGGCCCCAAGAGGCCCGATCATCCGCTCTTTGTTTTCGCGATGGACGAACAGGGCCGGATTTATCCTGATGAAGAGCCGTCTGAATTCGGCGGGTTTCCGAACACCAAAGAGTCTTGGAGGCTGGTGCGTAAGGATGCGGATGACGGAAACGATGAGATGAGCAAAAACGAAAGCTTGCTGCATTTCACAAGACAACTCCAAATCCCCTCGAAATTTTTTCTCATGTGGGACTCTTCAAGGAACGACAGGAACGCTCCGGAGCTGCATAAGCATCTGTTTCAGCTCCCCTTACGCCAGAGTAGCATTCGGCTCGTCAACACAGACTATGAGTTCCTCGGTCGGAAATTGTCGCACGATGAAAAATCTGGCAAGGAAGTCGGGCGTGCAGACAAAGCGACAAGAGACGAAATCCGTAAGGACTATGAAACAGCTGCAACAACCGACTTGAGCCGAGACACAGTGATGCGCGGCGAAGGTTCTCTGATCGGCGCGCTGCGAAAAGACCTGTACAGACCATGGCTCACTTTCGAAAGGACGGGTGGGGAAGTTGCGCATTGGAATCTCGTGGCCCGTTCCAGTGATTATAGTCTTGTCCTTCCGATGCGCGGCGACAATCAAGGTATACATGTCGTGCCTGGGAGGCCCAGTATGTGTCATGTGATCACCCTGCAAGAAAGAAAATTGGTGGAGATAGTAGAAAACAATTCGGCCAGCACAACTACAGCTAGTACCATGTCATCTGCGTCGCAACTACAGCTAATGCCCGCCGGCGCCAGCCAACATCAAACAAAAATACAACAAGAACCCAACGACCAGCAGCAAGAGGATCCTGAAAAAAAATATAAGAGCCCTCGAGATCAAGGCAAAAAATTACTTGTTCTTCGCCTGCCGGTTCACACATTTGAGCTTGATCACGATCTATTGAATCAAAATCTTGAGAAGGAGGACAAGTCCGACGAGCCTGAACAAGAACAACAAATAAATGATCAATCTACTTCCACAGCAGGACAATCTTCCAACATAGCTGGACAAGGACAACATCATGGACAACATTTTTATACATCCGCCTTCCGTCGCTACCGACTTCCCAATAAACTTTACAAAGAGAACACCCTCTCCATGACGTCGCAGACTCCACTGTATAGCATCTATTGGCCCAATGAAACCGAGCTAACCTACGTACAAGCGGATCTCACGCGCGAGACGAATTTCGATTTCGACTTCGAATACGCAGAACCGCAACAAGAAAACGAATCCAACACGGCTTTTGTGTCCCGTGTCACACGGGACAATACGAAAGTCGCGCCCCAGGCAGACGTGCGGGGCATCGTTACCGACCAAAAATTGCCCCACGAATCGAAATTGATTATGGTCTATTTTGGTATTGCGCATGATGAAACGAATCCTCGGCAGGTGGCGGCGTTGTTGGACGAATTACGACCGATGGAGTTCTTCACGTTAAACGATATCGTCATTTTCGAATGGATCTTCGCGCACGATCTCAATAAGAAAGATCATTCACAGACGGAAATGCATCGGTACTATGGATGATTTTTTGTTTTACACTGGAACGCGGGAAGATAAAGATAATTCACTTCACGATGCAGGATTGAGAGAAAAAAGATGTTCAGGCGGTCGTTATTGTACTTTATAGAAATAGATTGTGAGTGGTAGATGGATGAGGATGTTAATGCATTGAATTTCTTAAATGAAATCAATTTTTTGTGAAAATAAAGAACCACGTGACCTCAATAATCAATATAATAAACAGATACAGATGACTCAAAAACAATACAATCTTCTCAATTCACTGCAGTTTTGAGATTTTGCATATCAAGTTGATGGCTTTGTGGATGTTGATCGAGAATTTGGAGCGGTATCCTGGGAGTTTACCGGAATTGCAGAGTACGTATTGGAATTCCGATACGCGAAAGCGGCTTGCGAATCGCGCCTACGGCTGGTACGTGAGCGTGATCGGAACCATGGACTACTCGAGCTTGTTCACACGCCGACGGCACGTCTTTTTCCCGCACGAACAGGAGAAGAAACTGATCAGTTGGATGCTGGCACAAATGAGCGTGGACCAAAAAAACAGGCACGTTAGAAAGCCAGATATTCGGGTAAAAATTTTTTTTCTTGATTGGAACCAGTTGAATAAAAGCAGTCACGTTACTAGAATGCCACATATAATTCGGGTGAAAAGAATTTTTTTCATCTTTTTTTTTTAGGCAGAAGAAGTGCTCTTTTTTTATTTTTCCCAGCGATATTTTAATTTTTTTGTCAAGCAATAGGAATAGAAATAAAACTTGATATCTCCAAGCATGCACCGTCACTGTCGAGGGAGTTGACGATGAGAAATATTTCATTGCAGTAATTTTTACTTATTCCGTCTATTCAAGTATAAATATTTTTCTGGTCCACCCACATTTTTTCTTTTGATTGGAAGCAGAAAAGCAGGCAGAGAAGTCAGGAAGCCCCAGTCGTCCATATATTAAAATGACATTTGATTACTTACTATAATTTGTTTATTTTGCTCTCTGGTAGAAGACTTGTTTCAGTACTGAATTTATTAACCCGGTAAAATCCAGGCCCCTAGAACTCGGTATTCTTGGACTGGTTCCAATGCTGCTCTGCTGTGGCAATTAGGCGATCATTCCCGCAGCACATTAGCCATTTTGCAAGGAGTGGTGCAGGACGGTTGGTTTGCGAGGAGTGATGCAGGGGGGCATCATGGGAACCATGAAGCTTGGAAGGCGATAGCCAGTCCCATCAATTGGCGGTTCGATTTTACATTTACGCTCCCGCGCAGACTTCCGCAGGATGCTCGAGAAATGGACTGGAAATTCGTGATATCCTACAAGGACGCCAACAACGCGCATTCGAAAGTCCCAGACAGACAAGTCGGGGCGAATCCAGCGACTACGCCGAGAGAGCATACTGAAAAAGTGTTAGATTTCTTCAAGCACCGGGATCAATGGAGGGCAGTGTCAGGATCGGTGTTAATGAAGAAGCCGCATTTTGGCTCTTATAGAAGTACGTCTACAGAGGGTGTTGTTAAAAATCTCAATGTTGACATTGATGAAGAGGAAGATGAAGTAGATGACGACGTGGTCGTGGATGAGAAAACAGCGATCATCTTACGAGAAGAGAGAGAATGGTCTGAGAAGAGCGAGATTTTGAACTACTCCCACATCAATTATAATTTGTCAGGATCAGGAAGGCGCACAGCGATTTGCAGCGCGTGGGGCGAGTATGAATTGTACGAAGGGGAAGAAGAGGAGGGGGAGGAAGAGGAAAAGGAAGTAGAGACAGAGCAAGAGACTGGTGCCCATCGAGCAGAAGACGATGTACTAGCAGAAGGAGATGGATTTCATGATCCACAGGATGAAGCCATTTCACTTGAGGAACTTCTTCCCAGGGAATCTCCTTTTAAGCTTGGTGATCTAGTCCAATTGCGTTCTCTGGAAGAGCAAGAGGAAAACTTTGAGAGCGAGATTGAGAATATTTTAGCGGATGTGAAGAGAAAAATGAAGGAGGCGCTAGAGGGGACGCAAGAATACAAAGAAGGAGGCGCGGAGAATTTTCGAGGGTTATTCCTACCAGATGGAAAGAAAATTTTTCCGAATCCTTGTAGCTACAGTGAAATAAATTTGTATTCCAGGGGTTTGTCTAATTCCAAAGACATGGACCTCGAAAAAGAGGATCCGAGCGATTTTTCCGCGCTTCATCCATTTCTCACTCGAGAAAACTATTCGAATCTGATTGCAAAGCTGGGAAAAGATGCGGTAGGAACCGTGATGGATGCACCGCGGACGATATGCCGTGTTCGCGTTCCGGAACAGGAGAAGCAGAACAAGAAAGCCGGTTTTTTTGGCGCGCTCAGGGGATGGGCCTCGTCTTCTTTTTCAACATCCTCCTCCTCTCACGATAAGGATGATAAGAACACGAAAAACAAAAAGAAAAATAGCAAGAGGAGAGAAAGAAAGAATAGTGTATTATATCCTCAATATGATGCCGAATGGACATTTGTGCGAGTCCGCTGGGATGTGGGCGAGAGTCGCGTGGCGGAAAACGCGATTGAGCGGGGCCGGATTGTAGAGATCCCGACCGATATCTTGGTGAAGGTCAATTCCGAATCCTACACACGGGTGCAAACAAATTTCAATCAGAGAGTACTACTCGGGAAATATTATCTGGAAACACAATTCGGAAAGCTCCGCACCCGGGAGGTGTCTACTTATCGACAAATCGACCACTCGAGAAGACTACAAAACGACATTTATGAAGAAAATGAAAATACTTCGACAACTGGAAATGAAAATCTCATCTCTACTTCGACTTCGACTAGTTCTGCTCCTGCATCTTCAAGTCAGGGACCCGCGACGAGTACTTCTAGTACCAGTACCAAAGCTGATCCTAGAAGTGTTAAAAAAGTAAAAAATAATTCTGCGGATTCCAATTATCACAGAAATAACAAAAATGATATTTTTAGTCGTACTACCAGTAGATACTTCAGTCAACTCCCTCCTAACAGTAAGAGAGGGAGACTAATGAAGGCTGTTTTGCCAAAAAAATTCCTGGGCGGCTCCTCGTCTTCGGTGTCTTCCATGATGAGAGGGGGGCGAACAAGATTTTTTGGACAACACGGAAAGAACAAAAATATTTCTCTACAGAAGGACGACCACCTCCACCCGGAGATTCAAAGACCCGAAGGAGTACTGGAACAAGATGAAGAACTATGGTACCGTTCTCACATCTGGAACAAGGAGTACTGGAACGAGATGAGAGATGGTACTATATTAATGGGGCCCCCGAATGATCATTTGGAGAGTGAGGAAACAAATCTGGGTCCCATGGCGATAGAGGTGGTCGAAGAGGAGGATCCGAATTTTCCGCACACTGCGTTATTGAGTTTGATGGACGGCAATTTGATTAGCGACCACGACCCCGATTGGGCGTATGGAAGCACATCACCGTCTGAAGAAGTGGAGCCGCAAGAAGGCGAAGAAGTAGAGGCGGAGAAGAAAAAGAATGAAGGAGGAAAGAAACAGCCGCAAGATCTCGAAGAACAGAAGAAGAAAAAGGAGGAAACATCAAAGAGGAAGGAAGCAAAGAGGAAGAAATTCGAGAGGAAACTGGAAGAAGTGTATGGGATTTCTGCAGGGGAAATCGCCACACAGATGGATCCGATCACCTTAAGCAACAACATTAAACTGAACGTGCTGTGCTACATCTATTACGCGCATGCGCAACAAAGCTACATACACAGTCCGAATTCGGGTCTGAGTGAAAATGAAATCGAGGAAAACGATGCAAATAAGCACTTGTTAGATTCGGAAGTAGTAGAGGTAGAAGAGAAGATGTTGAAGAGCGGTGAAGAGGAAGAAGATGATGAGATGTTCATGACCAATGCTGAAGAGCGAGAGTGCAGCAGAGAGGTAGACAAATTTGCAGACATAGGCCGATTTGGGGAAGAACCTGCGTATCTTAGTTATGTACTGGACAAGGAGGAGGACGATAGCAATGTTAGTAGAGGTCATCTCGTCCCTCATCAACCACATTTTCAACTTCATGCGGCTGGGGACGGATTAACGACTTCTAGTAGGAGAGAGGATTTTTTACTTACGGCTCAGAATCGTAAGTATTTACATCTCCAAACGACGGCGGTGAGCCACGTTGAGGAGGTGAAAGGTTCTACTGCCGTGGATCGAGCAGTACGATTAGAACCATCTCACATAGAAAAAAAAGTCCGTCTACGATCACACAACGAGCCATTACAATGGCATGATAAGAATTATGGTAGGGTTGTCCAGGCTCGTCAAGATCGGGGACCCGCAGGTAAACAGGATGTGATAAAGAGGAGAAGTACGCGACCTCCTCTAGCGATGCGAGATCGGCTCCTTGGTGCCTTGGCAGCGCAATTGAAGGCGTTCAGCATGAGCCCGTTTCCAGACCAGCATGTGGTGGTCCGCTCTCAGGAAGAGAAAGAGAAACAAGAAATTGAAGACGAGGAGCTGCTGAGCGGAAGTGGTAATATAGGAACAAAGACGAAAGATAGAAGCGCCTTTATTTCCCGCGCGGGTGGAGATGGAAAGCAAGCAGGAGCACAGCAAGTGGAAAGTAGAAGAGGAGAAGACCTCGACTTAAAATATGCCAGTCGACTGAAACTGTACAGGACTCGAGTGGCATTTGATAAGAGTGGTGACCTCCGACATCTAGTCGACACGGATTGGGCATGGCGAAGCAGTTCACCTAGGCAAAACGCTTGGGTGAACTTTTTTCTCGCACTTCTATGGACCACAGATGAGACGCTCTTCGATTTGAACTTCAAGAGCAAGGTCAATGGCTCTTCAGGAGCTTCCTCTAAAAGTACCAAAGCCTCTAAAAGTACCAAAGTCGAAGTACCTGAGCTGCCGCCACTGCCTTTCGTCGAACTGGGAAAGTATTGGGTCGATTTGCATGGTCTACCAGGAGGAGAAGACGAGCAGAACAACAACGATGGGACTTCTAAAAGTATCAAAAGCACCGTAGGAGCGGCGACGTCTTCATCTTCTGCGGGCTTGAATGTTGAAGGGCAAGAAGCAGATGAACTTGAGGTCACTGCATTGGAAAAAAGGGTCAAAAGACGCAGCGAGAAGAACTGGGAGCAGGACATGTTTGACACATGGAAACGAGGTATGCTGAAGCTAATCAAGGCGTATGAGGAAAGTGTGAGCGCGAGCGAAAGCAACAGTGAAGGGAGAAAACGTTATAAGCATCGGTATTGGCATATGAGAGCAACCTCCTTAGAAGGGTTCATTCAAGCCACAAATAAACTCGATGTTGTCTCTGGGCCATTCCTAGCTTCGCCTGAGCACCAGGAGGCGAATGATCCTTTCACACCTACGGGACCACTACCGGGCTCTGTGTTATGGACGAGTCTCGACAATCCAGCTTTTGCGAGCGCTGCAAAGACATTTCGAAGACTCAAGAATTTCTTCAGCCAAGATGAGAAAAACCATGTGAAAAGTGTCACGACAAAGTTAAGAGAGCAAGACACCGATATGAAGGCCAGTCCCAAGCGCTGGTGGGAGTCATCCAAAGTCAAAGAGCGGGCTTTCCGCCGCATCGGAAACCTAAGTATTGAAATTTGAAATTTGATTTTTTATGGTTCAGTGTGTTAGCTGTGTGTAAGTATCAGTATGTGTTCAGTGAGTTGGAGGAACTACGTACCCTGTTCGTGCAAAAATAGCGGACTGTATCGCGCTGGGCCCTACCCTGCTCGAACTCGATCACGAAGATTCAGACATGAAGGTAAAGAATTACTTAATTTAAATTTACGAATTTAAATTGTTGAAAAAATGAGGATGAGTCACCCTGGGGGCACCCCAAATGGAAAATTCTTGAAATTGAAAAATGAGAAGATTCGAAAAATACAAACCCCATGATTTTGTTCCTGTTCAACATCTCAGGTGTGGCTCGGAGGGCAGGCAGAGGCTACATTTTCCAGGATTTGTTCATCGACGAAACAGGCAACAATATAGCAGACACGCACGACGCACACAGCTCCAGCTGTTTGAAGCAGATCAACGTTGAGAAGAAGTTAGAGATGAGTTTTTCGAACTTTGATAGCTATTATCTGGAGAACGATGTGAAATTGAACCGTAAGAGTGAAGATATTACTTATTGGAGAAAGAGCAGCAGCAAAGGAGGAAAACAAGAGGAAGTGACGAGTCCCGCTGGCCCGTTTTCTATTTCGAAATGGCATACTGCTCTCATGTCGCTCGCTTTACGGGATCAGTTGGAAAGTGATCTCCTGAAGCGCGAGATCCTGTTTGACATTTACAGTGTGAATTGTAAATTTCTCGAGGTGGGGTTGAGGGATGTGAGTGAGTTTTCGAAGTCCAAAAACAGCAGGAGGGTTCGGAAGGATAGTGATATTTTTCCTGAGGTGGATTGGTTGTCGGATCCGAGTTGGTCTCGCGAATGGTCGGCTGGCAATTTGATCAAGGAAATGAAGAGATTGAACGTTCTTTCGCGAATCGTAGCTCCGTTTGTGGAGGGTGCCCGCAACCCTGTCACCATGAAAGAAGTCCTCGCCTGCTTCGCGGAGGATGGCTCAGCCGCCCCAGATTTGCAAAAATGGCGTAAAAGATTAGACATTCCATGCTTCACATGGGAATCTTTGCAGGTTGTCCGCCACCTCGTCACCGCATTTCTCTTGCTCCAGGTACGACTGGAGCAAACTAGGAGGGCATTGATTGAATTAGAAAAATTGAACCGGCTGCAGCGCAATTATGGAAATGGATATGGAGGTGGAGGAACAAACTCAGAAATCCAGAAAGATAAATACGACGAGGAATGGGCGTCGCGACAGAAAACATTCTTTCAGATCATGGAGAGTCGCCAGCTGTATGATCCATTAATGTACCCGGAATGGCTTCTTTTCGATGCCTCCAAAGAGATCATGCTGTGGGGTCCGCAGGTCACTGGCCTCTCGAAACTACTGGTTCGGAAAAGAGAGCTCATTCGCGCACCGGCCGACGTCAAGTGGCCGCCCGAGAATTCTATTCTCTCGGCGTTGAAGGAAAAGGACTCCACTATGCGTCATTCAGTTGGCACAGCGTTATCGACGATGGGTCAATCAGCTGTTGGCACAACGGGAACAACTAACACGAGCTTATTGTCTTCGTCTGGGTCCTCAGCTTCTGTTTATCATTCTTCGCAAGGGGGATCGGGATCGCTCTCTGCTCAAGCTCAAGGAGCTCAACAGAACATGTTGGTGCTGCAGAAACGAGGACAAGAGACTGAGGAAGATGATTCGGAAACTCCATTCTGGCATGGTATGTATGAGTATCCGACGAAATTTTTCACAAAACAATTAGAACTCTTTATGGGGCAGGGCAAAAGCAAAGTCCTTTCTCCTTTGCTTCTCGCGCAAATCGCCAACGCTGGTCTGATTCCGATCATCGTATTCACAGATGCATTACATGCCACGGGCTCGCGAGATATGCAGCAATCTGTCGCGTTGCTTCAGAAAAAAACTGTCGATTTCCGGTTTTCCGTGCATCAGAATAATTTTGCGTATCTGAAATTTCTCCGCGACACCTTACGCACCGCGCTCCACAGCCACGATACGATCCTGGCCACACGGGCAAAGGATTTGCAATGTATCGATGCGGTGGAGGATCTGCTATTTGAGGCGCTTCGAGCGACGAGCTCGGGTCGAGTGCGAAGAGTCTTCGAAAAGGAGCGAGAAGCCCTAGCGGAGAGGACGCGGGAGGAAGAATTACAGAGGAAAATGCTTCTTCAGTCTCCTCCCAGTACTGGTACCGGCAAAGACATCCTGACATCTGCACCGTCAACAAACAAGAACAAGATCTTGACCGCATCGTTGTTTGATTCTAACGAAATTGAACAAAAAATCTTGGACGTTTACCGGCGTGGATTGCATGCTCTCACGGATGACAAATTTCTGATCGTCGCTTCTAAAAACTTGGATTTGCAAGGAGGACACGATCCTGGGAAAAGCAAACACTCGGTCATTTCTCAGCGAAATAATCTTCACAATGGTGCCAGCGACGGACCCGGTGGGCCCGGCGGACCAGGGGCAACTTCTTCCGAAACAACTGGCAACAGCATGATGTCGCAAAGCACATCCACAACTCTGACTTTCTCAGATATTAAGAACGAGGTGCTTCAGAATTTGCAGGAAGATAGAGATTCTTCCAGGGTACTACAGGAGCTCCGGGAAAGACCTGAATTTCAGCGATACTACAATATGAATGCGCCGGGAGAGGAGTCCTTATTCTTACAAGAGAAGGACCCTCTTCTGGACGCGGCGATTCAGGTCGTGACGATTGAAAGGCAACTGCTTCTTCTCTTGGAAATTCGCAAATTTATTGAGTACAACGTCGTCTTAGTGTTGGACGAAGTGGACACCCTTCTGTACTCCAGAAAGCAGCTGAATCTCCCCAGTGGGGCCCCACGAGCGATCTCCGCGCATGCAACAGAGGAAGTCATCGACGTGTTTCTCACTTTCTTTGAATTGAATATGCGAGATATGCGCGACGGTTATCGAAGAACATGGAAAAGCATGAGGGCAGACAAGATTGAGATCGAGTCGAAAGTATCTTCACAACCAGAAGTAGATTCTGCGCAGCAGTCCTCAACATCCACTTCCACGTCGCAAAAAACTGAGGCTTTGAACCAAAAATTGAAAAGCGATAATTTTCTTCTCACTGGAAAAACGAAAGGAAGTAGTTCTAGTTCAGCTCCAGTTTCTCAAACGAAAATAGCAGGGGTTTCATCTACGAAGCTGGATTTCACAGCCGCAATGGCGAAAGCCACTGAAGAGTTCCGGACGCGACAGTCGACTTCGAAAACATGTGATGTGATCGCCGATCGGGAGGACGTGAACATGCGAAATTATGGAAGGAACGGGGAGGATGCAGTTTTGCAGATGGTTGCTCGCAACGAGCATAGTAAGATTCTGTGTTTCGACCAAGATTTCGCACGGCCGATTGCGGAGGAAGCTTGCACGAAGCGCTTCGGTTACCGCAGAGATGACTACGACGGGATTCAATGCATTGAATATCTGTTGTCAGGATTGCCAACAGACACCTATCGAGATACAACGGGGGAGCAACTCTCGTTCGAGGACAGAAACGAGGTTTTGAAAGAGGCGCGGACCTTCTACCGTGTGAACAATGGGCAGGATCTCAAAACGGTGCAGGGGGACAGCACGTCGGAAGCAGGAGGAGGAGGGGGTCCAGGGGGCCAAGTCGCAGGTGCAGGAAGTGGTGGGTCGATTGCAGCAGGCAGAGCGCTGGATGAGGTGGCAAAAGAGAAATTGGCGATCACAAAAACTCTTTTGAGTGGGGTGATGCGCGAAGCCCTGTCGAAACAAGCCAATGTTCATTATGGGCGCAGCCATGTGGCAAGAAAGATTGAAGTGGCGATGCCCTATAAAGCCGCGGACCAACCGGCCGAGATGACGGTGGAAGAAATGTCGCTTTTCAAAGATCCCTGGGAGTGTGTCTCGAAGACCATACTTACGACTTTGGCTACCACATGGGATGGGGAGGTCAATTTATCGACTGGCGGTGCCGGCGATGTTTCTTCCAGCCGAAAATTTATTCAAACATCCAATCTGATCAACTTGTTAAAGTCGCGTGTGAATAAAGAGTTGACGAATCTCCCATCAGATATGGGTGGTCTGCAGAGAGGGGGCAGTTTTGGGTCGGATTTGAAAGCATTGTTCCAGCGTGAGGTGACCGAGTACATGTACACATCTTACGGCCCGAGCATGATATGCGATGACAATTTTGTCAAGGAGAGCGAGAAAGAAGCGGTGCCCTATGGGAATCGCAAGAGTGAACAATGCAAGGGTTCCTTCGCGTCCAAGGCGCGCGATCTCCAGGCGTCGCTCGACACAGATGCGTTCCGCTGGCTGAAGTCGAGTGAGAACCACGACAAGATACGGGTGCGGACATTCGATCATGTGTCTGCAGCTGAGGGCAACAGCAACATCAAGCAGACAGAAAACATGATATCGCCTGCATTTGTGATCAAGACCGAGCACAAAGAGAGTTTACTGCAGTTGATATGGGCACAGGCAGATGACAATGACGATGAAGATGATATGGAGGATCTCGTTGATCCTGAAGGCGCTGATGGCGAGCTGGCGGAAAAGGAAGGCAAGATCAATAGTGGCGGGGTCTCATCTTCTAAAATATCCCGGACGGTGCTGCAGCGTTTCGCTTTAATGATCGAAAAACATCGCGCGCAGGGGAATCAAATCATCATGCGTTTGATACTCTGGTATCTAAAGCACAAAATTTTCAATGACAAAACGCAAGTGTCTCAATTCGCTGTCCAAGTCACGAGCGGTCCAATGGAATTGGCTGCGATGCCATACATTTTACAGGGCTATTCTGGCACGCATGAAGATCAGCACACTTGGCATGAAAGATTCGCCGTCGTGTACGACGACAATAACGAGCCTATGGTTCCGAAAGATGAGAAGCAAAATTCAGCAGAGGATGTTCGTGTGATGGCGGCTATTGGGTTTCACAATGTCATTACCTTGGAATCCATGGTCGATGCAAGCAAAGTGGAAAAGATTCTGCCTGCGCTCTATACCCAGCTTCATAGCGACAAAAGTCCTGTCGAGTCAAAATTGATCGTACACGAGAAAAAGACCAAAGACGAACCTCGCAAAGAGAAGCCCGTCACATTTAACGATTTTTCTGCGTTTATCGATGCAGGTGCCTATTTCAAGGGCCAGCACAAGCGAGAGGTTGCGTGCAAAATGCTGTATTTGTTCCACCATCTTGGCGGCTGTCGAATAGAGTATCTGGCTTTCTATGAGGATGTGGTGCCAGGGCAATCTTCGATTCAGTTGTTTCGGTACGATCGTATTTTTGGGCGGATAGAAAGCAGACAGTCTCAAACTGCAACAGCGTCTGCAGCTTCCGGCTCATCAGCTTCGAAAAATCTGAAGAGTAATATTTGTCCTGTACGGGATCCGGACAATCCGCTAACGGCGAAAGATGAACAGGAGATGGAGAAGTGCACGCGTTTATCCATCGATCCTATCACCCTGTATGGGAGCGAGCATCAAAAAATCGCAGAGGCGCTGGAGACGACATTGCCGCAGTTGAACGAAGCACTCGTGAATTTTTATGACCAATCGCATGTAATCGGAGCCGATCTGCCAAATGGTGACAATCGCCGGGCATTCACAACCGTATCGGAAAAAGTAAAGCGCGATCCGTTGGCACAAGGCGTGATGCGAATGCGAGGATTTAACAAGCGCGATGCATTGGAAAACTTTGCACAGACGCAGTTCATAACATTCGTGATGGAAGCGAAGGGCAGTGATATCATCAAGCAATTTCGCGAGAGTATCTGCGGGGATGAGGTGAGAGAACTTGGTGACACGGTACAGAACGACCCCAATGATATAACGGCGGATCCAATCCATTACCGGCAACATGATCAAGCTCTTGTTGCGAAAGTGGACACTTGCTTGAAATATTACCCTCCTATCGAAGAGCATGTTTATGAGCACAGCATCAATAGATACGCTGCACTTCCGCCGAAGGACAATCCTCTGAAAGTGGTCGACCTGACCGCGCACGCTTGGGCTGTGCAGGATGATAGCGAGCAACAGAATTATGCTTCCGCCTTGGGAATGAAAGTTCGTGCTATGGTCAAACGTGCCATGAAACATTGGAGAGCCCATCTATTTCTTGTGGGACAGCATGACCCGCAAAGAACTGGGGATCGCATTCTCACGAAGAGCTCCGCGTTTGCCGAGATTGAACAGCTTAACAAAGATCCGTTCGATTATAACATTGGGAGCACTGGGAGTATCAGCAAAAAGGATGTCCCCAATTTGGTGCCAGATACCGCGAAAGCGCTTAGTTTTCATGAGCTCTCTCGGATGATCACTCTGAGCATCGAGGATCAATCGGTATGGGACAGCTTGGGCTCTGTGCGGAAGCATGAGCCTCCTCTGTTGATGATGATGCGAACCACGGAGAGCTGGTTACGCACAATTCAATGGAAATTCAAGGACCTGATGCCACAGGCAGTGTTGCTCGCCATGGACCGAGCGTTTCAGATCATCGTGGAGCGAGCGAGAGCAAACAATGCGCGAGGCGAACTGCCGGCAACGGTGTTGGGGGGCGGTGAAAGCGGGGTGGGCGGCGAGGAGATGGAGATGCAATTGGAGCAGGAAGTGCAGAGAGAGACGGAGCGACATTACCAACAAGAGCAGGTCCGTCCAAGTCCGCCGGAGAAATTGGAGGTGGGCAATTCACAGCACTGGGGTTGGATTCGTCGGGATCTTGGAGAAGACGGAAAAGCAGTCGAGTACATTCCTGGTGCATTAATACCTCTCTACAATGTTAATGAGATGCAAAATCAAAATGATGTTGAGACGTCTGCATCGGCCTCGGCGTCAACTACAAAGGCACAGCAACTCCAGGGACAGCAAGCTCAAGGAAGTAGTACCATCAAGAGAGCAAGCGCCGCAAATCTGTTGTCGCTATCCAGTCCTTTCGCAGGCCTGGACGTGAACATGGTATTTTGGGACCCACAGATTGTAAATAAGAACCCACGGATGAAGAAAAATACGATTCAAATGATAAAGAACTCCAACACGGGTTCTGTTTGTGTTTCAGGCTCGAGTGGATCATTAATCTCAAGTCCTGGCATCGCATTTCATCCGGGTCAAATAAATGCACTGCCATTCACTTTGCAATCGACTTTCTCTACATTGGGAAGTAGAGTTGTTGCTCCAGCACGTGGCGGTGCCGGATTCCTTCCTCCAATTCAACTTAGCTCGCACAACCCAGCCATTCACGATATCGGAGAGAGCGTGGCGGTTTGGTTGAGCAAGGAGGGCATAGAATTGGCAGTTGGGCGAAAAGTGAAAAGATCGAGAATCCATGATAACATAGTCCCCGGCATGATTCTGACGAAGATTAACAACGTGAATTTGTCGAGCAGGCTGTCTGCAGAGACGCTTCTGGCGCAGCACATTCATAACGCAGCAGAAGCAATCTTCGAATTTCAATTTGGTGTGTTAAATATTTATCGAATAGATGGTGTTGTGTTTTTTTGCTTTTGCTGTGGTCTATGCCTATTAAAAGTAATCAATGTGACGATTACAGATCAAGAACATAACACCTGAGATAGCAGGGGCTGGCATTCAATCAAGTTGCATGTTGAGTTTATAAGCTTCACATCTGTCTCGTAGGCTGCAATTACTAGATTATATCGAATTGCAAGCCATTGTTTCATTGTTTTATCTCGTCGGTCCTCTAGCTCAGCTCTACCTACAAGAATCACAATTATTTTTCAATTTGTTTAAGTTTATAAAACAGATATTTTCACCGACGGGGACATTCGGCGCGCTGGAAACGCGTGGGCTATTGCGAGTGCGACGTACTTGATGGACGCTTGGGCCAGTTGCGCTCATTTCTGAATCCAAAAGTCCTCGTCCATCAAGTACGTCGCACTCGCAATGGCCCAAGCTGGCCATCAGTGAACTCGGGCGCCCCGAAAGGCAAATCAAGCGTGGAATCAGACATGGCTCAACTCCCCAACGGCCCCCTCGGTCAGCTCCCAGAATTCCAAACATGAACTCTCCAAGAAATCCCAAAATTACAGTTGATCTAAAGTCCACGGAAAAGTAATCTACAATAAACTTAAACAGATATTTTCACCGACGGGGACATTCGGCGCGCTGGAAACGCGTGGGCTATTGCGAGTGCGACGTACTTGATGGACGAGGACTTTTGGATTCAGAGACGGCCAGTAAACGTGAATGCGCCATGGCATGAAGAGGGCGAGAGGACCTTTTCTCTGGGCAAACTACTCGAGAGTGCTTCTGAAAAAGCTGGACGGGGGAACTTGCGGCAAGAAAACTCACATAATTCTGATGCCTACTTCGCGTCTCTACAAGGCGCTGAGAATTGGCGAGCGCTCTTCCTTGGAGCATCGGAGCAGGAAATGGAGTTACAAAAGAAAACGGCCGGAATCGGGGCCGCTGCAGCTGGTGTATCTGCATCGTCTTCAAGCGCTTTATCTGGTGCAGCTGGCACAGCCAAGGCCAAAATAAATGTGAGGAGCAGTAGTTCCGGTCAAAAAAATGATACGAGTAAAAAAGATATGAAAAATAACGAGTCTCATCAATCCTCAGCGTCAGTTTCCGCGTCCAGTTCATCTACTAGTACTTCTCTTGCAGTTGTTGAAAAGGGCGCAGTTAGACATATGCGACAGTCGTTCTATGAGAATGACCGACTTCAGCACCAAATGGATTCTTTAGAAACAGCTCTTATGAATGGCGGCACGGTCCACTCTGACCACATATTTGTGGACGATCAAATCTTATTTTCCAGGGACGCAGCGACCCCCTGGAAAGTGAATGGGGTGCCGCTTCCGGCAGAAGATATCGTATTGCGACACTACGAACTCCCGCTGCATAAGGCACTCTTCGTGGAGGAGCGAAGGATTGCCCCAGTGTATTTTTCTCTGCGGCTCCAGGTTCTGTCGGTCTTGCGGAGACAACGAACACGGCCGGAGAAATGGGGGACCGGGACGTCAAAAGCAGCGAACACGAAAGCTTTAAAGGGTCTCTACTGGCAAGTTCGGAAGTGGGTAGAGGATGCAAGCGTCGAGGAAGAAGCCGCGACGAAATTCGGAGCCGCTGGGAGCAGTACTACTAGCACGGATCTAAAAACACAGCTACGAGAATATTTCAAAATGGCTAAAGACGAACTCACCTGGCAAATGAAGACCAAGATCTTGGCTGCGGACGAAAATCCACTGGATTGGGATTTTAAAATTGTAAACCATTATCTCGATAGCAGTATGTTGGATCCGTCTGAAATACTAGCTGCAGATCAACATCAAGGAGGGCAGGCGAGCAGTACTAGTGCTACGAGCAGTACTGAACAAGATCCTCTGGCTGGTGACCGGAAATTTCTGCGTCATAATTGCTGGTTAGAACGCATTCCTATGAACATAAACAAAGTAGACAGTCGGGCCCGGAACCAAGTATTGGACGACAACATCGCGATCTATGATGAACGCTACGGCATAGACTTACTTTTTTCCATTGCACCATCAAATTCATGCTATCGCAGACATCACGGCGTCGAGGACGCCGAGTCCTTGATTAAGCGAAACTTGCAGAATGTTCTAACAAAAAAAGTCTTCCCAGCGTTCAACCATGCCGGCTACGTGGTGGACGAAGAGGAAGAGGAAGACGGAGCAGTAGGCGGACACAAACACGGACATCAAGGTGGACCTTCAAGAGCACCAGGCTCTCAGAAATCAACAAGCATCAACATGAACATCAAGCAAGGAGTAGACGCATCCACTTCAACAAGCACAAGAAATCAACATAGCAAAATCGGCGATGTCCTGGGAGACATGCTGGCGCGGTTGGGCACGCAAACGAAAGATGCACAACAGAGAATGAATCCAGATGTGACACTGAAATGGTCCGTTGCTCCGCCGCGAGTCCGTGGCTTCCGGGGAGAGGAAGAGGAAACCCTCGCAGCCAAACCGAGTATGCCTCTCCCCGGCGCATTCGATGAAAACGCCGGTCGAGAGGATGAAGACGAGGACTCTCATGCTAACACCAGTAAAGATGGAGGAACAAGAGGTGGAGGCGGAGGTGCAGGTGGAGTTGGAGAAAATCATCTCTCCCCGGAACAAGAAAAATGGGACTTGAAGCCGTGGCCCGCGAGAATGTTGCATCTGCAGCCAGGTGCCTTCACAGACGACGATTTCCTGCGCTCTTTCGACGGATCGCATCGAAGTCGTGCAATGCCCGTCATTCTTGTGGACCCGGAGCACGATACGAAGGACATTCGTCGGAATAAAGTATGTAGGCTGCTCCAAGGTGGAGCAGCGTGCGAGGACGACGATATAAATATCAACATGGTCGCCGGCGGTGCCGTAAATTATTACCGCCCAGGTGACGCCCCAAAGTGCATGTTCGCAGTGATGGAAAAATCGCTGCGATTTGTGTCCGTTTCTCGTCTCGTTTTCATTACCAATCAAGAGGCAGCGCGTTTCATTGCGTTATTGAATACGCTCCAGCCGGGTGTACGGGAATGCTCCAGCGCTCGAGAAGCTTTCACAAACACCAAGCTAGGGAGTCGCGCAATCGTGTTGCCCACGACCCTGCGTGACCTTGCGTTTGACGTCAAGAAACCATCGGACGAGCCCGGCCTAGCATGGTTACAAGATTCAGCGGAGCGTGCGATTCACGAGGCTGTTTTTGAGAATGAACCTTCAGTGCGGAGTGACATGATTTCATTTTCAGCACCTGGAGCGGAAACGGAAAAATCGTTTTCAGATATTAATATGGGGCCCCCCAAAACCACATCCACATCTTCAATTTTTATGATGCGGAACGTGTGGGTAATTGATGTCCATGGCCATGCCATCGCGGGGACAAAGTGTTGGCGAAACAGCCTGCGGTATCCGACTTTCAAGCTTTCTCAGACGAATGAGCAAAAGCTCAGCGATTTTCTCAATCATGTGAGAGGGCAACGTCCTCTCATGTCAGCGGAGCATATTTTTTCTGTCAGACCATCTTTGGCCGAACTATATTTTAACCGTGCGGATGCTTTGCGAGCCAATCTTTTGTCGCAGGGACTGGTCATGAAGCGTAGCATTGAGTTCATTCGCGCCAGTGTGAATGAGTGGCAGAGCTATGCTAAGGGTGATCTCGGGGAAGATACGGCGGGTGATGCTGCTTTGCAATCAATAGATTTGAAATTACAGTGCGAGGCGAGACCCGTCCTCGAACAAGTCTCCTCCGCAGGTGGATCGGACAAAGATCAAAAGGCGAAAAACGTGGTTGCCGGAAACAGCTCGGGGGAAGATGAGCAATCGCACAACAGGGACATCAAGAATGTCAATAAAGTCCGCGTTCCGCAGTCGGACGTCGATTATCTTCGGTCCCTCTTGAGAGGAGATTTTACTACTCGGCGTCTCCATGAGATCGTGAATTCGTATCTGAGCACCTTTAGTACAGGTAGCAGCTCCAAAAGGCTGAAAGCGATCGATGAAGGCGATGAAGAACGCCAACAGAACAACGACTCCGCGGGGGAATTGATTGATGATGGCTCTGCCACTGCCACTGCCGGCGAAAAAATATTAAAGGTAGAGGGTCAGATGACGACAGGACCATCGAGCAAAGGATTTCTCATGCCGAAAAAAAATGATGAAGAGAAGACGATTCCGATAACTGGAAAAAAAGTCCCGAACACCGCTACCACTTCTGCTGCCAGCGTTGGTGTGTCATCTTCTAGTAGAATCGGTGTTGATAAAGAGACCCTTGCTTTGCGTTTGGCGCAATTCGAAACATGGGTGACACGACACAACTTGCAAAGCTTAGTGAGTAAAGAATCCTCAATGTCAGCGCAGCTTTTTCTAGTGAATGGACGTCCGTTGAAATACACCAATTTGCCTGCTTTTTTGGAAGCTTTGGAACGCAGTGATGCTGAAAGTGCTGGGATTTGCGTTCGGGACAATAAAAATGTTAAAAAACAAGAGAAAGCGGGCAGCACCAAAAAGAGGGAGATGAAAAACGACGTTGGAAATTTGAATAAATTGGCGAATAACTCCAGTGCATCGACTTCGATTTCGGAAGATCAAGATTCCTTTTCTCTGACTTTGCGATTTCGAGTCCCCGTGTATGCGCGTAGCGGCATCGGGAGAAAGAAAGATGTAATTTACGCGATTCTAAAGGAAAACTCGCTGGTCTTCCGTGCAGCCGCGGAGAAAGCAGAGAGCGAGAAACGTGCTATCGAAAATGTTGAGAAGCTCATGCTGGAGGTGCTCTCTCAGTCTCATGCTGGAGATGCTGGAAACTCGGGCCTCGTCTCGGAACGCGAGGAGGATAATTCTAATTCAATATTGAAAAGTAGCCTCACGCAGGAGCTTTTGAATCTGTTTGCGTTGGAGCAAGACCGGCTTGAGGAGGCGGCCCGGGTCGTGGCACTGAAAAGCCCACAACGGGGCAGTTCGAGTGGGTTGGTGGAATACGCGTCACAGGGTGCAATGTCTCAAGTTCTGGATCTCACGGGGGAAGGCGGACAGAGAAGAACAAGTGCTGGCGGAGGAAATGCGAAAAACAAGAGTGGACTCGGGCGTTTGAGCCCTTCCGAATTGCATCACATGAATCGCAGTGGCGTAAACGCCGCATGCATCGGAAGGAAAATGAAGTTGAGTTCCAATGGCTCCGGGCAGCTTGGCACGAGTGGTCCCGGAACATCACTCGGTAATTCCCCAGATACAACGAGAGATCTATCTGCGCATCAATCTACAGATGATGCCTGCCAGATCTCACCTGCCGATGCTCGAGTGATCTTCATTCATCTGAGTATTCTGATGGAGTATCACATGGGCCTTGAGGGGCAGGTACTGAACACCTCCCTCCGCGCATCCGAAAGGAATTTCCGCACACAGCTGCTAAAACGGAATAAGGCCGCGCTGAAATCGATTGCGCAGTTGAGGGAAACCAACGCCGGGAGACTCGGGGGGGCCTGAAAGTGAAAGATAGAAGTAACAATTATGTCTATTCTAATTCTCAAAGAGAGTCATGATTTACGTCCTTGTCTATGTCTTGGCAGAAAGTACTTCATTAGATATAATATATTAGTTTCTTGATGAGAGCGAGAAGAAAATGATGTGATTATAGGTGTCGCGTTTCGGAAATTCAAATTTGTTGCCATTGGATGACGGCGAACTCCAATAATTCAATTTATTCAGGGTTCAATTGTGTCTGACACCCATCATTTGTCCCTGGTCCCTGCAAGACCAGCTACATCATGAAGGGCTCTGGATGGAAATGTCCTTCATCCTCACGATTTTTTTCACGATTATCGAGAATGTGGAGCAGACAACTATACCAATATTAACATCGTAAGTATTTGCTTAATTGAGTATTTTTCGATTTGTCAGTGTGCAGCTTTTTGTTTTTGTAATCACTACCTACTTTTTCTACCTGCCAATATGTTAAGCATACAGCCTGTGTCTCTGCTCTAGTTTTTCATTTTCCATCTTCTTTAATCATAGATTCAGAACCTTGTTTCTTCTAGCAGTATAGCACCACGTATCTACATCTAGAAACTGTATTGTTTGAGCTCTATTATCATTCCACAAGCGCAAGCATGAGTCACAAGCTGTCCAATATTGTTATCAGTGATATAAATGCGGAAAAACAAGTTGGAATAGAGAAATGAGGGCTGTGGAAATTGCTGTGTATTACAATATCTATATCAAACAAGTTGCCGAAGATTTCTCTGACGATCAAAGATCAGAATGATTCAATGAACATGAGCGGCCAAATTTACTACTACGGCAGAAGAAAGCAGCACATTACGAAATATATATGCATTGTCGAACAGCCAGAAAATTACGAAATATATATGCATTTTCAAACAGCCAGAAATGGACTGGAGAATGAACCCGAATGATCGCCTTCACAATCTCAACTATTTTTTTTTGTGTACAGCTAAACAGGTGCATCTTCTCGATCTTGTGCATGATATTATTCATATATGATAATGATATTAAGTATAAATTAAGTATAATGAAACTGAAAGTCTCAGGAATTATATTGAGTGACGAGAAAACAAAGGTTTTTCTCTATAGATGAAAATGTATGCCAACTGTCGGTGCCAACTGGCAACTGTGTAAAAAAACTAAATTGAGGAAAATCTTCTGGACGAGAACAGTAATCTGTGCCAAGCACGTCCGCGCGCGCGCGCGCGAGCTGTCATTCGAACTCGTGAACGGCTTTACAATCAGTTACCACATGGGCTGACTTCTGAGTACTACTATTTGTGTACTTTTATTAGAATGGTTCCAAGAACATATGATTATTGATATTAAGTATGTGATATTCTTTATTCGCAGCGCACACTAAAATTTTTTAGAAATACTTACTAGATTGGGATTGCAGAAAAAATTTCGACGTTGAATCTCTGTCTATCATATTATGGGTACATATTGATATTGAATCTCTAGACGTTGAGCTGTATTGCGTGGAAGATTCGTGATAGAATCTCCCGAGCGGTACAGCTCTCCCAATACTATTGAGCTCTGTCATGGAACATTTCAGTGTGTTCGCTACCCAACGCCATCGGCGAGCCTGGGTCGCAAGATATATTTTTCAATGGTCCCAGCAGACTCCTTTCTTGATCTGCACATCAAGACTTGCAAACAAACATCGCAGAGACCGCACTCTCGGCAAGAAGTTATTTTGAACCATCCCGGTTTTTTATGAACCATCCCGGTTTTTTATGAACCTAGGCAAAAATTTGGGTTACTATCACTAAGTAATCCGCAAGTCTTTTGACGAGCCATGAGATTTTAGCAATACCTCACGAAAATTCTTGAAATTTCGTTAAAACTCGCAAGATTATGCAGAGGTCCCCGGGCTTTATTAAAATCTCGCGAAAATTGTTCATGGGCATAGGGAAAACTCGCAAGATTTGTTAGAGCTCCTCAGATTTGCTCAAAATCTCATGAAAATTCATGAAACATCGTGAAAATCCCGAAAATTTGTGAGACACTCTCCGATTTTATCAGAATATCACGAAACTTCATGAAATTTCGTAAAAATCCGTAAGATTTGGGAGGGACCCTCAGATCTATGCGAATCTCAGGAAAATTCATGAGCATTCATGAAATGTCGTGAAAATCTGTGAGGTTTTTGAGAAGCCCTCAGATTTTATCCAAATCTCTCGAAAAATCATGAAAATTCATGAAGTCTCGTGAAAATCCGGAAGATTTGGGAGACGCTCCCGGACTTTGTCAAAACCTCACGAAAATCCATGACATTTCGTGAAAATCCGTAGGATTTGCCGAGACCCCGCATATTTTGTCACAGCCTCACGAAAATTCCAGAAATCTCGTGAAAAGCCGCAGCACCTTTGACGAGCCTTGAGATTATTTTATCAAAACCTCACGAAAATTCTGGGAATTCCGTGAAAACTCGCAAGATTTCTGAGGAGTCCTCGGGCTTTCTTAAAATCTCACGAAAATTGTTCATGAGAATATTGAAAACTCGCAAGATTTGTTAGAGCCCCTCACGTTTGATCAAAATCTCACGAAAATTCATGAAATATCGTGACAGTCCCAAAAATTTGTGAGACCCTCTCGGATTGTATCAAAATCTCACGAAAATTCCTGAAATTTCGTAAAAATCCGTAAGATTTGGGTGGGACCCTCCGATCTTACCCAAATCTCACGAAAATCCATGAAGGTTCATGAAACCTCGTGAAAACTCGCACCCCAGCCTTCTTCATATTGCTATACCACAATTATTTTTATTAGCAAATCCGTGGTGGGTTGGCATATTTTTATTTCTTCGCGTTGGCATCTAGATCTGGCATTTTAAGACGCCTGGTGTTTTTATTGTGATCGCGAGTCTCGAGCCTAGCGGGCCCCCTCCGGGCCCGCGTCGAAGGGCTCGTAGTACTATTGATGATGATGTTTTTTGTCCTCCTGGGCCGTCCTCGCCTTTTTTTGGAGTACAAAGAAATTTGGTCCATCAAATATCTCATCATCGCGCATACATCAAAGTCATCGGCACATTAGTTCGATATTAGTCGCACATTGATCGAATTCGCAATTTTTTTGAAAACTAATATTCCAACGCAGTCATCCTCTGCCGAGAATCCACAATTCGTTTTTCATGGCGCAACCTCCGTTCCTTCAGGTTTATGTTTATCCACGGGCCAATTAATTACAACATATGCGTACGCGTAGTAGAAAGACTTTTGTCAACACATCAATCCTGAGTTCTCAATCTCTTCAAAATTTTTGGTTAGCAGGGGTTGGTAGTGCTGAGTAGATCAATGCTATGCTCCGCATGAGTGATGCCAACATCGCATTGCACGTTAGATTAAGCAAAGTCACATTGGTAGAGACAGAGAGTTGGTATATACTATATTATGTCTAGGATGTTGAGAGCCAGGATGACAGCGAATTAAAGCGGCAGGATGTGTTAATATATTACTATGTATTAATTTGCACCATTTTATAAAAAAAATCAGAAATTGTGTCCGGAAGATTGACATTGACGGCTTCCTAATCGCTTCGAGGGAGCTTCCAAATGGCTCCAGGGGGCCTCCAAGGGGCCTCCAGGGAGCCTCCTAGAGGGTTCCAAGGGGCCCCCAAGGGGCCTCCAAGGGGCCTCCAGGGGCCGTCCTAGAGGGCCTCTGGAGAGGTTCGAAAAACCGCGCCTCCAGAGGGCCTCCACGGTCTTTCCTAAAGCGCTTCCTAAGGGGTCTCCTGCGGGCCTCGAGCAGCTTCCGACGCGCCTCCAGAGGGCCTCGAGCGGCTAGGTGTCGCTGCCTCCAGGGGGCCTCCAGGGCATCTCCTGGGAACCGACCGAGGGAGTTTCTACGGGCCTCCTGCGGGCCTCCTCGTCGCTTCCTGCTCCATGCCGCTGACGCGAGACCGTGCCTCCAGTGTTTTCGCTCGGGCTTCAGGGGGAAGAGGGTTCCGACGGGCATCCTGCTAGTCCTCCTACGGGCCTCCACAGGGACAGGAGGGGATCTTCAGTAGGGGGCCTCCCGCGCGCTTGCTTCCCGCGGGGCCTCCGGGGGACCGCGAACCTGCAGGTTCTTTTTGTATAACAGAAAAATCCGCTTGCTTCCAGAAGGGCTTCTGGGGGGGCCTCTGGTGGATGTTCCGGCGCGCCTACTCGGATCTTCAGCAGGGGGCCTCTTGTGAGACCTCGAGGGGACCGCGAACGACCTGCAGGTTTTTGTAGAAAAGAGCCCACATGTCAGCTGTGGCCCACCACCGAGCTGTATGTAGTGTGCTCTCGTCAATTTTGTGGGGACGGAGGACAACCCGACTGCTTCCAGAAGGGCTTCTGGGAGGCCCTCTGGTGGACCCTCCGGCGCGCCTGAATAGGTTTTCACGGCGGTCCCTCCTAAGGAGTCTCCGGGGGGCCTCACACTTGCAGGTTTTCGTAGAAAGACGAGAAAATCGTGGCATATGTTCACCGCCGAGCTGTAGAGTGCGGCAGTGCCTGCGCCAGACAGCGGCGCAGAGCCCCGGCGGTGCAGAACCCCGGCTGCCTCCAAAGGGCTTCCTGCAGGACCACGAGTGGGACTCCTGGGGGGCCACCTCAGTAGGTCTGCACCCCGCGGCCTCCTCGGGGACCTCCGCAGGGCACCGAACGACGCCGACATGTTGCTCTGAATGTCAAAAATCTCTGGAATTTTCATGATCATTCGTGAATTTCCACGGGTTTTCGTCCGGTTTTGCGAAAATCCGAAGGCCTCCCCAAAAATCTCGTTATCTTCGAGGGGAGTTGTGAAGATTGAAGAGTCAGGCCTTTTCTTCGAACTGTGCGACGATCTTAGGGGGCCGGTCAACAATCTCGCGATCTTTCACTAGGAGTCGTGAATTTTCACAAGGAGTCGTGGGA
>JACKZZ010001489.1_pt1 | contig 36443 bp, 54 predicted proteins | sample 8027871 | NCBI WGS metagenome assembly JACKZZ01 (sample SAMN15724774, study PRJNA655200) | protist metagenome | isolation source: fluorescence activated cell sorting (FACS) single amplified genomes of... | place: USA: West Boothbay Harbor, Gulf of Maine | collected 2000-07-19
CAGTCCCTTTACGGATTTATCAACCGCCTCTTCCTCAAGAGATTTCACTTGAGAATGTTAAGTTTTTTGTTATCACACAGAAGAACCTAGAAGAGCAGACGGCTAAGATTGAAAAAATTCTTGGAGGAGATTTCGTAGTATTCGCTTTGACTCCTCAAAGTTATGAAAACATGGCTTACAATCTTCAAGAGATTCGACGATATGTTCGTCAACAGAAAGAGATCATTCTCTACTACCGTGAAGCCACGACAGGTGATGATGGAACTGATGCTGAAGATTGGATAGAAAAGAATAAAGAAGTGGTAGAACAACAGAAATCTGATTGACACGGCACCATATGTAGTGTATCATGTACCTTGTATAAATTATAAAAAGAGAAAAACGAATGTCGCTGAAAATAGATCTATCCCGAGACGAACTGTTAGAAGACTATGCTGTCGGGATGCTGAAAGATTTTTATTTAAAAGAATATGAAACATCACCTCAAGAAGCCTATTCTCGTGCCGTAAAAGCATGGTCAACATACAAAGATGAATTAGACGAAGATATGGCAAGCCGACTCTATGAGTATGTGAGCAAGAAGTGGTTCATGTTCGCATCTCCTGTACTGTCGAACGCCCCCAATGGTGATACAAAAAACAAAGGGATGCCTATCTCATGTTTCCTTACATATGTTCCCGACACTCTCGAAGGGCTGATCGAACACTCGTCTGAGTTGCGTTGGTTAAGCGTTATGGGTGGTGGCGTAGGTGGTCACTGGTCAGACGTTCGTACCGTGAGTGATATCGCACCAGGCCCAATGCCGTTTCTACACACTGTAGATGCTGACATGATTGCGTATCGTCAAGGTAAGACTCGCAAGGGTTCTTATGCGGCATATATGGATGTGAGTCATCCCGAAATCATTGAGTTTCTGAACATGCGTATACCTACGGGTGACGTACAACGCAAAGCATTGAATCTACACAACGCAGTCAATATCACTGATGAGTTTATGGACGCTGTTGTAAACAATAAGACATTTGATCTGCGAGATCCAAAGGACGACGCTGTCAAAGATACTGTTAGTGCTCGAAAACTGTGGGAACGAATCATTGAGATTCGTTTTCGAACAGGCGAACCTTATCTAAACTTTATCGATACGGCGAACCGAGATCTGCCTCAGAGTCTAAAAGATCTTGGTCTGCGTATCAACGGTAGTAACCTATGTAACGAGATTCACTTACCTACAAGTGCTGATCGAACCGCTGTGTGTTGTCTATCGTCACTCAATCTGGAGTATTACGACGAATGGAAAGACACTAACATTGTTAGGGATCTTATTCGGATGCTTGATAACGTATTAGAGTATTTTATTGAGAACGCACCCGACACAATCTCAAGAGCAAGATATAGCGCATCACGAGAAAGATCTATTGGGTTGGGTGCTATGGGATTTCATTCACTACTCCAAAAACATGGGGTTGCTTGGGAATCCGATAAGGCACGCGAAATCAATGATGTGGTGTTCAGTCGCATTAAGTCAGAGGCACTTGAAGAGACTCGGTTTCTTGCTCGTGTGCGTGGTTGTTATCCTGATGGTGGAGGGTATGGTCGTAGGAATGCACACCTGTTAGCGATTGCTCCTAATGCGTCAAGTGGTGTTGTTCTATCAACAAGCCCTTCGATCGAACCATCTAAGGCAAATGCATACACACATCGTACTCGTGCTGGTTCATTCCTTGTAAAGAATAAATATCTCACAACATTACTTGAAGAGAAAGGTCAGAACAACGATTCGATTTGGACCTCGATCATTACTAATAGAGGTTCTGTACAACATCTACCTTTCCTGACAGAAGGTGAGAAATCTATCTTTAAGACAGCACAAGAACTCGACCAGAACTGGGTCGTACAACATGCTGGAGATCGACAGAAGTATATCTGTCAGGGTCAGTCGGTCAATCTGTTCTTCCCGTCAGGCACACAGAAGTCATATGTTAATGCGGTTCATATCAAAGCGTGGAAAGAAGGTCTGAAAGGTCTGTACTACCTACGCACCGAAGCGAAGAATCGTGCTGAGAATGTGAGTGAGAAAGTGGAGCGAGTAGCATTACAAGATGACGCTCGCACACTGGTGTATAGTAAAAAGAACTGCCCGTTCTGTGCTATGGCAATGGAAGAACTCAAACTGCGCGGAATACCTTACGACAAGATCGATCTTGAAGAGATAGGTAAGACTGCCGCAGAAGTTACCGGTCGTAAAGTAAACACTCTACCACAAATATACTTAGAGGGTTCATATATAGGTGGTTACGATGAATTGATGGCACACTTTAATGGAGTTGTTGTAGATTCAGAAGAAGACGAAGAATGTAGGGCTTGCGAGGGCTAAATTATGAAATACTATCGTGTTGAACCAACAATGAAGAAGTCCGTTGTAGAGACTGAAATTTTTGCGCGTGAAGATGGGCTTCGACTGTCTCTTGAAGTTGGTTGGCGCTGGGGTGAATTTGTTATTCATGTACCAGAGACTGATGAAGAACTTCAGCCATGGCTTGATAATTGGGGAATTACTAAAGAAGAGTATGACGAAGATCCCGATTCATATCCTCTTATTCCAGATCCTGACGAAGATGATATGATTGAACTAGAAGATTGGAGGCATGAAATGCTTTCAACTTGGGATGGTTGTTGGGAAGACTTTGATGTTTACGCCCCTTATAACTGGGACAAAGAACTTAATGAAGATGATAAAGAAAATATTCTCGAATTCTTACGTGAAGAAGGATCAACCGCACTGTGGGAAGAATATGATGAAGGACATGTTATGAATGGCTGGGACAGCATTGATTGCAAGTCAGTGATATATAATGGTTATACGATCGTAGAATGTGATGAAATCGGGAATCCGCTACACTAGGAGTAGTCAATGTCATATTCAGACAAAGTTATGGATCACTATGAAAACCCACGCAATGTTGGGAGACTGGACAAGGAATCTTCTGAAGTTGGCACAGGTATGGTCGGTGCACCTGCTTGTGGTGATGTAATGTTGTTACAAATCAAGGTGGATGACAATGGAATTATCGAAGATGCTAAATTTAAAACCTACGGATGCGGAAGTGCTATCGCGTCTTCCTCATTGCTTACCGAATGGGTTAAAGGTCGAAGTCTTGAGGAAGCTGGAGAAATTAAAAACACCCAACTTGCCGAAGAACTTGCCCTCCCACCTGTCAAAATCCACTGTAGTGTCCTTGCAGAAGATGCGATCAAAGCTGCGATAAAGGACTATAGAGGCAAACATGATAATTGATTGTTTTTTATTTAATGATGAACTTAAGATGTTGGATTTCAGATTAACTGAGTTAAACGATCACGTAGATTATTTTGTTCTCGTTGAAGCAAGAACAACTTATTTAAATGAACCTAAAAGATTATATTTTGAAGAGAACAAAGCGCGATACGCCAAGTATTTACATAAAATACACCACGTAGTTCTTGATCCTATATTCAAACACGTCCCTTTAACGAAAGCCGAATGCCTTATGTGGCAAATGTATCATCAACAACAACAAGTCCTTGGAGCGTTACATGTTTCCAACGATAGTCAAGACACAATTTTCTATGGTGATCTAGATGAAATATGGGATGTTCGCCGACTTCCTGAAATACTTGACGGTTCCTTTCCAGTCAGATTGCAGGGTCATTGGTATGTTTGGGATCTAGAACATAGAGTATTTGGACCAAGTTTAGTCGCAGACTATATCGTAGCAGTAAAACCTGAAACAGTTATTCAAAGTATGGCAATTGAAGTTAGAGGTGACCGATTAAATAAGAGAAATAAATTCCGATACATTAAGAATAGTAGTTGGCACTTAAGTTGGTTTGGTGGAGAAGAACAGATAATTAACAAAGTTACCAATGGTCTTGGATTAGACCATTTTAGAATTAAACGAAAAGAAGGACAACCGATTAAAGCCACCCTTGATCGTTATAGGAAAAAAAGAACCCCTTTGATGGCCACAGGCCAACCTTTAGATATTGAATATATACCTATCGCAGAAAATGATTTTCTGCCGATTCACTATAAGATGTTACTTGATGAACATAACTGATAAAGCGAGGGAACGCCTAGACTACTACTTAGACGAACGAGGTAAAGGTGGTGGTGTGTATGTTACAATTAAAACAACTGGATGTTCTGGATATGCATATCATCTAGAGTTTGCTAATGATCAGGAAAGTGTACTAGAGATTGATGCTAAATATCAACACATGTTCGAAGGAGTGACTCTGGATTATATTAGGCGGGGTCTTAACGAAGGATTTGAATTTGACAACCCAAACGAGAAAGCGAAATGTGGTTGTGGAGAAAGTTTTACTATATGAAATTAACTGAAATCAGAGATTATAAAGGAAATACTAATGTCGTTACTTGAGTTTTCTCAAACTTATAAACCGTTTCAATATCCGTGGGCAGTTGAATTGTCTAAGAAACATGAAGAGGTTCATTGGATCGAAGACGAAGCGGAACTGTCAGAAGATGTGCAGGATTGGAAAACCAAATTATCTGTAAATGAGAAAGACTTTATCACTCAGGTGTTGAGGCTATTCACACAGAGTGATGTACAGGTTGGTGAGAACTATCACGAACTGTTAATACCTAAGTTTAGGAATAACGAAGTGCGCAACATGCTTTCGTCGTTTGCTGGTCGAGAAGCAGTCCACCAGCGCGCCTACGCGCTTCTGAACGATACTTTGGGCTTACCCGACGAAGAGTATGGCAAATTCATGGAAATCAAGGAGATGGCTGATAAGGTCGATTTCATGGCGAATGGTGACTGTTCAACTCAGTCTGGTCTCGCCCTTGCCCTTGCTCAATCAGTATTCAACGAGGGCATGTCCTTGTTCGCATCATTCGTAATGTTGTTGAATTTCCAACGTTTCGGTAAGATGAAGGGTATGGGTACGATTGTCGAATGGTCGATCCGTGATGAAACTTTACATGTGCAAGGTAACGCGAAACTGTTCCGAACATTCTGTGAAGAACATCCTCGTATTGTCAACGATGAACTCAAGTCAAAGATCTATGTAATGGCTAGGAACGCTGTCACACTCGAAGATAAGTTTATCAATCTTGCATTCAAAGGCAACGAAGTACAGGGGTTGACCAAGGAAGAAGTGCGAGCATATATAAGACATATTGCTGATCGACGTTTACTTCAACTCGGTCTTCGCACCAAGTTTCGACAAAAAGACAACCCTCTTCCGTGGTTAGATTGGGTGCTTAATGGGGCATCACACGATAACTTTTTTGAGAAGCGAGTCACCGAATATTCAGTAGTGGGTATGGAAGGTGATTGGGGTTGGGGATGTGCAGTATGACGAGGAAGAACCTAGACACTACCGAGGAGGAGAATTAAATATGAATCCTGCCGTAGTGGTGAGTGGTATTTGGAATGGAGAGGACATAGAAGAAAAAAGAAAATATATTCAAAAATTTTTCCCATATGATATTTTTTTCACATCATGGACAAATGAAAAATTAGATAATACTGAAGTTGTTCAATTTGAAGAACCTGAAGATAACTTCTGCAAATTAGCTTTGTGTCCGGACAAAAAACGATTCGTAGAGTCACTGCCACTTAAAGGGTCGGTTTGGACATCGGCAGCACTAGTTCCGTATACTTGGGGAAACAAACAAATATATGGACATGCTCTTGCTCTAGAAAAATTAGATCCTAAATACGATATGGTTATAAAGCTTCGATGGGACATTTTTTTATTTAAAAATATAAACTGGATTGAATATGTTGAAAAATCTTATGAATTTAATTCTGCGTTAGGGTTTAACGCAGTAAAAAATAATGTAGTGGGTAGGCCTGTACGAAAAATATATGCGTCTGATGAAAATCCCAAGAAAAGAAGACCGTGGGGTTATGGTCTTAATGATCAATTGATAATTTATCCCCGTAAATTATTCAATCCAAAAAGAACTATTGAATTGTTTAATAACACTCAATTACGTGGCGCTGAGTGGGGATGGTGGCAAATGTTGATTGAAGAAAATTATGGGTTTGTGGATTATACGATAGATCCTTGTGTTAACTATTATGGTGGTGTGTTATTACAAAACCATTTGAAATATGTTTTGCGTGAATTGAGAAAAATTAATAGATCTATTCATGAATTTATAGAAATTCCAAATAAAAAAATTGACACTGCGAGATGACTAAATAATATACATAAAAATAAGGAGTTAAAAAATGGATGAATACGAATACGAATTAGAATGCCCGATGTGTGATACCTATGTCGAGTTAACTGTTACTGACGACGAAGAAAAACCAGCAAATTGCCCAATGTGTGGTATCGAAGCCCAGTGGGAATCGGTAACCTAACATACTTTTATGACCTGGTATTACAACGATCGACCTTATGAACCCACCGAAGAGGAATTAAATTCTCTGGTGGGTTTTGTGTATCTGATAGAGGAGGCTGACACCGGTATGAAATATATTGGTAAGAAAGGCTTCTGGCGTAGTAAGATCTTACCCGTCACCAAAACACGCAAGAGACGCAAGAAGACGCTCGTAGAGAGCGATTGGCGTACATACCATGGTAGTAGTGAGCGTTTAAAAGAACAAATATCTGTTTCAGATAGCATATATAATAGAACGATATTGAGACTTTGCAACACGAAAGGCGAGATGTCTTACTTTGAAGCCAAAGAACAATTTGACAAAGATGTGTTGTTGAGAGACGATTATTATAACGCTTTCATTGGTTGTAAAATTCACGCTAAACACCTACCAAAGTAATTGTTCGAAGTATTAAAAGTATAAATAATATTAATTAAGACAATTAGATAATCTAACAATGATATCATTTAAACAACATCTTGCCGAAGGTGTCAATGACCCCGCCATATTTAAAGCAATCTTCCTAGCGGGCGGACCTGGTTCTGGTAAGTCGTTCATCGCTGGTAAAACAGGGCTGACCTCTCTTGGTTATAAGATTGTTAACTCTGATGATGCTTTCGAAACGGCTATGAAAAAGGCTGGAATCGAAATGAATCCTGATAATATATTCTCTGTTCAGGGTCAAGAGATAAGAGGTCGTGCTCAGAAACTGACAGGGAAACGCCAGCAACAATATATAGATGGTCGTTTAGGTTTGGTCATCGATGGTACTGGAAAAGACATCGAGAAGGTTAAAGGGCAGGCAAAGAAACTCAAAGACATTGGGTACGATGTTGCAATGATTCTTGTCAATACAGACGTTGAGACCGCTCTAGAACGCAACAGGCAGCGCGATCGATCACTTCCCGATGGAGAAGTGCAGAAATATTGGAAAAGCGTCCAGGCGAACATAGGCGCGTTTCAGGCGATGTTTGGTAAGAAGAATTTTCTGGTTGTCGATAATACTACCGGAAAAGACTATAAATCTGAAACTCTTCGTGCTTATCGTGATGCTGTTAAGTTTACGAAATCACCACCCGATAACTCTAAGGCGAAGAAGTGGATCGAAGCAGAGAAAAAAAGACAGGTCCGGTAATGATTTCATTTAAAGCCTTTATAGAAGAACGAGACTACGCAAAAGAATACGCCGACTATCATTCGCGCCCAGACCAAGTAGAACGTAGAACAGCACGTAATGCTGCAAGAAGGAAACTGCGAGGGCGCAAGGATCTTACTGATGAGATGGATGTACACCACAAAGATAATGATCCTTTGAACAACGATCCTAAGAACTTAGCGATTGTTACACAGCACTATAATAGGCGAGAGCCTAGACTCAGGGATAAATAACGCTTGACAAATTTGGAATATTTGTGTAAAATAGCTTTAGCTCGTTAGAACATAATATATAATTAAGGTGAAACATTATGGCAATTCATGCTAAGAAACTTGAAGTGTATGAAATTCTTGATCAGGTTGAGAAAGCTAAGACCAAGAAAGATAGAATAGCAGTATTAAAATCAAATGAAATAATGCCTCTGTTGGATGTATTAAGGGGTACTTTTGATAATAAAATTCAGTGGAATCTACCAGCTGGAACTCCACCATACACACCAAACAATCCCGAAACACCTCCCTCGTCTCTTCTGAGACAACATCGTACCTTTAAGTATTACGTTAAAGGTCTGCAAGAAAGTAGCAAACTTAATCCCATTCGTCGCGAACGCATGTTCATTGACATGCTCGAGGCGGTACACCCCAAAGATGCTGAGATATTAGTATCTATGATAAACAAAAAGTCCCCTGTGAAAGGATTGACTAAAACCCTGGTAAAGGAGGTATTCCCAGAGTTGATCCAAGAATGATCATGATCCAAGAATAATTTTAGATAAGGAAATGCTTATGGTCGAATCCAATCAAATAGAAAGATTAAAAAAAGATTCACGAGAACTTGGACATTATATTCGAAAACTAGAAAAGAGAGGTAAAAAAGAAATTGCTTACAAAATTGCTAAACGGCAATCATTTTTAGATTGCGCAATTTCACAAGTAGAAACTCGTTTAAGGGGGTGATCCATATCTGGGATGAGCCTCAATCAAGAGGCTCGTTTCTCTCTATATAGATTGATCAAACAGGAAATAATATTATGCCGTTGTACGAAATGAAAAATCTTCAAACAGGTGAGACTAACGATATGATCGTTACGATTGCAAAGATGGAAGAAATGGTATCATCTGGAGAGTGGAAACAAGTTATGGGCACTCCTGCCCTTATTACCCATACCGGTAATATGATAAACAAAACATCAGGTGATTGGAAAGATCATTTGAAAAATATTAAAAAATCAGCTGGCAGACGTAGACCAAACTCTGTCAATATATAGGAAGTAGTAGGTACACTGTGAAAAATGATGTTGATCCCGAACAACTAACAATTGACAACGCGTATAAGACAAGATGGATTTGGTACCATACAATATTAGCAATTGGGATCTTCTTTACAAACACACTACTGATTGCTATCTTATTACTATTAGCAATTAAACTATAAGTGGAAGATATATGAGGTTGAAACAAAGTAATGGTAAATCGACTAGTATGCGCATAGACTCTTTACCGTCGATGAATATTCGCATCGATGACCTAATCACTATTGATCCCATTACTCAAGCGCAGACAGAAGTGTTTAAGGCGTGGTCGAGCGGTGATCACATGGCTCTGGTTGGCACAGCAGGGACAGGTAAAACCTTTCTTGCTCTTTACCTTGCCCTTGAAGAAGTCATGGAAAAAACATCACCTTTCGGTTCAGTTAAAATCATTCGATCAGTTGTTCCTACACGAGATGTAGGATATCTTCCAGGCACTATAGAAGAAAAACTGAACGCATACACAGGACCTTATCGATCAGTCGCAGCGCAACTATTCGAAGACGAAAAAGCATACGACAAGTTAGTTGCTAATAAATATATTTCGTTCGAGTCGACATCGTACCTTCGAGGGCTTACCTTCGATCACAGTATCATAATTGTTGACGAGATGCAGAATCTTAACTTTCACGAATTAGACTCAGTCATAACGCGTGTCGGTAATTGTTCTAAGATTATATTCTGTGGTGACTATTATCAGTCAGACTTCAAAAACAATAGTGATAAAAAGGGTATAAATAGTTTTCTCGATATCCTTGAACAACTAAAGAGTTTCTCTGTGATCAACTTCACATGGGAAGATATCGTAAGGAGCGGTCTCGTAAGAGACTATATAATGACAAAAGAGTGGATGGATATTAAATGAATAGAGAAGCAGTATACGAACAATTAAAAATTGATGAAGGAGTAGAATATGTCATCTATAACGACCATCTCGGCTATCCCACCTTTGGCGTCGGTCACCTTATCCTCGACAGTGACGAGGAATATGGTAGGCCAGTTGGAACAGAGATTAGTGAAGATCGAGTCAGGGAATGTTTCGACAGAGATCTTGAAACTTCCATTGGAGAGTGTCGACGTTTATACGGGGAAGGGTCATTTGGAGAACTCCCAGACGAAGTCCAACAAATCTTGGTTAATATGATGTTCAACATGGGTCGACCGAGACTCAGTAAGTTTAAGAACTTCAATGCCGCAATTGAAGAACACGATTGGGCCAGAGCCGCTGTAGAGGGTCGCGATAGTCTTTGGTATCGTCAAGTAACAAATCGAGCAGAACGTTTGATGAGTAGAATGGAGAATGTAGGTTAATTACCATGGCAAAATACAGCCGTTTCGATCCGCGCAATAAAAAGCGCGACAAACATAAAAAAACTTATTTAAGTAAATCTAACTTCAACGAAGAAGACCATACGAGGGGCGATAAAGAACTTCTTTCGATGTATAAAAATTATTATAACTCGGAGAAAGTCTCTAATCTGAACAGATGAATTTTGAACTATATCATGATCCCCTGAAGAACCATCCGTACCTTTTCACTTACGACAATGAAGTCGACTGGAAAGGTACGCCAGGTGTTGGCGATATTATGTTTGGGTTAAACGCTGTCCACATGATGGTTCACTTGATTCGTAAACGACGACCCCTTGCCCAGATGACAATGAATGTGTATTGGGAACATAGTGAAGACTATCTACATCACTTCGAAGATCCCGAGACGATTATAGAACGGGCCGAGTATCTTCATAGTTTTTATCATGATAAAGACGCTGTCAAAATGAATCACATCTTCAACTCAGAAGATTTAGAGATTCGTAAACTACGACATCGAGGGTTCCAAAGAAAATCAGGCCCTACTGTTGTCTTAAATGGCATCTTGTCTTGGGTCTTTCGCAAAGAACTGTTGACTAATCCAGTCGAAAACAAAGTTGTCTTCTGGCGACCTCTCTTTAACAAAGACCCAGCACCTCGTTGGAAACGTTCTTTTACCGAGAAACACTGGGAGAAAATCCTAAACATTCTTGAATCAAAGGGTTATAATCTTGTTGAACTAACCTATCGTACACCTGTGCGAGAAGCAATGTATCACATACAGACATGCAGATTTTGTATATTTTACGATGGGATGTGGCATTACATAGCAAGGAATTTGTGTAAACCCAGTATCGCTTTAGGTGATAACAAAATGATTAATATACACAATCCTCAGGGTGTTCATTTCCACACGCCAGACAAGAAAGAAAACGATCTTTTTAAATATCTAAATAAATTACCCAAGATTCTCGATCATATGGATCGACGAGCAGACCGTTACAAAAATTTTATACTGGATGAATTGAATGTTGAAAATTGATAGAGCAGTGATTGAAATAAATGGAGGATGTAATTACTCATGCTCTATGTGCCCTCAAGACACTCGGACAGGAGGAAGACACAAAGGCTTCTTGAAGAAGATGGGTCTTAAAGAGTTTGAGGACAATGTTGCTGATTGCGCACAACACGGTCTAAGGGTTGTCAATCTGGATGGTAGTGGTGAAGCAACCTTAAATCGAAATTTGCCTAAGTACATTGAGATCGTGAAGAAGTATAATGCGAAGGCGTTTATCTTCTCTAACGGGCACCGCATGGAAGGTAAGTTCATGATGGACTGTGTTGATGCTGGTTTAGATTTCTATAGGTTCTCATGGGTAGGTTATGATGTGAAAGCATACGATAAGTGGATGTACAATCGCATTGGCGGTTCGTTCATGAACACTTGGGATAAAGTCAAAGCCATGCGAGAGTATGTCATCGATACTAAATCTGATTGCGTTGTCGCAACCTATCACCTTATTACTGACAACGACAACGAAGCATTCGAACTGGAACATTACAAGAAAATTGTAGAACAGTTAGATGTCAAAACAGAGATATGGAGAATGCATAACTGGTCTGGTGTGACTGACATATCTGAGACCGGTGTGCGAACAGGAGTAAAGAAAACTTGTGGAAGACCTTTTAGCCCCGATGTTGTTATTCGTGCTGGCGGTCTTGATGGTCAAAGCGGTGCTGTTCACCCATGCTGCCAAGTCCTTGGTAGAGACGAAGAAGCAGTTCTCGGTCACACAAGCAAAAACACCATTGAAGAAATTTGGGAGGGTGAGGCGTATTCTGGGCTTCGTGACGCTCATAGAAGCGGTGACTATCCTGGCTATTGTAATGATTGTGATTTTTTAGTTGACGACCCCGAAGTTTTGGTGTATACTAATCATGAAAGAGACTTGATGAAGATGCATGGAACCGAGTTCGATCTAAATGACTATCGATAAACCTGAAGTATGGATGATTCAGATTCCAGACAATCCTATTTCGATGTATTATCGTGGCAGGGTTGAAGCGTCGTGGGAAGGATACAACTTAAAATACTTTGATGCCATTACTCCCAAAACAATGGGTACAATGCAGTACTTGCAATTTGGCAAGAAACGTGGTACAATAGAGTTTACACCGACCGAAAAAGCAGTCTGGTACAGTCACGTAGAGTTATGGGCAAAGGCAAGAAAAAACCCTATACTAATCATCGAACATGATGCAATGCTGGTAGAACCTATACCAGATGACCTATGGGGGAAACATCCTATGGTGTGCTTAGGTCATACTGGTAAAATAAAAATGTCATTGCCAGGTCTTGCGTACTATCTAACGCCCGAGATCGCAAGTCGTATGGTTAGAGATGTGAAGAGTATAAGTAGTATCAAGTGGAACTCAGATGGTACCATTCACGATTACTGCAAAAAGAATGGCGCACATATAACCAAACATGTGTTGCAGATACAAAATGAATTTTTTGGCACAACCATTGAACATAAGAAAAAATGAAAAGATTAATATATCAAGTCTGTATAGGTAACGCTAAAAATTCTGCTCTGTATAAACATTGTATACAGTCCGTAGCAAATTATGCGGAGAGACATGGGATCGATCATCGTGTACAGTCGACACCAATTCTCCGTATCAAGCCAGATATCTTTGGGAGCAATCGCAGTAAAGAATCGTATGAGAAACACGGCGGTTATCTTCCTATCTACGAGAAAGAAAACGCATTCTCATTCATTGATGAGTATGATCAGATTGCTATCGTCGACGCTGATATTTACATTCGACCAGATTCTCCTAACATCTTCGATGACTTCGCCCCAGAGTATTCTTTTGGTGCTGTGTGTGAACGTGAGATGCCTATCACCGATGTGTATCAGCAAAAGATACTGAACTACTCTCGGATGCAGTATGAGTATCTACATAAGCAGAAAAAGATTGATTTTAAACCAAACAAACTTGGTTATGAGTTCTTTAATATGGGAATGATATTAATCAACAGTGCTTTATTTAAAAGATATCTTCAAGGTCAAACGCCCAAACAGTTCATCGAAAGAACTGAGTTCAAGGACTTTGTAGATGGTCAAGGCGCATGGAAGTGGTCGACCGATCAAACACTGCTCAATTATTTTCTGAAAAAGTATCAGGTGCCTACACAACATATGGATCATAAATGGAATGGTCTATACTCCGTTAATGTTGATATAAAAAAGTGTCACTTTATTCATTTTTTTCTTAAAGACCTGTTGCCTAGTAGTGGCGAGAATGTCGAGGAGTTGATGAAAAAGATATGAGTTATATAGAAAAAACTCAGCAGTTCAGCAGTTGGGGTGATAAACTTCTACAACACACCGATGTGCTGTACAGCATCCAAGAGTTCAAAAAATTCAAGCCTATTACCGTACAGTTGGCTTTATGTGAGATGTGTGATAGTGATTGCCCATTTTGTTCTGTCGCTGGGCGACCATTAAAAAGTTATATTTCTTATTCCCAAATCGAACAGATGTTAGTTGAGTTTAAGCACTTAGGTGCGAAAGCTGTAGAAATTACTGGTGGTGGTAACCCTCTTCTCTATAGAGACAAACGAGAACAGAAAGATATCAATGATGTCATCAGACTGGCTGGGCAATTAGGGTTTGACATTGGTATTATTACCAACACTGAAAAACTTGAACGACACTTGAAGCCTGAGGTCTATGAATTCATTAACTGGATTAGAGTATCACTCATTAAGTTAGATGAGGGCAAAGCACCTGAAGACTATGATTTTGGATCATTTCCTAAAGAACGTTTAGGATTCAGTTATATCATCTATGATGGTACTAATGGCATACCCGATGAGTTGAGCAGAACTAAAAAACCTTATATAGGTACTACACTAGAATCCATTGAGCGTATGGCTAAACTTGTAGAGTTAAACCCAGAGTGTAAGTTCGTTCGCATCGCAGGCAATTGTCTAATAAAGGGTAATAATAAAATCGTCTATGATAAATGGTCAAGCATAGTGTCAAAAGTAGACGAGTTAGAAAAGTTTTTCATTAAAGAAATACTTGATAACGACAGCCCTTGGGATGATGGATGTTATGTGGGTGCTATTCGCCCTTACATCGCGCCTCATCCAGAGGGTGGTGATTACCAAGTCTACACATGTACAAGTCATGTTCTTCAAAAACGAAATTACGATTTGGATTATTCTTTAGGATCTATTACTGATATTGCTGGTATATGGAAAAGTATGAACGAAAGTTACGCACAGTATGGGTATCCTTATGAGGTCAAAGGCAACAAAGGGAGAGATTGGTGTTCTAACTGTAATTTCTGTTACTATAAGTATAATAACCAAGTGTTGCATACAGTAGCACAAAAAATGCCTGATGATGATAGGAACTTTGCATGAGTGGAATATATGATGAAGCATATTATAAAAGCAACAACTATGTCACATACCTACAAAGAAAAGAAAGATACTCAAAGACTGCAACAGAAATTTTAGGGTTTCTGAATAAGATTAATCATGATCAGGGCCCTGTACTGGACTTTGGTTGCGCAGTGGGGTTTCTTACGGAGGCATTACTTGAGAAAGGTCATGAAGTAGATTCAGTAGATGTTAGCGAATGGTGTATCGAAGAAGCGAAAAAGAAAAATCTGACTGTCACCCGCGCACCTAATTATGATAAAGAGTATGGTATAACCTTTGCTTTAGATGTGTTAGAGCATATGCCTCACTTTCAAATCATGGAATTTCTTAATAAGTTAAAAACTCGTATCATGGTTTTCAGAGTGCCTGTGTGTTTAGGTAAAGATGTTGATTACTATCTTGAGGCATCTAGGGCTGATCCTACCCATGTCATTCGGTGGAATGCTAAAGAGTGGGAATCACTTTTAATTGATTATGGTTATCAGATTATCACATTGAATCTGTCAACCATTTATTGCAGCAAAGGCGTTTATTGTGGTATTGCTATTCGACAGAACGACAGTCAACACACAGAAGAAACAAACTAATGATTGTAATATCACACCGAGGCAATATAGACGGGCCCAACAAAAATCTTGAAAACAAAGAGTCGTCTATACAACAAGTAATCGATAAGGGTCATCTGTGTGAAGTGGATGTCTGGAGAATAAACGAGTATCTGTTTCTCTCGCACGATTTTCCTCCAGCGGATCAACACCCAGTTAACTTCGAATATTTTCAAGAACGGCGGCACAATCTTATTATTCATTGTAAGAATATCGAAGCATTACAGTTCTTTCAGAGTCGACACGAAGAATCATTTCATTACTTCTGGCATGAGACTGATGACTATACGGTTACGAGTCACGGTTGGATCTGGGCATATCCTGGTAAGAACGTGATAACAAATCTGCGAAGTATTTCAGTTGCCGTTCTGCCTGAAACTGTCGAGCCGTTTGATGTAAACAATTTCAGTGCTGTGTGTACAGATTACCTTGCGAAATACAACACATGATTAAGTTAGTTCTTTTTGACCTTGACGGTGTTCTTGTGGATGCCAAAGAAATACATTATATTTCTCTTAATGAGGCCCTCGGTGAATATGCTATAACCTTAGACGAACACCGTAACTTTTATGATGGCAGAAAAACCTATGAGAAGTTGAACATGTTAACCGAGAAAAAGGGATTGCCTGTTTCAGACCATGAAAAAATATTTAATCATAAACAGAAACGAACAGTGGAGATGATGCACAATCTTCCTATCAACACTCATGCGCTCGAATTGTTCCAGCACTTAGAAGATAATGGTTATCTGATAGGAGTATGTTCTAATAGTATACGCAGAACTGTATTGACAGCACTTGCTAAGAGTGGGTTGATAGAATATTGCTCAGTCATCTTATCCAATGAAGATGTGAAGAACTCTAAACCACACCCCGAGATCTACTGGAAAGCAATGAGCATGATGAACTGTCTACCTGAAGAGACTGTCATCGTTGAAGATTCCCCGCCTGGATTGCTGGCAGCAGCACGTTCTAGCGCGGCATATATAAGAGTGGTGAATACAAGTGAAGTGACAAAGGAAAACATTATGCCTAAATTAGAATCTGGAACTATTAAAAATGTTTGGAAGGATGACAAGTTAAATGTGGTCATTCCTATGGCAGGAGCAGGATCACGGTTCAGAGAAGCGGGGTTCACCTTTCCTAAACCACTGATCGATGTCAAGGGAATTCCAATGATTCAAGTAGTTGTTGAGAATCTTGGCCTTGATGCTAATTTCATATTCATTGTGCAGAAAGAACATCGAGAACAATTCCACCTCGACAACATGCTACCGTTGATTGCTGGTCCCAACACTACAATCGTAGAGGTTGACTGTATCACAGAAGGTGCGGCATGTACTACATTGTTAGCAAAAGATATCATTGACAACGATGCACCGTTGTTTTTTGCTAACAGCGATCAGTGGGTAGACTGGGATCCTGTTCAGTTTATGTATGACATGCAGGAAACGTCAGCAGACGGTGGTATTGTCACTTTCAAAGCAACACATCCTAAGTGGTCGTTTGCCAAACTAGATGAGTCAGGTAACGTCCTTGAAGTAGCAGAGAAAAATCCTATCAGCGATAATGCAACAGTAGGTTATTACTACTGGAAGCATGGGGCAGACTTTGTTAGATATGCAGAGCAGATGATTGAGAAGGATATTAGAGTTAACAACGAATTCTATGTCTGTCCTGTATTCAATCAGGCAATTGAAGATGGTAAAACTATCCGGACACATGAAGCAAAATCTATGTGGGGTTTAGGAACCCCCGAAGATCTAGCATTGTTTATAAATTCAAAATGAGGATTGCATAATGAAAACTGGTTACGAGTCAGGCATTGGGGCGTGGTATGATAAATTAGCATTTGAAAAAGCATGTGGCGGCGGAAGTTACCCTAACAACAATGTGGCATACTGTAAAGCATTAATCGATCATTTGCAATTGTTGAATGTGTCTAAAGTAGTTGATCTTGGATGCGGTAACTTACAGTCGTATAAAGGCAATATTGATTGGTCAACCACAGACATACAATATGTTGGTTACGAAGCAAACCATATTGCATTAAAAGGACTAAAAAAGAATTATCCCGAAATGCGATTTGAGCAAGCAATTTTAGGTGATATACCAGAACCCGCAGATGCTATAATTGTTAAGGATGTTTTGATACATTGGTATGATGAAGCAATTACTAGTTTCTTTGATCGGGTGTTCGAGAACTTTCGCTATGTGATATACATGCATTCCACCACCAATCAAGGATACCCCAACCGAAGCAAGAGAGAAATGTATAACAAACGCGATCCAAGTGATCGTATTGGTTACAAACCAGACTCAGGTCAGGTTCCACCCGAAGGATATACCTTTTGGCCAAAACCAAACGGTTGTTACGGGTACAAATGTGTACCCGAAGAATTACTCCCATCAAGCAAAGTGATACATCAGAAAAATATTATGGGTGATAGCATGAAGACATTTATGGTGTTTGATAGGGAAAAATGATTTTTGTATTGGGTGGTCAGAAACGTGGTAATATAGCAACATGGAATTCTATTGCTGAATTGCAACGTCTCACTGAGGCAAAAATATATGTGTCTGGATATGAACATTGGGGAGTATTACCTTTTGAATATACATGGTTTGACACACCAACCGAAATAGTATATAATATATTCAATGACGCAAACTCATGGTATAAACATGAGGATAAGTACCCAAGATACTATCTTCAATGGAGACACCTTGCACACTGTTATAATAGTATTACACCAACTTCTAATGAAATAATATATAAGATACGTAATGATTATAATTATTCAAGATTCCCTTTGCAGGATATAGAACCTAACACTATACACGTACCTGAAAAAGAACATCATGCTTCAAGATTATTTTGGCCAGACGTAATATGTAACGATCAGATATTAGGTATGGATAAACCAACAGCAGACAAGTATTTTGATCTGCCTAATTATATACCAGAAACACCAGACAAAATGTTAAACATACCCAAAGGTAGAATGAAATTAAGTGACATTGGTATAGAAGCAGTTTTACGTGACTACATGTACCATCACAACATCAATTTAAAGACGTTCTTTTTCAGGTATTAATATGAAAACAGCAATTTGTATATCTGGTATTCCGAGAGGCGATACAATAAAGAATGTCGAAATAGCAAAGACACATTTCGATGCTGATGTTTTTTATTCGACATATTTCGGGCAACAGCAACATATTAAAAAATACACTGACACATATTATTTGCATGATGAACCTGAAATACCATATCATCCCCTTGCTGATGTACCAGAACACATCATGCCACCAGTACACAAAACATGGATGTTACGAGATAGAATTAAAACAGATCTCGGATTACGTGAGAGAATGAGTCATCAGTCTAAACAGATTTTTGCTCACGATATGCTATTAAACGATATTCCCAGTGTGTATGACATGATTGTCCGTATGCGATACGATACACGCCTAAGCACCATAGCAGATCTAAAATCCTTTCTTGTTCGGAGTTACGAAAATAATATAGCAATTGGGTTTGGTGTGAGGACATCAAGACACAAATCCTTAGATGTTTTATCACAAATTCCAAAGATATGGCCTAACAGACATGCTCCTACTCCCGGTGTTAGTAATGACTGGGGCGGTTATATTATGGATCCTCTTATATTACACCCAAGGGGATTGTGGAACAGTGAGAGACTGAAAGATTTACATGCTAAGAAAAGTGTGTTAGGAGCAGAGAGAGGTTTCTATCAGATTCTATCACAACCGTATGGTGACAGTCATGAATGTTATTATGGTGGCGCACAAATTGAAAAATATTTAGGCAATACAACTCATGATAGGTTATTAAATCACCTAACAAAACTAGAAAATTTAACCTTGATAACACACCCATGAAAGCATTTATACACTACGTAAAAGGTCACAGACCGAGTGAAAAACAAGCAGAAGAAAGCCTTGCTTCTTTCAGAAAACAAAGCTGGGATGCCTCGATAGTTGAAGGTGTTACCCCAGAAACTCTTGATGATACTGAGTTTGATGTGAAAGTGATAAAAAATGGACGATTATTGTCAATGCAGGAAAGAGGAGATAGGGTCTACCTCATCAAAAAATCTTGCCTCACGAACCATTATCGATTATGGAAGAAATGTATAGAACTTAATCAACAGATAGCATTCATAGAGCATGATGCTATCGCTATTGCTCCTCCGATACAAGCACTGTTCAGAGATATATGTATTTTAAATATAGAATATGCTTTTAAGACGCCATCGATATTAGGAACTATTACTGGTTGTGCCAATTACACACCTCCTCCATCTTTCGTCCCAACACAATTACCACGAGATTATCCTTTGCAATATTATAAAAATAATGAGTGGCAAGGATATAATATGATGCCCGGAACTGCTGCTTATGCTGTCACTCCATCCGGTGCAAAGAAATTATTAGAAGCAGCATACACATTAGGTGTAGATCAATCAGATTTTTTTATTAACTCATATAACGTAAATATTGATTATATAACGCCATCACCTGTGAAATTCAATACTAAAAACCTCAACCTAAGTCATACATTATGAGAGCAAAAGTAATTACACAAGAAGTAGTTGACAACCAGGCGAATATTGGTTATAATGTATTATGAAAATGGAGAAGTTTAAATGAAAGTTTTAATTACAGGTATAGCAGGGTTTATTGGATTTCACACAGCTATACGATTTAACAATGAAGGTCATTCGGTTGTCGGCTTTGACAACTTCAACAGTTATTATGATCCTACTTTAAAATATAAGCGATCTGCGAAACTGGCTGGTGAGCACGACATTGTTGTTGAACACATCGACCTCAAGGATAAAGACGGTGTTGTTGAGTTCGTGAAGCAAGAGAAACCAGATCTTGTTATACACCTTGCAGCAATGGCGGGTGTTCGATACTCGATGGACAATCCTCAAGAGTATATCGATAACAATGTCACAGGTACACTGAATCTTATTATCGCTTGTGAAGAAGCTGGTGTCGAGAACGCCATTTACGCTTCTACTTCTTGTGTGATGCACGGCAACTCCTTGCCATGGAAAGAAGACGACTATCTGTTCCAACAGATCAATCCTTATGGTTATACTAAGTGTATCAATGAATCTCAGTTCGCAATCTCTAAGATTCCTAACGCTGTTGGTTTACGCTTCTTTACGGTGTATGGTCCATGGGGTCGACCTGACATGGCGTTGTTCGATTTCACTAAGAACATCATCGCAGGTAATGAAATTACCCTATTCAACTATGGTGACATGAGACGTGACTTCACCTACATCGATGACATCGTACAAGGTGTGTTCTTAGTGTCACAGAATATGACAGAGCGTGACATGTACCATATTGGGTATGGTAAGCAAGTCGAACTCGAACGATTCGTTACTGCTATCGAGACTTCACTTGATAAGCAAGCAGTCAAAGCATACGGACCAAAACACCCTGCTGATGCGACCGAGACATGGAGCGACACAACTAAATTGCAGAAGTTAGGTTATGATCCTATCACCCCTATAGAGGAAGGTGTTGATAACTTTGTTAAGTGGTATCAGGAACACTATGCATGAACCACAACGCCTATGTCATCACATTATCGGATAACGTAGATTCATTTGCAGCAGCAGACAGGTTGATCGACAGTTCTAACCATTACAAAAACGAATTTACTATCCAGAAGTTCAATGCGATCACTCCCGATCGTGTCATCGACTTGATGAATCAACACAAGTTGAAGTGGAACTACCCGATGACTGCTCCCGTTCTTGATATTCAGTCTGGGTTATATAAGACGCCATATGAGACTGCTGTAACCGAGAAGCGCATCGCTTGTTTTCTTTCGCACTATCACTTATGGAAAAAATGCGCAGAGAGTGAAGAAAGTATATTCATCTTTGAACACGATGCGATATTCACTCGTAAAGTGGACATTGACCGTCTGTGTATGAGTAAATACCAAGTGATAGGTTTAAACGATCCTCGCGGTGCAACAAGACGTTCAGCACAGTATCACACAGCAGTATCACTTAGCACACTGGACATTGTTCCTGTTCCCAAGATTGATGATGATAAGATCCCTCAGGGTCTCGCCGGTAATTCAGCATACTTTCTAAAACCAGATGGTGCGAAGAAGTTGTTGGATCTTACTCATGAGTATGGCGCTTGGCCAAACGATGCTCTCATGTGTAAACAACTGATGCCAAGAACACTAGGCGTTGTTCGGAAATACTGTACGAAAGTCCAAGGGGTTAAATCTACAACCACCCTTTAAATAAAGCCTACATAACATGTGAACACCAAAAAGTCGATATTATGAAATCTTATGTAATAACAATTATGTCAGAACCTAAATCCGTTGAAAGTGCTCAACGATGTATCGACTCGATGCCTGAGTATGACATACAGATGTTCGAAGCGATTACTCCCAAAGACAACCCTATACAAATAGCAAAAGATAAAGGAATCCCTCTCAAGTTATTTGAAGAAGGTTACTCTCGTGTTGAAAATTGTATAGCGGCTTTCCTTTCTCACAGTACTCTGTGGGAGAAGTGTTATCAGGATAAAGAAGAGTATCAGATCTTTGAACATGATGCGGTTGCTGTAAATAACATCCCCTCTTTTATTGCTTACCAAGGTTGTATCTCTCTGGGCGCTCCAAGTTATGGTAAATTTGAAACACCTCAAAATATAGGTGTCGGTCCTCTAAGAAGTAAGCAGTACTTTCCTGGTGCTCATGCGTATCGTCTTAAACCTGTTGGCGCTAAAACACTTGTCTCTCGAATGAAGATGGATGCTCGCCCTACGGACATTTATTTAAACATACATTCTTTCCCGTGGCTTCAGGAGTACTACCCTTGGCCCGTTGTCGTGAAAGAATCATTTACAACTATTCAAAAACTCGAAGGTTGTGTAGCAAAGCATGGGTATAAAGGTAAATATGAAATCCTTAAAGTCTAACGAAAAATGATTACAGTATGTTGTGTGTTGTGGGGCGACAAGTTCTCTGAAGAGTATGTTCACAAACTCAAAAGTGCGGTAGAGAGAAACACTACTCGTACACATAAGTTTGTGTGTCTGTCTGATCGTAAGATCGAAGGTGTAGAGACCAAGATCTTGAAACCGGGTATGTCTGGATGGTGGAACAAGATTCAGTTATTTGATGGCGAAATCTCGGGTCGCATTGTTTACCTTGACCTAGATACTATCATTACCTCATCCCTTGATTGGTTGATGGACTATAGTGGTAACTTCATGGCGATCGAAGATCTAGGGGTCGCGAATGCTCACCAACAACACCTTAAGGGTGTGATGCAGTCTGGTGTAATGGCATGGAGAGGTGCCGCAATGGATTGGGTCAATACAGAGTTCTTTTTTGCTGGGCGAGAGGCATTGACCAAATTTAGAGGGGATGGGGAGTGGCTGAACTCTGTTATACGAAAACGTGATCTATTACAACATCTATATCCAAACAAAGTAAAGTCTTATAAGTACGAAGTATATCCGGACAAGTTAGGCGACACTTCGATCATCTGCTTTCACGGTAAACCAAGTGTGATTGAAGCACAGAACGAATCTGTCTCCACACCGATGAAAACATATGAGCCTCAAAGTTGGATTGAAGAATACTGGAGATGATATACAATGGCTAAAATAATTCACATTATAGGCAACGGCGACAAAGCGCATTACTATAATAAAGAAGAAAGAAAAGGTATGAAGTTACTGTGTAACATGCCGCCTTTTGAGATTCCTGCTAGTGAAATCTATGCGACATGTATGGTCGACTTCAAAATGATGGCGGCGCTCACAGAAGGTTCGGTTAATCTCGACAAATACAACTGGGTCTTGGGTACTCGCCCGCGCCACTGGATGTATGAACGAAGTGCTTTCTATATGAAATACGCTCCCAAAATCAAAGAGTTCTACACTCATGTTCCAAAGTATGCTGGAAATGCGACGAACTTTAATTGTGGTCACATGGCAACGCACTATGCCGCAGCAAAGCAAAAGGGTGACGAAATACATATGTACGGGTTTGATTCGATCCTTGACTTCAATATGCGTAGTGTAACAGATCTGATCTTGTCAAGTGATCGAGGCGATACGAACAACTATAGACTTCTGAATAATTGGAGACCAGTTTGGCGTGATATCTTTCGGGAGTTTCCGAAAACCAAGTTCGTTCTTCACCACAACCACGACAATCTTAAAATTCCTAAGCTTGACAATGTTGAAGTAATGGTGTATAATGATAAAATATCATCAACGCAGACTCGGAAAGATACAAGTGACATCAGTGACGGTCGTGGCATGGAAGTCCCGATCAGCACTGCACCGTTGAACCGTAAACAACGCCGAGCACAGGCGGCTCAAGAGAGAAAGAAATGATTAAGAAACCCGATTTTGATGACTGCCTTGAAGTCTTACAAGAAACACCCGATGTATCTTCTGGTGATCTTTCTGCTTTTCTAGGTGAAGATAATACTGTTACGGAACACTGGCGTGATCACTGGAAAGGCATGCCAGAGTTTGTACAAGAAGAGAAGAAACCTTTTAAAAAGTTGAATGTTTGTTTTCAGTCTAAAGAAGACTTCGAAACGTTTCGAGCATTGCTACAACAGCCTATCACAGAGAAAACAAAGACTATTTGGTATCCACCTTTTGACCGTGAAAAGAATTCTTTATTTGCTTGGGTAGATGATGAACAAAAATAAGTATCCAGTTTATGTGATTTCAAAGAATCGCTCTGACTCCATGTACACGTCACGCTCTCTTGATGAGATGGGTGTTGAGCACACGATCGCTGTCGAGCCGCAAGATGTTGAATCTTACAAACAAGCCTTTATAGACTTTGAAATTACAACAGCAAAATTACTAGAGCTACCGTTTAGTAATCACGGCATGGGTTCTGGCCCATCTCGCAATGCGTGTTGGGAAGACTCGATCGAGAAAGGTTATAAGCGCCACTGGATTCTTGATGATAACATTCAAGATTTTTATCGCTTACATCACAATGCCCGATATCGTGTGAAGTCACCTGTTTACTTTCGTGTTATGGAAGATTTCGTTGATCGTTATAAGAATGTACAACTCGCTGGTCCACGCTATCGTTTCTTCTGTGCTTCAGATCAAAAGTACCCTGCGTTTATTAAGAACACGCACATCATGAGTTGTATTTTAATTGATAATTCACTTGACATTCGCTGGCGTAGCAAGTATAATGAAGACATTGATTTGTCATTGCGTGTTCTGAAAGACGGTGGCTGTACTGTATTATTCAATGCGTTTCTTCAAGGTAAGAGCGCCACACAAACTGTGACCGGTGGCAATACAGAAGAGGTGTATCAAGCAGATCAACTTGATTATGAAGATACAACACAAGAAAAAACTATTGTGTTATACAATCTACATCCTGATGTTGTTCGTGTTGTGAAAAGATATGGCAGATGGCATCATGATGTTAACTACCAGAGATTTCAATCTAATAAACTTCGGTTTGTAGATGGTTTTGAAATGCCAAAGACCGCTGACAATTATGGTCTTAAATTAATTAAAAAAGTCAGGTGAACAAAATGTTTGAACATGTTGGTGTAAATCTCGGGTACAATGATCTAGAAGCAAATACCAGTGCTGCTGGTCGTCTCTATGAGACGCCTGAGGGTGTAAAGTATCCATCAATCACAACTGTTCTTTCTATCCTAAGTCAAGCAGGTATACAAGCATGGCGAAAGAGAGTCGGTGAAGAAGAAGCGAATCGTATCTCACACCGAGCATCCACGCGTGGTACCGCTGTACACGCTATCGTAGAAGATTACCTCAACAATGTTGAAAACTACAAAGATAAATATGCTCTGAATATTATCGATAACTTCTTGCCTCTCAAAGGTCTTCTAGATACTCGAATAGGCAAGATCTATGCTCAAGAGGTCGCTTTGTTCTCACACCACTTGGGTGTCGCTGGTCGAGTCGACTGCGTTGCCGAGTTTGATGGTAAGATTTCGATAATCGATTTTAAAACATCCCAAAAGATTAAACCCAGAAAGTATGTTGAAAACTATTTTATGCAGGAAGCGGCTTATGCTGTGATGTTTGAAGAACGGACAGGAACTCCAATTACGCAATTGGTCACCTTGATAGCAGTTGATAATGAACAACCTCAGGTTTTTGTTGAGCATCGCGATGATTGGACCAAGCCTTTACTTGACACGATCAAAAAATACCAAGCAAAACAGATAAGAAACTAAAGAGTTAATACGCTCGTAGTTTAATGGGCAGAACAACTGTTTTTCTCTAAACAGTAGGCGCTGGTTCAAATCCAGTCGGGCGTACCAATCAACAAAGGAGTGCTTATGAAGATTACATCTAAAAGAGTATATCGTTTTAGCAATCAGTGGACAGATGAAAAGACTGTTCACTTACTCCCTTCTGTTTCAGTATCTCTAGAAGAGTATTGTTTAGATATTTCATTTCTGTGTTTTAAGTTCTACACCTTTATTGAATACAGAGTGTATGAAAGTGTATGAACATTAGAGAAGAAACTAAAGAGTTACATGATCTTGTAGAGGAAACAACCTTTGCTCTTCGTCTTCTCAACGGTGAGACGACCGACATGGACTACGTTCGATATCTTAATGCCCAGTATGTTATCTTCGAAGCGATAGAGTCTTTTTGGGAAGGTTACAATATCCCACATTCATCTCTGACGAGATGTGGTTCGATAGCCAAAGATCTTGAGAGTCTTGGCAAAACCCCGGCGACACTCGACACTCCTAAGTCAGCAATCCGATACTCAGACTATATCCTAGGTGAAGATGATGTAGAGTCATCTAACTCCCACATTTATCTTAACTATCTAGGTATGGTGTTTGGCGGAAGCATTATCGCAAAGAACATTCCTACTCCGGGTCACATGTATAAATTTGAGAATCGTCAAGACTGTATCAGCGCGGTTCGTAATCTGACTCTGAACACCGAAAAGGTGAAACAGGGTTTTAGGTATCATATAGATATTATGGAAGAGTTAGAGGAAATGCGAACAAATGCAAGCGTGGAATGAGTTCATCGATTTCAGTGAGTATCTGAAAACCACAATGAGTAGATACTGTGGGTCGCCTACCGTAGAGGTTGTCGATCAACATACTAACTACTACTACGCTTCCGAGAAGACTGATCTGGCACATATATCCATCATTGATATGAGAGAAAGTAAGAAGATGTGGATGATGCATGTGGCGTGTTACTCTAAGAGTGAGTATCCGATGCCTATCTATGGTTTTGATGTAATATGCGGTGCTCGCAAAGTGACTGGATGTTTTCATGACATGTCACCCACAACCTCAGGTTATTATTCTAAGGCGAGTGAAGACTTCAAAGCCAATGTCGCACCGTTCATCCCGAAGCGCACCAGAGATCTACCGCCATGGGCAAAGGAAATATTCTCTGATCATATGGTTGTTGCAGGAGCAACAGATGATGTCACCGAGATTAAAAACCTTGTACATATGGGCAAAGAAAATCTTCATGCATGGTTCAAAGAACTGACAGAAAACTTCCCACTTCGATCAGACCATGCGCGAATTGTAGATTATAGTCACAATCGTGCTAAGTACTGTAAGAATCAATTAGAAAATACCAACTCGAAAAACGTTATGGTTTCACTAGGGTTAGAGGAAGATTATGTCAACCAGTTCAAAAAGCGCCAGTTCCCGTATTAAAAAAGCGTTGTGGTATTCGACTGGGATGATCTCGCTCGGTCTTGCTTACATCGGGTTCATCACCCCTGGCATACCGTTTTCTATTTTTCTAGTGTTCTCTGCGTATTGTTTCTCTAAATCCTCTCAGCGTATGCACGACTACCTGTACAATCACAAACACTTCGGGCCCTTTCTGACGAACTGGATTGAGAAGAGGATCTTTCCTCAACGAATGAAGTACGCCATGATAGTGGTTATGTCATCCTCGATCGCTTTTCTGTGGTTCACCACGTATAATCTCGTTGCCGTTCTATGGTCAGGCGGTTTTATGGCTGCTGTGGCTGTCTGGGCGTGGCAATATCCAGGGTCTGAACATGAATGGAATTCACGCAACCCCGAATAAACATGAAAATATATCATGTAAAAAGATGAAATTTCATCAATAAAGTGTTGACAACCACTGCAAACCTGCTAAAATGTACTCATATTAATCAAAAAGAGTACGCAAAACATGTCTAAATCAATCTTCGAAGTGTGTCACATAGGTACTGTTAAAGGTGTTATTGCCGATACAGTTCACTATAAATTTGTTGAAGAAGGTATCAAAATTAGCGATATCAAGAACCGTCGCCCTATCAACGAAGCGATCTATGCTATCCTTGACACTTTCACCGCCTCTACAGGAATCAAAGAGTTCTCTAGCCCTGACGTTCGCAAAGTTCGTGCGATGGTCGAATCTGAAATGTCCTTGCGAATGGCCGACTAAAAAGTTATAAGCATATAACAAAATAGTCTAAAAAATGTGTTGACGAAACATAATGTATGTTCTATAATAGTATTTTAAATTGAGCTGAAAGAGAGGACTGTATAATGATTAACTATAAAGCATTTGATGTTGCTGTTGTTGGTGAGACGATTGGTTGGAAATCTGCTGCTGGTTATCTTGAAGGTAAGATTACCCGAATCGACACTCGCAAGAACACGGCGTGTAAAAAGACTATGAGTGACTGGGTGTTGGTTGAGTTAGACCCTTACTTTGCTCGATTCGAAGGTGAGAAGGCGTATCTCAACGCAAACTTCTTGATGGAAGGTGGCAAGGGGCGAAGACTTCATGCCGCACCTGAGAGCGCATACGGCATGTATGTTGCGAAGAGACGATCATTCGGCGATGCTGTCATGTCAGAAAAAGAGTTTGATCGGTTAGCATCTCGCTTGCTCTTTCAACAACAACAAAGGCAAACTCGTTAAGAATTGGTAAGGGTTTTACGATGAGTTCACGCTTGCGAAAATTGCTAATTATTGCTACGTGGCGTGACTCATCGATTTTTTTATTGATAATGAAGGAGATATAAAATGGTGTATGATGATTACTTTTTATCCTACTCAGACGCAAGATCAAATCTCGCGGTCGCCAACTCTGTACTCAAGACTTTGATTTCAGCGGCCGAAGGGAGCAGTGAAGTGGTGCTTGAAATTGCGTTAAACTTAGCGAAAGAGAATGTGAGTGAATTGGATGAATACTTGAAGAGGGGTGTTTATGGAAAGTGAAAAACGTTATGATAGCCCGAGAGAGGTGTTTGTTGCGCTTGCTGTTGGAGTGCTTATGTACCTTGGCTTGGTCTTGGTGCTTGTTGATGCTCTTAATCGGCCAGAAGTTCTTATAAGTACTTCATCCGGTAAGTGTGTTGACGTGATTAACTTTATCGAAGAGAATAATTATACCTGTGATAATAAACCACCTAAGTATAGTGTTACTTGGGTACAATAAAAGGCGTGAAAATGAGCAAAGTGGCATTGGTAGGATTGACAAAACCGTCAGCATCAACTGGATGTAATACCGCAAACGATTTGATTGCGTATTCTGCAAGGGTCAGTAACCCAGGCAATCAAAACAATGCGGTTACTTCGGCGAAACTTCTGAAGTATCTTATTCGAGAGAATCATTGGTCTCCATTTGAAATGGTATCAATGACCTTAGAGATTCAAACAACCCGTGATATCTCACGACAGATCATAAGACATCGGTCGTTCTCGTTCCAAGAATTTAGTCAGCGTTATGCTGTGAGTGAAGATTTTGTTCCGAGAGAGGCAAGATTACAAGACCCTAAGAACAGGCAGAACTCAATCGAGATCGCGAATGATGATGATCGGTTAGTTGAAAACTGGAGCATGAAACAACGAGAAGTTATCAACAAGAGCAAAGAGGTATATAAGTGGGCACTTGAAAATGGTATTGCGAAAGAACAAGCCCGAGCAGTGTTGCCCGAAGGAAACACTCAGACCACTCTGTACATGTCTGGCACACTTCGATCTTGGTTGCATTACTGTGATCTTCGAAGAAGTAATGGGACACAGAAAGAACATATGGAAGTAGCAGAACAATGTTGGGAGATTATCAAACAACATTTCCCCGATATCGCCAAAGCAATTGATGGAGAAGTTAAATGAATAAAAATGATATTGTGTCGATCGTGACACTGACCGGTGAGTTTGTAGGCAAGTATGTTGAAGAAACATCTGAACAATACGTGATTGCTGATCCTCGACTTCTGACTCAAACTGAAAGCGGCGTTGCGTTTATCCCTGCTGTATGCATGACTGGGATACAGGAACCCGACGAAGTCAGATTCAATAAGGGAACGGTTGCGTTTGTAATTAAGACCGCAACAGAAGTTGAACGTGAATATCGAAAGTCTACGAGTGGTATTATCATATGAACGCAAAGAAAGCAAAAATGATGCGCAAAATAAAAAAGCTTGCACGTAAAGATAAAAAGTTGTATAATAGTCTTTCACATCATGAAAAGGCTATCCTTGGTGAGGTGTACAAGATTGCTATAAAAAATATGGGGTAAAAAATGAATATATTTTATCTAAACAAAGACCCTTTCCTTTGCGCAAAAGATCACTGTGATGCTCATGTGTGTAAGATGACGGTCGAATATGCCCAGCTTCTGTCTACTACTCATCGAGTAATAGATGGTGACTTTTGGTACGGTCGATCAACAAGTGGTCGAAAAGTCCAAAGGTATTTTCATCCAGATAGTGTTATGAATCACACCTTGTACAAAGCGTGTCATGTAAATCATCCATCTACAATCTGGGTAAGAGAATCTGCTGATAATTACAATTGGTTACATTCTCTTTGGTTCGAGTTGGCGCACGAGTATGAACATCGTTATGGGCGTGTACATGAATCGTATCGAAAGTTAGAGTATTTTCTACTACTCCCTCCTTCGAAATTAGAAAGCAAAGGGTTCACAGAACCAACACCAGCAATGTCACAATATCCCCAATGTATTGTCGAAGGTGATTCAATGACTTCATACAGACAATTCTATTGGGAAGACAAGCGATCATTCGCTAAGTGGACTAAACGAGAGGCTCCAGAATGGTGGAAAGAGTATGAACGGAAAGGGAAGCAAACCGAGACCAATTTCAGTGGGCCCGAAGACGTTTGATAATAACTGGAATAAGATCTTCAACAAAGACAAAAAGGTTGTGAAAAAGAAAACGGGAGATAAAGATGGCGCCCAGAGTTAAAAAGTTTACACCTAAAGAAAAAAAGACTATAACTCCAGCCCCAGATTGGAAGAAACTCCAAGCGGCAGAGACAGAAGAAGATCGTCTTAAAGCGTGGCGAGATTGTGAGTATTTTGTTCATATGGAAGTGAGTAACAAAGAATACCTACACTCAGCAAAGAAGTGGGTACGTGATTATAGTGGCTGGGATTTGTACAGTGAAATGATCCGTGTACCAGACGTGTATCTTTCAACGATTTGTAAACACGGGTGGAAAGCATATAGACTTGGTTACATGCCCGAAAAGATAAAAGGTCAGTTTAAGACCCAACTGTTGTCGATGATAAATCGTGTTGAGAAACTTCGTGAGACAATGACGTATGACCCACCAATTCATTCGAGTTTAGATGACTTAGATGACGATCATCCTCTCCATGTCACAAAAGTTAAGGAGTGGCTTGAACATTGGAAAAAGTATGTTGCGTCTTTTAAGAAAAATGAAACGCCCACAAAAGAGGAGGTAATCGCCCAAACATATGTTTACAACATTCAGATGTATTTAAAGTCTGGTGTATGGCTCGATTCACACTATGGTGAACTTCGAGAGAATAAAGTCAACTATTTGTGTATCGCACCAGCATTCGATAAAGATGGTTTAATTAAACGAACCGTTGGTGTATTTTATAAGGACGTAGGACAAATCTGGTCTAAGGAGTTAGAATGACTATTAGTGGTATGATGATGAACAAGAACAAGTTTTCGAAAAGCATCGAGGAGATTGTTCGTTATAAAAATCTTAGTTACATTGATGCTGTGTTGTACTTCTGTGAGAAAAACAAACTTGATGAAGAAGATGTGAAGAAATACATTTCAGGACCAATTAGGAGTAAGATCGAAGCAGAGGCAATGAAATTGAATTTCATTCCTCGGGGTAACGAATTGTCTTTCGAATAAATAACGATTGACTTTTCATTTTTTTTATAGTATAATGCTATTCTTATATAATGTATAACGTGGATAATCTGTAATACAAAACATACAAGGAAATATATATGTCGTTTTCAAACCTCAAGCGTAATCGCAACTCTATCTCTGATCTCGTCTCTGCCGCAAGCGCAGGTGACGCACCCACTGATAAGAAGTCCTATGTTGACGAGCGACAGTGGAAACCCACTGTTGATAAAGCAGGTAATGGGTACGCTGTTCTGCGTTTTCTACCTGCTCCCGAAGGTAATGAACTCCCATGGGTTCGATACTGGGATCACGGATTCAAAGGTCCAACTGGTCAGTGGTATATCGAAAAGTCTCTGACTTCGATTGGTCAACAAGATCCTGTTGGTGAATACAACTCTCGTCTCTGGAACTCTGGTGTAGAATCAGACAAAGAGACTGCTCGTACTCAGAAGCGTCGACTTCACTATGTGTCAAATGTTCTGGTCGAATCTGACCCGGCTAACCCACAGAACGAAGGCAAAGTCTTCCTGTACACCTTTGGTAAGAAAATCTTTGATAAGATGATGGATGTGATGCAACCACAGTTTGCTGATGAGACCCCTGTAAATCCTTTTGATTTCTGGGAAGGTGCTTCATTTAAACTGAAGATTCGAAATGTTGAAGGTTATCGTAACTATGATAAGTCAGAGTTTGCTTCGCCAGCACCGTTGTTGAATGGTGATGATTCGGAACTAGAACAGATCTATGAAGGGTTATATGATCTGAATGAGTTTACGGATCCAGCAAACTACAAGACTCGTGAGGAACTCTCTGCTCGTCTTGCTCTTGTTCTGGGTCAGTCGAACACAACTCGTCAAGAGATTTCGATGGATACATCGAGCGCGCCAGAACCAATGAAAACTAGTAGCCCTGTGCAACCACGAGAATCTAGTGAGTCAATGAGCGCAGATGGTGAAGAGGATACTCTTTCATACTTTGCGAAACTTGCCGCTGAAGATTAACTCTTAGTATAAACCTTAAAGGTTATGAGGGGACGAAAGTCCCCTTTTTTTATGCTCCGGCATATGCGTCTGATCTTGTTCCGTTAGACATTGTCGCAGAGGGCATAAAAGAATTCCCAAAACTAGACACACTGGTTTGATTGCTCACACTTGTAGGTGCGTTAGTGTTGTTCACGACTGTAACGGCGTTTGAAGCCGTTGAACTTTCAAGAGCGTTCCTCTCCATAGACTCTCTTCTAACATCTGAACTATTACGAGGTTTGCTCAACTGTTCGGCTGGTGGTGTATCAGTGCTTGCGGCAGCAGCGGCAGTTATTTTCTCAGCGCGACCCGTTCCATCAGCAGCAAGGGGAGCATCCATTGTTTTGTTGAATGCTTTACTAAATGCTTCGGTAGGCGAGTCGCCAAGAGGGTTTACCACTGCGCCAAGTGCAGACCCGATACCCCTTCCTACTGCGACTGGGAATCTGAAAATTTTCTGTACAATTACTTTGACTTTATCAACCATATTACTGAACAAATCTTTGAATGAAAATGAGTCAAGCATCCCGCTGAAGTTTTCAAATCCAAGTTTCTCGGCTATCCAAGAGATGCCATCTTTTAACAGGTCGAGAGGCATCATGATAAGCCCGTTGATAAGACCTTTAAAGGCACCAAAAATGCCGCCGAGAATTTTGTCAACTATACTACCACTTTCGCCCGTAAACCCATCGATTGCTCCCGTGATCGTGTCAACAACACCCATAATAATTCCGATCGGGACAAAAATTCTACCAAGAACGGCACCAAAGGCCCGGAAAGCTCCAAAGAAACTTCCGAACACTGTCCCAATTTTAGCAAAAACACCACCCACAGTTTTAATACCTTCTATTAGTGGTTTGAAAATTTTAACCAACTTTCCGTTCGGATTAAAGAAGTCTTTTATGGCTTTAAATTTGTCCTTCATAAAGGTGCCAAAGTTTTCCAGAGGCTTCTTAATATAGTCATCGAAATAAACATATGTTCTAACAACTAAATCGTCTAAGAATGCGAACACTTTTGAATTCTTAAACTTCTCCATAAGGCGTGTACTAATAAAATCTAATTTCACTAATTTGAGTGCGGCGCGAAGAGAGCCAAACACCCCTTCTACAAAACCTAATAGAAGTGCAGGACCCAGTGTGACAGCACCTATAGCGGCTAACAGCCCGGCTAATAACCCGGCTAATAACCCACCTAATAACCCACCTCCACCAGAAACCTCTCCTCCAGGAGCTCCAGGAACCGCACCAGGCACCAAAGGAGCAGGCTGGTTCTTTAATTCTCGCATCATTTCAAGCATATCGAGTTTATCGGCGCGCATCATCTTAAAGAACTCAGCGAAACGATCATCGATCAACGCAACATATTCGGTGGTTTCTTGTTGTTCTTCAATCAAATCATTAAGTGTTATTGTTGCCATTGGCTTGCTCTCTTGCTTGTTTTTCTTCTTCTAATGCTTGAAGCAATAGAATGATGTGTACTTCCCTCTCCCACGGCATCATCATTTCTATTTCTGTCAAAGTATAATTATGATGCCTCTGTAACAAAAAATTTGTTTTAAAATGATTTGCCAAATCGTCGTGAGAGAGGCTTATTAAAAAAAACTTTGAATTCCTTTTAATTCTATTTCGTTAGGTTCATGACACTTCACACAGTCATAGACAATCTTATGTTTAACCTGCGGCATGTCCAAAAGAAAAGTTGATACCTTTTCAAATTGTTCTTTAGTCATAGACTCTAGGAACTTACGAATATTCTCTGGTGTCTCGTCAGCCATTTCAATTCGATCTTCTTCAGTTAACACCGCAGACATACTGTTCGCAAGAATATCAAACCCCATTTCGTTTTCATCTTGATTTAGATTAATATCTTTATAACTGGGATATTTCATCTCGACTGTGACCTCGTCACTAATCTTAATTAACTTGTCTTTTGTACCGCCCACACACTCTATACTTTCCAAATCAATTACATGTTCGTTAGGTTCTTTACACGACTCACATGACAGATTTATCGTAGATGACTCACCAACAGATTTTGATCTGAGTTTAATAAAAAGATACTCGATATCAAAGGTGGTAAGACTTTCCACTTTGGTCTGCGACTGTACGCACGATTGGATCGTGTCCATAATAGCACTCATCATCTGAACACCATCACCAGATTCTGCCGCCATCATCAAAACTTTTTCTTCTTTCACCAAATACGGTCGAAACTTAATCTTTTTACCTGTTGAAGGTATTTTTAACTCATATTTTGGTGTATCATTTAGTACAGGTAATGCCATAATTTATCTCCATTAATTAAATATTGCTTGCAATGCTACCTAGTAGCCCACTCACTGCATTTCTATTTTTGTTTTTAGGTGTTAATTTTTCACTTTCCCAATAGTGGTAGGAAAACTCTACTGTAATTGTACTTATCTCATTTGATGAGGCGTCCGAGAAGGTCTCGTTTGTTATGCTTACAGGAAAGGCTCTGTCAAGAGTCCATTTATAATTCTTATCAAACGAACTTCCTATATCAATATCAAAATTAATATTGATTGGGCCCAGTTCAATTTGCTTGTCGTAGATCGGATAACTCACACCTTTCTCTAACTGAAATATTTCTACTTTCTTACAGTACTGATCTGGGTAGGATGATTCGTATCTACCTTCGATGTCATCATATTTTTCCAGAGCAAGTTGTTGCCATACTTCAAAGTATTCACGAACAGACTGATCATTCAACACTCGAAAGGTCATAGAAACATTCGGGTTGACAAAACCATAAACGACATCTTGTTTCACAATTCCCAACTCACGTTGAACAGTTGTCAACTGTCGTGCGGGCAAAGTAACGTTTGTACAAAGGACCCCGAGTTCATATGAACTATATTGCCCAAACGAAGGCAGATACACATAGTAAAGATTTGTTCGAGCAAGACCGCGGCCCTTTGAGACGATCGATTTTAATTCTTCTACTGTCCCCGACTTAAGCATTCATTATTCTCCGAGAATCTTTATAAACCTGACCCATTTTCCCTTTCTGCCATTGAGCGGCTGGAAGAAATGTTGCAATCTCCCATTCAGGAGGGGCAATGTACGCAAGTTTTCCTTCTATCTGACTTGTTAAGTAATGTTTAAAGCAAGGCTTAAAATACTTAAACTTTGCCGCCCGATTTAGAAATTGATATGACACTTCAAATCTTGTTGACTCGTTGTACTTCTTATTGTTGGTGATGTCCATCAGGTTGTCAAGAAACTTAGCACGAAGAGGTATCGGTAGATAGTGTAGATTCATACCATAAAACCCCTTTGCCGCCGGACCAATCGCAATCACCAAGGGAAACGAATCCCAATATGGGAGCGTGTCTCTGTTCTTCGCATCGTAGAAGAACATGAACATAGACCCAGAAGCATGTTTCGCTCTTTTCTCAACAGGATCTTCATTCATCAACGCTCTACGATTAAGGTTGCGCATGTTCTGCACTTTCTTTCGAAACCAGTCACGGGACTCTTTGGTGCGTGGCGTGATACCCGCTCGAAACGCTTCTAACTCTACTGTCTGAAAAAGATTTGACACTATTTTATTACCCTACATTTCATACTTTCTATTTAGTCTTTTTTGTACTCGTTTTCTTCCTCGTGAAAGGTTTTAATGGTTTAGTAGACTTGGGCATTATTCCCATTGCGTTAAGTTGTTTTTCTGTCCAGATCTGAAACTCCCACCCTTGATCTTTCGCATACTCGCTTGCCGCTTTCCATTTGTTTTGATTCTTTATATACGTCAATCCTTCATTGATATAACGTTTAGTGCGACGATCACCCTTAGGAGGTGACAGTTCTTTTTCAGGCTTTATTTCTATGAGAACGGTTTTTCCTGACTTGTAAACAATTTTCAAATCCATAAAATACCTGTGGTACTTTCTATCAACTTCATATAGATATGGTATGACGGTTTCTTCGCTTGACCAATATTTTATT
>JACKZZ010010094.1_pt1 | contig 36328 bp, 17 predicted proteins | sample 8027871 | NCBI WGS metagenome assembly JACKZZ01 (sample SAMN15724774, study PRJNA655200) | protist metagenome | isolation source: fluorescence activated cell sorting (FACS) single amplified genomes of... | place: USA: West Boothbay Harbor, Gulf of Maine | collected 2000-07-19
TGTTGTGCTATCATATCAAGACTATTGTTCACTGTACTCGATCCGATATCACGGATACCACCTTTGTTTCCTTCCATATATTCACGAAACTTCACTGCCATTATTTTAGGGTCCAAATCCATTGGGGTAATACTAGGTAGACTGATAGTTTGTGGTTCAGCTGTGTTGCTTCTTGACATAATAGTGCTTGCTGTCTGATGCGGTTGAGATCTAGTAGATATGAGGGATAAATACAATCAAATAGGAGTCAGTAACTTGCTGAATGTGTTATTTTTATGACACTTAGGCACACTTTCGTAGATAAAATCACTTCAATTATCACGTATCGTGAGATGTACTCTCTCTACGAAACTATTTACGTACAACGCACCACAATTTCTTCCGACATGTTTACAGCTGTGAGGACACTTGAGGTAAGTCAACAAGCATCTGGCTCATAATAATTATATCCCAAGCATGTTTTTAGTAGGTGGCGTGAGTTTTGTTTATTGTTATCGATAACTACGACGATGAAGATAAGAGCAAGTCATCCTTCGATGTGCCATCTTGATGCAGACTGGCCTACTATAAGGATATGATAAATCATGTTATGCAGAGAGATACGACCAAGTGTCCCTATTATACATAGTATACGTAATACTAACCGTCCAAAACCCACCTTAATCAACTCCCCCACTTTTCCATCAGATTTCCAGCTTCAGACGAGTGTGCGCAACAGAAAGAGCACGAAAGGAAGCAGCAAGACCAAAAAAGTATACCCCACCAGGTGGATGGAAAGAACCCGACGCCGAGTGGATAGCGGCACTCCCAGCGGGGAAAGCTGATCCAGTCATCAAAGCGAAGAAAATGGTTACTATAGCTAAATACCGTGAACTGCAAAAGCCACGTATATGGGACAGTAGTATGTTCCCATCTGGACCCTTGTTGAACGTACTGTGGCGGAAGACACAATCTGATGGAAGTGGTCATCGTATTTTCAATCTCAGCCGTGATGCGTATCCCAAAGACATTCCGGCGCAGTGGAAGCCCGGTACTTTTGATAGAGATCTACCTGACCCATCACTGGAACTAACAACGCATAGTTTTAGGGGCATGCTAACCCGTCATGTAGATTCGGCACCAACAAAAGTAGAGAAAGAAGTAAAATCACTACCAGCGAGGACCACAGCAGAGAGTAACTACAAGAGCCGAATGGCAGGCGAGTTGGCTTCACTGCAGCGCATGCGGGAAACAGTCAAAGACGAATTGACAGAAGTGGAGAAGAAGGAGATAGAAGCAGCGAGACTGGAGGCAACGCGCACGGCTCGACTGGAGAAGATGATCAGCAAGCAGAGGACAATTGCGAAACGTACGGCCAAAAACACGAAAAAGTGAGCCGCATAAAGTCGCTGCTGGTTGGTTCTGATTCATACGAGGTGTAGAAAAGAGTGTAGAAGTGTAAGCTATTATGTGTATTATAGGTATAATTGAAAAAGATGTATTATGTTAACAAGTTTGAAATGAACTAAATGAACTAAATGAACTGAGGGATGAAGTTTGAAGGTTGAAGGTGTACCGTAACACCCTAAGAATATTCCACCTATTGAGGAAGCTGTACAACTGAACATCTTGACGTGATTATGCGAACTTCATTGTTTTTCTACTCTTAGAAAGGCATGTATTTATCTTCCAATTCAAATAACTTTTAACACCACCAAAATCGTTTTGGATTTTCGGATTCCGGAGGAAGAAGGAAGGAAAAACGCCGCGGACGGCGGACGACCCAGACCGACAACATCAGACATCTATTTCTATATTATGGATTTAAAGATGAGAAAAGAGAATTAAAGAACCATTTCCATAAAGATGATACAGGTTGCAATTATTGATCAAACTTCTTAGTTGGTGATTTAACAGTAACTGTTCGAGGAGCCTCAAGTTGCAATGACAGAGAGGAGTGATGACCACATGAGTGGGCTTGCAGGCGGCAAGTACAAGCCCTACAAACTCTGCATTATTGGCGGGGGACCAGCTGGTAATTCCGTACTCGTCCGTGCAATGCGATTAGGGATCATGGATGAGCTGTGTACCGCCACAGAGACAGAAGCTGGTGTATGTCTTTTTGACAGTGATACATCGGAAAGGCTTGGTGGTGGACGTCTACAAGACTACCAAATTAATAGTAACACATGGGCGAACAAGTTCTATTCTAATGTATGTGAGCAAAGATCTGAAAATTTACCACCAGAAAGTGTTGACGGTACTCCATTAAAAGCATTAGCCGGAACTGGCTCTGTGGAGTCAGGCAGTCAGGCTGGAAAAGCTCTACTTGATGCTGGAGATAGCGAAGCACCACTAGCGACTGTTGGTTCATTTCTTGTTGATGTAGGACGTGCTGTGCGGGAAAACATTGAGAAACATCCAGCTAGCTGCCTACTCACCACGAACACGACAGTCACGTGCGTGGAGCGCGTCTCTGTAAGTCCAAAAGTACAGGCTCAGAATGCAGTAGTAGCGGCAGCATCACGCATCCCACCTTTTGCTGCGGTAAATGATGACGCTTGTGCTGAGTCCAAGAGTCCAACTTCCAGTCCAAAGACAGTGGAGAGTGCACCGACGGCAGCCATCAGTAGCCCGCCACGCCTCCGGAGTGCTGGAGCAGATGAGCCATGTCTTCTGTGGAAGATAACCGCTCATAACCACCTTACAGACAAAGAACATGTCTACTACAGTAAAAACTGTGTATTTGCAACAGGTGGTAAACAGGTTGTTCCTGATCTAGGTAACAAAGCTTTCAATGCGAAGTTAATTAGCAGTGATCGTGTATGTACTGTGGAGGGCATTGAAGAAGTAAAGAAAAGGCTATTAGCACAAACGGAAACATCAAGTGGTTCGTCTGTTACAAAAGGTAAAACTAAGAATAAGCGAATTGTTATAGTAGGTGGTAGCCATAGTGCCTTCAGCGCAGCTTGGATGTGCCTTCATAAGCTTGGTTTGGATAAGGAGCAACATGGTTCACTTGAGAAGTCAAGTGTATGTATCATGCATAGATCTGCTATCAGGGTCTTTTATGCTACTAGAAAGGAAGCAGAAGCAGATACATATGATAACATAGGGCATGTCAACAAGATAACAGGTCAGATCCACCCCTTTGGGGGCCTTCGTGGCGATGCGAAGACCCTCTGGCGTGGTATCAAGCAAGGAAGGGAGACTAGAGTGAGACTTATGATGTCCACAGGACAATCAATGCTGACAAGAATGTATTCAGAAGCAGCAGTTATTATATGGGCCTGTGGTTATACGACCAATACCGTCAGTATTAAAGGGCCATGCGGCGCACCTGTCCGTCTCCGTTTGGACAAAGGTCAAGTTGATGTCGACGAAAGAGCCCGTTTGCTGACCGATACGGTCGTTAGTGGTGTCACCCTTGTTAATAAAAGTACTGCTGAACCTGTTCAGGCTGATGCAGGTGCGGATGCGAAACATGCCAACGCTACCGCTCTATTGGCGCCTAACAGTCCGAAGCCGTTGCGTGGTGGTCAAGGCCTTCCACTGCCTCCCACAACCCCCACAACCATAAGTACCACTGAATCTGAAACACAAGCAGCGAAAGGATACGTTATATCGGGTTTGTTTGGTGTTGGTCTTGGATATGGTCTGAAAGCTTCACTTGACGGTGCTGGCACTGAACCGGACGGGAGCACGGGAAGAGCAGATGGCGTAGCTGTATACTTAAAACGAGCTGCAACTCTGGTGTTAGCTTCTGTTGTACAAGACATCAGAAAAGTATATGGCACACATACAAAAACTGGCTTACCTATAGAATCCTGGGAAGAACGTATAGAATTATACGCGTTAGAAAAACGTGAAAAAAAGCGCAAAGAAAGTGGCGACGATGCCATACCAACACTTGAAGACCGTGTTCGTGCACGTCAAGCAATGAAAGCATCCTTATTTGAGCCAAAAACATGCATAACTCCTCCTAAATCTGTCATTCGCATGGAGAAAAACAACGTTGGAAGAGGTAGTACAGGCTCCGTGCCCGCACCTGCAGCGAAGACACCACCCTCCCGTTTTCCTGCTATAACGACCGGTTGCACGAATGCTACTGATAAAGATAAGGCAAATGGTGGAGCAGAATTGCGCAAAAGTGCCCCATCTGCATTACAAGCCCGTCAAGAGAAGAGAACAGTGTTCAATGCCGCTACAAGTGGCAACCTTCTCAGTAGTACGCAGACGTATGTTATGGCACCAGAGTATCAAGAGAAGTTGAAGAAGCAACTAGATACTGCTCAAGTTACGAAAAGTGTGAATAGATTGTCTATGCCCAAGTGTGTGGCTAGCGTCGAAAAAGCATCTGGGCCTGATATCGAAGCAAAGAAGTCTAGCGCGAGTAAATCTACCAAGAAGCCTGCGCTCACTAATGTGAAGAAGGCACAACCACTTCACGCTACAAACTCCACAGCTACGGCTACTGACGATGCATCAGTTGCAAGTGCAGTCACTACTAGCACAGGTAGCCGTAGTACGACGAGCAGTAAGTGTAGTACTCGCAAGGGCAAGAGCAAGGTGAAGAGAAAAAAGAGTCATCCTGATTCTGATTATACTGCTGACTCGCCTGCAGAAGCATGGACTTCTGGTGATCCATGTCGTGAACGAACTATTGCAGACGCTAAAATGTTGTTACAATTGCCTTCTACGCCATCTGCAACACCCAAACCAGTGGCAGTGAGTGCAAGTGTAGTCCATACAGCAACTCCACCGAGTCATTGTAGAGGTAACTCCGAGTCAAAAAGTGGTTCTCCTCCTGCCACTGCTAGCGTGGATGGTATTAGTAATAGTATCGGGAGTGGAAGCGGCAAGATACCTGGAGCGGTAGCTACAGCACCTTTGCAAGTACCAAAGCTTCTAGCAATGGTCAAGCGCAATGCCGGGAATGGCAATGCATGCAAATTGCCTACAACTGGAAATGGGCAAAGTGCACGTGCTAGAAATGCTGCGGCTCTCAAGGCAGCCACTGCTGCCCCCAATCCAATGTATAGGTTAGATGCGGCTCCCGTGAGCAAGGCGACTCATGCTGATATCATCCTCGACAAGGCACGAGGAAAGTGGGTCGTGAATGCTTGGCCCCCCGAAGGCGAGAAGTAGATAACCTTGTCTTCCACAGTGTCCCGACGGTGCGTAAGAAGAATGATATAATTGTTGTATTGTATAGTAAGGTGTAGTCTTCGTTTTTGTTAATAGTGCCTATAAATATAAATATTTGAAGTCGAACTTCACGGTCAGACCCGCCGCACCGACTCACTTATATGTATCATAAAACTTCTCTAAATCAAGATTTCCTCCACATAAAATAATGACGATATTTTGAGTGCGCCCAGTGTCGTACCTTGCGGCAACGCCGTCTTTTCGCCAAGCTGCCACACCTACTCCTGCAGAAGGCTCTATCATGAGCTTCAATGTTGAGTGTACTTCCTTTGTGCCTGCCACGATAGATGCCTCATCTACGGTGATAATGTCTTCCACCACATCACGTACCACTGGCCATGTCAAACTACCGAGATTAGTACGTAAACCATCGGCTACAGTGAGAGGGTAGCCTTCATTGAATACTTGGGTATTACCTACCTTGCTCCGAGATGCATCATTGGCCATATCTGGTTCTGCTCCGACAACTCTGGCGCTTGTATAAGATGCAATACCACTGATCATGCCACCACCACCTATAGGCACAACAATCAAATCCGTATTTGGACCCGAGTTCATCGTGGCCATCTGCTTCTCAATCTCAATTGCAATAGAAGCTTGGCCTCGGATGACTCTCGCATCGTTATAAGGGTGCATGAACTCGCCACCTGTTTCTGCAACAATCTTTGCAGCCGCTGCTTCTCTTGCAGCTTGTGTGGACTCACTAAAGGTAATTTTACCTTTCCATTTTCTTACACCTGCTACCTTCGCAGCGGGAGCGTTGTCTGGCATGACAATCTCTGCAATCAAGCCTAACCGACCTGCAGCCCACGCTAAAGCTTGTGCGAAATTACCACTTGAGTGGGTTACAACTGTTGTGGCATTTGGATTGGTTGCTAAGAGATGTTGACATGCAGACATAGCACCACGTGCTTTGAACGATCCAGTCTTCTGCAGATTCTCACATTTAACCCACACTTTTTGATTACTAGTGCTCAAATCATCAAATGGTAGCAACGGAGTCTCTTGGATGTATGACGCATACCTTCTGTGAGCTTCTTCTGCCTCAGCTCTAAAGGCCTGCTTGCGTTCCTTTCGTTCTAAGAGATCTCTCTGCTGGCTGACTATGGGGTCATTTGTCCCCGGTGGACATGGTGGTAGAATGGACATTTGACCTATTTCTCTCAAAAATCCTGCTATGATCACTCTATATTATATTATATCTTGATCTGCTATGGTGGACGTCGGCTCGTCGGCTAAGAAAGAAGATTTTTTATTTTTATTTGAAAACAATTGATTTCGCGACAATATTGATTCCATCTTTCCATTATGTGGACTTCAGGACTTCATTCTTTATTAACAACACAAAAACAACTCACGTCACAACTCATTCAGGCAGAGGTGATAAGATCTACTGCGGCGGCTAGATCTTTTGAAGAATGTGATAGAAAACTTTTCGTTGCTGATGAACACAAGCGTCTTGCTTATGCCGATACTCCTCTGCCTATTGGATGTGGTCAAACGATCTCAGCTCCACATATGCACGCGAGTGCCTTAGAGATGCTACTAACGTGTATTCCAGAGGATATTACGGAACCAGAAGCAGTGCGCGTACTTGATGTCGGATGTGGTAGTGGCTATTTCAGTGCTTTGATAGCAATAGCGCGCCCAAAGGCAAGTATCTATGGTATTGACTGCTTCCCTTCCCTTGTAGACCAGACCAGAGAGCACTGCAAAGCAGTAGGTGGCGCAGCAGCGTCAGTAACAGCTGTTCTTGGTGATGGTTGGGCCGGTATGCCGAGTCAAGCACCATTCAATGCTATTCATGTAGGAGCAGGGGCAAGTTCAATTCCTAGTGCTCTTCTTGCACAACTGAAAGTTGGTGGTAGAATGCTAATACCAGTCGGTGAACACGGGCAGCAGACATATCTCCAAATTGATCGTATATGCGAAGATAATCACATTGGTACTCATAATTATGCTCACTATCACGAGTCTCTCTACAACGGTGATACGTTAACGAGACCTCCACCAGGACAGCAAGCTTGGGCGCCCCATCTCGTTCATAGTCCAACCAACGGGAATGGCACTAGTGGAAAACTGCACACAAATGATGTAGACCTTCGCTGTTTTCGTATACAAGAGAAGGCTGCAGTGGCCTTCGTACCACTGATTCCAAACCCAGCGCACTGCTCGAACAAGGAGTGGCAGAAAAGGGAATCTGTTGAGCGAAGTGAAGATGGTTTCTGATCAGTGTTCATTATCAATAAATGCGTTGGCTTTTTCTTAACTTGACATAATTGTTAGTTCTGCATATTGTTTGTGCTGTTTTGAGAAACGCAAGTGAATGTACATGTGTTTTTTAAGTGTTACTCTATTTACAAATATGCCTGTCTCTTCTACCCGACATCTTTAGCTGAAGCGATGAGGCTGCAAACATGACGCTTCTCGCACATTACACGCGAGTCAATAAGCAACATTTTCCGCAGTAACAAATCATTTGAGCGACATCACTGTAGTTCTGCTGCATGGTCACCTCACATTTAGGAGGTGCCAGCTGCCGTCTAGTCTGGTCCATGAAATCAGTCTAATGTCTTGCCTTCTTCGCACTACCACTAATTTCCTCTGTCTCCGTAGTTATAACATGACTTTCTTTGACAAAGAAATCATATAATTGCTTACCTTTGGGGACATCTACTTGAACTACCCTATGCATGCCTTCGAGAGTGAGTCGGCCATTGCGATATGCCTCACGCACACACGCTTCCTTGACAGCCAGGTAGTGCAGTGGCAGCATAGGTATAGTGGAACACAGCTCGATTTCCTTCTCGGAGAGCATATCTACACCAGGAGCCATTTTGAGATCCGCTAACTGACCATCATTCTCACTGCCCATGTCCTTGCGCTTATTTGCCCTCTTACTCGTGTAGTCCAGGCTGAGCAATCCTTCGTCGTCATCATCTCCTCCGCGACGTCTTGAGCTGCCTTGAGATGAGCTACCTGCTTCGAACAAGTACTGCGAGCTGCTATTCTCACGTGCTTTGCGTGCTTTCATTTCCAACTCTCTCTTTTTTCTATCACTCTCATATTGGCGAACTTGCTCCGCAGTGCGGATGCCCATTTTTCTACATTGTTGTAACAGCAGTATATGCTGACGCAGACGGCGCGCTTTTACTAGCCCCTCTACAAGAGCTTCGTGTGCTTCTTGAGAGTGGAACGGTGCAAACATGCGTACACGTGCCACCAGATCTCTCTCTTCTTTCGTCCTACGGCGATCCTGCAGTTGCTGCTTCTTGAAGTCGACCAAACCACGATCGATTGCGTATCGTTTGCGCTGAGAACGCTCTTCTAATTTACGATTATATATATGAATAATTTGTAATTTTAATTCCCTTTCAGACGGGTGGTCGTCAGGACTAAACTCCATATCTGCAAGGAGAAGTTCTGCATCGTTCTCATGTTCCACATCGAAGTCTTCACGCAGTGGTATAAACCCAGCGAGGTCAGCCCCTGGTAACGCAGCAATCTTTTCGCGTATTTCAGTATCAATTGTCTGTTTACCTTTGCTAGATAATGCTGTACTCTTGATACCAAAGTCTCTTTCTACTGTTTCACCGTTTGTGTATGTCCACTCCTCGTTCGCTGCTCGGTCGAAGCCGCTGATCACAGGTATGGTCGACAGAGCAGCAGCAGTGTCGCTATGCGCAGAAATGGGCTCTGCAGGGTGATCAGTACCGAGATACAGCGTCTGCGGGAGACACTGACCATGGATGCCCATGTAGGTCTCCCAGTAGTGCTCTTCTAGAGCCTTGACAGATTTTCCAGTACCCATATGCTCAGCTATTGTTTTCCAATTACCTGCACCAAACTTTTCAATGCCTTCTAATAGCATCAATTCCTCGTTTATTGACCAATCTTTACTGAATAGAGGAGAATCTAAGCAATCTACAACGCGATAAGCATGTGTTTTTTTGTGAGGTTTTCGTTCATGACCAGCGGCAAAGCAATCCGCACAAACATCATAATTTTCACATTCTGCACAGCGAATACGAAACTCTACAGTGATATTGCGACGACAACTACTACAGTGTATTTGATTAAATTTACCTCCAGTTGGAAGGAAGCTCGAATCAAGATCAGTACTTGATGAAGGCGCCTCGTTCTTTGCCATTTCTTCACTCTGTTGAACTAAAATATCTAAAATATGTGCAAAAAGGGTATGTCTATTAATGCTACCGGGTATACAAATGTAGTGAATACTTGCAATGTAGTAAATAGACTGCGGCGAATCGTCGTATGTCGTATGTCGGATTTTGACTTGGGAAGGACTTGTGTGTAAAATTAAATTAGATGGTTACATTGCAATATATGTAAATAAAAGCGTACTATAAATAATTAATTGTTTTTTAAGTAAGTTTAGCTCTTCTTTTTTTATAAGAGAGACGAGATTTTCCCTTCAAGATATTCACTTCAAGATATTGAATCTTTGTAAGTTTAGTTTGATATAATGAGCGTATTTGATACAAATGTTGGATGGTTGTGTCCATTCGCAGAGGCATGTGGGAGCAATGATCTGAAAATGGTGATGAAAGCACTTGATTCTGGTGCGATTGATGCCAATAATACAGAATCTATCTATCAAGGGCTCCTAACTGCATGTCAAGAGGGCTACGTCTCTGTTGTAGAAGGCATATTCTCGAAGAGGAGGAAAATTCAAAACTCTGAAGTAGACGCATCAGCGCATGTCATTCTTGCGAAAGTTTTACGTGTGGCTATTGAGAACAATCGCACTAAAGTAGTCATGGTCCTCGTGTCCAAGGTCGATACGCTGCATACCTATAGTGATGGTCTTAGTATACTTCAATTAGCCATAGAGCATCAATGTGACAAAGAGCTATGCGAATTCTTGCTGGAAGCCGACCCAAGATTGGCCACTTTTCAGACCGTTAGAGGTGGTCCTTTACTCTTCGCAGCGGCCAGTGGCAATCTTTCCTTGGCAAAGCTACTTCTATCTGCAGGTACCTATATTAACGAAGCAGACGAGCAAGACGGCAACACTCCTCTCGCAATGGCCGTAATAAGCCAGAAAGCCGACATGATGAAGCTCTTGATTGCCTCAGGGTGCGACGTGAATAGGCAAAATAAGAAGGGCATGACGCCGCTCTTACTTGCATGTAAAGAGTTTCCCATTCCAGGTGTTCGTCATCTACTTGATTCCTGTCAAATAGATACACTTGATGTTAGTGATATCTATGGCAACACTCCTCTCACTATTGCTGCTATGGGTGGAAATGATATAGTTGTGCGTCATCTGATAAATGCTGGAGCGGATGTCGAGCTGGTCCCAAAACACAGCTCTTGTTTCTATACTCCACTACAAGTAGCTGCAATGGAAGATGCGAGCGACGTTGCACGCACTCTTATCATTCTTGGACGGGCAAGACTAGACACTGTAACTAGTAGTGGTGCCATGATCCGCTCTCATGAGTTCTCTTCAAGGCTGCTCCGAGACGAACGTGTAGTGACAGACTGTCCTTTCCCAGGTCATTCTGCACTGATGCTGGCTGCTGTGGCTAGTAAAGGTGGATCTCATACTATTGTTAAGATGTTACTTGAGCATGGTGCAGATATGACATTATGCACGCCTAAAGGGGAAACCGCTCTCACCTTGGCAAAGGGTAAAAAGCACACCCGAGTAATCAAGATTCTCAACGAATACGGGCGTCAGGTGTACTCGTATACCCGTCAAGTTGGGAGTAAGTCAAGTCCATGAGTGAATTTTGGAATATGAATAATGCGTGTTTAAAAGTGAGCGAGCCTTACCCTATCATCCAGAGAATGACTTGATATTGTTCAGTAGAAGGTGAAAATAATTGATCAAATTAGCATTATGCAACGAGTGCCTGCATGTCCTTTTCGGTTGCGCTGAGGAGAGGAAGGTTAGTTACAAAACCTGATTAAGATATCTAAATACAGTTAGTCACCCGACTACCTTGCGCCTTCCTACAGTGACGTGACTCACATATCCTCTGTGCTCCTCTGTCGCCCTTCCTACCCTCGTGTGTCTGTCATGCGTCCGCTTCCCTCACCGCACGCATGTTAATTGATCGCTGAAGTATGATGTGTATGTCCCCTATACACAGGTCAAATATCAACCCCATTATTCAAGAACCTTCACTTTCCCTATTTTTTGATACGAGTTTGTGATACGTAGCTGTCCTATTTAATTTGATGTAATGCCTTTCTCTTCGGCCAAAGCCCGGATGGTCTGCCACTTCAGCGCGGCGGCCTCCCTCTCCGCATCCTTCGCTCTAGTCTTTTCCAAATGTTCTCTATTGCATTTATCATAGAGATTTATATCCATCTCCATATACATCTTTAGCACACTCTGCGCAAGTGATTCCACTGTTGAATTCCAGTGTCCGTTTGCATTTCGTGATAGAGGACCATATACATAGGGCAATAACACCGGTGCGCGGGCATTGGATAAAACATTGACACATAAATGTTCAGAATTCCAGTAATATAATGACCTTTCTGCAACTTGGAAATGACTGCTATCAAGACATGCGGCCAAAAGTGCAGCAAAATCATTCTGAATTAGGGACAATTGGTCTGGCCTACATAGCTCCATTATCTCCTCTAATTCACTTAAATACGACACTTGTTTGCTGGCACTTGACCAAGGCCAATAGCGAATTAAACCTTTGACAATGACAACAATTGTATCAGGGTCCTTTTCAACATATTGTGAAATGCAGTATGACAGTTGCGGGTGATAGGTGCTGACACCCTTCGGCTTGTGTAATGGAATCAGTGCTTTTTCCAAGAATTGCAAATGTTCCTTCTTTAATGGGATAGCAAAACCATTGATAATACTACCTAAGATCTCCAACAGTTCACCGATACCATTATGCTGTCCAGTTTCATAAATATAACGAAAAAAGACTTGACTGATCGCTTTCCGAATAAAGCTGCGGTGGGACATAAACTTGCCGTACATTCTATGGAGAACAGTTTTAACGTAATCACGTTCACGTGGATCTTCTGCATCAAATAATTCTATCCAGTTTCTTAAGAATGCTTGATCAACAAATTTTTTCGTAACTTTACCCGAAACTTCAGTCGAGACAATGAAACGCAAAAATAATTCATATACTACTTGCATATGTGGCCAAGTTAATTCCATTGCTGGTTCGTCCTCTTCTGGGTCATAATCCACTGTTTGTGGTGGTAATGCGCGAAAGAGATTCAAACGCACTGTTTCCACGATGTCTGGCATCATACTTTCAGTGAGTATTTTTTGTCCTACGGGGGAGTTGATATGTTCTGCTAGCTCCACTAGCGTTTCCCTTTTTTGCTCTTTACCAGCTGTATCAATATCGGGATCCTCAAAATCAAATATAACATTACATAACTGTAACTTTTGTCTAAATAACGCTTCTCGTTTTAACATAGGTGTCTCCTGGAGCAGAGGCAGTTCCTTGACAACTGGGACCTTTACTGTTGAAGCAAATGCACTTTTCCGTCGTGAATTTATTCGAGCAGCAGGTTCTACAGGTTTTGGTTCCTCTGGTTTCGCATCCTTATCACCACCACCGCCTGATACACGGTTCAAGAAGCCTTTCATTTGGAGTCGCTTTTGGCAAGGGTGTCACGTGCAACCTTGCTACTAAACTCTAATTTCAATAGATATGTGTCCAATATACACTCTATGCACCTATCTAACGAAGCCACTGTGGTACTATCGCTAGTGATAAACTCAACTTGCAAGAGAAGAGCAATGGTTTTGGTTGATTTTTTTTTGACCGACGGCTGGACTTGGTCTGGCCGAACCAACTGAGAAGCGTCGTGTACCAAAAGTTGGGCGGAGTTCCCCCATCATATACTAAGATCAAGCTGTATAATATACTCATCTATGCTATAGTTGAATAGTTAATTGTAAGAAGCTACACAATTGAACATTGTTTATAATTTTACAATATTATTCTTGACACTTTCCCTCCATGCTTACATCCCATGGTTGCCATGGTCACTGACCCCAGCAAGGAGGCAGTAAAGTAGGTGAGTGAGAAGCTACTGATAAACTCATTCATCCCATATAATTGTCTCACATCTCATATACTTTCTATCTCAAGCTCGTTGCATGCAGGTTTGGCAAACACTGGAGGAGCCACCGATCCTTGCAACATCTTATTCACGTATGTTCTCTGTTGAATAAAAGCTTCCCGGTGGAGTGCTCCAACATGGGACTGGTGAAAGGTGCTTTGATTCGTGCCCTGGCCATTGGTTATGAGTGGCATTGTCATCATATACGTCTTCGTCAACGCATAGAGAAGGGAATCCGCTTGGTACCCTCTCGGCGCCCACGTGCAAGGGGGCACACCGACGAACGCGTCATCTTTATGCGGGCAGCAGGTTTCAGGAACACATGGATTATTGATTCCAGCAATAATTTTCAAGTTGAGCAATGTCTCCCCTTTAGATCGATATGCTACAGCGTCGATAATCTCTTTCATAGCGACGCGATCTATGAGATAGGCACATGTACTCCAAAAATCGAAAAATTTCAAAGCATGCCTTTGTATCCATAATTTTGATTGATCACGGGTAAATTTGTTCCACGTAGCAGCCATAGTATTTGCATTGGAGTTGAAGAGCTGTAAAATACCAAAACCTGGTGGAGCACTTTCAGCGAGTGCATTCCAGTCAACATCGAAAGGAAAGAAGACGTCGTCTTCGATGATAAGGGCGTAGCGGGATGTCGCTGTCTCGGAATAGATGGCCTGTCTCATGGCTTCAAGATGAGAGCTGGTACACCCAAGCTCTTTGATCTGATTGCCAGTGTTTTTTGCATCATTTCGTTTTCGTCCACATAATCCTCTGACAATAGCAGTATAGGGCTTGCCGGTCTCGGCATTCACTCCTGTAAAAGCTGGTAAAGATACATTGAGATGGTCAGGGAGAGGAATCTCACTATCAGTCAAGCACCATCGTGTCTCCCATGTTTGCTGTAGATCTAACGGAATAAACAACTCCTCAGGTGTGATGCCTCGCACGCGGAAGGATCGTAGACCAAGTTCAGACAAGTGCGCTTCTGTAGATTCTTTACGAGCTACACTACGATCCATATTGATATAGTACACTTCTGGTTGGAATTCCGCGTGTTTTACAGGTTTCCGCTCACATGTTGTCGCACACCACACATCTGCTGTGATCAGCAGAAGCACAGCAATGACGAGGTTTGACTTGTACATCAATCTACACTCCAAAGATAACGAGCTAAATTCAAATAAAATGTGTGTCTGCAATACCTAAATGAAAAATACTGAACACCCCTTGATATTTTAAAGCATTTTACTCCTTCCACTTCCCGCGCCGCCGGTTTCTAATTACAAGGGCTTCAATTCATAAAAACGTCTTTGTTATGTGTGATGATGGTTAGAGAGCGCTCAATACGGGAGATATATAGCTTATATTCGTGGTGTTGTTTACAGTACTTACACAACTACACAGCATGAGCATTTTCGAAAACACAGAGTTCATCTCCATGATTTTGCTATCCGGAGCACGAGAGCTTTATAATGTACTATCTTCTACAGCTTCAAGTTGCGCAAGTGATGGTTTCTCCTCTGCATTTCTATCACCTCTTACTTCGCCTTGTAACTCTTCAAAGGTATAATTCGCGCTCCAGTGCCCACCGAGACAACTCTTTACAAATGATGGTAACTCCACTTGCCCCGCATCAAGCTCCTTCTGTATCTCGATAATAGACGCAAAAGCAGGAGCATGCCACTGCACCTGCTCTTGGTGCACTGTACTCATATTACCTACACCTAATGTGGAGTCACGAAATAGAGGTATACTGAAAGTATATGCGTGTGGCCGTGCGAGCTCGAATACATAGTGGTCAGCCTGGAAGCCGCGCGGTGCCCGGACACAAGCGGGATTCAACAGGTTACTACGTGAAGTATATGCTGTCTTATTCACAAAATCAAATGCATTACGAAGTACATTCTTTTCACCTGTGTCTGGATTGTGAGTCTCACAACAATATGCAGGTTTGCAGTCGTAGCCGGCTATGACGCGCATGGCTATCCAGCCGCTGGTGGTCACCCTTCTGACAATTTGTTCAATTATGGGACGCAGGACTTCTTTGTTGATGAGATATGCACCAGCGCACCAGAAGTCGGTCACATCACTCCGCTCTTCCCACAAAAACTTGTTTTTCGTGGAAGTACTTTTCCAATACTTCTTCCATAGATATTGCAGGTTTCCGTCGTTTGAGGTCACTAGCTGGAGAATAGCGAAGCCTGGTGGGGCACTGGCAGCAAGTGCATGGAAGTCAATGTCAAATGCAAACTCTAAGTCATCCTCTAGAATAAGAGCGTACGAACTCTCGCTGCCACTGTTCACGGCGGTCCGCAGCGCGTTGAGATGGGACGCTGTGACGGTCAGCTCTTTCTTGCTGTTCCGAGGTCGACCACACAGTCCATCGATAAAAACGCGACCATTAGGGCGCTTCTTGAAGTCGGGCCAAGTCAGATAGTCCTTTTCATCCACAGTACGGCATTCGAAGGGTACCTTAAGCTGATCGGGCACTACGACCATCTGCGGAGTCAATGCTCGTATGCGGGAAGCACCCGCGAGAAGGCCCACAGAATGTAACTCTCTCTCAAATACTTTTCTTCTTTCGTAACTCTTGTCTAGATTGATCCAAAACACATCAGGATCGGGGCCAGTCTTGCCTGCGGCACGGCATGTGGGCGCATCAGTATCCCTTGGCCGAATTGACTCGAAGCGTCGCTTTGGTACCTGATACCTCTGCACGCTTCCAAGCCCAATAACGATAATCTCGCTGATCAAGAAAAACAGTAGCGTACGATAAAATGTCATAGCTGATCTTACAACATGCACTTTCTCGCAATCCTTCAGGTAGCTTTTTAGCTACCTATGTCTAATTTCTGATGTGTATTATTTGTATATCTTCTGGTTGAAACATACGAGTCTATGAAGAGCAACTGAAATAGGTATTATATGTTTAAAAGAACCTGTTTTTGATTCCCCACGAGGAGGAGAAGCCAACCGGGCAGCCGGGGGGTGGTGGTGAATACTAAATGAAGACATTGCGTGTAAAAGGAATGTAAGGCGAACTCAACCGACAGGAATTACACCATCGAATAATATGTTTGGTTCTGTGATGCAAGGCAGACATCAGATGCAGCTTTGTGTGGAAAGTGGAGTGAAGACTCAGATTTACTACAGTGCAGAGCACGAAGAATCCTCGTCCAAGGCGGCTAGAAAGGCTGTTGCTACGAGACCTTTTGAATCTGGTGAGATTGTGTTTGAAAACCAGCCATTTATGTGTGTGCTATCTGTTTGCGAGAGGCAGATGAGATGTAGCCATTGCTTCGCAAAGAAGCTCGAACTATCATCTTGCGCGAAATGCAAAATTGCGCGCTATTGCAACGCAACATGCCAACAAAGAGACTGGAAAATCGGGCATAAGCATGAATGTAAGCACATCAAGGACTTAGTGACGAAGGGCTGCGCAGAGACAGCCATCGACGAGATTCTCCTGCTCATCAGGACACACAACAAAGTTCTGAAGTCCAAGAAATCAGTCCAGGAAGAATTTACAAGAGAATGTTCCGCTGACACTTGCGGGATAGTGGCATGTGGTTGCTTGCACGTGGAAGATCTTTGCGACGAAGGCAGTGCATCGTACATCACAGGCGACGTCGCTGTGGCTACGGTGACGGACGCCGTTAGGCGACTAGCCGAGAAGAGAGAAGATATTCAGGGACTGCTCGCCCCCATCTCTCGACTGTACGCGTCGTTTCGAACAAATAACTTTGGTATCGTAAGTGAGCTCATGGTGCCTATTGGGAGCGGTGTATACCCACATGCAGCCCTATTGAACCATTCTTGTCACCCGAATGGACTACTGGGGTACCGCTTTACACCTGGATGTGCTCCTACTGTGTACTGCATTGCACTGCGAAATTTGAAGGTTGGAGAAGAGCTCACTCATTGCTATATAGACGCGACTCTTCCCACCCAGAGGCGAGACCTAAGAGCTGGTTATGGCTTTGATTGCACCTGTAAGAGGTGCGTTGCGGGAAATACCATGACAGTGACATCAGTTCCTTTGAATATAGACCATTTGGTACAAGCGCTACGCAATGCTGCGCACAGCCCAGTAGCAGTACGCGACATTTTAGGCAGAATTTCTCCCAGTGAGCGAGATGTGCTGCAGTACGTGGTGGACAGCCTTCAGAGTAGGGGGACGAAGCCTACCGATCCGACGATGACAAGAGCAGTTTTAGGGCTACAAGTCATTGCAGCAGAGACTAGGCGAATATGCTACAGCTCAGAAGATGTACCTTCGATAAGAGAACTGGACACTGTTGTTGTGAAATTCTCCAGAGCACTTGATGAGATGTCGACAGTGATGCCCTTCAACGCCCAGGCGTATGAAGCCAAAGCACAGATGTTCACCATGTTACTACCATATAGCGTACAAGAGCCCCCTGAGGCAGATATAGCAATGCTAACTGTGCGCTTGTGCGCAGAAATGTGCAGTTACCTGACACTGACCCTTCATTCATTCCATTTCCACCCTCTCCTTGCGCTGCAGCTCGCCACCTTGGGCCAGCTATCTCAGGACAGAGCCGTGCTTCAATGGAGTTATGATGACCTTTTGTCGTGCTTTGCTAACGACAATAGTGGTGGTAAAGCAGAACTTCTTAGTGGAGTGCTAGAGCAGCTGAACGATCTGTGACATGCTTCCACTGAATGTGCTTATTTGTAAACGTATGTAATGTGTTTTCTGGTTCCCTTCTGAACTCCCATCTTTAATATGAGGGTTTCTACATATATGCCGTGTATTAAAGTACGTATTATACTTTCACATCACTATTAAGTGACATTGCTACCCTAATTACAATACGATACAATATAATACAAGTATAGTCATTGAATAATACGGTTTGAGGTATGTCTTGCTGATCAGCCGAACAAGAGAACAGTACCCTTGCGGACTTTCCGACCTTTAACGGTAGAATTGTCTGGAGATGCTTGTCCTAAAGGAACTGTTGAATTTCTAGCCCAACTACTCGCCCCTATTCCATTCGAAGGGCCGCTAGTAGCTGCAGGAGTAGCGGACACGGGTTTGCGCGGAAGCGCAACAGACTCAGACAGACTTGGAAAGTATCCACCGCCGAGTGCGATCTGGGCGAAGCTCGTGTTTGCTTTGTTTCCACGATTATCAGAGACTGATACATCACGCTGCTTGTTGTGAGTATCTCCAATTGCTGGAGAATTGAATAGTGATTCTAGTCGTTGCTTCTCTTCCCATTCTAGTATAGCATGTCGCTCCTTCAGATCAGAAACTTGTATGTCATGCGCCACTGCTCTGGCTACCTCATTAGCGGTCTCACGCTCTTGTTGCTGCTTTCGTTGACGTCTACGTGTGCGTCGCTTACTCAATTCTGCTTGAAATGGTGCGAGTTCATCATTGCTAAGCATGGACCTGAGATCCACTTCGAGAAGGCTGACTCGATCACAGTGCTCTGGAAGATGACGTAGGAACGGGAAACGCCCGCGGGTATTTGCCGTGATGCGAATACTTTCACATTCAAGCACACATACATTTATTAGAGCTGGCAAACTAGGTTCTCCTCGTGCTTCAGCAGCAGAAACCAACGCCTTCATGCATATGGGCTGCAGGAAGCATAGGGAACCGTTTGCGCTTTGATAGAACAGAGTTGGCTTACCTACCCCGGAGTCATTGCTCGTGGCGTTATCTAAAAGGCATGACCCTGTGCACACTTCCACAGCGCTCTGCTTCGCGACAACACCGCCACTTACCTTTATATTCTCATCATGATGGGTATTTGCGGTAGAAACAGCGCACAACACCGGGAAGTCTTCCAATATTCGCGTAGTTTTTACCGAGTTTTCTACACTTTCAGCACTAGCCGCTAATAAGTCTCTAGTGTCTGGTATACGAGGTGCATTTCCAATAGCAGCTGGCGACACATCACCTAAAGGAGCCTGTCCTGGGAGTGACGTTGTTGACGCATGCTTCAATGCAGACTCGAACTTACGCTGGAGCCCTTCGAGCCTTTCCAGCGCCAGCTCCACCGCAGGTAAGTATTCTCCATCAGCGTAATTATCTGCATCAGTTATGTAATCACAGAGAGACTCCATACACTGCTTGTGCAACTGAAGTAACGCAGCCCGTTGCTGGCTATGCAATTCTCGGACATGTGCCACTGTGGCTGTCGTAAGTCTGGCAAATGTTGCAGCGTCAGTATCCGCTGCACAGGGAGGTCCGCAATGATGTACTCCGCTCGTGCTTTGAGGAGAAACAGCACAAGAATCTCCATTGAATAATGGACGAGGAAACACAGCACCGCGCTCGAGTCTCATGAGCTGCATAGGAAAGCTCGCCCCAGAGCCATCCTCCACAACTTGAGGTTTTATCTCGGTGATGCGCTCTACTGGTCGCAAATCTGTCGCCGATAAAGGATTATTGCACACAGGGCATTTCTTAGTGCTATCATCATCTACTCCACCATTCAAAAACGTCAAGTACCGTAGTGCACACGTCAGACAGAACAGGTGGCCACAGCGAGTCATGGTGGCGCATGTTGGCTGATCGAGGCAAATAGGACAGCAATTGTTGGAATCTTCGTCTACACGAACGGTAGTACTAACCACATGCTCCCAAGGTAAGGGTGCATCAGGATCTATTAGACAAGGTTCTGATGCAGGAGTTAAAGGCCCTAAGATGAACGAATTGTTTGCAGCGGAATGTTGGTATCGACTCATAGTAGCTGCACGTTTGCCGCCATAACTACCAGTACCTCCTTTACGTCCAGAATTATGGTAGTTTCGTGTCCCATGTCTATAACTGTGGTCATCTTCTTCATTATCATATTGAAATGCCGACAGTAGCGTGGCAGTAGCATTTTTGGAACCTTGGTAACTTCGTCCTCCTCCTCCTTTGCCAGATCCTCGCGAAGCCGTATTAAGAGCCGGACGCTGAGTACTCCCTCCAATACCACTACTTGACTTATTCATCTTTTTCGTACGCCCTCGCCCTGCAGGCTTCGGCTCCTTCTCCAGATTCTGCTGTTCTTCTGAATTCGAAGACTCCATGATAAGCTCCTTCGAATTATAAGACAATACGAGGATCCTATCAAAATTATTAGCTGTATTACCTGCAATCTGTCAGCTCTACTTGCTTATTCCTCCAGGCGAAGCCTCAATATGAGATTCTATTCTCTTCCTCCTGGTAGTCGGTCGTCGGCCAGTCTGCTCTTGCAGTTTAGCCTTTCTTGCGTTCCTACACGGTCAAAGGCTTCAACCTACAGCACGATAAATAACTTATTTAATTGTTTAAGATCAAAAATTGATTTAAAAAAGTTCACAGAACAAAACCCAGAAATGTCCATGTCGGAGAGTAGTGATGATATTCTCTGGGCATTTGACAGACAAACGGCTTTCAATCAAACTTTGATACAGCGATTGAACAACACTCGTGTTGAGAAGGATTTCATAAGGCAAGAGTATCAGACACGTATAGATGAACTGGAGGCTGAGCTCCATCGTTTAAGCACATCAGTACACAAGCACAATAATGGTAATTCCAGTAATACAAATAATGGGGGCAAGCTTTCACAAGATGACTCATCCTCGGACTTGCAAGGTTTGCTGTTAGCGAATACTGCAGACGACAGTGCTTCTCAGGATGCATCTTCCCGTGGGACCAGCCCACGCCGTTCTGGTAGACTGGGACTCAGTCCACGAAGTGATCACAAAAAGTGCAACGCTGTCATTGCTCGCTTAACTAGTGAGCGTGATACTCTCGCGTCGCGCCTTCAGATGCACGCTAGGCAACTAATGACTGTTCAGCGCAAGTTCGAGATGGTTGAGAAGAACCAAGAGTTGCGCCTTGACAAGGATCTTGATATCATTGATGCACAAACAGCTCAATTACGCATTAGTGTCCAGAAGCATGTTGACGTATCAGCGGCAATATCAACTCAACCATCAGTTGAAATGGTCACGCTAATTAAGACATTGAGAAATGACCTTGAACTGGCACGGAAAGCGAAGAAACTGGAGAGTGAGAGGTGCATCAAACAAGTTTCCCAAATCGAGCGAGTATATGCAGAGCTAGAGAGCGAGCGACTTACTGTACGCGACCTACAGCGAAGGTGTTTTGAACAAGAAGGACGACATGCAGACGAGTTGGACGAGGTCAACGCTTCTTACAGTATTCAGATTCAGGAGCTGAAAGCTGCTGTGAACGCAAAAAGTGAAGTTCTGGACCGCTGTGAACTGGAGACGAGTAATGTACAGCTTCAACAACAAGTCAAGAGTCTTACAAATGAACTTTCGACTGCCCATCGTGCACTTGAGGAAGCACAAGAACGGTTGACCAAGAATGACCCAGCGACTTCGCTGACGAACGTGCGCCAGCATCATGCGAGGGAAATACAGCGACTTAAGGACCATTCTTCCTTGCTACAACGTGCTCTTAGTTCTGCAGAAGAAGACATCAAACTTCTTCGTGCAACAGCTGCACCCAAAACTCCAATAGTTCCCAGCGAGTCTCAGGACAGTAAGAAACTTCAAAGGGAGTTAGCCCAGATGCGTGAAGAGGTTGCCGCACTTGCTTCTGCACTTGATGAGCAAGGAATAGTAGCGGATAATGCGGAAAGCGAGACGAAAGCCACAATAAAGGGATTGCGTCACCAGTTGAAGGATATGGAAAAGAAAGCACTGACAGTACCGAGGCTAACGAAGGCCCTGGAAGATGCGGAGCAGCGCGCGGAGATCGCAGAGCAAGCTCGCACTCGTACTCAGGCTGTTGTTTTACAAGCTGGACACGAAATACAGGTATCACGCGATAAGCTTGAAAATGCTCAAAAAGAAGTATCGGGTATGCGAGTTGAGCTCGACGATGCTAAGGCAGCGTTCACTGCAGAATTGGCCGCTGGTGACAAAGCCCAGGAGAAGTTGAAGAAAGTACAGAATGAGCTCGAACTTTGTAGTAAAGTGCAAGATGATCTAATGATTGCAGTTCGCAAAGCCGAGAATCAAAAAGATATAATTTCGGCTGAGCTTTCATCATTGAAGCTCAAGAACACCAGCTTAGAGCAACAGCATGGCGCCGTAGAAGAAGAGTGCGGGCGTCTGAGGATCCGAGTCAAGAAGATGGAAGCCGATGTAGCCGATACTGAGCGTAAAATACAGCACACACAAGAAGATCTTGCTAAGCAACAGCAACAACGCCAGCAAATGGAGATCGCCCTCAAGGCAAGTAGCGAAATGAACGCCCTTTTGGAGGAGCAGATTGAGGACTTACAGGAGGAATACGATACAGCACACGCAGCACATCACAGTGCGACTGCGGACTACGATGAAAGGCATAAAGCATCTGAAAGAATACTAGAAGCAGAGCGCGCTAGCAGAAAAGAACTTGAAGAGGTGCTGAAACAACTTCGAGTTGACCTTAAGACGGAGGCTGAAAGATCATACTCGTTATCTGGACAGCACGACGATGCTCGTGAACTTCATTCTATTCTGCTATCTGACCATGAAGCTCTCAAGTTAATACACGAGGAGGAAGTTGCAGCTCTAAGTGCTGCAGTTGCCGCATCGAAGGAAAGTGCTGATATGGCTCTCGTCGAAGTAAGAAGCAGCCACAGTGAAGAAGTATCGACTTTGCATGTATCGTGGGACGAACGTCTTAGAGAAGCTGCAGCTTTGCATGCAGAAGAAATACAGAAGATTCATGATGATCACAAGGAAGAAATAAGTAATGTACATGCCGAGAAATGCAACCATCAAGCCAAGCATGACGACCTGCATCAGGAGCACCTCAAGGCGAAGGAGGAGCATAGCCATGCTGTTCGACGCCTTCAAGCGGAAGCTGAAGCACGCCACGAGTCACTGGAAGCTAAGCACGCAGAGCTTCATTCTTCTCATTCAGATGCTCTTAATGCTCATGTGAACGCCATTACACGCATCAAAGATGAGGCCTCTGAACGGCTGGAGAGCTTCCGCAAGGAGGTCGGGATTCGTCATGCGTCTGAAATGCACAATCTCCAGAAGGATATCAATGCAGCCCTTACTAAGGCAGCTGAATCTGATGAAAAGTTCAAACAGATCCAGAATGACCATATGGTTACTCAAGACACGCTACAGTTAGTACAAGAGCAACTCAAAGAACAAGTTACACTGCTTACTACATCAAAGGCATGCGAAGTTACGCTGAGTAAAGAAGTCTCAGATCTCATCGCCGCCGCAGAACTGTCAAGTAAGGCTACAAAGAATGAAGTAGAGCAGATTCGACGAGGTTATGAAAGTGATTTGGCTAAACGTGATACAGAGAGGGCTCGCCTCGAGGCTGCTCATAGCGCTGCCCTGGAGGCCGTGCGCGATGAAAGGGCCACTGCCGAAAGGTTAGCAGCAGAGAAGTTGGCTACCACGCAAGATCTACTAGAAAATTCAGAAAATGCGCTACGTGATGTTCGCGAAGATCTCCAGCGTAAGTCCACCTCAGTGCAGGAGATCGATGCTGCTCAACAGGAGTTGAAGACAGAGAAGTTTGCACTCGAAGAGTCTCTCCAACTTAGTCAGGCTGCGTGTACAGATTGGGAAGCATACTGTAATAACGCCGCAGCTACCAATGAAGCAGCATATTCTGCACTGCAAGAAGAGAACGCGAGTCAGGCCCAGCAGTGGGCTGACTCACAGGCTTCCTGGGAAGCTTGGAACGCTGATACGACCGCCGCACACAACATAGCTATCGAAGAACTGCACAAAAGAATCGAAGATTTGGAAGCAAATATGCAATCTAAACATGCAGTCGAGGACTATGATACAAAACTTAATGCCCTGATCACTGAGCACACGAAGGAAGTGACTTTGATAACTGACAAGGCAGCGGCGGAGAATGCGGAGCTACTGGAAAAGCTGGTATCATCCAAAGAACTCTCAAACACAAATCAAGTATTGTTGGATAGTGAGAAACTGAAAAACATGGAGCTGGTGAAAAAATACAATCAACTGGAGGAGCAGCTCGAAGAAGCGACGTTGGTCTCACAGTCCGCAGAGCACACGACTCGGGAACTACACGCTCTTACGCAAGAGCTGCAGCATTCAAAGACCAGTTATGCTGCATTAGAAGAAGATTTGAAGAATGCAGAAGAACGACACAAGAAAGCTTTGGAAGATGCTAAAGATGTTCTTATTGAAAAAGCCCAGAGGGAGCACGGTGAACTGGATGCGAAGTATCGTGCGGAGCACACCACAATGGAAACGTCAATGGATAAAGTGAAGTCTCAAATAGCCGAATTGAAAGCAGAGGCACACAAAGCACGATCTGAACACAAACAAATTTCTAAGAAGCATCGCGAGGCTCTAGCAGCTCATTCAGAGGAGTTGAAGAGGCTAGAGACAGCGTCTTCCGAAGACCTGCAGGTACTCCAAGATTCTCACAAACAGATCAACGCTAAGCTAGATATCTGTCATGAAGAACATGCTGTAGAGCTAGAAATAGAACGTCTGAAACATACACAAGTCCTCATGGAACAGAAGCAGCAGTTGACAGCGAATCACGCCGATGAAATTCGCAGACTCGAAAATGAAATCTCGTCGCAAGCGAGTGATGCGAAGTCCGCAATGGAGCAGCGGATGATAGAAATCAATGATGAGCTTGCAAAGGCTCACGCTGCTTATGCTGCAAAAGAAGCTGATTACCAGAAAAGAGAAGCAGACTTGCGATCTATGCACCGCACCGAACTGGATGACTTGCGGGTGGAATTAGAGCGTCTCCGAGAGGCCGAGGCCGCGCAAGATGAGGTGCTCTCAAAGACAAAACTCCGTGAACAGGAACTGGAAAATACTTTACAGACGCAAGAGCATCACATTCGAGTTCTTTCAAGACGTCGATCTAGCGTAGCTGATGTTAAAGAAGCCCTTGATCCCGCACTACCGCCAGCCACAGGATCGGTCGCTTCAGGCATATCGTACAAGTCGTACGCTTCGAAGCAGTCGAGTCTTGGTGGGTTACGTCTAAACCAATCGCAAGATGATTTAGAATTGGAGAATAGTGCGTTTGTTGGCGACCTGAACTCATCTCTAGAGGGAGATAGCGACGAAGATACCGCTGACGAGACTGAGGATTGACGCGGAGTACCAAGAAGAAATATATTTTAATTACTGTAAGTACTGTAAATTTCATTAAAATAACTCAAACACGATGTGATTATTGCGAAGCTGAATTCTGACTTTTCGAGTAATTCGAGCTAATTCGTCCTCTTGCAAATAAAAATTCTTTCTTTTTGGATTTTGGGGATCCGAGGGGAGCGTACGAAGTACGGCGTCTTGAATTACACTTCAACAGGTAGTCCAGCTTTATGCCATTCTTGCGAGATGAGTATCGGATAAGTTTCAATTGATAATCATTTAAATATATGAGTACATTGAAGGTGCTCGTACGTGTGAGGCCTTCACCTGATGGTGGGGCCTCAAGTCCGTGCCTGAGCTTGCAACCAGAAAAGCAACAAGTTTCAGTTTCACGGGATAAGAAGGGCACATCAGACTTCGCATTTAGTCAGGGTGCAATACTTGGTCCAGCTACAGGACAAGAAGAAGTTTTTTCTCATTGCAACGTTGTAGATGATGTTGTAAATGGTCTGAATTGTTGTGTTATGGCTTATGGTCAAACTAGCAGTGGTAAGACTCATACTATGTATGGACATAGTTGGGACGATACGCAAGTCTCACCTGATGCAGATGGAAGCGAAGGGTTAATATCTGGTGTCGAAGGCTCTGACTTGGGAGTAGTGCCACGCACCATCGATCAGTTGTTTGCCACATTAGACGCTAAGGCTGCTCAAAATGAGGATTGGGCTAGTTCTGTAACATGCCAAGTTCTGCAGATATACAATGAGCGCATTTATGATCTTTTAGGTGATAAAAAACGAGAGAATGCGCTGCAGATCAGAGAAGTAACAAGGAGGGGTAAGACCAGGAGCAGTGATTTCGCGTCAGTCCACGTTCCTGGACTGTCTGCTTTTCGTGTGCATACTCGAGAGGATGTACACACTCTGATACAAAAAGGTATGCGCAATCGTGCGGTAAGAGCAACCGATTTTAATGCCGAATCATCGAGATCACATACTATATTGCAATTGTTCGTGGAGACTGAGGCACCTGACGAGCAGGGACTGATAGTATTGAAGAGGAGCGTGTTCTCTCTAGTTGACCTTGCTGGAAGTGAGAAATGGAGGCCATCATTAGATAACAATGGTAATACAAATCGATTGCATGCAGAATCATTGAGACGTCAAGAACAAGAAAAAGAAATGGTAAATATCAACGCTTCCCTGGCAACGTTAGGTAATGTCGTCTCTGCCTTGCTAGAGCCTGGTAGAAAGCATATTCCTTTCCGCGACAGTGCTCTGACTAGATTGTTGCAAGATCCACTTGGTGGGCATGGGCGTACCATTATTATTGCCACTATTCATGAAGCAGCGATGTATCAGGAGGAGACGTTCAGTACACTTACATTCGCAAATCGTGCAAGTAGAATCAAGGTAAGTCTACATGTTACGGAAGGTGTATCTGAAGGCATAACACTTGATGGTGCCAAACGTCAGATTCGGTTATTACGCGCACGTGTACAAGAATTATCTACTCTTGTTGGCCAACTTCCGTCCCAAGCGTCAGCTGCGGAAGCAGACCAAGAGCTTCTCACAAAAGGAAAAAAGAGCACATGTACTGTTTGTCATGAGCTTGTAAATCGCTTTCGAGACTTACTTCATGAAAACATGCAATTGAGGGCACATGTAGCTCCTGGAGGTGACTTTCCAAAGGCCAATTCCGAAAAGAGAGGTCTCATACAGGCCATGCTTGAGCCGCTCGGGCTTTACCGCTCTCCAGAGAAGGCAGAATCAAAATCTACTACTTCTACTTTACGAGAATACAATGATGCAACAATACCTACTTACGATTGGACACCTGGAGAGGCTAAACCTGCAGCACCTGTGAAAGCTATAGGCCCTATAGAAGAAGGTGCTCAAAGTCCTAAGCGTGGTATTATGCATAGTAAGCAGCAACAGCTGTATCAGATGGGTTCGCCCAAACACCATGCACATCAAAAGGCGCAACCCACGCAATCACCGAAAGGGCAACACAAAAAGCAGCATGTTCACCATGTGCACCATATTCAGCAAGTTGTTGAGCAGAAAAATTCTCCGCAACCTCGCACTGCAGATTCTGCTCTGGTTGCTGCACGCCTCGCGCTTGATCAGTCGGAACCTAGTGCTAATTCCAGTACATCAAAGCCACATGTAGATCATCACCAGCAGCACTATATTCCAGGAGTATATACGTCTTCTACTGAGTATCATAGTGCGTCTTTTGTTGCAGCGCACCCACATGGCCTGAGTTCTCCGAACAAAGTAAGTGCATCACCGAATCATGGTCTTCGTCAACCGCAGCAGAAGTTCATTCACCAAGCCAACCCACAGAGTCAACAACAGATCAATATGCATCAGGTACTAGAATCGCGAAATCCTGTGACATCACCTATCACTTCTATCGAGGGTAGCCTTCAAGAGAATGCGCCAATTAGGCAATCAATTGCTTCCGCTACAGTATCTCGATATTGTCCCGACTCTCCCGCATCTGTAGCGTCCGGACGCACTGGTGTGAGTAGTCTAACGGCAAGCATGGTGTCGCTAACAGGATCTGTGACCAACCACAACGCTAGTGTCAGACAAGAAAGCGTAAATGGAAGTGTTGACCTAAGCGATAACATCCAAGCTGCTCAAACTTCTGATACAGCCGAAATCAGTGACGTATCTCTTGCAGTATTTCAAGAAAAAGTCTCAAAAGCAACTCTTGGTTTTCAGATGCGTCTTACAAGCGATTTAACAGAAGGAAAACGCATGATTGAGGCTGAAGGGCTTCAAGACAAAGTGGCTGCGACTGAGAATTCACAGGGCCATATAATCATTGTAAGGAAGAAGAAATCAGAGAAGGTATCAGGTTTGTCGTCGAGTGGACCACAAGGAACTGAAATAGGTAGTATAAAACAATCGAATACGAGTGAAAGCTACGACGCTAGACGAATCGAACTAAAAATTCAGGAGAGCGAACGGGCGCTTGGGGCTGCCCAGGACGCAACTAGAATTAGCTACGATGCATTTCCTGTTAATAATCAAGACGGTAGTACAGGAGCGGATATTGGAACAAGCTACAACTCTTTCCGAAGCAGCTATGAGAATACAGAGAATAATAGTAACAAATTCGATCATTCCTCTAACGAAGTCGCATCATTCCAGCATTATGATGCGACCGCGCAACCAGCGTCAGGCGTATGTGCGAAGCATGGACTTGATCAATGTATTCTGTGCCTGATGTTTAATGAGAGTAAGCCACGCGCATCGATGAGGTCTTCATATGACTTTGGTGCTGGTAGCCCAAGTTCCAGTAATCTGAAAAGCTCAAGTCGGTACAGTTACAATAATATAGGGTCCATGGGTGACATAAACCCAACAGTGAATGCTTTGCAGGGAAGTCTCGGTATTCAGGGCTCTGTTGATAGCATTACAGGTGCCCCAAGTCCAACATTTGGACGCTTTCAACGACCACCTTCGACAGGAATGTCTTGTCAAGCTCACGGTGTCAGAGATTGTTTGCTATGTTCTCTAAACCAGCGTGGTCCAGCTATCTCAGGGTATTCTTCTCAACATACTACACTCGCTCCTGTGAAAGTTAATTCCCAAAGCTATGGATTAAATTCGCAGCATCATCGGCAGCAAGAACAACCACAGCAAAAATATCAAAATCAAGAAAAGAAGCAGTATGCTCAATCGCACGGTGGTGAGCGAGTCGAAGCTGCCATGGCCGCTTTGCATTCCCTCGAGCGGGAGAGTCCCGCTCAACAAACCTCACCAAAAGCGTATGGTATGTACCAGGCACAATCCGATTCTAGTGACGATACCAAGTATAACAACTACAAAGAGCATCTTCAGTCCCCACGCGCCACACAGCAACACGCAAGGAGTCGCGCACACGACTTTGAAACTGGGGGCTCGAATATTCGATTCGAAGATGATGATGGAAATGGTGAAGAATTCGCATATCAGTCTACATTACGCGACGAAGGTGATGACGAAGAGCGGAAATATGAAGACAGATATGTTCCATCAGCACCATATCCTGCAAGTGCCAATCAAACTAGAGGCCACAGCGTGCCGTCTAGTACAGCAAGCAGTTTATACTCGCCTCCACAAACAGGAGAGAATTATCGTGCGCCTGTTGAAGCTTATGTTCAAAATAATATTGCGCCCCAGCGCGTAGGAAAAAAGAAATCTCGACAACCTGCTCTAAGTGCGAAGCCACGTCTACAGCAAAGTACAATACATCGCAAAATTGTGGACAGCGATGCTGGACAAGAAGGAGGTCTCTCTAACTACCTCTATGATGCTGATACTGGTTCCAGTAACATTAACAGTGGAGCTCAACAACAGCAAAAGTTAACCAGGCGTACAAGTGGTGCATCTCTTCCACAGCTCCCATCGGTGCGCATGGCAACGAAGAAGACGATTGCTGCTGGAGGTGGAACAAAAAAAAGCAGCACTTCGAAGAAGAAAGCTGTACGGGGTGCGCCTCAATTAGGTGGCTTGGCAACAAGACGCAAGTAGAAATTAGTAGTAGACAAATTTACATTTTTATAATTGGACATAATATAAATAATTGTATTCCCGCAGCACTTGCTACTAAGCACAGTTAAGCTGCCACATAGAAGGACCTTTCTTTAACAAGTAAGTTTCGCTATGCATTCGTTCGATGACAGTTTTGGGATCTTTATCCAACCGTAACACAGCACAAGCTGCCTCTATATCACGACTGTGAAATACATCGTTGTTTCGACGATCTGACTCTCTTCGCAAGTACTCCACTAACTTCTTTATTTGCTTCACAAGTGGACCCCCAGAACTGCGTCCAAGATCGACTGCACCTGTCTCATCAGTAAACGCCTGCAATAACGACTCTTGGAGAAGTTCGACAACATCTCTCGCATCTTGTTCTGTTACAAGGACTCGTAGCTCGAGGCGTGACCTTGCTTGAGCAAGACGAATTAACGACTCCAAGTGTCTTGTTGTAACTGGGATACTGTGTCCTAACGCAGCTTGCGCTCGCATTGTGAGATAAAGCTGTTGAAGTACTTTTGCAGCAGGAACAGACAGTCGAGGTCTTATGCAATTTCTAGCATACTCCACATAGTGCTGCAATACTTGCGGAGATAGCAAATCATCTGGTGTCAGTGAACATGACAGTGCTTGTAATCGCTCATTAAGGGACTGAATCCCTGCAGCATTTGACCTAATATCCTCAACAACTTCATGAAAAGCTTTGCTGTTACTACTAGTGTGATCGACTTTACGAAGAATATGATCAGATATGAGTTTATCTTGATGCGCGTCTGGACAGTCAAGCATAAGAAAAACCAAATCAAAACGACTCAATAGAGCTGTGTTCATCTTTAAATTTTCACAAATAGTCTTTTGACGATTATAATGACCACCGCAAGGGTTTGCAGCAGCAAGAACCGTTGTACGACACCGTACACTCGTGATTGCACCAGCTTTGGCGACAGATATACGTTGCTGCTCCAAAGCTTCCAGTAGAGCATGTGAATCCGCCTGCATCTTATCAAGCTCATCAATACAACAAACACCACGATCAGCAAGCACAAGTGCTCCTGCTTCTAGAGCTATATCATTCTTGCCATCTTTTGCAACAGCAACAGTCAAACCCGCAGTGGTTGCTGTATTACCACATATACTAACGGAGCGTGGCGCGATATGTGCAGCTGCTCGTAAGAGTTGCGACTTTCCTAGTCCTGGATCACCCACAATTAGCACATGAATATCAGGACGTACGCTTATATCAGCTCTTTCACCACCACCCTGTCTAGTACCACCCATTAGACCAAGTAATAGCCCCAACTTGACACTATTATGACCGAATATAGAAGGGCAAAAACTTGCGACGAGGAGTCCGAGGCAATCTTTACGCCTCGATACACGAAGAATCTCATCCGGAACAGATTGCGGTACTTCTGAAGTAGTAGAAATACCAGACCGGGCATGAGAAGTACCTTTAGTGCAAGTAACAGAACTAGCAAGTACATATAGCTTGTGAACCCCACTTACACGTTGATGTTTCCCCGAACCTCCCCCTCGACGCACATCATTCTGTGCTGTCTTGACCTGACCGACTACTTCAACAAGATCCCCCGCTACGCAACGATTAATTGATTCATAACCACGTGCCTCAATATCCTGCGTGCGCGGCATACGAGCCGCCTCTGCATCTTTATCAAGTTCCTGTACGCGTAATACTTGACATTCTTCTGTCCGTACTCTGTCTCGTCGTAGTTCAAGTGTCTTTGAGCGACAGCCAATAGTAGAACATGTGACTGGTTGCGAAAATACACCATCATCAAATTCATGCCACGTATCCTGTTTGCATCGTGCACAGACAAATGCACCGGCAGTCACAAGAGGTCGTGGGGGAGAAACGCGAACTACATGACCACGCAACGTGACCATTTGTCCAACACGTGCGGAATTAATCTGATCATATAATGTTTCAGAGCCCTCAACATTCAAAAAGCTTGGAATCATTGCCCATGGCCTCTCCAACGAAATACCACTAGAAGAAGGTAAGCACCGTAATGCCATAATGGATAAGGCAAGTCCAAGACAACCAATTACTTCACGAGGTTGTCGACATAAATATGTCACAAAATCAGGCACGGGTAGTTTTTTCCTTAATTTTTCAACATCAAATAAAACTTGCCCATCGCATTTCCAATCATCAAATTGGAGATATTGTTCTTGGTTCTCTTGACTCTCAAAGAATGATAGAAATAATTCAATAACTTGAAGGCGTCCATCTGGCATACTTCCACTAAAGCTACCTTGTTTATCTTGAGGAAAATATCTGGACCATAGTTGGCCAATCAAGTTGCGATCTACTTCTCTCATTGATTTAGTGTACAAAGGTTTTCTTACTCTTTTCTTCAGACAGTCAGAAAACAAATCGAATCATTTGATTTGATATATTGAGGTTTTGATTCAAAAACTTGAATAGTATTTTTTCACCTTTTCATATTAAATCATACTCATTGTTATTCTTTCTAGATGAATGTATTCTTTCATAACTTTAAAACTCTCTCCATCTCCATTTTTCCACAAATGCTTCTCAACCGCCGTACGTTCCTTCGAATGTTCATGTGAATTAGAACACTTTTGCTTGTGATACTTCATAATACAGATTGTTGTTTAAATATAGAAGAAGATGGCAGCAGAGTTAGAAGCTGCTCTTATGGTAGAAGGTGTTGCGGAGGAAGACGACATAGCAGAAGCCCTTGATGGAAAGACAAATGAAGAAATTCGTCAATTACTTCGTGCTTTAGATAATGAAACACGCATCAAGCGTTCTAATATAACACAAAATGCATATGACATCCAACAGCAAAAAGCTCAATTAAAAGATAATAAAGAAAAAGTGAAAATGAATCTACAATTACCATATTTGGTTGCAAACGTAGTTGAAATAGTTGAACCTTATTTTGATCCATCAGAAGATGATTCTGGTGATAAGGATACAAGTTTATCTCCAGAATGTAAAGGTGTCGTAGTAAAAACATCTACTAGACAAACAGTATTCTTACCTATTCCGGGAATTGTTCGTGCTGAAGAAGTTGTTCCAGGGGAACTTGTAGGCACTAATAAGGACTCTTACATTATGTTAGAAAAGCTACCTACCGAATATGATCAACGTGTGAAAGCTATGGAAGTAGATGATAAACCCACTGAAAGTTATAGTGATATCGGTGGATTAGATAAACAAATCCAGGAACTCATCGAGGCGGTTGTGCTGCCCATGACTCACGCAGAGAAGTTTACAACAATAGGCATCCGCGCACCGAAAGGAGTACTCTTGTATGGGCCACCTGGAACTGGAAAGACACTTCTAGCAAAAGCTTGTGCAAAGGATACTGATGCTGTTTTTCTAAAGTTAGCCGGCCCTCAACTTGTTCAAATGTACATTGGTGATGGTGCAAAACTTATACGCGATGCTTTCGATCTCGCTAAAGAAAAAATTGTGAAAGAAGGTAGAGGTGGAGCAATCATCTTTATAGATGAACTCGATGCTATTGGAACAAAACGATATGGCGGTGAAAATAATGGCGACCGTGAAGTTCAAAGAACTATGTTGGAGCTTCTGAATCAACTTGATGGTTTTTCAAGTAATGAGAAGATCAAAGTGATTGCTGCTACAAATCGTCCAGAGTCACTCGATCCTGCTTTATTACGTTCAGGAAGATTAGATCGTAAGGTTGAATTACCTCACCCTGGTGAAACTGCTCGCGCTCAAATTTTAAAGATTCATTCTAGAAATATGAAAGTTGATTTTAGTGATGTCAATTTTGAAGAGCTTGCACGATGTACAGAGGATATGAATGCGGCCCAGCTTAAAGCAGTAGCAACCGAATCAGGAATGATTGCACTTAGAAGGGAAGCAGTGCAAATTAAACATGAAGACTTCATGGAGGCTATTAATGTTGTTAGCGCGAAAAAGCAAGGTACATTAGATTACTACGCATAATAACTTTTTAGACACTATATAAGTTTCGCTCAATAGAATCAGAGATAAAGCTTAAACATAGTACGAATAGGGGCGTATGAATACGAAGAGTGAATTGAGCTATATAAGCAGATTGTACATACATAAATATTCTACCACAAAATAAAATTAAAGGCAACATTCATTTCTACCGCGCAACAATGCCACATTCTCAATTTCCCATGATTATGCGAATGGGAGTAGCCATATATATTTCCGATAATGATATCATGCTCGCTCTTGGGTGGATCATAAAGCCGATCAGACTTTGTAAGAAGTAAATTGGGTTGACAGTATCAGAGTATCAGACAATAGAGGCTGGTGTCGTTATTTAACATCATGCAACAAAGAACGCTGTATTAGGTTGTGTTAAGATTGAAATGATATACGTCAAAGGCTATGCTGCTACTGATGGTAAATTTGAACAAAGAATGTTAGCTGGTGATCAGAATGCACGATGAATCCAGTTCATGCGGGCAAAGATGTATGTATTCATGACAACCTTATTCCACAATCAGTCAATGATCAGAATATGGACGACATTCCCTGTAGTACGAATGAGCTCTCCGCACCAAAGTCAAATTCAGAATTCATATCAAACTCAGTATCGGCCATCGAGCATCATAATGAACTGTAAAGGAGATTGTCATGAGTCTGTATTTGACGTCATGTACTATGTTCGATTAGTTTTATTTTGTGAATAGGAAGTGACAGAAAAAGGGGAATCGGATGTTTTTATAATGACCTATAACCACTGCTATATAGGAATTACATACACGTACACCCTTATTCGAAGCAAGTACTAATTCACTCCCGCATTCACTCATTCTTCAAAGAAAAACACATTCAATATGAACAATTGATACTTCGGTATATGACACATGCAACACGAACTCTGATGCTTCAATATTCAAGATGGCATTCTTGAGTTACATGTTAGTACCAATAAGAACTAAGGATACCTTCTACATGGAATTACGTACAATTTAAGTGCCGTCTGGTTGCCCATATTATCATATCATCTTTAGTTGTCGAGTGGTAAATAATGCTCATTCACAAACACAAAGCTACCTTGAGTTCATGCTAGGTAATTCACCAAACTAGCTTGATGAATGTTCCGTTTATTGACCATTACTTTAAGCTAAAAAAGGTACAACATGAATATATAGATTTATTGAAGTGCACTAAGATTAAGATACACGTTCTTTAGTGATGAATACCTGTGTCCAATCTCCGGCTTTTGATTTGAGAAAGAATTGGTTGTACTACTCCATATTATACTCAAAAATGACCTAGGTCAACATAAAATTTGTAAAGCAATGTTGAACAATCCCTATGATAGTTGATTGTAGTTTAATGCGATGGGCGACGTGCTTGTTCATTGTGAAAGAAGCTCGAGAGGACATACATGCTATGTGATTGTTCCTTCCTCATTCATCGCGATTTGCTTCTATAATTCACACAAAACACGAGCTATTAGACACCTTCATGTCTCAGAATCATGCATACGAATATGGATTGGGTGATTTCAAGTCTTTTTAGATGGTTTGACGACGACCGACGCTCCAAGTCTGTTTGGTAGAAACACTCTATTGTTAAACATAACTAGGTTCAACTAAACTTGTAAGTGAATAAGCGCCTATACCTGTAAGGTGGTGGATCTTTCAATTTTGATTGAAGTACTATATTGACTGTGATATGGTATTGTGCTTTCGAGGAGATTCAGAGAGGTCTTGTCTTGTGATTATTGAGTGTTTTCTGTGGAATATGCGCTTTATATTCTTATGCATCGAGGTAAAATTCGATCCTATTGCATTTCACATAATCTAGCTTCAAATATTTTCATCTTACTCAACTTAGTGCATGCACCAGCACCAAATACTAACTCTTTCGCCTCGATGGATTTCCATAATTCTCTTTCTTATTTGCATACATATAATATTTATTATTTTAATAGAAAGATATATTGGTTTAATTAATAGACTAAGCGATTTCTCTATTTGAAGTTCATTCTTAATAACATCCTGTTTGAAATTATCATATTGATTTCAGACGGAGTTCGTAATAGATATGAGAAATATCAATTCTAAAGACAAGAGGACTACCATGTCACTCAATAGACCCGATTTGTCATATATGCACCTCTATTTGGTACTTTTGACTTTTTTATGTATTGTGAAGCCGGCGGAGGGGGAGTATTGTAGTCCTGGGCAATATTATATGTCGCAATATGCTAGTTGCTACAGTTGTCAACCCGGTAGATACCAGCCTTCTAGTAATTATAATGGAGGTAGTTGTACAGTTTGTGCTGCAGGTAAATACAGCAGGTACGTGTCCTCCACTTCTACTTGCGCTCCAACTATTACTGCAACTCATATATTGATCGTGTAGATGTTGTTGATATTGTTGATAGACGTTTTCTAGT
>JACKZZ010003523.1_pt1 | contig 36304 bp, 33 predicted proteins | sample 8027871 | NCBI WGS metagenome assembly JACKZZ01 (sample SAMN15724774, study PRJNA655200) | protist metagenome | isolation source: fluorescence activated cell sorting (FACS) single amplified genomes of... | place: USA: West Boothbay Harbor, Gulf of Maine | collected 2000-07-19
TGTAATAAGTGTAACTTGTCTTGAATGTAAGAAAATACCTGTATTTAATATGGAAGGCGAGACAAAAGCATTGTATTGTTCAATCCACAAAAAAGAAGGAATGGTAGATGTGAAACACAAAACTTGTAAAAGTGAGTGGTGTTCAACACGAGTTTTAGAAAAATACGATGGGTATTGTTTATTTTGTTATATAAACTTATTTCCAGATAAACCAGTATCGCGCAATTATAAAACCAAAGAATATTCTGTTGTAGAATATATAAAAACTAAGTTTCCACATTTAAAATGGGTTGAAGATAAAATAATAAACGGAGGTTGTTCAAGGAGAAGACCAGATTTGTTATTAGATTTGTTTTACCAAATTATAATAATTGAAGTAGATGAAAACCAACACACAGACACATCTTATGATTGTAGTTGTCAAAATAAACGTGTAATGGAATTGTCACAAGATTTGGGACATAGACCCATAATATTTATCAGATTTAATCCAGATGATTACAAAAAAGATGGAATAAATATAACTTCGTGTTGGTCTCTAAATAAAAAAGGAATATGCGTTGTAAAGATATCAAAACAGAGTGAATGGTCACAAAGATTAAATGTATTAGAAAATCATATCAATTACTGGATAAACCCAGAAAATACAACAAACAAAACAATTGAAACAATTCAGTTATTTTATGATGTGTAAAATCGGCGTTTGAAATGTAAAAAGGTTTAAGAATATGATATTTGTATTATTATTAAAATGGTTTTTAAGATTTGCCCTTTCATAAACTCTAATATTTATAGAAGGATTAACAGAAAGAAGGAATTTAGCAGTTTCTAAATGTCCATTTTCACAAGCATCACGAAAAACATATTCTTCATCAGCGCTAATATTTATAGAAGGTTTAACAGAAAGAAGCCATTTAAAGGTTTCTTTATTATGACCACCTTTGGTTTGGTTGGATTGCTTCGCCGATTGGAGAAGCAATAATTTATAATCTTTGTTAATAATAAATTTGTTTTCTAACAATCTTTTTGCGTTGAATTTACTTGAAAACCCAAGCCATTTCCATACATTATCTAAGTCAATAACAAAATCATTCTTAGAATTATACTTCAAATAACAATAAAAACTTGACAAAAATAATTGTTGTTCGTAATTTGTGAAATTTTGCTTCATTTTTTCAATTAATTTGTTCTGATAATCACGAGAAAATTTAGTGATTGGATTGCTTTCAATAAGATTTACGATGTCTAAGCTCATTTTATAATTATATTAATTTATATTGTTTTTTGCTTTTAATATTAAAAATCAATAAGGGTGTCCATACTATGGACGACGTTTAATATTAAAATATATAAATAAAAACCACACGATATAAGGTGTTTAATTGGAGTAAGCCAAACCACCCATACCACTCATAATTCTAAGAACGTTGTAGTTGGTAGCATAGACACGAACCTTGGCGGTGCTGGTGCCTTCAACAGTGGCGTTACTGAGAACGAGTTGAAGAGTAGCATTATCAATTCTTGAGAAGTTACATGTGCCGCTAGGTTGGTGTTCCTCAGGACGAAGAGCGAACGAGTAAACGTTAATACCTTCGTCAGGGCAACGAGTGTGGGCTTGGTAGGGTTGAACCCAAGAGAAGTAAGAACCTTCACGCTCAGAGAAGCGGTCTTGGCCGTTAAGTTGGAGCTTAGCGGTGACGACAGGGTTTTGTCCCCAACAGTGCATATCCAAAGAGGTCTCGGAGAGAACGAAAGTACCAGCATCAGAGACACCAGAGTTTTCCATAGGACCATCAACATCAGGACCAAAGTTGGGTTGGCTGTAAGGGTTGGAAGGTCCGTGCCAGTATCCTGTAGCATTGTAGTCAAGAGCACCGGCGTCAGCAAAAAGACCAGCAGAATCAATGTATGCTCTGGAATCGGCAGCGACAGATTCGGGACCACCAAAAGAGTGGATGGCATTAGGAAGAGCATCAATGGCATCAGTGTAATTGAAAGGTTGGGCTCCTAGAACTTTGAAAAGAAGAGCATCGCAAGTCAATGAAGAACAGTAGTCAACGTTTCTATCGGGTTGAACAACCCAGATGAGTTCCTTAATAGGGTGATTGAAGTTGAGCTTAATCTTGTTAGAAGAAGAACCAACAGACTCGTCACCGGTGAATTGGAGTTGAGTGATAAGGTATTCGTGGGGGTTTTGTGCCATTCTACGGCGCTCATCAGTATCAAGGAAGACATAGTCAACATAAAGTGAAGCAGCAACCAAAGATTGATTGTAGGCAATGGTGGCAGGAACGGGGCGACCAGCATTGTAGGGAGCACCGGTCTCATCTGCACAACTCAAAGTGGTAACAGCCCACAAACATTCGTCAATAGGGCGAACATCAAGGTTAATCTTGACCTCGTGGTATTGAAGAGCAATCAAGGGAAGAGCCAAACCGGGGTTTGTGCAAAACCAGAATTGAAGAGGAATGTAAAGAGTGGTCTCAGGAAGAGCGTTACGGGGAGCACACACTTGACGAGGAGCCATAGAGTCACAAGGAGATTCAACATCAGAGAAAGAAGGGTCGGTGATGAAGGTAAGTTGGGTGGTGTTACCAATCATCTTGAAATATCCACGTTGTTGTTCTGAAGTCATTGTAAGTTGGTTCCAGATGTGCATCCAGTCACCGTATTGACGGTCGATTCTTTGACCACCAATTTCGACTTCAACTTGAGCGATAAGTTGCTCACCAGGGAAGTCCAACCAACGGGCATAAACACCAGTCTGTTGTCCATTGTTATAGTTTCCGTTACCCATAAATTGGTTAATTTCGGGAAGAGTTACTTGTAAGTAAGTTCTGTAGGCAAGGTCACCGTTTCTACTGATGACACATTGGACACGGCGACCGAAATCAGCTTGTCCGTTGAAAGTTTGTTCGATTGATTCGAGGGCAAAGTTAGTATATCTGCGATAAGTAACTTTCCAGAAAGTAATTTGAGGATTACCAGTAAGGTAAACGTCTTGAGCACCATAGGCTACGAGTTGCATTAATCCACCTCCCATTTTATATAGTTGCTAAAGAAAAAAAAATTTTGAATTTTAATTTAATTAAATTAAATTAAATTTAATTAAATATTGATTATCTATGAAATTATTTTACTTATGTCTAAATTTGAATTCATAAATTTTTTTAAAAAGGATTCTTCTAAAATTTGTTTTCTTCCTTCGTGGCTTTTTGTAAAGACAAAACTGTCATTTCGTTTTTTTACAGTCCAGCCTTCTTGTAAAGCATTAAACAAAAAAACCATTTTTTGAAATTGAATAGAATCTACTCTCACGTTTTCTAAATTAGTCAACCCTTCTAAATTTAATTGTATGTCCATTAAATAATTTTTAGAAAACATTTGGTCGGTTTTAACTATCAATCTTTTGTTTTCTATAAAATCTTGAATAATGTCTTTCTTCTTTTTCTAAATCATTCAATGAAGATTTCTCAATTTCACCTTCTGCGTTTGAATAATATACATTTTGAATCATGTAACCTTTCTTTGGAGGCAATGTTTTCATTTTTTCTATACAATTGCTACACGGTTTACTTGATTGAATTTTATTTTTTGTTGACAATCTTATTACTAGAATATTTATACATTTTGGTTTTTTTTTGCGTTTTAATGGTGCTAATTTTGTAATAGCGTCACATTCAGCGTGTATTCCTGGAATTTTACCATCTGTATCACCCATTTTATTTACACCAAAAGTTAAAATCTTTGTTTTTTTTAAATTACCATTACCCTTTCCCTTTCCCTTTCCCTTTCCCTTCTAAGACACACGATATATGGTTGTAATTTCCACATAGACACGAGGGAATGCTACACTGACCACTTTCGTATAAATCTATATTTGCGTTAAACGGCAAACAAAACCGCTTAATAAACATGGTGTCAAGCAATGTATTCATTTTAATATTATAATTATTATTAATTTTTCTTTAAATGTTTCATTTTTTTTATCTAAATAAATATATTTTTATTATTAGTAATTAAATAAATTACATTTTATTTAATAAAGAGAATGCCTAGTTTCAAACCAAAATCAAATAAAAAAATTAGGTTTAACAAAAAAACTAATATTACACTTGATACAAAGCATAAAGAGTTCTTAAATGAATTTACTAAAGACGAAAATAACAATATACCTCATTTAAAATTTGAACGTGAAGATTTGAGAAACAAATTGAATAACCATTCAGATAAATTAACAGTCGAACAAAAATTAGACATTGAAGATAAAATCAACGAGCTCACTGAAGATATTAGAGAGAAAAAAACTAAGAAAAAAGAATATTTTCTTGATAATTCCAAATTTATATTTGAATATTTCGAAAATAAAAAAAACATATCTAATGGCAGTTCTATTCAATCTTCAACAAATAAAAGTAAGTTGGTTAATTCTTTCTTTAAAATCAAACAAGATGACACTGAAGAATTTAATCAACAAAAAAAGAACAATAATATTGTTCTCAATTATTTAAGCAATATAGATGATTCATTTATTGATGTAAATTCGTTTGTTTGTCAAACAGATATTTGCCAAATATGTCATAAAGGCGAATTAATACCACTTGAAGACGAAGGCATTATGGTTTGTAATAGTTGTTCAAGAACCATCCCATATTTAGTTGAAAATGAAAAACCATCTTATAAAGAACCTCCTAAAGAAGTTTGTTTTTACGCTTATAAAAGAATTAATCATTTTAAAGAAATATTATCACAATTTCAAGGTAAAGAAACAACACAAATACCACCCGAGGTTATTGAAAATATTAAACTTCAAATTAAAAAAGAGAGAATTGATTTAACACAAATCACAAATCTTAAAACGAAAGAAATTCTAAAAAAATTAGGCTATAATAAATACTACGAACATATACCATTTATTAAAGATAAACTGGGCATTAAACCTCCTATTATGTCTCAAGAATTAGAAGAAACATTATGCAATCTATTTATTGAACTACAAGCACCATACTCTAAATATTGCCCTGATGATAGAGTTAACTTCTTGAATTATTATTATACTGCTTACAAACTTTGCGAACTTCTTGGAGAAGAAAAGTATCTACCATTGTTTCCTTTATTGAAAGATAGAGAGAAAAGAATAGAACAAGATGAAATTTGGAAAAAAATATGCGCGAAACTTGATTGGGAATTTATACCTACCATCTAATTCGCAGGTTTGTAAGGGAACAGAGACAATTCGCGGGTATTATATATTGAATAATTAGGATCGTTACTATTTGCTCCTACACCATTTCCAAAACATACACCACCGCGTTGTTTTCGCAACTTCGTATGTCTTCCTAAATTCTTCTTTGTTTTTTTACGATTTTTTTTGTTTTTTTTATACGAAAAACGTTTTGAATTCTTAAGAGAATGTTTTGCCATAATATATTACAATAAGACAATATATTATGTTATTATTTCAATTTAAAAACCACCGGGAAATTTAACCAAGTTGGCACCAATACCAAAACCAGCACCAGAACGAGCAGTGGCACCCATTGAAGGAATATAGGTGTCAAGAATGCTAAAGGTTGCGGCAGCAGTTAAAGCTATCAAGATTATTTCCTCAATATTCAAAGAACGTTTAGGAATAGCATAAGCGGCAATAGCAACCATTAAACCTTCAACAAGGTATTTTATGATTCTCTTAACTAGTTCGGCGACGTTTACAAGACCGTTCATTTATATTAAATAAAAAGAAAAAAATATATATACTGCGATAAAAAACTTAAAAATAAATAAACAATTCTATTAAAATGAAGCATTCTAAAGAAAACAACACATTTGAGAGAAAACTTACAAACGGAAAACCTAACCCTAAATATGTGGATTTGCTTGAAGAAGATAAACCTATATCTGGACAAAAATTCGCATGTGTATCATTCTGTTCTCCTGAAAAAATACTAAAGGAGAAACAAGTTTTCTTTTTTGAAGAATTCCTAAAGAAATGGGATTTTAATAAATCAATGGAAAAATTCATTCAGTTCCTTAATTTTGTTTCGTATAAATACAATATTTCCTTTGACGATGTATCTAACGATTATAAGGAATTCGTAAAGGAAGAGAGAGAAACACTTGTTACATCAGGCATGGAAGATGAATTTAAAACATTCATTGACAACAATGAAGAAGAATTACAAAAGAAGTTTGATGTTGCGCATAAATTTCAAACCAATACTAGAGGATTAAAAATTCGCGGCTCTTATCCTACTCAAGAAGAGGCTGAAATGAGATGCAAATTATTGAGAGAAGCTGACCCTAACCACGACGTTTTTGTTGGACCTATCGGTTTGTGGATGCCTTGGGACCCTGAAGCTTATAAGACCGGACGAGTTGAGTATATGGAAGAAGAACTTAATCAATTAATGAGTGAGAAGAACAAGAATGAAACCAACGCAAAAAATGCTTTTGAACAACGTGTTAAAGAATCTAAACAAAACGCCATTGCTGAAAACATTAAAAATGCTGAAAAATCCGGAAACTCGTTATCTCAAACTATTGATGAACAAGGCAACCTAATCGGGATTAATAATGTTAATACACAAGAAGAAACACTTAAGACAAACGATACCATTTCCAGCGCTGATATATGTAAGGAATTGTTTGAAGGTGACAACATTATTGTTGGCAAGAGCGACAACGGACAAAGTCAGCTTGTAAGCGGACCTTTCTCAAATAAAAAGGATTCAATCGAACACCTTGATTAAAATAAAATAAATAAAAAATAATTTTGAATATGATAATATAAAATATTTGTGTAATATTTTATATCAATATAAATAATCGGCGTTTGAAATGTTAAAAACCGAACCATTGAGAAAATTTGTAAATTTTAAATGTCCGAAGGTGTAAATATAAAATTAATTTTGTATATTATTTTCGAAATAAACATTTAGTAGTTTTTTTAATTTTCCGTGCGTTAATAAATGTAATTTTCTATGGAATCGGTAAAATGTTGATACAGAACAGGATAAAATATTATGTTGTTTATTCTTTCATTTCTATGTGCGTCTAAAATAATTAATTTATTTTTGATTACTTTTATATTATGCTGTAAAATTAAAATATATTTTACACATTTTCTCATTTAAAACGCCAAGTTGGAATAATATTTTATTAAGTTAGTAAAATATTATAAAGACAAAAATTAGATAATCACTTAATGTTTTCTTCTGGTTCGACGAATAATACGTTTGTTTTTGTTTCTGGATAATTTCTTCTTTGTTTTATTTTTTCGTTTTTTATCATTTTTTTTTTTCGTTTTATTTTTTTGTTTTTTGTTTTTTGTTTTTTTTCTTGTGAGTCTGCCGCTTCTTTTGGGGTTTTTACCTCCACGAGAGTTTACTATTGAAAAATTAGATTTTGTTGAATTTGGATTTTGTTGTGATTGTTCATCATCGTCGTGCTTTCTTTTACTATTTAAAAAATTATTATCCTTGTTTTGCTTATTCACAGAAACTGCATCATAAGCAGAAACATCATCATCATGAATAACAGCAACAGAAGAAAACTTTTGTTTATGTTCACCCCCCGCATCATCCCCCTCAGTATCAGAAGCAGAAGCATCATCCTCCTCCTCATTCTTATCCCACCCCTCATCCTGAGAAACAGCAGCAGAATTGTTATTGTAATTATAAAGAGCAGCAGCAGCAGCAGAAAAAGGAGCTTTTTGGTGAAATGTTACATACTCATCCTGAGAAACTGCAGCAGAAGCAGCATTTTCGGAAATTATTACATCATCATCATCATCAGAAGCAGAAGCAGAAGCATCCTCAGAATAAGCATTTGTTTTAATTACTATATCTGCTTTCTTTGGTTCACCCAAAGGATTGATATTTAAATCAATCGGAATCATTCCTAACTCATTCCAAACCTGATCAAGTTCTTTGTCTTCGTTTATCGCCATAAAAATCATACCTCCATCCTCGCTGATTAATGGAACAAAGCCCAAATATCCTAATAATGAATGTATGGGTATATGCATATTCGCACAAACATTTTGACATTCGTTTCTATTCCCTCCTTCGAAAGTAACAGTTTTATCAATAAATGGAATTACTAGTTTAGTAATAAATGGTATCAACCATTTATCAATCATATCCGGAGCCGTCTGGACTTCTATTGTTTTTATCTCCAATATTAACCCCATGACAGCATCAATTAATTTCGCAAAATTACTTTTTAATAGCTCAACGAATGTCTTAAATCCAGTGGTTAAATTCACAGCTTTATTCATTTGACTATGTATTCTTTCATATGCATCTTTAAAAGTTACAAATTTCTCGTTCTTTTGATGAAGATACCCATTATATAATTGTATATATGATTTAAAATTTGTGTATCTTGTATTATTACTATCTGTAAAATCACTAATTATTTCGTCATAAGAATTAATAAAAATTGTTGCGTCAGACTGAAGAAGTTGTGTCTTACTATAGTTTACATCTTTTAGTTCAAGTAAAATATAATAAAAATTTGTTCCATTTGTTATTGAATCTAGAAAGCTTATTTGGTGCTTGTATTTATTTTTAAACCCTGTTAAATTGTAATAATATTTCAACGCTGGTTTATCTCCAATATACTCACTCCAATTAGGACCATCATAACCATAAAAAACTAATTCGTATGGATAAGATGGTGGAGCCACTGCTACTACCGATCCATCCCCAACATCAGCAGCTTCTTCCGATCCGACAGTAATTCTAGCACGTTTAGTAGTACGGGAATCTACATCACCACCCTGATCCGTTTTGCCAAATCCAATTGTTACCGGAACCTCCAAGTACTCTATATGAGGATCTAATGAAGCTGAAGCAGCATCGTTTAGTGTGATAGGAGTAACATTAAATATACTTGTGTTTCTAGTCATTTTAGGAACATTAACCCTTGTTAAGGTTAAATTGTCAGAGATGGATAAATCACAACAACATCTTGAAAAATGTGGAACAATTTGTTTGGTAATTATGTTATATGTATTATTTGGTTCATCAAACAAATCGTAAAAATAGGAATAGGCTGGTCTTCTTACATGCGGTTGTTCTCCATGCGGAGGAGGCAAAGTGTCCTTCATAGAAATTAGAACTAATTGATTACAAGAACCTTGATCATTCTTGATTTCTACTGGAAATACATAACAATTAGTTTTATATAACCTGTTAATTAATTTATTCTCAGTTTTTTTCCAGGTGTTATCTAATAATATTTTAAAGTAAATTTTTTCGCCTTCGCTAAAATTAATGGAAAGATTTGTTTCATCTGTATCCATATTATATTGTGAATGACTTGGACCAAATGTATCTACAATTTCCTTTTCAATATCACCAATATAGTTTTTTTTTATAAAATTATACATCATTAATTTTCTATACACCACCGAATCTTGATTATCATGACATAACGCATCTAAATTAGTGGTTATTAAATTTTGTTTATCACTTTTTTTATGGTAATAATAAACACTGCTTATTAAGTCATATTCGTATTGATCGATTATTATATACTCCTTAAACTTTGCAATATTATTATAGTAAAAATTTTCTAATTTTGCATATACATCATTAATACACGCGTATAGCATTAAATCAAATAATAAATAAGAAAACGTTTCCAAATTTTGATTTTTAATAAAGGGTATAATTGCACACATGAATTTAACATAATCAGGTTTGATTTCCTCACCAAGAGCTGCATTTACATCTAAACCACCAATGTTTTCCTCAACAGATGTTGGGTTTAAACAGTAGTTATAAAAAAAACATAAATATAACACATTATTATTATCATATAAAAAAGGCAAAGAACCTGGGTTTGAATACGTACTACGGTTAACAGTTGCACGATCTGAAACTGGAATAGTAGCTTGTGTATATGTATTAAAATATCTACCTGCTATAGGTGCGGCGGCAGAATCATACGTCTCGTAAAATGGTCTTTTGGGTATTTTTGAAATATCTAGTAGTTTCCCATCTTGAACAGTATCTTTAAAATAGTCTTCAAAAATGTCTTCAGGAATGGCTCCAGGAATGGCTCCAGGATTTTCAGCAAGATCAGCCTTCACTTTATTAACTCGATAATTAACTGAATATTCATTCCAAAAAGCATTCGCATCTTTAATTATCTCTTCATTATGTTCAACAACTGCATATAATTGTCCAACATCTAGATATTCTTTTCCCGACGAACAAACTATAAAAGAATTCAATACATCTATTACCGTTTTATAAATTTCATTTTGTCCATAATTATTAACCTCAGACTTGTAAGTATTTATAACTTTTTCTAAAAAGCCTATAGTTGTAAGCATCGCCTGATCTAATTTAGCCAAAATTGAAAGGTCGTCTCTTTTCATTTTTTTAATATTTTTTAATTCTGAAAAGTCTGCGGTTAAGGCATAACGAGGACCTAATCCAAGCGTATATTTTCCATCTCCATTTCCTTTAACACTCACTTGAGCAGGATTTTCATTAAGGTTACTATCATGAATTGTATCTTTTAAATCACACAATCCCCTATAAACAACGTAGATAGTTTCTAATCTAATTTTAGAGAGAGATATCTCAGCTTCTAAACCGTATTGGTCGAGTTCGGAGGGGTCGAGTTCGGAGGGGTCGAGTTCGGGAACAACCTTCAAACGTGGCAAAGTATAACTATTAAAAATTATTTCAGGCTCATTTAATTTCATTCGCATATATGATGTTTCATTACTCTTAATTTCTTTGGAAGTAAACTCGCAAATAGGATCTGTTGGCTGGTTAGCTCCTTTTTTAGCTTTTGCCTGATTAGCTTTTTTATGTGCTTTTGCAAGTGCTTTTGCCTGTTGTGGTTCTTGTTTAGCTTTTGCCGATCTTCCTTGAGATTTTGAATATTTGGGTTTTGTACTCATTTATATATATATATAAAAAATATTATACTATTTAACATATAATTATTTTACACCTTTTTATTTCAAACATCGGTGAACTTTTCTTCTTTCTTAAATTACAATCTCTAGAAAATATCTAAAATTACAATTTTAGTGTCTAATAATAAGCGTTTCAAGTAAAAAAGGTGTAAAAGGCTTAAAAACCGAACAATAGAGAAAATCTTGTTCTGTTTGTTATTATACATCAAAATAATATAAAATTAATTTTGTATATTATTTTCGAAATAACCATTCTACCATTTAGTAGTTTTTTTTACACTGATCCTGGGTCCAGCACCTCTTTTTTTAGACTTATTAGGGTCATATGCTTCCTCTTCATCTTCATCTTTCATTCCTTTTGATAATTCCCAGAATTCTTTCGATCCTAATTTAAAATCATTATGACCGTCGGCTTTATACCAAAAAACTTGGTCTTGTAATTTATTTGATTTTGAGTTATTATTAATAACTAAGCACTCATAATTTTCGGTACATTGATCCATTACTTGACAAAAACTTTCAAAAGTAGGAAACATTCCAGCATAATTATCGTAAATGCGCTTTCTATTTGCGATGTAATTCTCTCTAAGAATAAAAACATAATCTATATTTGTTCTCAATGTTGGTGGTATGCCCAGAGGATATTGCATTGTGATGACCAACATCACCTTCCAATGTCTGCCGTTCATAAAAAGCAAACGCATCATTTTATCACGTGTCCAAGTAGCATCATATAAACAATCATCTAATATAACAAATGCTCTAGGGTCAATAGTGCTGCGTTTATATGTTTCCATTTCGTGTTTAATTTGTTTCAAAACAGTACGTTGTCTTTTCAAAACATTCTCAATAATGGCGGTGTTATATTCATTGTGAACAAATATTCTTGGTACCATTTTAGCATAAAACCCGTTGCCCTCTTCTGTTCCAGAAATGACGGTTCCAATTGGTATTTCTTGTTGATAATAAAGTAAATCTCTTACTAAAAATGACTTGCCTGTATCTCTCTTTCCAATTAAAACAACTACGGGACCTTTATTTTCATTTGGTTTAAAACTTATACTTTTCATATCAAATTTTTTAAGTTCTAAAGACATTGTTATTTTAAAACATCAATTTATTTAAAATTATTTTACGCAATAATATAATTCTCATTTATAATAAGTTAAAAATAGATATAATTTATATATTAAATAGCTAAAGTATGTTTCGTGTGAATTATCAAAAACGAAAAAATTCTGAACTTTTTAAAACTTTAGAAAGAACCGATACCCTTTTTCTCTCAAATGCCCAAAACTATATTCCTATTTACAATAAATTTTTCTCTTTGAATGACGCAAATTACAATAACATAAATCTAAACAACAAATGGTATATTTCGAATGTAAATGAAGGAGATGAAGAGGGGTGCCGTTTATTTGATTGTAGAATTAAAAATATACAAAATAACAAAGTAAAGGACAAAGAGGTCTTCTTTAAGATGGCGCCTCTATTAGACCCATTCAAATATTTAGTAGGAAAGTATAATGCGAAGGATGATAAATTATTCACCTTGCCACAAATTAATTCAACCGAAAATGATTGTCATCCAAAATTTTTAGACCAAAATAATTCTGCCTACGTTGATGGAATGTTTTTATTCTTATCAAGCAACTTAATTTATTCAAACGGTTTTTATCACGGTGTTGATTATTATGGTTCATTTTTAGGAATTAAAAATGATTTCATATTGAATGTTGCGGATGATATTGATTATTTGAATGATTCTGAATACTTTAATAAAAATAAAAATGTATTATTTAAAATAGAGGATTACGAACATTTATTTCAAGATGAAATCCAAAAACTAAAACCCATTACAATTCAACATAATTCAAGTGCTAAATCACAAATGTCAATTAAATCATTTGATAATGAAATGTTTGAGAATGTGTTTGATGAAAATAACACGTGTGTTTTGGATTTACATAGTGATTTAATAGATATAACAGACAACAATCTGTTACAAGGAAAAGAACCCATTGCGAACGTTACATTAAAATCAAATTCAACGTGTTCATCGAGGTCGTCCTATACGGATAATGAAGAAGAACATTCTGTTTGTGATGATTGTGGTGAAATTGAAAATTTAGATAGCAATAACGGTGAAAATTATGAACCAGATGGATATAACGAAGATGATATTGATGAAAGTGACGAAGAAGAAGAAATTAATGCGACTATACCAAAATTTCCGGTTCAAGTTATTGGTATGGAATCTTGTGAAAATACGTTTGATGATTTAATTTTAACAAGTGATTTATCAAAAGAAGAATGGTTATCTGCTTTAATGCAGATAATTATGATTTTAATTACATATCAAAAAGCGTTTAACTTCACACACAATGATTTGCACACAAATAATGTAATGTATAACCATACTGATAAAAAATTCATATTTTATTGTTACAAAAAGAAGTATTATAAAGTTCCGACTTTTGGACGCATATTTAAAATTATTGATTTTGGTAGAAGTATATATAAATTTGACGGTAAAATTTTCTGTAGTGATAGTTTTCAATTAGGTGGTGATGCTGCTACACAATATAATACAGAACCATATTTAAATGATAAAAAACCAAGATTGGAACCAAATTATAGTTTTGATTTATGTCGTCTTGCTTGTTCGATCTTTGATTATTTGGTAGAAGATTTTGATGAGATTAAAGACTTGAGTGAATGTGACAACCCTGTAAAACGTATAATAGTTGAATGGTGTTTGGATGACAAAGGAATAAATATGTTATATAAAGGTAATGGTGTAGATAGATACCCTGATTTTAAATTATATAAAATGATAGCAAGATGTGTTCATAATCATACCCCTCAATTGCAATTGGATAGACCAGAATTTGATGCTTATAGTAAATTTAAAGGTGAAGTGTCAAAAGATGTAATAAATATTGACAATATATCATCTTACGTTTAAAAATATTTATAAATAATTTTATTTTATTAAATTTACCAGTGTAATAAAATGAAACGAAATTGATACTTTTCTTTAAGTAGGAAAATTGATTTATTATATTGTTTCTTTAAGTAGGAAAATTGATTTATTATATAAAATGTTAAAAAAACGATGGGAAAGTTTTTTTGAATTTGGGTTTTTGGACATTTATTTTTGTCCATTTTTGAAAACCTTGGATATTTTATGTCAAAAAACATAAATTTGTGACCATAATGAAAAATTAGCGTCTCGTCACTAAAAATTTTTGAAAAATTTTGTGATTGTAATTTTTAAAATACAAACTTAAAAATAAAATCGGTTTATAAATTATGGAAACATTAGGAAACAAAAATCAGCAAAAATCAGCAAAAAAATTTCATTGTAAAAAATGTGACTATTTTACATCACGCAAAAGCAATTTTACAGAACATAATTTGTCAGCAAAACACGAAAAAAAGCTGTGTGGAAACAATTTGGAAACATTTGGAAACAAAAATCAGCAAAAATCAGCAAAAAATATTTTTTCGTGTGAAAATTGTAATAAAGAATTTAAATCTCGTTCCGGGTTATGGAAACATAACAAAATTTGCGATTGTGAAAATAATAAAACAATAAGTATTATGGATAAAAAAGATGAATTAATTGATTATCTAATGAAAGAAAATAAAGAAATAAAAGAATTAATATTAGAGTTGGCTAAAAAGGATTCCTATAACAATTGTAATAATACCATTAATTCTCATAATAAAGCATTTAATCTTAATTTATTTTTAAATGAAACTTGCAAGGACGCTATGAATATTATGGATTTTGTCGATTCTATAAAACTTCAGTTATCAGACTTAGAAAAAGTTGGCGAACTAGGTTATGTTGAAGGAATATCTAATATAATAACGAAAAACCTGAAAGAATTGGATGTACATCAAAGACCAGTACATTGCACCGACAAAAAGAGAGAAACTATTTACATTAAAGATGAAAATAAATGGGAAAAAGAAGATTACGAGAAAAATAAATTGCGTAAGGCAATAAGAAGGGTGACATGCAAAAATCAACGAATGTTAACAGAATTTAAAAAAGAACACCCAGATTGTGGAAAATATAATTCAAAATTTTCTGACCAATACAATAAAATAGTAGTTGAATCAATGGGAGGTCCTGGGGATAACGATTTTGAAAAAGAAGAAAAAATCATAAAAAATATTTCGAAAAATATAATTGTTGATAAATAAATTTATTACTAATAAAATAAATTTATTACGGATATATGCTTTCAATAATATTGTTATTCTCAAAGCCTAATCTGGTTAGTCTTGTTAACAACGATTGTTTTTCTTTTTTTTGTAAATCACCTATGAAAAATTAAAATCCAGGATTGTCTGTAAATGCAGGTGTAATCGCGGAACCTCCTTTAACAACGGGATTTATTTGTCCGAATATAAAATCACCAAAAACTACGCTAAAATAAACAATCAATGAATCGCGAATTAATAATTTTAACGGTTTAATTTCCTTTTCAACAAACCGCATTTCAATAAATTTTGAAATAAAAAATATTACTGAAATAACGGCTGAAATTACAAATATATTATCCATTTAAAATAATAAACGGATAATATATTTATATTTTTACGCAAAATTAATCTAAAATTTCAACATCATCTATTATTAAGTCGGGCAACAATTCCAATTTCGGTTCTTCAATGTTATGAAGGTCTAATGTATCCAAAGTGAATTCTTGGTCAGATATTACAAGTTTGTTGTCTTCGTCATCTTCGTCTTCTTCCATTTTTCTTTGTTGATTTCTAAGCTGACTAATTTCTTCCAAACGTTCAATAGATTTGGGTGCGTTCACATTTGATACACTGCCATCATCTGTTTTAACATAATCAATATCATTGAAACTCAACCCTGCACCATTGTTTGTTGCTTCGTTACTATTATTATTGGGTTCATTATTTATGGGTTTTTTAATAGGTTCTTCAATAATTTCTTCTTTTACTTCTTGTGTTACATCTTCCTCGGTTGTTTCGTCCATGTAAGCCTTTAAAATGGATTCAACTGGTATGCTTTCTCTCAATGTATTTAATATGCATTCTTGTACAATAATTTCTAATTCTCTGTAATGTTTTTGAATGGTTAATGGTTGTATATTTATTTCAAATAAATAAACATTTTTATATACTTTTCTGGCTACATTAATGTATGTTTTATGTATGAATTCGTCCAACTTGGGTATATTAATATCTATCTTTTTTTGTTTTTGTCCAACGCGCATAGCAGTTAAAATTTTAAGCTGAATTATATGAACGCAAGTAACTAAATCTTCTAAATAATTGCATCCTGATTTGTCACAAATTCTTTTTCTCTCTGATTCAATAATTTCAGTGTTCCATTTTGGTATTCGGGAAATTAAATTTTGAAATGTCATTAAATATTTATCCATTTCACCATTTTCTTTGCAAAGCTTAATAGATTCATCTAAAATAGATTTGTAACCATCAATAATTAATGGTGTTAGGATTGTAACTAAACGAGACCCCCATTCGTTTTTGGATTCGTGAAGAGCACTAACATTAAAGTCATCCATTTACATAAAGCTAATATTTTCTAAAGACAATTCTGAACTTAAAAAAACAAAGTTCAAGATAAACAAAATTAACAATTTTTCATTCCTAAATTCTTTTCTTACACGTTCAAAGCAAATAAGTAATTCATAACGTTTTTCAGTAGATATTATTGTTTCAAAAAAGTGCGATTTTTCCAATAAATGAATAATATCTAAAGCAGAATAAGATTTTTCATAAAGTTTAGTTGATAATAATATAAGGGCTTCCAAGGTTATATTTTTATTCACACAAGACTTAATTAATTCTTTTTTTAACCATTCTATTTTATTTTGTTTAATGTCTTCTAATTTATAAACCTCATTTAGATTATATTTATATAGATTAATTATTTTATTATCTAATGTCGGTTCTGGAATATATATTTCACAGAATCTTGATAAAATTGGTTTCATTAGATTGTATTTATCTTCAGCGATAATAAAAAAACGTGTATTGTGACTAAATAATTCAATACATCTTCGTAACGCAGATTGCGCGTCAAGTGTTAATTTGTCTGCGTTTAATAATATAACACTTTTAAATGTATTACCACCATTTGAATTTATATGTGTTTTTGCGAAAAATTTAAGGTCTTCCCTTATAAATTTGATTCCTTTACCGTGAGAGCAGTTAACGTACATAACAAATGATTTTATGATTTCTTTATTATTATCGTATATTTTATGAATAAAATCATTAACAATTGTTCTCTTACCACTGCCAGATTGTCCGTGAAATAGTATATTGGGTATTTTATTCAATTCGTGAAAGAAATTTAATTTATTTTTTATAGTTTTATGTATGTCAAGCATTTAGTATCTATTATATTTTAAAAAGTGTTTTTATATTTTATTATAACGTAATGTTATTTACAAAATATAAAATTATAACAGTAATTTACAAACGGTGTAATATTATCTAAACAGAATTTGTTAACGAATGAGTATAAGGATTTTTTTTAAAAGCACTTAAAATGTCAGGTTGTATGCGGTCACAACCAGCACATTCGTCATAATATTGTGGTGCTCTAATTGCGCCATATGTTTGAGCAGATGGCGGAAGTCCTGATAAACTAGAATAAGCGGGATTTACTCTGCCATCTAATCTATCAGTATCCGGTTTTATAGTGGTTAAATGCATTTTTTGATTGAAAATTTGAGTGCCTCCTTGATTTGGTCTATTTGCGATAGTTTGTGATTTAATGTCATTATTATGTTGACGATAAGCAGCGTCATAACTCATATCACCATAACCAGTCGCTGCTCCACCTGCGGCGGTATAATATTGACAACTGGTAGTGTCTCTCTGTGTGTTATCGGGAGAAGTGTAATTGTTGACATATATTCCTTCCTTTTGATTGTTAATGTTGAAATCAACTGTATGCAAATTGGTTTCTTTAATTGTTGTAGGTGTAGCATCGAGGGGATTATATACAGGTCCCTTAACCATCGACGAAGTTCCGGCATCACCATAAACTCGAACGTTATTAATAGTTTCATCTTTGCGTGTTGGTCTAAACATATCCATTATTGGAGCAACAACCGCACCAATCGCTCCACTAAATCCACTCCTTAATGTTTCTGGTTGTTTAACCGTGCTTCTATTATTCTCATAATTGGTATGACTTCTAAGAAATACATCTTTATCTGTATGATTTCCTTGAGCTGTTGCTGTTGAGGGATTTACGCCGCCTTGCAAAGCTTCTTGACGTTTTGATGGCTCATAATTTTGTGGAGCAGTAGTAGCTTTTACATCCATAGCCCCAGCAGGTCCCATATAATCGCTGGATTTGTCATTACGTCTTAAAATACCCATTTCTTGGATTGGTCTCAATGTTTCACCTTTTTCAGCACCTGTAGTTGTTAGCCATCTATCTTGTGTGTTGATAAAATATGTATCAGGGCGTTGTTTTTCTACACGTCCAATCATTTGTGTAGTTGGTGCGGTTTTAATGGCTGATATGGCAGGTCCCTCATGATTTATAAGCTCGTATTCCAATTTAGGATTTGTGTCAACTCTTAATTGGTCTACTGTCTTTGGTAACCATTTATCCCGAGCAACCATGCCAGAGTTATAACCATTGTTACCATTTATTCCATAACCTTGATCTAATCCAGGTCCAACCATAACGGAGTCGAACGGTTTCACATTGTTGTTTTTCGTTGCTGGGTTTACACGGGATTGGTAAAAATCACTTTGATTAGGCATACCATAAGCCCACTGCATATTTTGTTCAGGTTTGAAAAGAGGGGCTTGTTCTATTTTTTTTATAGTTTGAGAACCAGAACCAATCATGTTATCTAAGACAGATTCGTTCGCATTCATATCGTATGTTTTACCTTTTACCTTTCCACCATTAAAGGGAATCATATTATTGTGTTTAAATTGTTCAGAATCCAAATAATTACCAGTTAATGAATAAATTTCCTGAGGATTTTTACTTACGGGTTCGTGATTTCTAACCTTTTCTTTATATAAGTTTTGATTGAAGTATTTATCTGTAGCAACATTTGGATTAGGATATTCTTGAACAGTATCAACCAATTGATTTATATTAGTAACAGGGAAATTTTGTGGAGGAATATTTGTGTTTGGCAAGTAATTGTCTGTTTTTACGCCCAAATTGCTTCTAATGCCCATATTATTAAAATTTTCTTTTTGTCGTAATGATTGTCTTATTTCTTTTTTAGAGCATGATTCGTTAGATTGATTTGATACCACATACATACCACCTAATGCTATTAAAGGAATGGCAATTTCCATATTTATATATATAGAGTATTATATTTTTATTCACATATAATAATCTAAAATCATTTATTAATTAAACATTTTGACAAGAATTTGTTTGTTGACAAGTATTTGGTCCCCCTACATAACCGCCTCTAATTAAATTATAACTCGAAGGTAAATAATTTTTGGTTTCATTTACGACACAGTCTCTCTTTGGTGTAAAATAATCTTTTTCTAAAATTCGTGTGCTTAAATTATTTTGAAAAGGGACACACACATTTGCCTGTGGGTTTAATGGAGGATACTGCCAATCTACTTGTTCTAAATCTCGGTACCACCAGGCAGGATTTGTTGCTCGCGATTGTTCTGTAAATAAATTATTACAATTAGGGTATTTAATGGCTTCATTTGGCACATTATAACTTTTATAATTGTCCTTTCCTAAACAATCTCTTCCCATTTGTCTGTTAACGCCTCTCAATTCGCTTTCTAAATTAATAGTATTTGTTCTTAAATTGCCACCCCATTTTTGCATAATAATTTGCGGGTCTTCCATATAACAAGGATTCGCGCCATTTCCAGGAACATTTAGTACCCATCTACCAGGGTCAGTAGATTGTTGTAATTCTTTTTTTGTTCTACAATCGTCATATTTAAAGCGTGTATTAGCCATTTTATAATTATATTATATATTTTTATTTCAATATATTTTTAATACTGAAATAATAGTTATAAATGACAAAAATTATCTTATTTATTTTACATATGATTTTGTATTTTATTAGTGTCAATGTGGTTTATCTTTTTGATTAAATCAATTAATTTTGGTTTAACTTCTGTTTGTAATATACTTTTTAATTCAATGTCTTCTTTAACTCTTAATAACTCTACAGAATTATACCAATACGTTGTATCTCTATCAGACCATCTCCATTCTGAATATTTTCCTAATAATAGCCACGTTTTTACATTTAAAACACCAGCTAAATGAACAATAAAAGTATCAATTGTTATTAATAAATCTATGCTTTTTAATAAACAAATAGTATCTTCAAAAGGGACATCTTCATCTATATCAAAAAATGTTATTTTTTCCTTCAATCTTTCATTTTCTTTTAAATTCAGTTTTTCTATGTCATTTTCTATGTATCCCTTTTTATGTAAACATATTAATTCTATATCTAAATCTGATAATATATCAAACTCTAATAATGGAATATATTTTTCTATGAATGAAGTTAGTAATCCATTATAAACAAAACCTACTTTAAATTTTTTAAATGAATTACATTTTTTATTCCAATAGGTCAATTTATTATTATTAACTTTTATATAATTTGTAACATTAGGTTGAATATTTGTTAATTTCAATATTCGCGGCAACGACATAATAAATGTCTTATATTTATATTTATTTGTAAAGACATTATTTACTATCTTTATATTCTCATATTCCTTAAAAATGTGATTAATTTCTTTTTTGCAAAAATAATCTATCTTCATTTCTGGATATAAAATAGATAACTCTATAATAAAACGATAATATTGAATATTATCACCATACCCTTGTTCGTAAATTACCAAAAGATTATCGCATTTATCTACTCCATTCCAATTGTCTATCGGGACGTCAGCTCTTTCTTTTAATCCAGTTTGAACGTTAATATTGTTATTTTCCAATCTTGTTTCATACAATTCAAACCCTTTTTTAAAATCTCTTTTTCCTAAAAACGCGAAAGACGCGTTATATTTTATGATGTTATTTTCAATAGTTTGATTTATGTTTAACGAATCTTGCTTATTAAAATAATTAATTGATTTATCATATATTTTTAGAAAATAATATAGTTGCACCATCATTGATAACAAGCCAAAATCATTCTGTTTAAGATTATATGCTGATATTAATGACTTTTCTGCATTTTTATAATCTTTTAAATTGATATAACACACTGATATGTTTTTATATACATCAACGATTTGATAGTTATTTACTACTTTTTTAAAATAATGAAGTGCTAATTTAAATTGTTTTAAATTAAAATAACATATTGCTATTTTATGTAGAATAAAAAAATTTGTCTTATTGTTTGCTATTATTTTTACATAACACATTACGATGGCTTCATAAAACATATTTTTTTTTTCATAAATTTCACCTAATTCATTGTAATAGATATCTATATTATTTGGTTGCTCTTTTATAATTTTATTATAACATTCAATCGCTTTATCATAACTATTTTTATTTACATAATTTATACCTTCTTTGTGTAATTTATTTACCAATGACATAATATTTATTATATATCTATTATTTAAGATGAAAGTGTGTAAGTTGTTCCTGTAGCTAACGAATTTTGTTGTTTGGCTTTTTGTTCCGCATTCTTAAACTGCTGATAATTAGCTTCCATTGTTTTAGGATTTGACGCACAACCTCTTGTTGTTATTTTAAGTTGAACAAGTGCTGTTAATAATAAACCTGTATACATATACCACATTGCTTCTCCAACATTGTCTCTTGTTACAACTATTTCAAACAATTCGTCTCTAATTTTTATTGTCTCAGGATTGTCATTTTGGTATTTTGGTTTAAATAAGGATTTTTGCAATAGTTGCCAATAAGATTTAAAATTTGACGGAACTATTTGATTAATTAATATGGATGCGTTTCCGCAAATTTTAATAATAGTATCTGCGGCTGTCATCATGTCGTCCTTTTGTTCAGTTGTTAATGTTTTATCTTCATCAATTTTCTTTTGAACCGTTGGATCAACTAGCAACTCAGTTAACACTTTATTGGCCGAACTGGAAACCCAATAATATCCAACAACGTCTGAAAAAGCGGATTTAAATCCGGGATAAATAGTAAGAATTACAATTATAACACCAAAAATTAATGTCCAGGGCAAAAATGTCAATACGCCAGACGCGCCTATATTTTCTGTTATGCTTCCTCCACATGTTGACGCAATTATAGAAGCGTTTACCATAAATTGAATTACCATAACTAATAATAAATAAATAGCTAAATACATATAGTTATTAGTTTTGTAAGTTGTTTCCTGAATAGGGTCAGATAGTATTTCATATGTATAACTAGGCTTAAGAGCCAAATAATAAAATATTGTAGTTAATAAAAATGTTATAATATTTAAATAAGAATTAGCCATATAAATAATATGTATAATTTATTTTATAATTTTAACAATAATTACTATGGATTATGATAATTATTCAAATCAGGGTTGGGAGACTTCTAAACCATCCCTCACTGAACCTGGTGTAAAATATTTTTTACATCAATCTCTAAAACAATGTCATATTGTTAGAAATAAATTTCATAATATGATATTCAATGTAGGATTATTAATAGGTTTCTTAATAGTTTTAGCATTAATTCTAATTTATAAATATAAAGGAAAATTATCACCTATTGAATTAGCAAAAAAAAGTAAAGAAAAACAAGAGTATATACTCTCTAAGGTTCAGAGATTTCAACAAGCAAAACGGATTGCTCATCAAGAATTAATAACTGGATTACCTTCTTGGGAAAGTGAATATGATATTATACATTCGAAAAAAAGCAATTGAATTAAAATAAGCAATTGAATTTAATTTATAAATAATTTATTAAACATAATATATAATGAGCGAAACATCAAAAACAATACATGAAGTAAAAGAAACATTAAATGAATACTTTAAACTCAAACAAAAATACGAGTCCGGAATTTTGGCAAACAAAAAAAAAATAATGAATAACAAAGATTTAAGCAATAGAGAGAAGAGACGCGAATTTTTGAAACTGAAACCCAAATGTATTAATTGTAAAAGACCTGGCGGAACTATATTTAAAATACTATTTAAGGAGGATGACGACAATACAGATTCGTACAGAGAATATAATGCTTCGTGTGGAATAATAGCAAACCCGTGCGATCTAAAAATTAAAATTCAGTGCGGAACAACTGAATTATTTACTGACATTCTACAAAAAATGGAAAATGACATTAAAAATATCAAAAATGAAATAATTGATGATAAAAATAAATTATTATTTGGTTTTATAGACACAGAAGAAGCTATAAATAGATTTGAACAATCTAAAGAACTTATTACTATGTATACATCATATTATGATGATTATCTTACTAAATATAACTCTATTTTTGATAACGAGGATAAAAAGAGACAGCTGGAAGAAGAAACAACTAATTCATATATTCAAATTAATTTAATTAAGGAGTGCATTAAAAAAAGCGATGAAACAGGTAACAACTCTTTCATAAGAGACGCAATCCAAATTTATGATACGTCGTTAATGCCTATATTAAATACAATTCGCAATTTAAAATATAGTGAAAATTATGTTTATCACAACGAAAATAACAACTCACGGAATTTAATACAGAATAAATTTACTCTTTCAAACATGTTATACTCCGGTTTCCAAAGCAGTGTAATTAATTATGAATTTGGATACAACCCTAAAAATAAGGAATTGAGTATCGAAACAGATGAAGACCCCATTGATGAACAAAGTAAAGCAAATTCAGACATTTCGAGAGACGAACCAATATACGAAGACGGAACTGTTAGTTGGAATAAACCGCAATACAAAAAACTATGGGAGAAACTGCCAATTAAGTTAAAAACAACTATAATTACTGATAAAGAATGGATGAATGAATTTATGTTTACGTGTATAAATGCCAGAAATAAAGGAAAACCTTGTGAAATTATTGCACCAAAAAATTTGATTATTCCACCAAACAAATTGGAAGATGAAACATACGATTTTGGTGTTAAAATTTATTCAGACACATTTAATAATTTGAACGCATCTACTAAAAACACTTATTTATCATTATTTACAACAAAAAATGGAGAAAAAGATTATAGTTTGTTAATTAACACGATGAACAACCTCATTGCCAAAGAAACAAATTTTGAAAGTGGATATTTTTAGAATTGTTATATTTTATTATACTTGTAAAATATATATGATATTAAATTACATTTCATTGCCTGTATTTTTAATTAGCTTTGCGATTGGAATATTTTTTATTTATATTTTAGGTCCAGAAATGAAAACGATTTATATTTATCCCACACCAGAAAATGTTAATAAATTTTTATTTAAGGATAAGGCAGATAATTGTTTTTATTTTCAAGAACAACATATTTCGTGTCCTAAGAACAGTTCCTTAATAACTGATATGCCAATACAAACGTAAAATATAAACCATAAAACGTAAAATATGGTTTATATTTTGTAATAATTATTAAGCAAAAAAGATACTCTCATTATACAATAATGGGGATACATCTTGGAAAGTTTGTTCACACCAAATCTGGAAAAACAATAATGTCTATATTGTTAGGGTTTGGTTTAGCTTCACTTTTTAGAAGCGTTTGTAAAGATAAAGATTGCTTGTCATTTTACGCACCACCTTTAGAAAAAATTAAGGATAAAATATTCAAATCTGGGGAAGAATGTGTTAAATATTCACCCACGCCAACAAAATGTGATTCCAATGTTAAAACGGTCAATTTTAGGTAACTGTTTTGCGTAATTATTGCAATCTAATCATTCTTTATAATAAATATGAGTGATTCAACAAGCATTTTAGATTTGCCAACAGATCCAGTTGGAGGGGGGAAATCTGACAATAATATTAAAATTACCGCCAATGAAAATCACACCCCTCCGATATCTGCTGGTATGACACTTGATCAAACAACTATTAGTCAAATAGTTAACGGTCTTCAGCAAGCAAGTTCGTCAGGCGCAACACAACTTCCTTCTAGAGATATTCCTATGGCGACAACTGAACACAATACAGACCCGCAAATTCAACCGAATTACGTTCCCAAAACAGAAACGCACATTGACTATATTAATGACCAAGAACAAACAAATGATATGATAAATGAATACAATAAAAATTATAATAAACAAAATTCATTAGATGATATGTATAATGAAATACAAACACCTTTATTGTTAGCAATTCTTTATTTCTTATTTCAATTACCATTTTTCAGAAAATTTTTATTAGGTTATTTACCTATTTTATTTTCGAATGACGGCAATTTTAATATGAACGGATTTATGTTTACTAGTATTCTTTTTGGAATGTTATATTATACACTCAATAAAATAACAAGACATTTTGGAACGTTTTAACCACGTTTTATTATAAAAAAAATTATGCCTTTTTATAATAATTAAATGATAAATGATTATGTAATTAAATTAATAGAAAATTTACCAGATGATATAAAAAATGTAAATGAGCCAATTAAAATGGACCTAGTATTAGATGGTGGGATATTTAACGGTAGTTATCTTGTAGGCGCATTATATTTCTTAAAAGAAATGGAAAATAGAAAGTATATTAAAATAGAACGTATTTCTGGATGTAGTGTTGGGTCTATTGTTGGGTTTTTATATTTCATTGATAGTCTTGACTTGATGCCCAAATTGTACGATTTAATTAATAGAGAATTTAGACAAACATATAATCTTAATCTTATTAAGGAGTTAAAAAAACATTTATTAAACCGTATTCCAGATGATATATGTAAAATAATAAATGATAGATTATATATTACCTATAATAACATTAAAAAAAATACAAAACCTGTAAAAAAGAATTATAAAGATGTGGATGATATAATTAACACTATTATTAAATCAAGTTACATACCTTATTTAATAGATGGAAATATTCTACACGAAAACAAATTTATTGACGGAATTACACCCTTTATTTTTAAAGAAAGAGAGAATAGAATTTTACATTTAGATCTTTTTGGAAGCGATAAATTAGGAAACTTATTGAATGTTAGAAACGAAAAAACAAATCACCACCGGATTTTATCTGGATTACTTGATATACATTCATTTTTTATAAAGAAAACAAATACTTCAATGTGTAGTTATATTAATGATTGGACATATTATAACACATTTTACAATTACATTAAAACTTTAATTGAGAAAATATGCATTTGCTTAATAAACTTGTTACTATTTGTTCAAACAAAAATGCCACTCGAGTTTAAAGATACTGTATTGTATAAAATATTATCAAAAATATCATATGATATTTTTATTATATTATTGGAAAATTATTGTTTTTAAGTTCAAAACTATTTCATTTTATATTATTAGTAGATATGTTAGACATTCCTATTTCTTCTCCTGATATTCCCGAAGTTTTTTCTTTAGATAATAGTGACGAATATTCCAAATATATTTATATTTTTATTTTTATTTTTATTTCTATAGTTTTAGCTATATTATTGTATTTCTTTTACAAAAATAGAGAGAAAAAGGTTACATTTCAAGATAAATTAGATAAATGTTACGGAGATGTTTGTTATCGTGAATGATTTCTACGTGTATTTCCACCATAAATCTCTAATATTCCTTTCTTTTTTTTAGTTTTCGTTTTTCTTTTTTTCGCTGTCTTTTTTTTAGCCTTATCCGTGATAGTTTTATTTTTAATATCATCAGGTTTATAATTTAAAAACCATTCTTCCATCTCTTTTTTATCACCCTTTTGTTTAACTTCTTTGTATTTTTTTGATTTATGTGCGCGCATTTCTTCAATCGTTTCTTGGTGACCATAACACGTAATAGTGAAACGCCTTAGTAACCCCTTCTGTTGTAGTCTATTTTTTTGTTGAACATCAAAAAGGAACTTTGACATACATAATATTCTATCTAAGAAATGATTATAGTATGGCCTATCCGCATACAAAAACGCTAAGTAGAAACTTAACATAGTATCGATTGTTGCTATTTTAAATTTTTTCCCTTTTATGTTTAAAACATTATAACTATGGCACGCAATCGGTTTATATATTATAGCAAGCGTATCGTTGCCAATTTGTATCTCATAATGTTCTGGTATTATTTCACCAACCGGTTGTCTTTTAATTATTTTTGTGTTTTTTATATCAATATCTTTTAATCTTTCCTTTACAATTTCAGCAGTTACTTCTGGTTCATTTGATAATACATCAAAATCTGCTACTCTCTCTATTTTATGTTTATAACTTTTGGGCATATATTGTGAATATAACGAAATTCCAAACCCGCCAAAAAATACTACTCCTTGATTTAAAAGAGTATTTTTAACATTTTCATAAATAAGATCTTCTTTTTTATTATTATCCATAACTCGTTGAAAATCTACATTGTTACAGTTTGAATTTGTAATTGGAAAATGTTTATTTAAAAGTGTTAAACGCTTCATTACTTTTTCCCATCTACTCGTATCTCCTGCGGGTCTTGACAACTCTAAATACATTGACATCCTCAAATAATTTGGTGGAGTATATAAAATGCCGGCAACTCTTATAGCATCCTTTTTAATAGCACCAAATATGTGTTTTTGCAAAAGGGTAATGTCCGCAACCGGTATATAATTCACAAAAACCTTATATGTACCGTGATGTTGACCTGCTTTAGCTTCTACATCTTTAAAACCCTTTTTGTAATATATATCTGCTAATTCTTTCGCATCATTTAAAGCATTTGTAGTAAAAAAATCATAATCTGGAATTTCTAAATCTTTATTATAAAACTGGTCTTCTGATGGTAATATATTATTAATTGCTGTCCCACCATAACAAATTAAATTTTTTTTCTTAATAAAGTCTTCTACTACATTAATAATATTTTTAATATCATCAGAATTAACGACGCGTTTTGCCATTTTTTCTTGAGCTTTATCAACTGACATTCTTAATATTGCTAATTCACAATCGGAGAATGTTAAGTCTTTACAAATATTTTTTGATTTCATAGCTTAGTATATATTAGGCAGAATTAATTATTTAATAAAATAAAATGTATCACATATTTTTAGTAGTTAAAACTATAATAATCTGTGCTTGAATTACGTGTAGCATATGAGTACGCTGGGTTTTGTGGTGTAGGGTCTGGAATTGTAACTGGAACATATCTTAATTCTTCAGGTTTCAAAGAAAACGCATAACCAGCCCTGTCAAAAAATAAAGCATTCTCCATAAGAAGATTGTCCACAAATTGGTAACGGGTCGCAACCATTTGACAACCATATGCTCTACATAATGGACCGCTTGGATTTTCGGGGTTTATTCCATTATTAGGCAATACAATTGTCATAGCAGTCTTATTGTAATTAGTAAGTTCAACAACGTCGGGATTATTTTTTATATTATAATAATCGCTTGCTCTCATAAAGACTGAATTACTTGTTAGATTTACATATTCTAAAAAATCACTATTTTCTAAAAATGCGTTATTAATGCGGTCAACAATTAAAATTACTTTATTTTTAAAATTTAACAAAGGAAGACTTCCTAAATTCTCACCAGAATTCTCAAAACTAAATTCTTTTCCAAGCATAATATCGTCATATGATTTTAATATATTTGCTAATTTTGTATACATATCTTGATTATTACTTTTAATTCTTAAATGTATTAAAAGTGGATCAGTCGGATTAGGACAAGTTCCGCCGGCAAAAGCGTAATTCTTAATTGTCTCCATTACACTTCCAAAATTTACTGAATTAAATGTTTCTTTTACATAGTAATTATCTGTTGTGCTAGTAGAAACAACTGGTTGGTCTTTTACAGAATAAATCTCAAAATCTAGACATCTAACTCCTTGTTTTAAAACTGCCTTTAAATTGCAAATATTTACAAAATCATTTTTATAACTTCCGCCAGAACAAGCATTATAAGCGGTTTTAATATAATAATCATATAACTTAAATTTACAATCTGGGTCGTTCTCCGTAATAGGTCTTATGTTTCCATCAACACTTGAATATAAATTATTCATATAATTACATTCACTGTTTTCTAATCTACTTAGATAAATCATGTATATAATGAATGTAATCAATACAATAAAAATAATAGCCAATATCATATAACTTTGAAAATCCTCATCCAAAGATTTTAATTTGGTTAAATAATCTGTTGGTTGGCTTGACATTAATCTAATATATTAATGCTATTTTATTTTATACACCATTATTAAAAGATAATTTTATAGGACACCTAAAATCAGAAAATAGTGTATAACTTATCTCCTAAAGAGTAAATGATAAGGATGAAAATATTTATTTTGTTGAAAATATTTATTTTATTGAAAATATTTATTTTATTGAAAATATTTATATTATGATGAAATTTTGAATTAAAATAATACCATTATATTATATATGGCAGGTGGTCTTATGAATCTTGTAGCAACCGGACAACAGAATATAATTTTAAATGGTAACCCTCAAAAAACATATTGGAAAGCCGCATATAAAAAATATACTAATTGGGGTAAACAAAACTTTCGTTTAGATTATATTGGTACACCCTCTTTAAGTCTCACTGCAGAATCTACATATAATTTTAAAGTTAAACGATACGCCGACCTTTTAATGGATTGCTATATTTCAATTAATCTACCTACTATTTGGAGTCCTATAATGCCACCACAACCTATTTTTGATTCGTCCGAAAATATAACAGGATATACCGATTGGGCTCCATATAATTTTCAATGGATTAAAGATATAGGAGCTCATATTATTAGTCGAATTACTATTACTTGTGGTAATCAAAAATTGCAAGAATATTCTGGAGAATATATTTTAGCATCGTGTCAAAGAGATTTTTCGCAAAAAAAAATGGAGTTATTTAATGAAATGATTGGCAACGTTACTGAATTAAACGACCCTGCCAATTATGGAGCACGTGTTAACGCTTACCCTAATGCTTTTTTTGAAGGAACTGATGGTAACCCAAACCCTGCTGGAGCTCAACCCTCTATAAATGGTAGAAATTTAATGATACCACTGGGCGCTTGGTTTAATTTAGTTTCAACACAAGCATTTCCTTTAGTCGCACTTCAATACAACGAATTACAAATAAGTGTATCATTTCGACCTATAAACGAATGGTTTACAATACGTGATGTAATGGATTATACAAATAATTTCCCAGTTGTTGCACCGAATTTTAATCAATTTTATATGCAATTTTATAGATTTCTACAGACGCCTCCAGACCAGACATTAGGGACAACATCCTATGTAGATACCAGAACAAATTGGGACGCAGACGTAAATCTTAATTGCACTTATTGTTTTCTATCTAATGATGAGTCTGAAATTTTTGCAAAAAACGAACAAAAATATTTAATTAAACAAATTTATGAAAAACCATATTATAATGTTACTGGACCTAATAAAATTACATTGGATTCATTAGGAATGGTCATTAGTTGGATGTTTTATTTTCAGAGAAGTGATGTTAATTTGCGAAATCAATGGTCAAACTATACTAATTGGCCTTATGATTATATGCCACAAGATGTAACCCCTGCTTCAACTAGTGGAACATATCCAATTAAAGCACCTAATGAAACATTGACATTGGGTCCTGGTTTAAATCCCGACGGAACATTAAACGGTTTTTACACTACTGGTGTTTATAATCCACAAAACATAGAACAAATTTTAATTGCTTTAGGAATATTAATTGATGGGCAATACAGAGAGAACGTTTTACCTGTTGGTGTCTATAATTACGTTGAAAAATATGTTAGAACTGCTGGGTTTGCGCCACCTGGATTATTTTGTTACAATTTTTGCTTAGATACAAACCCTTTTACAATTCAACCTTCTGGAGCAATGAACATGAGTAGATTTACAAATGTTCAGTTTGAGTTTACAACCATTACACCACCGGCAGACCCGTACGCACAAGTATTAACTATATGTGACCCAAATACAGGTGATATTGTGGGCATTAATAAACCTACTTGGAGAATTTATGATTACAATTTTAATATGTATTTGTTCGAAGAGAGAGTAAATATGGTAATATTTGTAGGAGGCAATGCTGGTCTTTTATATGCGTCATAATTAATTATATTATTTTGAAATTTAATATAATTTATATTGTACTCACATCTCTTTAGGTAACAAAATTATTTCTATGGGTGTATTGTCAGGATCGTACAATTTAAACTTTTCTCCGTTAACTTCTATGTCGCGAATTTTTTCATCATCAGCAAGGTCTTTACCGTTCCAAACTAATTTAAAATTTGTTAATCCTTCATCTTCAACCATTTCTCTTACATTACCAATTGTTCCAGCTTCTATGCCGAACTCAGGATGAACATCTTTAAATAACGCATCAATCTCTTTAACAGAACCAGTGGGTTTTTTAATTAGCAAATGATAGTGTTCAAAATGTTCATAATTATGACCTCCTATTTTCATTCTATATCTTTTTGTTTTCATTCTATTTCTTTTTGTTTTCATTCAATTTCTTTTTGTTTTATTTCTTTTTTTCATTTATATAAATTATAAATGAAAAATAAATTAAGTTTTGGGGGTTTTATTTTATATTAATATTTCGCATAACTTTTAATTTCACTAAAGCCTGATTTTAACAATACATTTATTTCATTTTTTATCTGACTTCTTATATCATTGTTTATATAAACACTACGAGCAATTTCTATAAAATTCTCGTCAAATTCTTTCTTTTTTTCTTTTTCTCGTATACTATCTTCTATATCCCATAAAGTTTTGTTTATGAACCTCAATTTATTAAATAAAACGAGGTCTAAATTAAATTTATCAATGTATGGTTTTAAGTATTTTATTTCTTTGTCTATCATTTCTATTTTTTTATTATCTACAATTTTTTGTTTTTTAATTTCTAATATTGTATATTTATCATATAATTCTCCCATAGATACATTAATTTTTGCCATGTTTATTATTTAATTTTATTATTTAATATATTATTGAACACAATTATCACTCGGTGTTCAAAGGTCTAACAACATTATTTATTGAATCTGGGGTGAATTTAAAAATGTCTCCTATAGAATCGCGAAATACTAACGTATTATCTAACATGTCATCTAATTTGTAACCAATAAACCTGGTTTTATTACAACTCACCTTATATTCATAACTCTCACCTAAAATACCATATAATCTATTATATGTACCCTCTTCATCAACTGCGTATATAATCGATCTATTACCATCTACATCCGTTAAATAATCTGTTGTAACATTAGAATTTACTATAAATCTTACGCGGTATATTCCTGAATCTGTAGTATCAGTAGACGCTTGTTTTACAGTAATGATAGTTGCTCCAGGACCTTGAATTATTATGCTATTTACTTCAATGGTTGCCACTGATGGATTAGAAGAAGAATAACTAAATGGGGCTGAACTAGTTGAATTTGGGTCAGTTATAGTGAAAGATTCATCACCAAACGTTTTTGCTGGAATTGAAAAGTTTCTTATTGTTGGTCTTAGGAATTCACTTAAACCATATATTTTTTTGACATAATAATGAGCGATTTGACTCCAAAGACCTTGAACATTATTTTCACTATTACGGAATCTAATAATAGAAGTATTATTTCCACTTACATTTGTAAATGCATTAGCCTCTCTAACAATTGTTCCAACATTCGCGATATACACAGACGTCAAACTGGTGCACGCATCGAACGCATGAGAACTAATAATTGTGACACTTTCAGGAATGGACACCGATGTCAAACTGGAACAACCTAAGAATGCAGAATGACCCAATAATGTGAGGTTACTAGACGAATCGAATATTACTGATGTTAAACTGGTACAATCTGTGAAGGCCTTCTGATTAATTTGGGTCACTTTACTACCGATATTCACAGACTTCAAACCCGTACAATTTTGGAAGGCCCACGCTCCAATTCCTGTGACTTCATTACCGATAGTCACAGACGTCAAACTGGTACAATTATAGAACATGTTATCATTAATAAATGTCAAGTTATCAGGCAATTTGATAAATTTCACACCAGAATCACCGAAAATATAATTTGCCATACTTGTCACGTCATTAGGGATGGTCACAGATGTCAAATTGACACAATTAAAAAACGCTTTGTCACCGATAGACGTGACACTTTCAGGGATTGACACACACGTCAAAGCAAAACATCTATCGAACGCGTTGTTGCCTATAGAGAGGACTCCATAAGGCACGAACATAGACGTCAAAAGACCGCAATCATAGAAAACAAAATCGCCGACTGCTTCCACTTTATTTGGAATGTTCATAGAGGTCAAATTTGAACACTGATAGAACGTATAATTACCGATAGTTGTGAGATTGCTGTCTAGACTGAAAATTACAGACGTCAAACTATCACAAGAACGGAACACATTGTCGCCTATAGAGGTGACGCTATTTCCGAAGGTCATATCAGTTACATTTTGACAGTTATAGAACGCATAATCGCCTATAGATGCGACGTTATTTCCGATGGTGTTATTGGTCAAATTTAAACACTGATAGAACGCATAATTACCAATAGTTGTGAGATTATAATTTAATGTCACGTCGGTCAAATTGGTACATTGATAGAACGCATAATTACTGATAGTTGTTACGGTGTTTGGTATTGTGTATTGCGATTGAACCTTCCCAACAGGATATTTTATAAGAGTTGTTTTATCAATGTTAAATAATACTCCTTCTAAAGTATTATAATTTTCATTTAATGAGTGAACAATAAACTCACTCAAGTTGCTATTATTATTGAACGCATTTTCCCCTATAGTTGTAATGTTACTAGGGATGGTCACGGATGTCAAGGCACAAATTTCGAACGCTTTTTTATCGATAGTCCTGAGACCAGTTCCGAATGTCACCGTCATCAAACTTATACATAGACTGAACGCACTCTCACCAATATATGTGACGCTATCAGGTATGATAATAGACGTCAAACTTGCACAACCAGCGAACGCACCGAAAAAGATATCTGTTAGGCTACTAGGCGTGTTGAAACTAACATCATTTAAATTATCACACCTAAGGAACGCATGTCGGGCTATAGATGTTACACTATTAGGGATGACTAGCTGTGTCATTGCTTTATAATCATTTAATGCTGTTTCCCCTATAGAGGTGACGTTATAATCGACGCCATTATGATTGACGGTACCAGGTATTGATATTACAAGGTTATTACGTTCATCATCACCCTTGATAAAAATTGCGGTATTAGATGTTGTGTCGAGTGTGTAACGGTATTCACCAATCGTAATAATAACATTTAAATATCCAGAAAAGTTTTGGATAGTATCATTGAAATATATATTTGTAATGTCAGTGTTTGTATTTTCCATGACCCAATCTGCTCCGTATTTAATGTTACCCGAGAGGTTATCTGATGCTCCAACGACGACATTTGTTTCTAGTGTCAACAATTCGTAAAATGTTTTCCAATTATCGTAAAGAAGGGAATTACAAGCTAAAAAGTCTAGATTTGAAATGTTAAATTGAGTAATTAAACTTTTCAAAAAGGACACATTCTCTGAAAATGCAGATTGGTCTAAAATAAGGTCATCGTCGGTAAAAAATGGTTTATAATCTATGAAATTTTTTGTCTTACTTATAGGGTCGTGAAACACAAAAGAAACACGGTTAATATGAGTGAATTTAGATTGAAGCAATTGTAGTAATTCGTTTGGTTCAGAAGAATATGAATAAACGATAGGGAATGTGTTTGCGTTTGCGGAATCAATGAAAATTTGTTTTGTAGAAACGGTGTTGTCAATTAACAAAACATTTTGAATGTTAGAAGTATCTGTGTCATTATTATAAACGAGCGTGTTGTTAGATTGTTCCATTATAAAATATGATAAGAAAAATATTTAATAGTGAAATTGATATATAAATGACAATAAATTGATAAATTTTGAATATATACTGTATGTATTTAATTTTGTAAATAAGAAAGTATACAGAAGGATTTGCGATTACAAAGGTCGTTCAAGAAAATGCTTATAATTAATAAATAATATTTTTACTTTTCATTTAATCTTCGTTTAAATATCTATAAAAGTAAATAATCAAGAGTTGCATCGATTAAAAGTCTGGGTGCGGTAGAATTTCCTAGACTATTATAATCTTCTACATATATTCCTATGTAATCTGACGGCGATATTGGAATTCCAGAACCCCTTAGCATAGAAATTTCAAGAGAACCAAATGTCTTTGCCATTGCAGTACCAATCCGTTTTTTACCAAAAGCTGAAACAGGGCCATAATTAGATATGTATATATTATGATTACGGTCAGATTTATTATTGTATTTAACTCTGGCTGCTAATATTTCACCGCTTAAACTAGCACGGTTGCCTGGTATGTATTCTCCATAAGTAACACCTACACCTGTTCGTGGTTTATTATCAATAGAACTGCCTGTAAGATAATAATAAATTCCTACACTGTTTGGTAAAACCGGCCAACCAAATGTTCCGCCGCCTGATAAATCAACATCAAACGAATTTGGCAACGGTTCTATTCCCTTTGAATTTGTATCATTCATATCTGTAAAAAAAGATACCGACGCATTTGAATATGCAGCTTTAGCATGAATATTAGATGCAGTAATGTTTCCAGTAATACGTAGATCTCCAGATACGTCTAATGCGTAATTACTTTTATTATAATCGCCTCCTATCTGAAGATAAGAACCTGGTATATATACACCTTCTGATGCCCCCAAAACAATTTGATTATCAGAAGTTATAACGGCACCTGAACCTAACGCAGTTGAATTATTTCCTGACACATCTGTAATAACTGTTGTTTCGTAACCCAAAAATGTAGCATTATGGCCTGTATTATGCATTCCGGCAGCTGTACCAATAGAAATACAATTATTACCCTTATTATTTTCACCCGCACTTTTTCCAATGTTAACAATTGAACTACCAGTAGCCCATTCAGAATTGTTATCGTCCCAATATAGATAATCTCCATAATAAATTCCAGTAGCACCTACAACGCCTTGTGGTCCAGTGTTTCCTTGAGCACCTGTAGCACCTTGTGGTCCAGTGTTTCCTTGAGCACCTGTAGCACCTTGAGAGCCAGTGTTACCTTGTGCTCCTGTAGCACCTTGAGAGCCAGTGTTACCTTGTGCTCCTG
>JACKZZ010016920.1_pt1 | contig 36294 bp, 12 predicted proteins | sample 8027871 | NCBI WGS metagenome assembly JACKZZ01 (sample SAMN15724774, study PRJNA655200) | protist metagenome | isolation source: fluorescence activated cell sorting (FACS) single amplified genomes of... | place: USA: West Boothbay Harbor, Gulf of Maine | collected 2000-07-19
CAGAAAATGTCGATGATGACAATTCATCAATCATATCAGAAGGAGGGCTGGATGGGATGGGCACTGGTAGTATTGGAAGTGCAGGTGATGAAGCACGATTAAATGCGCAATCAAATCACCCCAATGATATGACGAAAGCTAGTGCACTTGGTGGTACTCAAAATACAAAATTAGATAAAGTAGAGCCAATCCAACTGGCACGGATGCGTCTCCTCTCCCAAGATCATCAACAAGAGAGTACATCTGTAGAGCGATCATCATTAATTAGCTCAGGATTATTTAGTACTGATGAGAGTAGTGTTTCTAGTTATACACCGCGTTCAGCTATAGTAGTAGCATCAGATGATTATTTACCTCCATCTAAACGAACCCGAAGCCTCGACGGCGTTCGAGTATATCCAAATTCAGTATCAAATCAAAATGAACTAGGTGCAACATATACCGCAAGGCGTCGTGAGAAAGAAGATAGAGAGAAAAGAATGGCAGTTGCACTTATGTCTTATCTCAGATTACATCCTTATACTGGTAGACCTTGCCTTGGCCTCGTACACATGCAACGTAAAACTCTGTATGCTGGTAAAATTCTTGTAGCATCACAATGGTATCGAGATCTCGCCAGAGGGAAGCCCTCAATCTGGGTGAATGAGGTGTCATCAGAGAGAAGGTTCAGTGGCAGGCGATATGTGAATAGTCGTATTCGTGGCTGCCTGGATCACTTCGAAGTTCAATTTCTTTTAGAATCTGGACAAATATTGTCTTTATTGATACCATTGAAAGATATTATTAATAATTTAATAAAAACAAATCCTGGTCATTTAAGTGCATTTTTGTTTGAAACTGTGCTAAATAAATATTCAAAAGATACTCATAATCATGTTGTTAATTATATTGATTTTCAACTTCCAGGTTGGTCAAATGGAATTGGTGAAAGATTACGATTCTGGCGAAAAGAATTTTATGGAGAAGTTCCAAGATTGAAATTTCTTCAAAACACTGATCAACTTTATCGAGGCCCTATAAATAGATGCAATAGGTTTATAGCAGGAAGATACTTCGAAATCGAATTTACTATAAGTGCATCTGACGATCTACGTATAGAACTAAGGTCACCTTCTGATGGTCACTTTGCCGGACACAAATATTGGGGTGATCCTGTTATAGTTGATTTATCTAGAGATGTTTTGCGAATGTTTGTGGCAAAACTATGCATGTTACCAAAGTTATGTCCAGTTGAATATCAAGCTACATTGAACTACTTGCATCCAAACTATTGGATTGATTTTTTTCCATTATTATTAGATTTCATTTCAATTGATATAACACATTCTTTGCGTCTCACCAAGAAAAGAGAGGTTGATATTGACAGTAGTGCATTCAATGATGACGCATCAGTGTCGTCTCTCGAGAGTAGTGCTCAACCATTATTGACTAAGTCACAGTCAATGATGGACGCTGAGCGCGTAAATGAAGCGATAGGAAATTTAGAACCACCATCCTATGAAGTAGTAAAATACAGCGCTTTGGATACATTTATTAAACAAACACATTTATCATTAGAGAAATTCAATTTATGGGCTGAATCACGGACAGATGGCGCAATTGCACCTTTATCATTAGAACAGAAAAATAATGTAACAACGCAATTGAGACGCATTCACGAACCTATGCCTTGGAAATTGCATTTAAGAAAATATGATGCAAAAGGCAGTTTAGTGGAGGTACGTTCAGAAACTTGGACAACTTTGGAGTGCAATAGATATATTGTAGACAAATCTACGCAAGACATTGTCAAGGAACGTAATGCGAAAATGGCAACGGTAAGTGGGGCTAGTGCAAAGTACTTACTGAAAACTATTTGTGATCGTCATGAAAAAGTTGATTTCGCATTCGGTGAATCTATAGGGCAAGGACTTGATACACACTGGGATATCCGATTTTTATCAAATGAACAAAAGGAGACCTTTTTTATAGACATAAAACCAACTGATATTAATCATAATGGTGTACAAGAGGAATATGCTCAACAGGAATCTATGCTTATGGCTCAAGAAGACACTGAAAGTAGAGTTTATCGCACCTTTATTCGTAGAGAACTTGCGCGACATTTGCTCCTCAATCAGCTGCATGAAGCTGAGGATAAGCTTGAAAACAAAGTGATGCCAACTTTCACCTTCGCTCAAGACCAATTTAGCAAACGTATCCAAACTCTGCGCGATTCACAATTATTACTACTACGCTCAGTAGATACATGGTTAGCAGTACGTAGTAAAAATAATTATGAGAATGCAAAAATGGCACTTGCATTTCGCATGTCTAAAGTGGATGCGAAGGCACGTAAAGAAGCAAAAAAAATGGATAAAAAAGCGAACTTATCGAAATTTCAAGAACATCTCGTGCTAAGTAATACCATGTTTACGCAAGCTTTAAAAGATAGGAAGCTTGCTAAAGCAGTACATCCACGACTGGTCAATATACCAGAAGAAAATCAAAGGATGGTGGCATTCCCTGCATCAGCAGCACAAGCACGTGATGCCCGTGTTAATGAGCGCAATGCAATGGATTGCAAAGTTGTGCGTGTCCGCAAAGTGGCTAGTAGAGATATACCATATTGTGTTCGGTCGGTTGTGGCAACTTTTAATGATATTATTCAAAAAATTCGACATGGTAATTCTGATCAAAAATACCCTACAGATGATATTATTAATACATTAGGTGCAAAGGCTAATCTTCGTATTATTATGTCACGTACGGTGCAACGGGGCACATTATCAAGGCGACCTAACCTGTCTGGGGTAAGTACTGAATATGGCAAACACAGGCCAGTCCTCGATGAGAAGATAGTACCGTTTACTACATCTACAATACCACGGTATGCAAAATTTGCTGGTAGTTTGACAAATCAATTACATACTTCTAATGAATATAGAAATCCCTCTACATGGAATAGATTGTATAAAGCACCTAATGGTTTGCATACAAGTAAAAATATAGTGAAACTTGGTGGACAAATTGTTCTACTATCAGACGTTACTTTAGGACCCATGGACGTTGCTGGCTTTCACGTTTATAACCCACATAACTCTCAGGCATGGTCTGTGAGCGTGTCTAGTGCAAAAATTACGTATCCATGGTTGGATGAAGTTGTCAATGCTCAAAAACTTGTGAGCAAGGAGACTGTAGATGCCAATGACGACATCGCACGTGAAATCGAATCAACAAATATGATTCAAAGTATTGCCAGTAGGTTTGTATGGAAAACAATGGTAAGTGCTGTATCAAATGTGATGGTAGAAAAAGCAATAACTGAACTAGAAGATAATAGAGAAAAACTTGAACTTGCTGTTATTAAAGCTAGCAACAAGGTGGATCATATATACAAGCAATTGGATACACTTCGTGAGGAGCAGGAAGCAGATGATCAACGATTCGCAAATCGAGCATTCATGAAATCGGCTGGTATATCAGTACCAGAATGGCCCTATGGTGACGACTACTGTGAGATTGTCAAAAGTCGCACTGCATTCAGTCATCAAATCATATCACAAGATGTTGCCAAAGCCTCCAGACGTATGTCTCTTATGGGTACTACAGTACCCTTGATAAAGTCAAATGTATTAGGAAATTTTGATTTCGATGCTGGAACAAATGATAAGCACGACACAGCAGTTGTAAACGGTGATATAACTCCAGTAGATGGCTCTGTATTGCAGAATGTTCCAACTACACTTGCTGCTGCTGTTGACTCGGAGCATCGAGCAGTAAGACAAAGCGCAGTGGGTTTAGTAGGCGGGCGGCGGGCTGCAGCGAATGTAAGTATACCAGTATATCGTTATAGAAAGGGTACACCTGAAATTAAAATACACGGTGTTATGATCCCACACGACGAGGCTCTCCCTGGTGTGCGTTTTTGCGTGTCGTATCAAGATTGGCCAAATATAATGCGACACTTTTATCCAGCCAAAAAAAAAGTAGCACCAGTAATTGTTGAGCATCATCATCACCATACACATATGCACATTCAACCTGAATGGCAACGAATTGGTCTGAGTGAAGAGCTGAAGCGTACATTCACTTTGTCATCGTTCGTTTATACTCCATTGGATGCAGACTCGCATGCTCCAAATCCACGTCTCGCTCGTTGGATTCATGAGTATTCTGCGAATTTAGGTTGGCGAAAAAATGGAAAGGATAGAGTACATATGTTAAAGCTGAATTTAATTGATAAAACACTGTTTGGTCGCAATGAAGGTGAGGATATATCTGAAACATTAAGGGGAAATGCAATTTTATTGCTCCGTTCTGAGGATGATACTAAAGTTATAAAACATTGGTTAAAAGAAAGATATGATGAGTATGCACCCATGCGCGAACTTCGTCGTCAAAAAGAAGGAAGGGAACGTGAATATCGAATTGCGAATCACGAAAAATTTCGAAGGGCAATTTTTAGTATGGCTGAAAATTTTATACGTAGTTTTGAAAAATTATTTCGTGTTGATAAATCAGTAAACACCGATGAAATTGATAGCTATCAGCATGCTGTACAGGCTACTACATTCCATTGTCGTGTATTATTATCAAGATATTTGGAATTGAAAAATGACTGTGATAATGAATATAGTAAAATACCTATTGAAGATCAAATTGACAGTGGAGAAATTTTAGACGAAGCTTTTTTGCTGGACACTGATGTTGCCCATTGTTCTGATGAACAGCTGATGCGTTTCGATGATATGCCTGATACAGAGCTTATGGAAGATAGACAATTTGTATTAGACTGGCAGACAAAACGAGTAGGAGCGTATGGTGTACGTTTAGAGGGCACTAGACATGATTTGCAACCCCGTGCAGGTCAATTAATATACGCTATATTTCAATTACATTGTGGTGAATGTAAATTGCCCACAAATATGTGTCCATTCCCAGGTTGTGGTTGTATTCGCTCACAAGCCGCAGCTGTCGTTTCTGAAATACTAGAGAAAGAAGGAGAAGAATATGATGTGGATGTTCCAAGTTGTCTCGTGGATGAGTTTAATGTTCACTTAGATGATATACGAGGCACTGGTAGACACCCGCTCGAACGAGCGATAAAGCGATATTTGCTAGAAGGGCGTCACTTACAGAATACATTATTACCGTCATACTGCACAGCTGCGATGGGTGTTGCACCAGAGCAAGAAATTATTGATGAGCAAGATTTGGATGCTTCTGATGTGGCTCGAATAGAGCGTGATGATTATTTAGCATTATCATGGGAAAAAATTCAACTTGAGGCAGCTTACATACGTTTTATTAATCGAAGACAAATAAAGCCAGAAGTGGCTGATTGCATGTCGTATGATGATATATTAATAGCGCAGGGTGGTATCAATACTCTGGAGGATGAAAAAATTCTTGATATTGAGAACCAACAGAATGCACTGGATCACATACCTGTGACTCAAAATGTAGAGGAAATTATTATCGAAGATAAGATGCTTGCCACTGCCAAGGCAGTTGCTAAAGCATCAGCTGCTACTGATATCAATAAAGACGGCCTAGAAGTTGTTGACATTGAAATTGCAGCAGATAAAGAAGATAATCAAGGTAGATATGAGAGATCAGGTAAGTTATTAATTGGTGAGAAAATTGAAGAAGAAAAATCTATCATTGGAGAGTTAATTGAAATACCAAAAATTAAAGTGATGGAATTACTTGGGTTATGTGGTAAAGATTCTAAAGGGGGTAGCGTACCACTTTGGGCGATTGATCCATATCCTGTTCAGCAGAAAGGTGTTCAGTATACGATGGAAGACGCTAAGACGCCAATGGCAGCAGTGATGTATCAGTGGCTCAGTAATCATATTATACTAAGTCGACCTAATAAGTGTATACAAACAGCATCAGGCGATCGGGGACAATATCTATCTCAAGCAATCAGTATCAAAATTGATAGACTTCATTGTGAAGGTACATGTAAACTTCTTGATGGATCTCTGGTAGTCATCCAACTGCTTCAAGGATGTCTCCGCGACGCAGCCATGAACAATGATGAACAATCAGGCACGCCACCGGGGGGTATGCGTTATTGCCCTGTACATCTCGTCAAAATATTGGATAAAGGATTAACTGTTGTATTATTCGATTTACTTTCAGGTAGAACACGTGCTATTGTTATGGATGGTAGATCTCTCTTTCGTGCTGCAGAAACATTTACTATGTCTGAAAATAATACTCCCGCCATCGCGAACAAAATATTAGCCCATGCATCGGAAATTATACGTATAAATCGTGTTGGTATTGATTGTACAGGATTTGTCTTAGATTTGAATGGTATCGCAACAGCTCCAGATCAGCCTCTTAACAAGGGTGATGCACTGCATAATCATTTAAGTTCCGATGATGATGATGATGAAGATTTAGGAATTAAAGAACAAAATGAATTTAATTACGAAAAACAAGGAATAACACTGAAAAACTCAGGGCGCAAGTATTCTCGCGTGAATTTTAATCATAGTAGACTAAAACTCGCAAAGCTAGTGATATCTCAAAAAGGGAAAAGTATTACAAAGGATGATAAGTGGGTGATGGTACCAAAAGTAGCTGCTAGTGGTGACCCAACATTAAAAGTCATATAAATACGCAAGATAACCGAAAGGTAGTAGTAGTGTATAGAATATTGTGAAGATACATGTAAACTGGTAGTATAAACATTTGTAGATATTTACATTAATATTGTTTGTTTTATAACGCACGCAGGCACTGCAGAAACGAGATGAGGATAATACTACCGCCCCCCTTTACAGCCACACTGATCATACTTGCAATCGATAGTGGTAGCACCTTAAAAGTCATTATCGTCGTTACTTTCGTTGAAATCATCTGGGAAGTCTTCACCATCAATATCATTTGGTTTATTCATTTACCTTTTCGGTTAGGTTCAAGAAGGTATAACCAACCTATCAAAAGCTATCAAAAGTCTGGTAAGGGCATATCGGCAGCATCTGGTGCATTCATAAATGCCGAGCCCGCATAATTGCTTTCTCTTCCTTTTTGTTTTGCTTCATATTGTGCTAATAGCACTTCTTGTTGTCGTTCATGATTTGTCATACTTTTATGAGCAGAACTACTTTTATTTTTACTATTTTTACTATCACCCGTAGTTGGTGCAGACTGCTGTTGTTGCTGCCAATTGAGTGCTTGGACAGCATCTTCGCTGATGATAACTGGTGCTTTTCCGCGTTGAAGTAGCTGCTTTGTTCCTTTTGATGGTGGTCTTTCTTCATCAATGATAACTTTTTTAATTTTTTTATTATTCTTTGATTTATTTTGACAATTTTTGTTAGTACCCTTCTTCCCTTGATCGCTCTGATCTCCATTATCGTCATTACCGTTATCTTTGTTGATAGGGAGGGCTTTAGGACCAGCTCCGAGAAGGTTTTTCAACGCATTTGCTTTTTGGTCTAATGTTTGTTTATCTTCAACAGGAATATCTAGGCTATTACTGCTACTGCTAGATCCAGGTTGTGGCTCAGAATTTGTAGTTATCTTCACTGATCCAGTTTCTGCATTGTATTGCTGAGGGTTACTTTGGTAGTAGTGCATTTGCCGTTGTTGTTCTTCCATGAGCTGCCCCATCTGCATGGCTTGCTGCTGCTGCAAAGCAGTTATTTGACGGTATTGTTGTGGCTCAGGAACCCCTTGGGTGTTCATGTTCGCGCGGTACGTGGCGATCTTAGTGAGAAAAGTGGGTATAGTGACGGTGGTGGTGAGTAATATGTAGGTTAGTAAGGTGCTTCTGTGAGTGGCACTAGCTATGCACTTGCGCATTGATGCACAGGCCATGAGAACAGTTTCGTAGAGAGTACATACCTGCATGGAGTGCTGCTGAGCGAGGGTGGCCTGTTGGGCTCTCATAGATGCCTGTAATGCATACCATTGACTATACTGTTGTTGCTGGTATGCTGCATATTCTTGCTGCTGACGCTGCAGTTCTAACTGACGAGCTGCTGCAGCTGTCTCTTGTTCCCGACGCTGTACTTCATTTCTTGCACCGAATACGGTCTCTTGGAGCTGGCGCGCTATATCATGCTCGTTTGCAGTGATATTCGTATTATCAGCTGCGGTGTCATCCTCACTTAAATTTAACAACTGTCTCAGTTTATCGCTGTTTCCGCTATTACCTGCTGTTGCTCCTGATGACGACGAGGCAGTCGAGACAGCTTTCTGAAGGGCATTAGGTACAGAATGAACTGTTTCTGTTGCTAATAAAGCAGCTGTATGGCTCTGATAAGGTAATTCCTTTTCACTAGAAGCTCCTGTTGTCCCTCTGTTGGCCTTAGCCTTACGGGACAGCATCACGCTACTTGGAATCATCTCGAATTTCCTTAGGTGAGAAGAATCTCAGCCTCTCCAGAACTCTTGAGAACTAGAGCCCGAATATGTGATGACAAACCTATTCAATTCTTCGGCAATCCTTATTATCTACCCTGAAGGAGTGATGTGGCACTTTTCAAGTACCCCCCTCTCTACGGGTTTACACGTCAACACGAAATGAAATGGAAAGAATTATTTCGGTTAATAATAAATATAAAGAACTTTTCTGCAAGTGGATGCACTAATTATGGCGGGTAGCTATAGCAGCATCCAAGAAACGCTGGTTTCCAGCAATAAAAATGCGATTTTGCAGGTAAGTGTCTTAAGATCAAATATCATACTTAGAGGTTTCATAAACATTTGAAAATATGAGTTGATGTAATATCTGATTGTGTCAATATCGTATAATTTTGTGTAGTGTTTGTGCTCTCCACTTTGCAACTGATTGATTCCTCATAAGATGTTTGGAAAGCACTACAGCAGCGAGTTAAAAAATGCTGCAAGAGTCAGGGTGTATAACATTACTAACCTGCCTTTTTAATACAATCAATACTCACCTAAATATATATGTTATTTATGTATCATTTTTACTATATTTCTTTTTACAGACTTTGGCCGATATTCGTGATAGAATTGATATTGTGTATACTCCGGATTATCCAAATTTCTTAAAACGTTTATTTCATTCCTTTCATCATGTCATGACAACAATACCTGCGTTTCTTACTGCAGCAGGTGCAAAAAAGACATCTGCAGTAGCAGGAAGCTCTGGTGCTGCGACCAATACTAATGACGATAATATGGACAGTTCTATAAGGCTGCACGTGCTTACTATTTACGCGGCAATGCCAGTAAATGATGCCCTTCAGCCATTTGTTTCCGATTTATATACGATTGCATTTGATGCTTTTTGTACGTGAAATAGTCATAGAATATCATTTGTTGTTATGTTTCCTTGATTGTAGTTTTCGTGTGTGTGTACGCCCTGCTTCTATTAATGCTAACGTCCTCTAACGTTATTTATACTTCATTACCATATTAATACAACCCTTATCTATTTTATTCACAGGTAATGACAATGAGACTAACGGTGCATTAGCACTGCAAGTACTCTTCAATCTACACAAAGTATACCGTGAAACTCTTCTCGAGCACGTGAAGCCATTATTAGAGCAAGTGATTCGTATGTATTCCACAGTACCAGAACGATATACAGTGCTTGCAAACATGGTAGTGTCTGGTGCGCACATGCATGCAAATAGCAGCAGCTCCCAAATGCAGGGAAGTCAAGCAGCCGTGGGTGCAATAGAGCCCGCTTGTACTTCATTCAAGCTTTTAGCAGAATTACCAGTTATTATAAATACACTTTTGCATTTGCATGGTAAGCATCTCCAAAATACCCTTATTCGCATTATTCCTGCTATGATCGCTGCGTTAAGAGTAGGCTTAGATGGAATGAAAGGGGTAGATGCTAGTAGTAGTAGTGGTACATATATTGCCGCTATGTTGGAGTCTTTGTATACGTCACAAGTGAAATTACTACCCTTTGTCACAATGCACATGAGAACGAGCACCGACGTTGCTGAGGTAGTTCGCACCATTGAACAACAAAATGCTGCATCTGCAGAAGCAGCAGCAGCAGGACAACCTCTGCAAACTGTGATGACAACAGCTGGAACATTAACTCCTGTTATTATACCTGGAACAAATGATAGCACAATAGCTGTAATAATAGTCAAGTTATTGAGAAGATGTCCAGATAGTATAAGTCTTAGAAAAGAATTATTTAGTTCCGTTCGATCTATTTTACTGACTGAATCAAAGAAAGATTTTGTTCCTATGTTAGACGAATTATTAGAAGGAAAACTTTTCTTGGGCGCCGGGAGATACGAAGCAGTCCGCCCATTAGCTTATGCAACCATCGTAGATTTGGTATTAAAACTAGAAAGTCATTTGACTCTTGCACATATACATACAGTAGTCACCATGTTTTGTGCTAATATTCACGATAATTTGCTTCCGTCACTGATGCAAGCGACAAGTGTTAAATTAGTCAATTTTTTAACTGAATTAATAGCACAAAAAAAGACTGAAGACGGTGAACGACCCTTATTTCTTCTAGCCATTATAGTGCGTACACACGTGCAAAAGCTATGTTCTATGAAACGCACTATATACCGAGTTGTTGCAGCAAAGAAAATTGCTGATAAACTTAATGCAGATAGGCTAGTTGACAATAATGAGAGTACTAGCAGTAGTAATACAAGTACTGTATCAGAACCTAGTGCAGAATTTCTTCTTACAGAATACTGTCCTGAACATCCATATTCGGACTCACGCTTGAAAGAGGTCAGGGTTCTTATTAAAACAATTATAAGAGGTATGCCAGCATTATTAGTACAAGTTCAACTCATGCAAGTTTTAGCTACAAACCCTGCTACATCAGAGGCAAGTCAACCAGGTCAACCTTCAGTCACCATCGGAGCCAATATAGAGGCACTGAAAAGCAATCATTCTGGTGCTCAGCCTAGCGAAATAGCTACATTGGTGAGTGAAATGAGGGCTTTACAAACTGAATATTTTCGTTGTGCTCTAGAATGCTGTAGTGTATTTGCTCTTGATACAGCAACAACTGCTTCTGTCGCAGAAGCAGAGGCTGCAGCAGCAAACGCTACATCTACTAGTGGAGAATCAACAGCTCAGAAAAATCCAGTGAGAAATATCGAATTAGATGGTGCTATCGATTATTTTGTTATTTTATGGAAAGGCATCAGTGCAGACGATCCTGTATGGAAAGGCGTCGGGGTCAAGGAACCAACAGTAGTTGAAGCATTGGCAAATTATCGCGCTGACCTATTTCGAGATATTCTAACAAAGCATATTGATTATATATTTGAGTTATGTGTTCTTGATAGGAGTTATATTAAAATTATTACATTTCTCTTATACAACTCAGATACATGCAGGATCACTGCAGATATTTGCTTGTCATTTTTCTCTAGCAAAATTCAGTATTTATCAGCAGTTTATCCAATTGGTTCTCATCATGACCGTCTGAAATATGGTAGTGGTGCAGCTAGCAGCGTATCTAATGAGAATATTGCAGATGATGTACCATTGCAAGAAACGCAAGCACATAAAGCGTATATGCTGCTACGTATCTTGAAAGTTGTTATCAGTGCAATGAGTCAATTTCCCGTTGCAAGTGCTCCTATACCCCAACCTGTCATACCTAGTGCTGCAACGGGTACATCTACTAGCGCACAAATTCCTCCAGGTAGTAGTGATAATATTAATATTGGTATGAGTCAACAGCTAGCGCATATACTCGTATCTTGCGTATCACATGCTTCTATGACTGATTCAGCTATAAACTATTACTACGTACTACGAGCGTTACTAAATTTAATTATTAATAGTAAATTAGATAAAATATATTATGAGTGTGTTGAGCCCAGTTTGCCAACAATTTGGGAAGGTATGTTCGATTTGTTAAAACGTGCGAATAATCAGAGTACAGAGGCGTTTATATTAGAGATTATTATGATATTACCTTCGAGATTTATGCCAGCATTAGAGCATATACCTTTATTACTTCGAGCAGTTAACTTAGCTCTTAATAGTCACTCTGCTGGTGAGTTGCCTCAGCTTGCTCTACGAACTCTTGAATTTTGGGCTGAGCAATTAAATCCTGCATGCTTAATGACAATAATGAGGCGTGATACAGCATTAGCTGATAGCATTCTCACTGGAGCTGCACTGCATTTGAAACCAATGCCTTATTTAGATGGCACTTTAGCACTAAGGGTACTAGGTAAATTAGGTGTATATAACCAAGCTGTAGTCAGTGCGAGTGATGAGTACTTGAAAAAGAGTTCACCTGTGTCTACGAGTCCTGTTGGTCTTAGCACTGATAACAATCAGTCTAACTTGTTTGATATAACATTGACGACTATCATGCTAGACAATAATGCTGACGGTAAAGGGAAACCTGAGAAGGTCACATTAAACCTAGATAAAGCTATTTCAGGTGCAATGATGATGATTGAGCATATGTCAGACTCGCAAGTGTCGCCACTTGAAGCTGAGGTAGGTATCATTGATAACGATGACGATACATCAGTGTGGACATTAGCATATGAGAAAGCTGCAGCTGCTGCAGTAGGATGTGTTTCTAACCTTAGTCCTAGCACCGATTCTAAGTCTATCAAGGACAGAGACGAGATCATCAAAAGTATCACTACATTTACAAATGGGCCTTTTGATTTTCAGAAGCATTCACAAGAAATAATCGATTTAAGGAATCTTGTTTTCAGAGACCAAGCGTGCATGGCTCTAAGTATATGTGATGATGCTCTTGCCTGTATACTAGGGGTTAACGTGAGCACAACAACATTGCTGTCGTCTGCAAAAGTAGATGTACATAGTGATAGTACTGACGCGCAGAGCCTACAGGCAGTTTTAGATGCATGTAGTTTGGATCATCCGGGGGTTATACAATATAGAACAAGTTTTACTAGGCTTATGAGAGCATATGCACTGGCATGTCTTAATCCATTATTGCAATCTGAAGCTACTGCGACATTACAGGGAATATATTCATATGTAGTAACACATATACAGACTTTGTTATGTTCTGCTAAAAGTAGTGAAACAAGTGCATTTTGGACTGCACCTTGTGAAGCTGACAGTATAAGTGAAACTAGTCCCTTGCGTATATCGCAGCACCCATTACTTGTTGGTGTGAATAATGCTTTGGTGGAATTGTGTATGAGTGGACACCCTCTACAGTATCGACGTGGTGGGAAATTGATACGGGATTGGTTTGAATGTGTACAAGAACAAAATATTGCTTTAGTGACGACCACTGTAATCAGACATCTCATGGATACTCTTACTACGATGTGCGCTGGTGATGCAGCTTGGTCGTGTCGAATTTCCTGTGTACGTATTGTGCAAAGTTTACTGACAAGCATACCACGAAATAGCATACGGTTACATTTATCGGATATATTTGATATTTGTTTTGGTGCATTGGCCAGTGGAGCTGATAGCAGCGCGTATGTTGCTCTTAGTGGTATTTATAATGTACTTACAGATTCGTTGGACGCTGCTTACGCGGACGGTCTTACGGAGAGTGAGAGTCAATACGACGGTATGGCGATAGATGTAGAAGAAAGTTCATCAAACGTCGGTGAAAAGGTCTCATCACTAGCTACTATGTTGCTTCCTTTACTTGCCTCTCCATGGTCGTCTGTACGATTAGGAGCCAAAGTTTGTATTGAACGAATGTGCTCTGTATATGGTACGACCGTCGCAGAATTCTTTAGTAGTGAGCAATCCATTGCTATATTGAATGAAATGAAGATTCAAGATTGCGTTATTAATATATCGACTCTATCTAATAATGATGACGATGATAATGAGAATTCAAAGCGAGATCATTTGATGACTAGCGAAATGCTTGGTGGAGTACAATGCTACTGCTTTTGTCTTGAGCATGGTTTGATTGCACCAGAAAAGGGGGAAGCAAGTGCAGTACTGGAAGTCCTGACTGCAGTAGTAGCATACACTACAGAAGACCCATATTGGGAAGATGCTGGGAATGTAGACAAGGGCACAATTTCATCAGAATTTATACTTAATCGTAGTTCTTACCCTTCTATAGATCCTTCCGGTTACTGTGGTGAATTGAATGAAGATATCACGTTAGTGTATGCTACTTTTCCTGTTCGATTGCCTTGGGCGTTATTATGTCGATTATCGATTATACGCCTTATTCACTCCATACTGCGAAATCGCGTGTGTCGTAAAGTACTACTCACCAAAGACGAGCGACCGCTGTACGCAGCTACACTATCTCTATTATTTTCATCATTGTCTAATCCATGGGAAATTGTAGTAGATACTGCAGCAAAGGTGCTACGAGATATCTGTTCTGACAAACATAACAGCTTACATGCAGTGCATACAGCAAGTATTGTTGGTAAGGATAAAGCAGCCCTACCTCGCACGAAACACCAGTTGAAAATGAAAGTAGCCATGGATTCTGAATTAGATTCCAATGGTTTAAGTGACGAGAAGATGCTTATACCATCAGGGGTGACTGATGATGTTGCTTCTGCTTTTAGGGCTGTCTTGGATTATGCAGCGGAATCTACTGAGGGCTCTACTGAAGCTACGAACATAGCTTCTACAGGTACATCCATCACTACAACTGAAGTTCCAGCGGGCATGAATATGCTTACTCTACCTCTTATTACTGGCCTTGCAGAGTATGTTCAGTTAGGAGTCGGCCAAAATCAGCTCGGTGGTGATGTAGAGACATTCCTACTGGCATGTCTTAGAGCTTTTTTGCACCCTAAAACACTGCTTTCAACATGTAGTTCAACCTGGGTACGTGGCTCAGAGAAGCGCATGTTATATGCAATCATCATCGCATGTAAAGCTGTGAGTCCTAAGAATGCCACTACTTATCTTATTGATATTATTGAAGTCATCCATAGCATCTTATCTACAAATGGTGGAGGTGGGAATGGAAGTTATTCCAATGAGATTGATTTTTCTTGGACGTATCTAGATGCCATGTGTGACTATTGTGTCACACATGTAGATGTTGCACGTAAAGTGTTCACTGATGCAATATATATGAGTCGGTCTGACATTTTTGAGGTATGTAAAGCAATGGCAAATGGAAATAGCGCGGCATCTCGTGCATTCGTCGCACAAGTTCTTTTTGACGGGCAAACATTATCTTCCTTTGTTACAAATATTATCAATCATTATCAAAAATTAAGTAGTAAAAGTTCAAAAAGTGGTCATGATGATGGCTCTGAATCCCCAAGGAAAAGAAGACGTCTTGATATTGCGGTCGCTGCAGCAGCTGCAGCTTCTTCTCCGCCCGTTTTATCTGAATTGCAAAAGAGTCAAATTGCACAGTTAGCTGCAGGACAATTGGCACAGACACAATCGTACCAGTTACAGCTTAATCAGCAAAATATACCCCAAGCGCAACAGCAGCAACATCTCCAATCCTTGCATGTACAACAAGTAGCCCAAATGACTCAATATACAGCACTCCAAAACCAAGCTGCAGTTGAGTATGCTCGTCAGAATGCTGTAAGGTTAAAAATAGAATCAATAAAAAATAGTAAATTACAATCAGAAAATGCTGTACGTACTGCATGGAAAGCAGTGAGGAATTGTATAGATATTCTTGCATGTGCTGCGGAAAATACTGGTGCAGATGGCGTCGAAGTCATGGGCTCTGCGGAGGAGCTACTTGAAGGCCTTGTCGAAATTTGGAAGCAACTATTTGCCAAAAATTTGACGTTATCTTTACCGCCCACTGGTACAGCTATTGCAGCTACTGCTGCGGCAGCTGTTGCGAAAGCAGGTGCTAATGCATTTGATCCATCGTTGGCAGACAGTCATCCCAACGCCATAGCCGCAGCAGCTACAGCAGCAGTTGCAGATACTCAATTGAGCACAACTGCGAAAACAGAACGAGTACAAGTAGTTCGTAATATTGCTAGAATGTATGTCCTACATGCTAAAAGTAGTGACCCTACAATGTCACATCTACTATTACTTTCTCATTGTCTTTGTGTCGACTTCGGAACTATTGATTTTACCTTCGTCAAAGAATTTTTGAGGTATGACTTACCAGTATTATCATCACTTACATATATACGTGACCTCGTGGCGACAATTTTGCAAGTATTTCCTGATAATAATGTTAGTGTTGGTTGGAAAGCCTGTTTATTACAGAATATTGTGACACCAGCATTGTTTCATGTGAGTAGATTTCACGCTAATGAGAAAACACTAGTTTTTGATCGAGAAGTGAACAGCATGCTGATACATTATGCACTTGAAGCCACTCAAGAAAACAGCTCCGGGTTGAGTGGAAGTAAGCATGGTAGTGGCAGTGGAAGTGGAAGTAGTAGTAGTAGCAGCAGTAGTAGTAGTAGCAGTACGATTGGCACGCGACGCGACAGAAGTGGAAGTAGTGTGAAAGATCGTCAACCGCGCAGTCACAGTGGTAATATTGACCAGAATACTAAGATTCGCGACGCTGTGGCTATTCATTGTCCACCGTATCTCATCAATGAAGATGGATCACCTGATACTGGATCAAACAGTGGTTCCACCGCACTGGTGATTGGTTCAGGAAAAAAATGGAGTGAGCATCTTAAAATCGAGTTACTAAGGTTGTCTACTCTGTTATTGCAATACAGTTCAAACGATTTTAAAAGGTATAAGAATGAATTAATCATGTTTGCTTGGAATTTCAAAAAGAGTGAAGATGCTACTGTAAAGTACTGGGCTTGCCTTAATGCCGCTAGATTCCTCTCATGTATGGAGATGGATCCTGCTTCTAAAGATGTTGATACCACTAGTAATTTAACTTTTCAGATTTATAACCAACTGATGAAAGCTTATAAATCAGAGGGTAAAGATCTTGTAGCTGCAGCACTTCATGCAATCGTACCTGTTCTACCTATGCGACTTAAATCTGACCGATTTCATAAAGTTATGAGACTAACAAGAAAAATAACTAATGAAGAGAGTAGCAATATCCCCCACTTAGTCCATGTATGGCAAGTCTTAACAAAGCACTGGTTAGTATTCTACCCGTATAGACGTGACTTTATTACTTTAATGTTGCAAAGTGTCAACAGATTGGGACTACATGGTGGTTCAACACCTACTGAATATCGCCATGTAGCCTTTAACATTGCACAGACCATTATACTATGGGAAACACATAGACAAAATAACTTAAAAAAGCTCAAAACTGAAGAAAGTACGAAAAGTAGTTGTATAGATATGATAGATACAGACAGTGCTAGAAAGCCTCGGGCTGATAGTATCGCTAGCGCTGCTAGTAGTAGTAATAGTGCTACTACAGCAACTACCTCTGCTACAGACCGTCATCGAAATAGGGACGATGAAAAAAGTAGATTTGTACAAGCACATGCTAATGACTTTACATTAAATAGTTCTTTTCTACATGTACATGTGTCATTTCTTGTCAGATTGGCTGTCAGTGTGGCCGACTCTGATGTGGCTGATGTGTACACATATGCATCTCAAAGTGTCAACTTATTCCAACAAACAGTGGGTTTATTTAATGTTTCTCAGGTACATGTGCCTCATTATGAACGTCTTGTGAACCAAACTGTTGATAACGCAGAAGCTAAAGTTCAGGCAAGTCAGGCACGAGCACATATGGATAATGGTTATGGATATGGTGGTCATGGAGATCATCTGCTTGATACAAGTGCCGGTAATAATAGCATCCCTTTTGTTATGCTACCTGAATTATATCTTGTCACCAATTGCGAGGTACTCTTAGCATCTTTATCTAAAGGAATGTCGCAGTTAGTTCTTCAGAATCTTCAGTGTATTACTAGACTGTTTAGACCCGTATTCTTATCACGTAGTATTACTGTATATAATTTATTCAGAAAGTTCATTAAGCGTATTGTACAGTTGGAAACAATTTCAAATCCTAATTCAAAATTTCGTGAACATGGATTTTTTTGGCGATTATGTGACGAAATCGAAATATCATTGGACAACAGACGTATGTACCTTGGCAATACAACGCAATTATCACCAGCGGTTTTATTTGCCTTACAAATTGTTGAAGACGTATCTCAATTAGAACCAGCTTGGTTAGATAGCCATGGTACATCACTAACAAGAGTAACGCAACGTCTACTTGCAGAACATATTAATCGTAGTGCCAAGCTCACTCGTGCTGATCAAGGCACGGGAGACTCTGATACTGATCACTTACTGTTAAATTTACAGCCTACAAGCAGTATATCAATTTTCTTAGAGGGCTCACAAGCTGTGCGTAATGGTGGTTCTGTGAATGGTCCAGCTCCAGGTTCACACGCACCTTATGGGCGCTCTGCTTTTGGTCTGGGCAGTGCTGGTCCCCAGGTAAATAAAGATCCATCTCATGAGCTCACACTCGTATTGACTCTCCTTTTGGAAGGTGTACAAAGAGGATATTTAGAGCAATTTCGTCAAGCTATCATACAAATCATGAGATCCATAGCTCTTGGAAGTAATAGCCCACAGTTACTAAATACAGTCATTACATATTTTATTCAATGGGTTGGTTGTACACCGAGTATTCTTTCTGTAAAAGAGCAATGGAATCTTTATTATAATTTTATTGAGAATCATGATAGAATTCCTGAAGCAAGTAGTTATCCATTTCAATATCGACTTGCCTTGTTATCTAATAAAATTGTGAAAAATTTAGTTGATACCCCATATATGCGTAACGAGAAGAATCATGTTAGTGAAGTTGAACAGCATGGTATGTTAGCTTACGGATTATTATCTGCAGAGCCAGAGTTGCGCCGTCAAACTGAAGAGCGTATGTGCAGTTTTTGGGGTTCTGATGCACTGAATCGTGTGTTAGGGGTTTTAAATAGCAATGCAGCAGTGTTAAACAACAGATATTGGTTAAATATTTTACCATCATTACTTTTAGGCAATAGTGATAATGCTAGTGAGCTTCGATGTGGATATGAGTTTAAAGGGCTCTTTGCCCCTGCACCTTATGCATCTAGTGCAAGTGGTGGCACCATGGCAGATAAGCTCCTCTTGAAGCTACAAATCATTCGCTCTAATCCCAAGGCTCTTGTAAGTCGTTTAGGAGAGCTATCGCTGATTAGTTCTGATACTGCCAATTCATTATGGTCACAACTATTAAAACAGATGTGGTGTCATATGAATGCAAATTATAGGCAAACACTTGTCTTGGCTATAACAAATAATTTTGTAAGAACAAATCCAAAGCGAAGATTTCTGAATTGGGAAGCTGAATTTAGTAGTAAACACATGTTACTTTTGCCAAAAACAGTATTTTCTACATTGGCTACACTGCCTAAATTTCCTCATATTCCTGCTGAATTATTTGATATTATAGGCAGAGAATGTGGTGTTTGTTCTGAAGTGTTACATTTACTTGAAGTAGTTACCTCACAATCTAATGAAATGGAATGGTCATCTTCTGAATCTGCAATTTCTCATAGACAAGCTATCTACAATGTTTCAAGTGGTATCCTCAGTGATCTTGAGCGGACTGATGAGTTATTGGCATCACATAGATTAAACTGCAACATACCTGGAACCGACGAAGCACTCTCTCTAGATATGTATGGGCAACTGAAGGCAGCACAAAATGCGTTTGTGGTATTAATTGCAACTCATAATTCTACAAGTGTAAGCACAGAAGAGGTAATGGAAGTAGTAACTACTTCTGAAACCAGTACTACCCCGGAAAACAAGAGTACTAAGCCGATGAGTACCACAGTAGAATCTACAATCTGGGAAAGTCGCTGGTTGAGTGCTACTCGTGAGTTGTCCGACTGGTCGTCTCTCGATTCCGTGGCCACCTCTCTCAACAATAGAGAACTACAACTTGAGGTAGCCACTCATAATCTTGATTGGCAAACTGTTCGCAACTTGCGAAGTACAGGTGATTCTCAAGCTCAAAGTGATCGTAGCATAATGACGAATAAACTTTGTGATATTATGCTAAGCGTCATTGATTCGCGACACAATGAAGCTGATCGGTTGTGCATGCAATCTGTTCAAGTTGCTTTGATGAAGTGGCAAGGAATGGGCCTACCAGTACGTGGCTCATTATTTCATAAAAGTATTTTACATACATTTCATCGTATTATCGAATTACGGGAAAGTGCAAATATTGTAATGGAAACCGCAACTCTATTGAAAGTGCATGAAGGGCAAGAAAAGTTGAGGCATTTCGCTTCATCCCTAAATCATCCTATAACACAATCAAGAGATATAGATCCTATGTTGAATTTTAATGGTGTATTTAATACATGGCGTGCTAGATTACCACTGGAAGTTTTTGAAGAGCTGCAATATAGCTGTGATCTTGATACAGTAGAGTATCGGAGAGAGACACCTCTATCGCAAATGGTCTACCCTGGTGTGCAAGACTGGCATCAAGTTCTACAATGGAGAGGATTTATTGCAAATTCTAGCAACAATTTGAGTAGTGATGGTAAATTCGGCCAACAAGTGGCAGTGTCAAGTGGTGGTACCTCTCTGAAAAAGAATTCTTTAGGTGACTCCAATGCTAGTCCGTGGGGCCTTTTACGTTCTGTCCAGCAAGCGATATCCAGTTCTCTGCATGTGTCCACTGGTGCTCCATTGGGTATCACGGACATGGGGGAGATGACATTGGGAGGTTCTTATACTGATATTGCTGCTAAGACAGGAGAGTTTGAATCCGTACACCGTGGGGCTCTACAGTGCCTCCGTAGTAATGACCCAACACAGTGGGCAGATTGTGCAAAAGCAATCGGTAGTCCATTTGCTGGACATATGAAAGACTTGACCTCTTCACAAGGCGCTGAGATGATGCGCTTGAAAGCCCTATGTTTAGCACGTTCAGGACAGGTCAATGATGCCAACCAAGCTTTCAGTGCTGCGGCACAGATACATACTTATAGCAGCAGGGTATGGGCCAGTTGGGGTGGATATTGTCATAGTCTCGTACGTAACAAGGTATGTGAAGCTGCAGACAGGACAAATATGGCTCAATCTGCACTAGTATGTCTCTTAAAGGCTGTTGCATTGGATAGTTCGCGAAGTCTCACACCACTCTTATCCCAGTGCTTGTTACTGTGTGTATCCGATGGTACCACAGATGCTACACCTGCACAAGCTATGACACAGTTGCTTGAATCTCAACTAGATGCATCCAGCAGCAATGGCACAGTTATTCCTGTCGATGGATGGCATGCTATATTACCAGAGATAACATCGTTAGTGGTCAAAGGACACCCAGCTGCCATGGTTCTCATGAAGAAGCTCATTCCAGTGTGTCCACAAGTGGTGGCCTCATCTCTCATGGCACTGCAGTCTAGAAATGGTCTCAATTCAGATGAAGTACAGCGTTTGTCGAGTATAATGAAAACTTTACCAGAAACTGCAGTTGCTGCCGCTCAAGCTTTCTCCATCGCTATTAATAATCAAGCAAGGTGGATGCCATTACTAGAACTCCAGTATGACTTGGTGCAGATACTTCGGTTGGCTGATGGCTGTGATATGGATGCTGTAGTTCCTGTAGATGTGAAGACAGCTGTATGTACCCTCGTCACCCGATTCGATGAGTGCTCTACATCTATTTCTGCCGGTGGTTCGGCAGTTTTAGGCCCTCGTTTACGCGCTGCTCTTCTCATTGATTTCCCATCTACCTCGGCGAAGGGCAATAGTTCAAAGTTACATACAATTATTAGCAAAGTTGCCCACTGGGGTAAAGTAATTACAGCACTTTTGATGCGCAATACATCTTTGTGTGATAAATCTGTAGCACAAGTAGGCACAGGTCGAGGCTGCTTGCCATCAATTGAGTGTAATTCAGGATTCCGTCCATTGATGCCAGCTGGCAGTGTGGTGACCAGCTCTACTATAACGCCTGAAAACACAGCTGGGCCCTACTTGCATAGAGTTTTTGTCACACCACCATCTGCTCGCAGTAGAGGTAATATTGTGTTACTAGGTACTGATGGTCAGACAGCTAGTTTCCAGATAGTGCCACCCTCAGCTGTGCATGCAGCAAATCGTACTTTGAGACTTCGTCGTGCCGTTAACTGGGCGTTGACTCAATCCCATGAAGCCCGGAAAAGGGACTTAAGCCTTGTCAGATGTGCTGGAGATGGAATGCTCACTAATCTTGCATGTGGCTTTGCTTTGCTGCCTATCACAGCAACACAGAGGACACTAACGGACATTTGTGCGAGTAATGGTGCTTGTGAGATCACTCAAATAGCCAATGCTTTATTACTTGAAAGGGAAGTATATGCTCCACTACTCAAGAAGGGCATGTCTGCTAGTGCTGCTGCTAAAGCAGCGAAAGAGCATAGATTAAATACTATGAGTGCTGATGATACCAGCCAAATGTTATACGCACATATGAAAAGCAGCGCACAGAGTGCTACTCATGCCCGTAATCTAAGGTGTACCTTAGCCTCATCATTAGGTATGTATAATGGTCTTCAGTGGCTGTTGGGTGCTGCGTTACCTGATGCAGGTGATGTATTGTACTGTTCGCTTGATGGTACCATTACTTTTGCTAATATTGAGCCGAAATATACTGATTCGTCGAAGGACCATGTTCGTATGACTCCCGCTGTAGTGAACGCAATCGATCCTGTGCTGTATCTCGGTGGAACTGTAGTAGCAATGGGCTGTACTCTAGATGCTGCTGTTAAAGGTGGGCAAAATCTGACTGGATTGTTGGTTACTGCATTATTGAATGATTATATGCAAAATCATAATTGTGATATTGTGAAAGCTAGTGCAGATCTATGGGTCCATGTGACATCACTACTGGCATCCGCTAAAATAGTAGGACCTGTGAGTAGAGCAATTGCTATACAGCAACAAAATGAAGGAAACAATAAATGTGAGATTCCATTAGATAGAGCTGTGTTAGAGATACTTCGTGCATCTCAACAACCTGAAGCTCTTGTCGCTGCAAGAACATCTTCTGCGACCCACATCTAGATATGTTTTCCTGATGTTCGTTGAGATCAGTGAATCAGACAAAGAATAAGTAATTTTGATGAATTGAAAGATAGATCTTGAATGTATATGTTTGTAAATAATGCTTCTCTGTTTCGTCTATTACACAAATTCTACATACCCAACACAGCATATATATTCTTCAATCAATCTTTGCTCGTCAACTTAAGTGTGTAAAGTTGTACCATCAACAAGTGCATTTCGTACTTTGCGTGCTTGCTGCTTGAGCTTACCCCGTAATCCTCTTCGGCGACTGAATGCGCTATCCACTGAGGACGTCTTCCAGTGTGCCGTAGTTCCGTGTTCACTTTGGGACTCTGTACCCTTTACGTCATTGATAGCATGAAGTAGTACATCTGACCGTGTGTCATAGAAGCTTGTAGCTTTGCCAGGTACACCCCCTCTACTGCATCTACCTACTCTGTGCAAGTATTGTACAACATTCAAAGCAAATTCAGCTTGAATGACATGCTTGACGTGAGGCAGATCGAATCCTCTTGCTGCCATATCTGTACACACCAATATATCAACTTCTTTATTTCGAAATGCTTCTAATGCTTGGCTACGTTCGTGATTGCCTTTGTGAAACTCCTCACAGACTGTACCTATCGATCTTAAAGCTTGCGCAAAGTGTGTTGCCGCTTCTGATGTGTTTACGAAGATCAGGGAAGGTTCGTTTCGTACTAGAACAGAATTTACTTCACTTGCCCTATTCACAATATCTTCATCAGTAACGCGTATAAATTCTTGTGTTATTTGCGGGTGGTGATGGTGTAAGTGTGGTGTACGCACATGAACAGCATTTGGGAACTGCTTTTTTACATATTTATCAAATGAACGTTCACCATATGTAGGTATTGTCGCGGCAGATAAAATGACCTGAGGTGATTTCAGATCTGCGTTTATAGTCATGTCTGTTGATGCTTCTTTGCGTGCTGCACTCAATGTTCCCAATGCATGCGAAATCTCTCGTACATAAGAGCCCTCTAGCAGTAAATCCGCCTCATCCAGAATAAGATGCTTTAGACGGAGAAGTGGAGATGTTTTCCCATATTGATTTAATTCCCTTGAAACTAGGGAACGAAAAGTACCTGGAGTGCACACTAGGACTTGCTCATGTACGTGTCCGGTATTGGATAGCATCGCACCCAGACGGCGTGCATGTATCTGCAAGCGTGCGCTGTGTGCCACCGACTCCGTGTCAGGAATTTCCGACTCCTCCGATTGCGCATCAGTCATTAATAACCTACTTGCAAGACTTTGCACTTGTTCAGCCAACTCATTATTGGGCACAAGAACTATAGCACGTACTGCTTCGTCTATACCTTGCGCTAAAGGAGCTTGCAAACATGCTTGAAGTACAGGTAGCAGATACGCCAATGTCTTTCCGCTTCCTGTCTCTGCACCAATGACAGTGTCTTGGCCTGTGAGAACTAGTTCAATGGCTGCAGCTTGTACAGCTGTTGCTGTATGCATTCCCATACTTTGTAGACCCTCTGTAAGGATACTGTGATTTACGCCACATGCAGCAAAGTCTCTTCTTGTCTCCACAGCGCCGAAAAGGTAGTCTTCTGGATCTAAAGAAGTTGACTTTGATCCACCATGAAGCACCACTCTAGGAGTCTCATCAACTTTGATTATGCTGTTTGCCACCCTTGTTGTCGATAGGGTCCTTTTGTAGAGGGTTTGCGTAGTTCGTATCATGCCGGAAAGCTTCGATTGGAAGTGAATCTGGAGCATCTCGGTTCCTCGAACTCGCGCTGAAAAGAAAAAAATGAGAAAAATATATACCCTAAAATAAAACAAATCTATTCAATAACTAAATACCGCTTATCAAACTATGTTTTGGGTCTCAGTTCTCTCAGGTCTGTCCTTTAATTTGAGAGGAGTCCCATCCGATTGGACAGGTATATACACTCAACAACATCATATTGTTCCCATAAGAAGTGGTTGTTTGGGATTGGGCCATGGCTACTCGTAATTTGACCAAGGCTTTTATTCAAGCCCGCTCAGGCGGTAAGGCCAATCGAAGTTTGCTGAAGGCGGAGGCTGATGTCCCTGCACTAGATTCAGATCAGAGCTCTGACTCTGGGTTGTTAGGTGTATGTGATTTCTCATTTTTCTATTATTGATATTGTGTGTTCCCATCAAAATGTCGCAGTGTCGCTTATATCTTATATTTCATGTTTATGAATACTAACTTCTTATCCAACTTTCACTAATTCATTCATTTACTCACAACAGGCGGATGGAGAAATATCTAATTGGAAAGCTACTAAAGAGGCATTACCTCCACTTTGGGTTGAAAAGCTTGAATCTGCTGAGGAATCCATTAGTGACATACAAAGACATATGCGCGAGCTACAGCAGCTACACACTCAACGTCTCATGGTTAATTTTGAAGTAGATGAAGCAGCTCAAGAAGAGGCCATTGCTATCAAGACGAATGAGACTACAGATGTATTCCGACGAGCTGAAGGTTTATTAAAGACATTTTCAAAACAAGGCGATGAAAATACCATAAGTGACAGTGAGCGTACAGTGAGACGCAATATGCAGAGTCAAGTTGCAAAGCGATTGCAGCAATTGAGTAGTAGCTTCAGAAATAGTCAAAAAGGCTATTTGAAGAAAGTACAAGCTCAGAAGACAGGTGGTGGCAGTGCTGCATTCGATTATTTGGAAGACAAAAAAGGCCCTGTTTCAGGTGGGGACATTGATTTGGGATTTGATACGGCCCAGCTTCAAATTGTGGAAGATATGGAAGAAGCAGTGAATCAGCGTGATGCAGAAATTACAGCTATTGCAAAATCTATTGAAGAATTGGCACAAATATTTAAAGAACTCGCTGTTCTTGTGATAGATCAGGGTACTATATTAGACCGCATCGACTATAACATGGAAGCTGCAGTAGATCATGCTAAAGAAGGGGTTGAAGAACTAGTAAAAGCGGAAGAACATCAGAAAAATGCTACACCTGTGCGATGTATTGCATTTTTAGTGGTTGGTATCATTATTATGCTAGCCATACTGATTCACCGTTGGAAAAACTAAATTCCGATATAACGAAACAACATTTATACAATAACTGGTTTCATTTATATAGCAAATCAGATAATGTCATAGAAGATCCACAGCCCATGGTGTATAGTGTTCAAAAGTGAATGATGGTGAAGACTTGTCGCGATGGCTTGTTTAATGTTGAAAATGTTCATATTTCTAATTTCTACGTGTGTCTAACAGTATATACAAATAACGACAATCTTATCTTATATGAATCAATGTCACACCTTTGACGCACTACCGTGTTAGCGCAGTCGTCAATACTTCTGATACTTGGTTGCGGTGTTGCGTCGATGTCCATCTTACTTGCCTTGTCAGTCTATATGTCGACTAAGGTTGATTCCTCGTCATCACAGTTAAATATACTTGGTAAATTTGGTATCAATTCATACTCTTGTGTAGAACGCCTTGATGCTCGTTCTTCTCGCTGCTCGTCTGTGATTTCACTTGGATGTGCTGTGAATTGTACGTGAAATGGCTGCAAATCTAACGGTTGCGCCATCTTGAGTGTCTCATGTACTAGCTCTGGATGTTCTCTTTCTTCTCGCATAAATTTTAATTTTAATTGACGTCTTGTTCTTCCAGGAAAAAAGGATTGCATGAGACTAAACTCAGTACCACATTGTCTTAATGCTGCGAAAAAATGACGAGTTTCTTCCAATCCCCAACGATCGTGACGTTGCTTACGTTGAAAACTACGATAAGTCGCCGTGGCGTGTGTTCCCTCTACAATTTCCTCAAACTCGCCTTCAGTCACAACGGCTGTTTCTTGGACTATGAGTGAGCTTTCCTTCAAAACGATCTTACCATCACGAATTTCTACCTGAGGTCCCTGGGCTTCGGCAGGTGCGTCCACGTGCTCATGTCTCGACCTCTTGGCACCACTACTACTGCTGTTTGTGGTAGCAGTAGTAGCACTGCTCGATCCCGGTACTTGCGAAGAACTGCCGCTACTTCCTGTTTGAGTTGCAGATGCAGCATCAGCAGTCCATAAACTTTCGCTTTCAGCTGCCTGCTTTGCCTTGGCGGCCTTCCTCTCAATGGCATGCTTGAAGACGTAGTTCTTCGCACACAAATCAGACATTTTCACAGCCCTCTGAGAAGTTACAATAGCCTCAGCTTTTACATCGGGCTTTATTGTCTCCAAAATCTCCACTTCAGGCTCAATCTCCTCTTCTCGTTTACTGGTTGCAAAACCTACTCTTACCTTTACCTTGGGTTTTATATCAGCCATCTTTTTTTATATGTATCTAAATTTGTTTTATCGATTAGCCAGCTATATATTACAAATCCATAGAAGTACTTATTTCCTGGTGGTCCATCGTCCAAAGCTCGGCCGGCCGGGTCCTCCTAAAAATTATTATTTTTTATTTATTTGGCTTAGTAAACTAGGTTGATTATGCGTTGTTGTGTACACGGGGAAAGAATGGTGAATGATCTATGGATGATCATTTCTTCTTACAACCAATTACATTATTCACAAATTTTCCTCGTTCTCCGTCCGCATCACGCAGCCAGCACAGAACGGGATCCCCCCCTCCAGTATTCGTATTTTCATGACACAGATAGTGTTCCAGTGGCTATGCGAGTACTTCACTTCACGTGCTTACAAGGAGATTAAGTCGCTTTGACGCTATCACCATTACTCTTTCTCTAGATGGTCATCAATTTGTGCACCATCCGACACAGCACGAGTTGCTTCCTGCAGAGCTTGCTCCAAGTATACCACGTCCTCCCTCGATTCTTCTACAGGATATGTTTGTGCCTGTGGTGGCAACTCAGGTGGTAGGAAGTCCTCGTCTGGACAAAGACGCTCAAATACATTTCTAGCACGCTCAAAGGACTCTGTTACATCGATCGAATGACCTACAAGTCCAGATAGCTGGACATTAGCTGGTAAATTCGGTGGATCTAAAGTGTATAACGGTCGCACAATGGTCGCACTTGCAATTTCTTGTACATCTACATTACCATTTGAAGAATCATTGCATAAACGCTCAAAAACTTTATCTAGCATGCATGCAGCATCTGTCTCAGCCCTGGACGAAATTGAATTTACTCTCGTTGTTAAATGAAGAAGAAATGCACCTTCGGGTGCAACACAAGTTGCGTCGCCAGACTGTATGCAGTAGACGGCATTCGTATTTCCTGCTGCAGTACCAGCAGTATCTGGAGGGATCACAATGATGCCTAATGGCGCTGGTAGCAACTCCTTGAGACATACACTGATTCGTGTAACATGCAAAGCATGTACTGGAGTGTTTGGCCAAAATTCTGCATTACATACAAACCCTTTGCAACCAATGCGCTTTCCATTCTCATCTATTATACCTGTCACTGCAACGGGCGAGACATCCTCATTACTAACGCCACCTATGTCTGTTGTCGTACAATTGGAAGTGTCAGGAGAGAGGAGTATATTGCGCACAGTACGACGCAGCATATAAGTCCCACCCCATACAGCACACATTCTGCAAAAAGCTTGCCCAAGTTCCCCAGTACCGTACATGGGTGCAAGGAACGGTGTATCTCCATATCGTCCGATACTTTCGATGTTAGCACTGAGCCTATCCAATGCTTCCCTCGTAGACGCTACTGGTACATTACTATGTTCTTGTGGTCGAAATGGCCCTGATAAAAAACATAATGAGTGAGCAATAATATTCTGCAAGCGCTCTCCCATACGACTGCTAGCAAGGTACTCGTGAAATGGTGTTGCATCGTGCTGGGTGTAGTCAATACTGCTCAATGTGTCACCGGGGCCTGTATTTTGTGGACGTCTCAATGACCTTCCAGCGCCAAGATCTCTCTCGTTTAGCGTGATTGCTGCACGTGTATTGCCGCTAATGGCCACTTGTCCCCTGTCAAGTGCAAATTGCAAGAACTTCATTAACGAACGTTTCTCTAAAGGTCCTAGATGAGGACTAGAGAATACCCCACCTTTCGACGATGGTACAGTGAGAAGCCCCCCTTGATCTGTTCCAGCACTATAATAAACACCATCAACCGCCTTGAATTCCAAGTACTTGCCCACATCACTATTGACCATACCAGTGACAGCAGCACCGGCAGCTAAGCATACCCTACCCACGAGATCAACAGTGAACGTTCTGCTACTGAACATGGCCCGATGCGGCGACATAGAGTGATCTTGTCTATATCCGTGGAAGACGGGGTGGATGCTGTGACTGGTGCCACTTTCTTCTCTAGGTAGATCTGATATGTCATCCATTATGTACCCTAAGCATGCTGGATGCAGCTTCTGGGAAACCTTGGTCCATATATGCTTACTACTGATACAGGGACGTGACTTGCGGGGGATACCTGTAAAGGCTGGGATACTTTCTCCTGGAGAACATGCACCCAAATAGCTGCTTTTCAGATGAAATTCACCCTTTGCTGCAGTAGCTGTGGGTGTAATCATGTCACGTTCGTCGTCTCTTTGAATAGGCCCACTCGCTCGCTTGAGGAATTCTTCGTGACCCGATTGGCATCTTTGCAGGAAATCTTCAAAATTCAACGAGGCACCTTCCATCCCATAATGGTCATTTGGATCTAAATGCAGTACGGATCGACCAACACGCTGAAGGGCACATGCAACGATGCACTCTACTAGTCCTGTGCCTAAGATCACGCAGTCGTATTCTTGTCTGAGCCCCTCTTCATCCAATTCTGGCTCACCTGGCTCTTCGACACTAGCAATGTTGACTTCGTTGATATCCCCGCGTGTACTACCTGCTGCTTCTTGCTCCGCATTTTCTACAAGCTTTTCTTCAGAAGATGCATCGAGATTTGTCGTAGATTCTAGGGCTACAAATGCCGCTTCCAAGTCATCAATTTCAGCCATTACTTCAGATTTATGGACAAAATATCAGGATGTTGCAATTTCTTAATCTTTACAGTAGATATATTGATTTTAAAGTTTACTTCAGGATCATACCGACCCACCGTCCACCTCGAACTTCGAGAGTGGAGGAACAGGTTGTGCTGGATGAAGAGAAGTATCTCGGAAGTTAGTAGTAGTATAATGAATTTAACAGTAGTAGATCAGAATGGCGTAGAGGCCAAGATAACTTTACCGGCTGGAACAGATGACGTGAAGGCCGTCCAAACGCAATGTTCCACGCATTTCAACATTCCCGCAGCACAGTGTGGCTTAACATTCGCAGGAATGACAATAGACCCAACACTCCCATTAAGTGCGCAGGTACCCGATGAATCAACGTTGCAATTAAAGCGCAAACGATTTCATTTGTCAGATGTTGGGCCAAATCCAACCCCTGATATGCTCCTACAGCTGTGTGCTGAGCATGACAATCTCCTACCACAAATTATGTCAGCTGATCCAGAATTAGGTGAAAAGCTTGGAACCAAAGATGTGGTTGCTGTAAGAATGTTAATGATGCAACGTGCTATGAAGCAACATAAATCCATCTTTGAAAGGGACAAAGAATTGAAGCAGATATGGGATAATCCTGATGATGAAGATAACCAAAAGAAGATTCAAGAGATGATCCAACAGGAAGAGATTGAGCGTGCTCATGCGATGGCAATGGAAGAGAATCCTGAGTCTTTTGCGCAAGTTTACATGCTCTACATTAAATTGGAGGTCAACGGCATACCTCTTAAGGCTTTTGTGGACAGTGGAGCGCAAATGACTATCATGTCCCCACAGTGTGCAGAACGTTGCGGTATTCTGAGGCTCATGGATAAGCGCTACGCTGGCATGGCCTCTGGTGTAGGTACCGCCCGCATCTTAGGTAAGATACATATGGTGCAAATGAAGCTCGGCAGCAGTTTTTTTCCAGTAAGTGTAACAATCTTAGAAAATGCCAGTATGGATGTATTGTTTGGTTTGGATACACTTAAGCGCTATAGATGCTGTATTGACCTGAATAAGCAGTGTTTACGTATGGTAGATGGCTCTGATGGTGCAGAAGAAGTACCCTTCCTTTCTGAAGGTGAAATCCCAAAGAATGATCTAGACGCCGCAGGTGGAGCAGGATTTTTAGGTGGTGGTGGTGATTTGAAAGAAGATGCTAGTAGCAAAGATGATAGCGACGTAAACTTGCCCCCAGCTCCCCCATCAGATACAGCTGTACCCACAAGCCCTGCTCCAACAACAGACTCAGGAACATCAGTAGACGCTATACAAGGTTTAGTTGCTATGGGCTTCAGCGAAAATCAGGCACGTCAAGCTTTAGATGCATGTGATGGCAACGCAGAAGCTGCAGCTAATCTCTTGTTGTCCGGTTAGGGTGACATTGGCTAGCCTTCCCTTTCATGTGTAGTTTGCTTCTTTGTAACTAGTCAGTACAATTCTAAGTGGTTTTAGTATAAATAATTTTTTCATGGAAATATTTCTCCATTTCTCTTCCTCTTTTAACGATATTTACATTACTGACACTACAATACTGTAGAAGGTGGTACGTTCTCGTATGCTTGCTCCCCCCTCCAAACCTACCGGAATTATAGTTTATAGTTAGTTAGGCATTCCCCCGTGAGCCCAAGGCACAGTTAGTACCCAGCTGTTGCCACGAGACTAGCATAACTGTCCAACTCGTCTTTGGGCTTTTCCTGTACTTTGGCTTTTTTTGTACCATCAGTGGCTTTAACTGTCATTTTTAACTCTAGCAAGTCACAAATGCTCTTTCTTGCGCTACGAGCATCGTCTGTTGGACCGTCCCACTGTACGTTCACCAGACTGTCCTGCACAGCTTCTAGAGCTGTTTGATTAGGAGCTAGGCCACAATGGAAGGCTTGCACTTCCGTTGTAGACTCACATATACCTCTTTGCTCAATTTCTTGGATAACCATTTCCACTGTGGGCCCAATAGCATGACGATCACTTAGGAACTGCAAATACAGCAGCTCCGCCGTGTGCTTTCGAACACGTGGGTAGCGATGCCCAAGCATGACAATAAGGATCTTGATAGCTTTTCCGCGTACAGGGTCCTCAAACAGAAGGAATTTCAGTGTAACGTCAGCACATAGAACGATCTTGATGACATTATTGCTGTTGCTCTCGGCTTGTACCAGCAACAACAACTCCATGAGAAATGGTGCGTTGTGTGGTCGCAAGGATTCAAACACTTTATTCTTGAATAGTAAGTCAAGTGTCTTCAATAAAGGCACCATCACACGATCATCTTTAGTGTTTGCGCGAAAAATACGAAGCAAAGAGTCGCCAAGTAATGGAATATATTCATCGGTTTTATTCACAAGTTTAGCCTTACAGAAATCCAATAGAGCTTTGGATGATGCACGAACGACGGTTTCTGATAGTCCACCAATAGCAATGATAAATCCTGATAATAGTTCGTGGAAATATACTTTAGATTCCATGATGTGTAATAAGATGGGGAAAACATGAGCAGGATGTGCCCAATTAATATGTCGCTTGGCTAAATCTGTTGGTGTTGCATCAGGGTGAATTGATGTGACGATAAGGTTTGTGTCTTGAATTCCTGCAATCTCTGGATGATTCGATACAGAGAGTAGCTCCTGCAAGGCGCGTCCTGCAACTTCACGCACAGCATCTAGCTTCTCTGCCAATTGTGCTAACAAAATGCCCACAAATTTCTGACTATGTTCTGTTAAAAGATTTTCCACACCTTGGTTGACATTCCAAGGTGCTATGGCAGATACGCGATCAACGCATACTGTTGAGCATGTAACATTTCCTGTACCATCCCCTGCAGTGCGCTCGTCGTATACCATACCTAAGCTATTGATGGGATACTCAACACTTCCAAAGCCACCAGTAATCGCATCAGTTGGAATAGTAGCTGGTCCAAAGCTCGTGTGTACATAACAGCTTTCAGTATCACCTGCACAATGTCTCTGTCCTGCATAAAGTATACGCTCCATGCCCCTGATTGCTGCGATACGCGACCAACTGCCAGTATCACCTCGTTTATCAACAGAGTAGTCTTGAGAGGACCGGACGAGAGCAGTCAGGCCGGTCTCTAAAACTACATCAGTGAATGCTCCTGTTAGGGAGACTTTTTCCATTACTTCAACAATGCTCATTACACAGTATCGCCGAGTTTCAGCATCAGTTGATCCAGCTATTTTTCTATCTTCCTGTGCTGAAGCAGCGAGACAAGTCAACACCTCCATCAGGCGTCCGGCAGGGCGACATAATAGTCGGGGAGGGAGGACACCTAGTGCCAATGCATATCCACGTGTAGCTGCAACATTTTCCTCAGTGTCTAAACCTTGCATATATGTCTGAACTGTGAGCTTTTGAAGACGTTCTGATGGATCATCATCTCCTTTAGAGAAGTAAGAGAAAAAGAATTCTCGTAATGAATCTGCAGCCGATTCTTGTATGTATTCCTGAGGATGTCGTAGATTTTCATTCAAAAATTCTACAAGAGTAACTTTAGTCTTCATATTAAATTGTAAATTTGATTTTGCGATGTTTTCTAATAGAGCGCATGATGCTTGACGCATAAGCTCACCACCACGGCCACGAAACAATCGAGATTTATCTAGCTTAGGTACCAGACCAGTCACTTGCTCTACCAAGTCCGCTGATAAGGGAGCACCGCACGTCACCAATGCTAGCAGCAATTCTGCGACGCATAACAATGAGCCATGACGTACCACAAAATTAGGACTGAAACACTCCCCAATGAGCTCACTGAAAACCTCAGTCGAACGTAGAACATTCACCGGGGCCAGTGTGGCCAAAGCGCGAGCGGACAACTTACGAATATCAACATCCCAATGAGCCATCTTGACGTCTGCCAAATGGTACATGAGTGTCGCATGGTTATCATCATTCATCTTAGCAATCTCTGGAGCAATTTGCAAATATGCACCAGTTCTGTTACCTAGGGAGAAATAATCAGCATAAGTGATGATCTCAATCCCATCGGGGAAATTCTCATTACCTTGCCTGCCAACATTTTCTTGAAATGCTGCACTTGCTGCACGACGACAATTAATTTCTCTGTCATATAAGCATGTGATAAGCATGCTAGCTGATAGAGACTTGATAAACGGTTTCATGACTGATGGACTGTAAGCGCGGGCGAACGCCCAACATACGTAGCATGCAGCATCCCTGACGTGCGCACCGACAGAGTGTTGACCACGAACAACATCAAAATGTATAGCTTTTTCCAAGAGTGGCATCACCTCTGTTAGACGCTCAGGAAGCAGTAGGCCACGACGAGTCAACTCTGCGAGTGCTAGGCAACCACCGTGCCATGCGGAATCTGCATCAGGATCTTCAAACACTTCGATGACTGCGCCAACTACGTCGTCACCCAAATCTTTGCTGAGACGCATAGTAATACGACCAATACCCTTCGCTGCACTCCATCGCACAACAGTGTCCTTGTCTTGAAGACTGGTGAGCAGGTGATCGATGATTTCTTCTAATTCATCCAAATCTGCTCCATCAGCAAGTGCTTCATCGTCATCGCTATCTGGACTAGTCGTAGCAGTAGAAACAACAGAACTGGCAGCCCCATCGCCAGTGACATCATCACCACCTAGATTTTTCACAAGGGATCGCTGTCCACGTTGATATCGCCAAGCTGCCACTCTTGGAGGGAGAAAAGTCATACCAATTCTCTGCGCTAGTTTACAAGTTAATTTCCTTATTGTCACCTGATTCTCTTGCTTACTCAATGCAAGGCATGGTAATAGAACAGTAGGACAGTGTGGTAAGATACGACTGCGATGCCCTTTCTTGAAAATTTGAGATAAACAATGTAAAACACCAATAATTTCGAAAGTTGCCGAAGATAGGTCTTTGCTAGCGGCCTCCCCTTTTTTACACCATGCTCCCACCTTGACACATGATGATGCAACAAAGTCATTTAAGAGACCACTCTCCATATCAGGACGCGTGAGCAGACTTGATAAACATGCACTGGCAGCTTCGCGAGCAGGACCTGTTTCCTGGAGATAGCTTACGCAGGTGGACACAATATCTTCCACTAAAGCGGACGACGCTTGCTTGCCATCAGCCGCTCCTGGAGCATGAGATGTCAAAGAAGTGTTCTTTAGACTACTGTCAATACTGCATATGTCAAAGGGAATGAGACAGAGAATGCACAACCATAATAACAGCACATAGCGGGTTTCCCACGTACTGAAATCACTCCGATTATGGGCCAGTAAAAGGAACAGACAAGGTTCTAGTTGTGACACTTCATGCGGGAATAGCTTCATCACATACTTGTAGCCACGCACACGACAGATAAGTTGTAATATTTTGCATATTTCATCGAAACAACGACCCTCTGAGCGCTTCTTGTCCTTATCATTGAATATTGCCGTGACATCACCAGAGCCTTCCCCCGCTATGATTTCTAGCATTTTTGCCGTCAATGGGTCTACCATATCCGGTAATGCTGGGGCAATAAGCATAGGTTGCTCTTGATACTTACCAAGGGTATCGCTTAGCCAATCATAGCTCTTTGCAAAACCAGGGTTGGGGTAAGCTGCACTACAAATTTCTCTAATGCAAGACACTACAGCATCTCTATCTACAAATTGTGACAATTCTGATGCTAAACCACCTGCATCTCCTTCTCCTCCCTCAATATCAACCACAACATCATCTGCATCAGTCATTTTTGATATATCAATATGATATTCGAAAATGGTGCGTCTGATAATGACACTTTGAAAGAGAGATTGATTATCTTCTTGCAAATTTAGAGTAAATATGTATATATGCCTTATTCGCCAAATAAGGTAATACTATTGTGATATAGTTTTCACTTCTCTTCTCTTCTACTCTGTCTCCACCGACGGACGAACGTGGGTCCGGGAAAGTATTGGATCGCCTCTCAAAGATCTTATCGAAAAGCGCCCAGTACAAGTGATAAATTTTGTGTGTGTTATACATCGTCGTGACGTTGGATAAGTATTTTGTGATATGAGTGCATTTGATGAAGCTACAACTGATTTGACAGCTGATATGGATAGTCTCCTATCAGATCTCGCTAGGCCTTATTCTGATACCGCTGTAGAAGAAGAGGGTCATGATGAGTCTGATACTGAAAAAAATGGTGTCATTAATGATGCTATTGTTTCTAGTGAGACCGATACGACAGGTTATCAAGGCCTTGGTGATTTTCAAAGCGGAATGGTTTCGCTAGATTATAATTTTGGTAATGGTGCATTTACTGATAAGACAGGTTTAGGAACAACTACAACATCTGGTTCTGAAAATGATGATCAAACTACTCCACCATCTGGATATGATTACAGTTTTGGTGGTGCCGGCATGGGTATTACTGGTAGCGGTTCCGGATCACCAAC
>JACKZZ010018058.1_pt1 | contig 36178 bp, 25 predicted proteins | sample 8027871 | NCBI WGS metagenome assembly JACKZZ01 (sample SAMN15724774, study PRJNA655200) | protist metagenome | isolation source: fluorescence activated cell sorting (FACS) single amplified genomes of... | place: USA: West Boothbay Harbor, Gulf of Maine | collected 2000-07-19
CCCTCCCCACAAACACCAAGCCCCCGGCGGACCGCTCAACGGCCCGAACCACCATAGACTCCAAGGAGGGGGTCGAAGAAGTGCGGTTCAGAGCGTACGGCAAGAACAGGCATTGCAGCGCGTGAGGAGACGCGGTGTCGCCAAACAGCGCGAGACTGGGCGTGGAGCACGCTGCCTCGCCAGACAAACTCTCCGACACACACACGCCACCAGGACGGTCCAAAAGACCAGTAGCACCCGCCAACAAAGCAGTCGGGACGTCAGCAACGTACGCCTCGGCGCCCAAAAGCAAACGGTCAAGCTCCCCAGAAACGGAATCCTGCAAAGCGCCCAAAGCGGGACGAAGCGAAGCGTGCAGAGCGCAGCCAGTGCCAACCAGAGACACGCCAAGTCCAGAAACGCGATAAGAAGATACGAGAGGAGAACGTGGAGGAGACCCCATAGACACACACGGGGGACCGCCCAAAGCACGAGCAGACACGCCGTAGGCCCCACCAGGAATCTCAGGGCCCGCGCCCACAACAACACCAGACGACCCAGCCTCGCTCACGGACAGAGGGGAAGACACGCCGTACGCAGCAAAGATCACCGCGGGAGGAGGGGGAGAGCACAAAGCCTCATGAAAGCAAATGAACAACGTCAACAACAGAAGACGCAACATCGCTGAACCACGACTTCGGGGAACTGGCCGTGGAGGGGGCTCCGCGCGCATATTAATGGGACGCACGAGCCTGCAACACGCCAAAGTCCTGCACCGCAGAGGGCAGCATGAGTGTCCCCGCACGCGCGCAGAACACCTACACACTCACGTCACGCGATGTAGATAATCTTCGCAGCAACGAACTAACAATCAGAAGATACGAAGACGCCATAGCCAGGCGCCAGTACGAAAGGAGGCAGGAGGAGAACGGCGAGTACGATCCTCCGCCCGGCTACGACACCTACGCAGAGGAGTCAATTCAAGAGAGGAACGTGTATCGCTACCGCGATGACGACCTCCCGGACGATCCCGAAGAGATCCGCGAGATGATGGAAGAACTCGAAGCACGTCGTGAAGAGTCAGCCAACAGGATCTACGTTGAGCTCATCGACCTAAATGAAACAAAGGTTCTCATCATTGATGACCAAAATGAGGTAATCCAGGACGGGAAGATTGTCTATCACTTCGAAGCTTCTCCAACAGGCCATGCTGCTTTTCGCTTCATGGCAGAAATGATCAAAACTGCGATCCCACGTCCCCAATTTGAGGCAGCGATGGGAACATGTGTTGATAAGAAAAGTGCACAGAAGGATTATGCTTTTAGTGAACCATTGACAACGAATTATCTTAACGAGGTCAAGAGTGGAAAAATTACGTTTACTCAGGACCAGAAAGAGGAGGTCTCTTCCTTCGGCAAAAAAATGGTTACAGCAGTTACAGGTGCATTTAATGGCGGTCTTGCATCTGCAGCAAATGTGATTGGTGGTGTTGCATCCGGAGCAGCAGCAATTACAGCAAATGCTATATTTGGTCTTTGGGGAAGAGGAGCTCAAAATGGAGAGATTGCTCAAGTTGGAGAGGGGGGTGTTGTGGGCGCTGCCGCCCAGGGCAATGGCACCCGGGACGATCTCAGCAACCCAGGCAGTGGAAATGGTCCGGCTTCTGTATCTTCACCTAAACCTGTGGTCATCGATGATGTTAATGGTGTTGAATTAGTACTGGAACCGGATAAGAACCCAAAAGTATCGAACACATTGTTCAAAAGAACAGGCAATGGTCAGTACAAAAGGAGCAAGACCGAACAAAAAGACACGCCGATGAATATGTTCGACTTCAACCCCAAGTATATTCCTGAACGGACCTACAGTTGGGAAAATCCTGTTTTTTTGCTATACGGAAATGACAGAAGGCTAGTGGCGCCGACAAATGATGACCTTAAACAGCTAATGACGGTGATTTTTGGTCCTAAAAGTTTACGGGATAAAACTGGAAGCATGCAGTATGAGTATTCCGCTGATACGCAGTATCAGCATAAAGGTGGATTCAAAATTGTCTTCTATGAGTCTGGTTTTACTATGGCAGCAGTGGAAAATAAAGGCATATTGGAGTATGCGCTAGCCGAAAACACTACTTTGTCTCCACAAGATTTTACTCAAGCGCCGTCAGGAAGCAATCGGCAACAATCCAGGGTAGATGAGTTTTTGTACGAACCAACTCATGATGAGATGCTTGCGATAGCCAATAAATTTGATACAATTCTTACCGGTGGCCAAGAACTTACATTTGGGAACAATACCATTTCATATGAAAACCGTACGCTTCAGAGGATGTATTTGGGCAAAGCAATCCAACATGTCATGCGTTTCATCGATGAAATCGACACTCCTGCAAACATAGCCATCGTTGACCGCGCAACCGATTACATCAAACGCACGGCAACTAATCAGACTGGAATGCAGGCTTCGCTCGGGGCGTTCGCCCGTGTGGGTGCGCGCCTTCGCCTTCGCCTGCGTCCCGACCCCCCGCTGGGCGGGCCGTTTGAGGCGGCGCTGGAGGCGCGGGCCGAGGCGTTGGGCGGCGCCGAGGGCGGCGACGCGCTGCGCGCGCATGCCGGCTTCCTCCCCGCGGGCGGCGAAGTTGACGTGGTGGTGGAGGAGGTTGAGCCTTCGCTGGACGGCGGGCTGCACCGCTACCCGTTTGGCGGCGGCGAAGGCGACGTGCGCGCGTGGCGTCTGCGTCCGATTCGCGTTCGCGATGATAGCACGTCTTCGTGGCGTGAGTCGCCCTCGCAGTACGCAGCGGGCGTTGCGTCCACGCGGACTGACGCGTGGGCTGGGTTGGCGATCCCCGTGGGGTCGTATGTTTTTGACCCGCCGGCGCAGGTTGCCGCGAGGGGCCCTCCCGACCAGAGCTGTGGCATGTGGTTCATCTCTGCTGACGAGATGAGCATGGGCGGCGGCGGGGAGAGGCGCGCTTCCATCGCGGGCGAGATCTCTCTTGGACCGCAATGGCCGGCGGTCATGCGTGCTGTGGATGCGGCGAATCGTTCGGTTGACAGCCTCGCTGAGCGTGGCGTGAAGGACAAGACGATCAAGCACGTTCGCGCGGCGGTGGATCTCATTTCGTACATCGATGGAAACCGAGACAAGGTGATCATGCGGAGGTTCAACGGCAATCACTACTTCATCGTGCGCAAGGACGGCGTGGCCTTTGGTGAGGGCCAGGTGCAGTCCTTGCCTACGCATGTCCCCCGCGAGAGCTCGTACGGCGGTGTCACGTGGGGTTCCGACCGCGAGTCGGGGTCCTACGCGCACAAGGTTGCCAAGTTCAACCCGACTGTTTTGGGATTTTCTCCGGAGGGCTCCTTTGACGCTTTCCCCAGCGATGCCATCGTCGACGTGGCCGGGCAGCTCTCTGACGAGCAGTCGAACATGAGGCGGGCCGAGGTGGACGCCGCGGAGCAGGACTTGCTCATGAAACACCTGGAAATGTTTGAGCGATTGAACCCCGCCTTAGGTGGCAACGTGGAGGTTCGCAAGTACGTCTCTGTCAGGCCGTCGCCGCTGCGTTACTGCGTCGACGGAGAAGACCTCGTGCGAGCGAACCGCGTGGTGACTCTCACGTCGGAGGGCGGATATACCTTCGCCTCGCCTTTCGGTCCCCAGCCGGCGATGGGCGGTGGCGACTCCATCAGCGCATACATGGTGTGTGTAGAACCCTCTCGGGAAATGAAAGTCAAGGGAGAAAACAAAGAGGTGATCTTGACTCTGCCTTGGGCGGTTGCTGTCGAGAAGGGGGCCTTCATGCGTACGTATCAGTAAATTTTCATCGGTTTCACAGACCTTCTATTAGCAAACGTGCGTGAGAAGTCCACGCCACCCACCTCGCGCTTGCCGTTGCCTGACGTGCAAACTCGGCCGCGAGAAGTCCACGTCACAAACTATGCGCTTGACGTAGACGTGAAAACTCGACAGTGAGTAGTTGTGAAAGCCAGGCGTTTGCGAGTCTTTCGATCAGCGGGCTTGCATCCGATTGCCTGTCGGGAGATATTGCCAACGCTCGTGAGTCGACGTGCTATTTGCCACGGTGGCCACGCCAGCTTCCGAGCGGCTCGGGGGCGGCGTGGCACCGTCCATTCAAAAGTGGGAATGTGGACACGGTGAGCGTGGTTGACGTTGGCGCGGCCACGAGCACGCCCGCATCAACACTGCCATGCAGAATGTTCCTGCGTATTTAAAGTCGTAGTGTTTTTGCTCACATGCCTCACGTGCAAGGGTCACGATGAGCGTGTTGGTAGTGCGCCACTCAAACAAGGCGTGTCCTCGTGGGTTTGGAGGAAAATCGGCATTTCCAGGGCTTGCCGCGTGTGCAAGCACATACGAACGTGACGACGACGCACTCCTGAGACAAATTATCCGCGTTGTTGAAGGTGAAGTTGACCCCTATCGTCCTCCGGGTGAGGCCGAGTTTGATCTGTTGCGGCGCCTACGCGGCCGCGACACGGAGACTCTCGTACGAGACTTCGTAGCGTCCGATGCCACCTCGCTTGTGGAGTTGATGCGCAACTTGGACAATCTTCATGCGCGTCAACGCGCCCTGGGAGCTTCAAAGATAGAGAAGGGGAGATCTGTCAAAGCCATGGGTGCCCCTGGTCGGCAGTCTCGAAAACTCAAGAAACAGGCCACGAAGAGGAAAGGAGTCGCAGAAGGTGTTTACGGGCATGATTTCATGTACCGGGACAAAGAACAGTACGTTGAGAGTAGAAGTACATCTCCGCAGGCGTTTAACCGCCTGACGAATACATTCGAAAAATACAACGCAGCAGACTGGCGGAACATTACAGCGGTGGACAAAGATGGGAATATTGTGAAGGTTTCGTTCCCACTCGAAGGGCTCCAAGGTGAATTCACGCGGTTTATCACGACCAGCGGCTCGACAGGCCCCTTTAAGATAGGTATAGGGGGGGGAACGCTGCGCTTCAGTGCTCGCACAGTGACGGAGATTCTTGATGGGTTTTACCAGGATCGGATTCAGGAAACTGAAGGGGTTGCTTTTCTCAAATTAAGCGGCTCAAAGAAACATGGTTATGCATATCTGGGAGTTGCGCTGGCCTGCATCGGTGCCGTCGCAGTTGCCAAGTACCTCGGGAATGGAAATTCCCGTAATGAACTGCCAATTCCCAGCGTGAGGGGCGATGGAGTCCCCCTCTTCGACGCTGTATTGGATCGTATTCTGTTCCAATTCAATCAGATGGGTCGTGACAGATTTATCAACCAGTACCAGAAGGATCCGTGGATGTGGGAAACGCTGCAAGGCTATGTCGACCACTTCGCAACTGGGGACAATTGTGCAAACGACCCTCATTTTTGTGCGCTCACTCAAAGCGTTCTTACAGACTTATCTACCACGTGACCACTATGAACGAGCGCCTTGCCGCTCGTCAGAAGGCCGCAAGGGATCACAAGACGAGATACAAGAAGGACTGTGATGAGGCCTCGCTTGACTTTCACGCGATTGCATGTGACTCTTATGGTGTGCCACTGGGCCAGTCTTCAGTTCTTCTTCGCAAAGTGCAGATCTCGTCCGCTGAGGATTCTGGCAGGTCAACTGGCTGAGCGTGGAGGCGCTGGATATTTTGCACGCCCGCGCTGAAACACGTCAACACGTTCGTGGTCCGCTGAGAGTGGTCCGTTGTACCTCAGCGGTCGGTTTTGTAAATTCTGCTCCTTCAGTTCTTCTTCGCAAAGTGCAGATCTCGTACGCCGAGGAGTCTAGCAGGTCCACCGGCTGAGCGCGGAAGCGCTGGAGATTTTGCGCGCCCGCGCTGAAGCACGTCAACACGTTCGTGGTCCGCTGAGCGTGGTCCGTTGTACCTCAGCGGTTTTGTAAATTCTTCTCAGTCAGTTCTTCGCCGCAAAGTGGAGATCTCGGTCAACATTCGTTTCTCCACGACCAACACTTTCGGGTCTGCGGAGGAGTCGGCGGCTGCTGCTTACAGTCTGTCTCCACCATTCCTCTGTTGAGATAGGTTGTTATGCTTTATGTAAAAAACTTTTTATCACGTAGGTCGTTCGTATCGCGTCTTTTGGCGTTTTGTGGCAACTGAAGAAGGTTACTGGCCGGCGTGGGGATTGCGCCATCTGGAGAAAGCAGCCACTCGTTGCGGGTAGAGGGAAAGTTTCCAGTTGCATCCGCAGCCACTTCTTCTGCCAGTCTTAAACCCGTAGGAAGGTCTCTGGTCAATGCGGGCATCAGCACATTATGTAATTTTTTAAGGTTTAGGAGCTGTTCTTGATTTAGTGTTTGTAAACTTAGTTTCTCAACTCCTCTCAGTTTCCCAATGTATTCGTACGGATCAGCAAACCACAGATACCTGTTAATGATGTCATTGTATTCTGGCGAATTAATATACTTATTGAATAATTGAGTGTCCTTCGTACCATCCACAAATGTGTTGTATACAATATTTTCCACAATTTTCTCCAAAAAAGCACGACTCATGCTGTTGACAAACTCGCCGGTTCCATTTTCTTTTGTCGCTTGCACGTGCATGGATAGTGTCTCATGCAACAGTTTGACACTGCTAGCGAAATTGTCTGCTGCTGCGACCCCACGTGTGGCTATGGCCTTGTCTGCATTCTTTTTTACTTTGTTCCATGCTTGAATGGCATCAGGTAGGATTTGTATTGATCTGAACGCATCATCAATGTAGTTCTTCAGGCTAATCTCATTGAAGTCTGCCGGTAGCCACGCTGGATTTGGCTCTGCCTGTGCCAATCGAAGTACATGGTTAAACTCAAATTGGTATATCAGAGCACTGTATCCCAAGCGCGCACGAATCCTTGCAAACTGCTCTTCCATCCCGCGGGGCTCAGAGCACATCAGCTTATCATTTATTTTCTTCAGGTAGCACGACCGCAATCCCTTCTTGCCATTGAATGTGAGCACTGTCAGGCTTTTCCTGTTTGCGTCGCTAACGTGTACGATTTTGTCAACGACGATAGTGGTGCTGTCCAATATGCACGTTAAAGTCACACCACTTTCTGTGCACGCGATAGTAAACATCTCGTCCAGCACAGTTTCACTGAAAAGCGATTTTGCGCGCTCACGGGTCACGCCTTCTAACAATGATGTTGTCGCCTCATATCCATTCACATCGGTATCGCTGTACACATTTATGGGGGGCGTAGATGGTTTGAGTGCTTCTATCACCGCATCTTCGCTGCGTTGACCGCCCTCTGGCTGGTAAGCGTCCACGAATTCCCGTCGCATCATTTGACCCACGTCTTGTCTTGAATTTTGGTGCCATATGACAGCTTTCAGTAAGACACGAAAAATGGGGTTTTCATCGCTTGCAAGCTGACTATCAAGTAATGACAAATGATTCGCAAGGTTTAAGCCACCTGCGACTAACGTAAATACTTTCATGAGAGGCAATTGTGTCAAAGTCGCCAGAAGGGAGGTCGCCGAAATCGCAGTTGAAAACACATTTTCCGGCGTAGTGCGCAACGCGCGCACAAACGATTCTATGTATTCCCGTTCTTTTTCAACCGCTTCAGCAAGCACCTGATAGTCGGTATCTATGTGGGGTTGAGTGTGTCCGATTATCAAATAAAGAATGAGATCTAGGAACAGCTTACTCCGTTTTGCTGCCGTGGGGGCCGGTCCTATGACGGACTGCAACCTGTCAAGCGCCCCGCGCAGGTCGCCGTCTGGTTGCCACAGGAAAAAATCACGTCGGGCAGCTGGTGAGTCTGACAGTGTTTTCAATACGCTTTCTTCGAGTAGCTTGAGCGAGTCAATCAAAGTGCCTTGCTCTCTGAAAAACATTATGCTCTGTGCTCTCTGAACGCGTCTTTGTGCAGTGCATGACGTGAGTGCTTTATAGCCTTCTCCAGGGTGACGCTCTCGAGTTCTTGCCTACGCGCGTTCCCCGCACGAGCACGGACGGTGTTGTTAGGTGGGGGTCAGACCGTGAGTCGGGGTCCTACTCTCGCAAGGTTGCCAAGTTCAACCCGACCGATTTGGGTTTTTCTCCGGAGGGCTCCTTTGACGCTTTCCCGTTACACAGACCTTCTATTAGCAAACGTGCGTGAGAAGTCCACGCCACGCCCCGTGCGCTTGCCGTTGCCTGACGTGCAAACTCGGCCGTGAGAAGTCTCCGTCACTGTGCTTTTCGCAGACGTGCAAACTTGGCCGTGAGAAGTCTCCGTCACTGTGCTTTTCGCAGACGTGCAAACTTGGCCGTGAGAAGTCTCCGTCCCTGTGCTTTTCGTAGACGTGCAAACTGAGAAGTCCACGTCAGGACTACGACACGCCACTCCTCCCACTAGAAGTACTCTTAGGCGAATTCACACGCCATTTTATCACGACCAGTGGTTTGACGGTCAGAACAGAAACGGATGAAGTTGTATTTAAGAGTTTTACCACGCTCGCTCACGATCTGGCGCCACACGTTGGTTTCAGAACGCGGTTGCCTGAGTGATTCCAATCTTCATTTCTTCGCTCACACACACGTGCTGTGCTGTGTGCAAAGGCCACCGAGTCGATGTCCATTCCTGACCGCCCCACCATTCTAGGCGGCGTGCATCGCAATCAACTCTTTCGCAGAAATGCCGACAACCAACGATTTGAAGATGTCCGCGTAGTTGGACCATTTCCACTCGATGCCGTCGAGCGACTCACAAGCGTGCTCACCCTAGACCTCGAAAGCCCTCAGAAGTATCTCAAGGACCTGTACTCAAAGATGTGCACGCCGGTGGACGAGGCGGACAGCGTTGGCGTGAATGCTGACTACGTGCAGAAAGTGGTCGAACAATACTCAGACGCAGAAGAACTACGACTTCAAGGCAGCGTCCGCGGAATCACCTACGTGTTAGGCGTCACCTACATCAGCAAAGTAAAAGTAAGTCCACGGCTGGACCCAACGATAGGTATGCTTCTCGCAACCACGATTATGCAACAAGATCTCAATCGGGACACAGAAGTAAGTGAGGAAATCGACTTTGACGAATTGGTTGAACGTGCAAAACGAGATTTGGCCGGAGGAAGCAGACAGACTCGTGGACTGGGCGCAATCTTTGTGCACCTGCTCTGCGCTTCAGTGCATGGCGCTGGAGCTGGGCGCGCGCTTCTGTCGCACATCATAGAGAACTATGGTCCTGCGCAGTACTGTGGAATGGTTGTCTTAAACAGCGTAGAGAGTCAGTATGCGGGCGAGCGACATCCAACTGAGATTTTCTATGAAGACAAGATGCGTTTTACACGATGCAATGAAGTCAACGAGTATCTGCAGAGCCTTGGCTTTGCGGCAAACTTTTACGCCCAAACGATGAAGCGCAAGGCCAGTCTCTCTAAGCCAGTGTTTCATCCCGACTGCACTACCACTACATGCAGCTCTAGTCGCCGGAAGAAGAAGAGACCATCCATTTTGAAGTAAGATCATTGTTTTGTAGCAGCGGTTGACTGACGTGCAACGCCGACCTGAGAAGTCGATGTGACGATTTATCCATCACGCTCTTGTGTCCTTATGCACTGGCTGTTTTGCACGCCTTTATCCACGCCCGCCGTTTTGATCTGATCCGTTTTGTGTGAGCGCAACCTTCAAGCAAGATGGAGAATGGCGTGTGTGTGACTTATGCGCTTGAGTAAGTAAGAGTTTTTTACGCTTCGCAACGCAGAGTATTGATTGGCTCTGCAACTTTGAGATTTGCCGTTTTGTTGAGCTCATCTGCCACGTTTTTTGGGTAGTGGTGTGGGAGCGCCTGTGCCTTCTTTTTGGTCTTCTTGACCATTGCAGCTGCGTCCGTTGCCTCTTCTGGTGCTCCCGTTGTTTCTTCTTGTTGGGGGCTCATCCCCGAAGGGTTCTGTGCAACCCGCATCCACTTTGTGAAGGCGACTGCGAGGCGCGCTTTGTTTTTTGGGGCGAAGATTCCACGGGTGGTTTCGAGCGGCAAGTGGAATTTTGCCTGTCTTGACGGATCGTAGATTTGCCACGCTGGCGTTGGCCCTGGGAGGTGTTCTCCCGTGATCATTTCTTCGGTGTCCAGTGCCAGGTCTGCAAACCTTCTCTCGAAAGCTTCCCGCGTGAGGGACTTGTTGAGGAAGGTTGCTGTCTCCTCCCTTGCTCTGAGCTCGTTGTTTGAGTGCCTGAGCCTGAGCGCTTTTGCGGTTCTCTCGTCCAGCGTGACGCCTTTGCTTTGCTTGAGTTTCCTACTTCTGAAGCACTTGCAGGTGGCGTTGTTGTCTTTGACCTTTGGACATGTGTGGTGGCAGCCTGCTGGCAGGTTTGCGAAGTCTGGTAGCTGTGGGTGTGAGGCTACCGTTTTGCTATCGGTGACATCTTTTTCCTTTGCGTCTCTGCGGTATGGCCTCCCGAAGAGATAGATGCCTGGATCTGAATGTTCTGAGATGAGTTGGTCGAAGACATCTCTGAACGGCGACTCGATGCCTGCTGCGTGCTCGAGCTTTGACTCGAGCACCATGAGCAGTGGGTTGTCGTCCTCGTCGACTCCCTCCCTGATGACTGTGAGTCCTGACTGTCCCACTTTTGCTCTCATGAGTGCTTGCATTTCTCCGATTGCGAAGTTCTCTCCTTCGAAGGAGAGTCCATACTTCTTTGAGTCGATTTTGAAGAGCCTTGCTAGCGCGAGCATGCACTGCGAGGTTGCTGGTGAGGTTTTTGCGACATTCCTTCTTGCGACTCTTGACTGTGGGATCCTGAGGTAGACCTCTCCTTGCACTTTTTCTGTCGGAGCTACTACGGCGCCGTCTGGCGCTATCCTCGTCCATCCCCTGGTGTCTGTGTCCCACAGGTCGCAGATTGCCCTGGTGACGAGCCTTGTGAGGAAGGGGAAGAACCACTCTTCGAGCATTCCTAGCACGACCCACACTGCCTTTTCTGACATGATGGCGTGTTTTTCCACCTCTTTTAGGAACTCGAGGTTTAGCGGCGCGTTTGGCGTATCGCTGACCTCCTCATCTGGTTCGAATCCTTTTGATGACCTTGGTCTCCTGAAAGGGCTTCTGTGCCCCCTCGCCACGAGGCGCACTGCCCTCCAGAGTGTCCACGCCTTTGCGACCTGTTTGGCCTGCACTAGCCTGGTTTGCAGATGGTCTACTGCTCCATATTTTCTCCTGAGCAGTTCTTCGAACCTTCCGAGGATGTTGTCCCAGGCGAATAGTTCTGGTGGTTTCATGGCCCCGATCCCGATGGCCTGCTGCGCGGCGAAGACGAGCACCGAGTCTCCACGCATTGCTCGTGTCATTTCGTGGGATGCCATGCCTAGTGGGTCTCCGCCCTCCTTTGCCGCTTGGGCGACTCGCTCGGCCAGCCTCTCTTGGTCTTGCATTCTTCTTCCGTCTGAGCGTTCTAGCATGTAGACGCAGTGGAAGACGAGCCTGCGTCCCATGGCGTCTCCGAATTGCGCTCTGCACTGATTTGACGCTGCCATGAGCGTAAAGGTTGTTGCGAGCTTGAATGACTCGAGCTGCCTGACCTTGGCAGATCTTCCGTCTTTGGTGATGAATCCCTCCGAGTTTCTGTAGAAGACGACAAAGTTGTTTGTGAGCTTTTCCTTCATGACCGCTGCCTGCGCACTGGCCTCTCCTGCCTCTTTTCCACCCATGCGGTCTGCTCCGAGTTCCCTCGCTCCTGTGCCTGCGAGATTGAGCTCGTCTTCGAGCCAGAGCGAGTTGGTGGTAACTCCTGCTTCAGAGTGCGCTGATGTGACCATGATCGCCTGTGCTGACTGGTGCGTGGCTGGTCTGACTATGCCCTCTCCCGTGCAGTTTCGGACTGCTCGGAGCAGCCACGACTTGCCTCCGCCCGCGAGTCCTGCGATGACGAGATGCGCGCGCACCGGCGGCTCGCGGTCTCCGACGCTGAGTCCCACGGCGTAGGCGAGCAGGAACGCCCCGTGATGGCAGAGCATGCCGAGCTGTCCGTCTGCGTACTCGTACGCTTCCGCGACCATGCCCTGGTCGACATCGAGTCGTGGGTAGGTGAAGTGCGTCGTGCCGAAGGTGACTCCCGCAGCCCGCATGCCTCTTGCGGAGTGCATGGCCCTCGCGACGTACTGCATGGAGGGGCTCACCGATGCCAGTCCGGCTGAGAAGCAATTTGCCACTCGTCCCATTTGGTCGTGGCGTGCTTTCGCGGAAAAGGCTGCCTTTGCACGCTGTTCCTCGGGATCTCCCCCCCTCAGTGCTCGCTTGCGCTTGCGGCAGAGAGTCATCACGTAGTCCTTCTCTCTGGCTGCGAGATCCTCGGTGACCACGTGCGTGACCACCTGTGCGAGGCTCAGTGGCGTGCGCGTTCCCTCGTCCTCTAAGCAGGGATCGTTGCCCTGCCGCAGGCGTCCGAGTTCGAGGTAGGCCGCCTCCCCGGAGGGCCATCCAATTGCTGGGAAGAGTCGCGACTCGAAAAACGTGTTACCCCACGGCCCCGATGCGAACCGCAACTCCTGGTCTGGCACGGCGAACATGAGAGGATGCTTGGCTTCCAGGTGCGTCACGCGGCCTCCGACGCCCACGAGAGGCAGCGCTGCTCGGACGCGTGCGCTTGCTGAGAGCGCTTCGAAGGCGGACGGGGTCAATCCCTCGGCGCGAGAAAACGTGGTGGAAAGGCAAGCGTTCGCGCGTTCCGATAGAGAGCACGCAGCGTAGACGTTGCGCAGGTCCCTCTCGTCTAGCAGCGAACGATAGTGCGGAGCACTTGTCTCCTGAGGACCGAAAAACTGCCTGCCCGTGCTGATGCGGGCATTGCGCTGCAATCGCGCACACTCGGTGGCGCGGTTGCGTTCATCCACAGACATGCCACGTTTTTCCGTCATGTCCTCTGCGTTTTTCGCGAGCAGGTCGCGCACCGCGTCATCCGCCCCGGTATCAGCGAAGTCAGAGCGATCCGATATCACCCAGAGGGCCAAGGCCTCGACACTCGAGTACCGCTGAACGCGCGGGTCCTCCTCCTCGTGGAGATCACACCGAGGTATGACCTGCACGACAAGATGGTGGTGCAAGGTATCTTCGCCAAGTTCCGCCAGTGTGCGGGCCAGCTGCTGCACCAGACTCATCCCCGTCTTGTAGGCCACACAGTTGGGGTGAAATCCATCAAAGCGGCCAAGCACGCCCATGCCGTCGCGCGTGCGTTGCCACACCTCCATTGGGAACACGAAGGGGCCAAGCACATTTTCAATAGGAACGCGGCCGTCCTCGGGCAAGTTGCTACCCTTGCGCGTGCAAAAGAGGTGGTGGCGGCGCTCAAGTTGGGCCATACCTACTTTAGGTGGATGCGTGTGAAATGAACAGAGAGTGGCACTGTCCGGACTGGAAAAAAAGTCCCACAAGTAAAAGTGGATGAACCTTACTTACATCCGATTAAAAGCGAGCGTATGCAGTAGGTAGGGACGCTCGCTAGAAACCCGAGTGCTCAATTGCACGCCGTGAAGCTTCGGCGTTGTAGGGGCGGACGTGCTAAATCGTGATCTGGCAAATGCAGGTGATGAATCATCCGGCGTCGTAGGCGTGCTAAGACACGCGCGCAAATGCAGGCGTGCTAAAACGCGCGAGTGCGAGTGCAGGCGGTCACTCTTTTCGTCGCTTCCGCTGCCGTGCAGCGCGTGTCGCGACAACGGCAAGACACGTGACCACGGCGGTGACCACAGAGCCCATCACGAGCATTGCTGCACTTCTCCTTGTGGTGCACTCTGAAATACACGTCCACTGCATGCGAACCGGCGCGACATGCGTTTCTCCGCCAACTTCGCTCACCACTCTCCAAGCGTCTGTCTCGCTGGGTCGTACTGCGGGCGCTGCGGCCTCTACTCGGACTCCGCCGAAAGAAAGGCGCGGCACTCCGTCAAACCACTCAAAGGCCACGGAAGCGTCGTCGCACCGAGTGCCCTGCGCGTTGTACTCGGCGAGCGCTCTGCTTCCGCCGGCGTTTTCGAGTAGGCTGTGTGCGTCTGCGCCGCCCGCGGCACTGAGGGACACTTGAAGGGACTCCAGGCGCGCAGCGTGCTGGCACCCCCCCACTGGCGGACTCTCTTGTCTGAGAGGCGTCGACAATATCCAGACAGGTTCTGATGGCATTGACTCTCTGAAAGCGCGCACCTCTGCTGCGCCTTCAATGTGTCCGGGTCCGAGCTGTGCAGCTGCTAGCTCGGGCTGCGCCGAGTCCTTGAGCTCCAAGGAGACGAGCGCTGGAGCGCGCATGCGGACGGGCAGCGGCGCTATCCACGCGTCTGCCCCGCTGCGCTGCCAGGCGGGCTCCTCCAGGCGCTCAACTGAGAGACCCTGACATGCACATGCGAGGTCACACGCTGTCCACGAGATCGACCAGCCCTTGAGATCTGCAGCCGAAGTCCCTGCGACGTGGGCTACGAAGCCCTCTTTGTGCCTACTGAATCCTGCGGCGCCCATGGGCGTGTCGGATGCGAACGTCGGTGGCGCTATGGGCGAATACCACCACCCCCCATCGTGCTGACCAGCACGGACGAGCGCCCTGGCCCCGCCCCCGCCCTCTTCCCAGGCAGGTACAATTTCGAGGCCACTTCGACAGCACGAACAGGCGGCGCGTGGACGCACCGCGTGGACGCGGCCACTTCCTAGTGCGATTGCCTCGCCTATTGCTGCGTTTGGCGCGACGACTGCAGCGGAGGCCAGGGACGGGGATGCGCGCTGCCAGACGAAGGCACGCGTTTGCCACGGCAGGCGCAGGTAGCCCCCTTCGTCGAATCTTGCACCCTCCGCGTGCGAGGATACCACGAGAGCGTCGCGTGGTCTGGGACCGCCTCTTGGTGCGCATGTCGGGCTGCCAGCAGACACTGACAGGGAGGTTCCAGACAGGCACTCGAGTCCTTGGGCGCAACTGCCAGGCGAACACTGCGCAGCGTACCCACAGTTGCAGCCTGGAAGGCAAGGCGAGCAATCCGCCTCGCATCGTGGCTGGAGCAGCACGGCCACGCCGGAATCCTGCGCGTCCTCCGCGGAGCGCAGGGGGCCGCAGACGCACGCTGAAGCGCACTCGCACCACGCTTCTCGGCTGGTCCCTTCTGGGTTCGTCCAGCGCAGTACACACCGCGGGGATGGACCAGGGAAATACCCAGGCAGCGCAGCGAGAGGCAGTTCTGTCCCACAGTCGAGGGATGCGCTGTGCGCTCCGCCCCAGGTGACGCCCTTCGCACGCACCGTACCAACTGAACACGCGGCCGTTGCGATGCGCGGATGGGGCGACTCAAGGACGATTTCCGGACATCCGCTAGAGGTCAATCTCAGCGATTTCTCGAATTCCCCAAGCGGAGACGCGTACGTGCACTCAAGGAGGGCGGTGCACGTGAGCGTGCACCGCAGCCCTGCACCCGGCCACGCCACGAATTTTTCAAGAGCGGGTGAGCGCGAGTCGTGCTTCGCCGATCCGGCCGACCCGTCATCGCCCACGCACAGCAGTTGCCAGCTCGAGGGGCATTGCACCTGGAGTTGAGAGCGAGAGAGAGACGAGACAAACGCGTCGCGAGACATCCTTTGAAATATACAATTTTGATTCTTTATACATTTAACGCCACGCAACACCAACACCGTTCGGAAACGTGGCATTTGCCACGTCGACCGCTGCGCGAAAGCCTGCGAGCTCGTGATTCAGTGCTGCGATTTGTGAAGTGAGGGAGACGCAGCGGTTTTCGTAGGCTGCTATCTGCGCGCGCATGAGCGTCGCGTGGAGAGAATTCTGGTGCACGCTCTGGGCAACGGCCTCGAGTTGTCCGGAGACAGCAGCTTTCTGTTCAGTGAGAGCACGCAAATCTGCTTCGTATTTGGCTTGCGCACGGGATGCTTTCGCTTGAAGAGCCTTGAACGCTGTCTTGATTGTCAAGTACAACTCACGGTAGTCGGCTTCTTCATGGTTTACATCCATTCTCGCTCCTGGTGTAAAAGTACGCCGCCGCGAAGCGCACACTGTGGCTGCCGTTGGATGGAAAGAGAGTTGCCGCCACATCTCGCAGGGCGTGCGGCCGGGGAAGTCCAACCCGAGATGGTGGACGAAACGAGCAGTCTGTGGGGGCGCATAGCCGAGCTACGCGAACGCCGTGCAGCCGGCACCCCGCAGAGACGGCGCGCGCAGGCGCTTAGCGTGGTAGTGGAACGTCTCTTCGAGATTTATGAGACACGCGAAGCGCTCACCATTGCGGAAGCAGGCCGCCTTCTGGATCAACCCCGGGGGGTCGTTCGCGAAGCGCTGGAATCTATCGGCGAGCGGAGCGCCCAGCACAAAGGGAAGTACGTAGTCCGCGCAGACTACAATCCTGTAAAATGAGCATTATTTGCCGCCCCTTTTTACAAGAAGCTCTCCTCATCGCCGCGTTCGGAGTATCGGCCGCGATTGGAGTATCGGCTGCGTTGGGAGTATCGGCCACCAGTCGGGGAGCGGTTCAGAAGAAGCGCTCCCACAGTCAGCACGCTCAGCGCAATTGTCAAAACAAGCAACGTGCTACCATTGGCGTCGTCACCTCCATCTCCACTTTCGATCTCTCTCATCACGCTCACGGACGCTGTGTCGAATTCCTGTCCCGTCGCGCTTGCTATGGCCTCTGCCACTGCAGATGCCACACTCGCATCGCTGGGGAATCGCTCCTTGTTGCGGGAAGCATTCTCAGAGAGCACTTCCACTCGGAACACCCACGTGCCTGACAGGAGATGACGGCTGCCGACAACTTCAATCAGCCTGACGGCCTCAAATGGGACTCCGTACAGCACTGCAATGCGAGTGTGTAGAACGTGTATGGTGAGCGCGAGCTCGTCTGCAGGGGTGGCGAGTGGAATGGACGTGGTCACCCTCCACGCTGCATGGACACGTGCGTGCGTGTAGTCCGCTTGAGTCGGCGTGCGGTCAACAAGCACAACTTCTTGCATGGACGTGCATGCATCGCTGCGTGGCATGTCCGGTGGAGCCTTGATTCCCGAACCACCACTGCAGGCGACATCGCAACTGTGCGCGCTCCAAACATTCGCGTTCGGACAGTGGTCAGAGGCCACAATTGCACGAACGTCGTTGTATACTCCACACACGCCTGTGGTGGCTCCGCCTTGCCAGAGTGCAATCTCAGCACATACGCCACTTAGGCCGGCGTACATGTGCTTCGCTTCGGTGCATGTCCAGGCGGCAAGGAGGTGTCGGCCAGCTGGTTGATGGACTCCCACTGTGTTCTCATTCGCACACGCCAAATCAATCATTTCTGCAAGATGCACACCACGCACTCCGTGTCCACTCGCCGGTCTCCTCTCAGCGGACGCCGTCTCTCCTCGCCACTCGGGATCGATCGTACTCGTGCCAGGGGGCAAATTTGGCGCCGTCTGGAAGGTCGCGTTCACCGCGTTACACGCTGACTTGAAGTTAAAAACCTTGGTGGCAACCGACACAAAGGCGGCGTTTGTGTTAGGAGATACCAGCTTGTACTGGTTGCTGCCAAGGCAGAACAGGTCCATGTTGTCAGCAGCGTGCTTCTCCTTCCAACAAACGCTATCCCATCCCATGTCGAACAGGTCACGGCCAACTGCCTTAGAACCAAAAGTTTCACCATACACATATTTATCGTTGACCTTCGTCCAAGTGGTAGGTGCGCCGATGGCTGGATTTCCTTTGCAGATCAAGTTTCGGGTATTGTTCCCCAAATGGAATGTTACGTAACAACAAATGTTCCCGCCTAATGCGCAACGAACAGGGCTTGAATCAATTAAATATGGCGTTGTGCCGAAATGGGGCTCTTCTGTGTAAAAATTATTAGCCGCCAGACTGTATTCTGGAATGTTACGATCACCCGCCAAGACAATGGGGAACTTTTTGCCATAAAAACGAATATAGCCGCTCAAAGTATCGCTATCGCTCACGCCTCCGTTCCATGGAGACGGATTAACAAGGTCAAACACAGTACGCTCCTTTACGGTGTTCGGATTCTCTGGAGCCGGACCCGACGAGCCTAAAAACGTGTTATCGGGTTTTTCAAAATAAGGAGTATCATGGTCGAGCTCTCGGTATGCACAGATCCAATTATCATCCCACGAACCGTAATCGTCGTCGTCAGTAGGGATCAGGTGTCGACAAAGTATGCACGTGGAATGAATTCCAATCCTGATAGAATTCAAGGTTTGATGGCTGGATGGGCATAAACTGGAAGTAAAATCTTTCGAAAGACTTGAAATTGCACCCACGGTTTTCAACCCATTATTCGACCCGAGATCTTTTCGGGGCGTTGGTGGCAGGCCGTGGCCAAAACAATACTTTGCGCGCTCTCCTAACCCAAACACCCACCACCCAAAACAGACAAAACTGTCGTGAACATCAAAATCCCAATCTATATTTATCGAGTTCCAAATCCAAAAGTCGAAATAGTTCTCGCCTGATGGCGCCGTGTTGACAGGATTTGTAACGAAAGTGCCGTGGTCACTCATGGCAGAATGAATGCGCTCAAGCACATCGGACGATCCATCCACGAACAAGCTTTGCATGCACGTCCCTCTGTTGTGGTAGGAGCCACTAATTTCTGTTATGCCACAAATTAGCGTGCTTGATTGCTGTATATAAGTTGTGTTGACCAAAGGTTGTGGTGCTGAATTGCTGAGACCCTGTCCATTTCCCCACCGCATGGTGCATTGTGCGACCGAGGGGTCCGACCTCTCTACACCGATTGCAAAAGCCCCATGGTGTCCGATAGAAAAGAATGCGTTGAGGGGCGCCACTTGCGCATGTCCAACCTGCAGTAGGTTTGCGACAGCAAGCAGTTGGAGGAGTTTGTGTGCCATCTTGTGTTGTTTAAGGATGCTTTGTCTTACATAGTGTAAATTTTCCGTGTGTGAGCTAGTTTTGCGAGTCTCCGCTTCGTGGCGTCGTCTGCCCATCTTCCCCCATCTTGGAGCACGAGGACATCTGCGATCGGGGCGTGCGCTGCGCGCAGAGCGCTTGCGGGCAGCTCGTCGTCTTTGAAGGTGAGTAGCCTTTGCTCTGGAACCTTGAATGGCCTTGAGTGCGCCGCGCTCCAGTCAGCGACCACGTGCACTGTGGGCGGAATGTGTTTGCGCACGTGGACAAGCAGTCCGTCCAGTAATGCGAACGATCCGACTCGTAGCAGCTGTCCCGCGCGCAGTGTCTCTCCTTTTTCTGAACCGGCAAAGGCCACTGTGCGCCCTGCGAGTTCGTGCGCTGCACCCAGACGCGCCGCTCCCGGTCTTGGGCTCGTGGGAGCGAGTGCGCTGCTCTGCAGCGTGTCAGCTTGAGGCACGTCCCCCAAGGCGTCCGACCACACGAGAATGTTTGAGGAGTCCGCGCCCGCGTTGTTGATGTGGTCAACGAAGTGTGCGCGTTCGCTTTCGCTGAGACTGTCTGAGCCAGCGAGTGCGTACGCGTTCTTGTCCCATTCGTACTCAGACCAGATGCCTCCGCGCATGACGCGCAGCACGCCGTGGCCGGCTTCGGCGCGTAGCTGCACCTCTCGTGGGCCCAGGGCTGTGGGCAGTTCTGGCTCGGCCGCGGCTGTTGGAAGTGGCCTTGCCTGCAAGAGTAGCCGGGGGACGTGCTCGTCAACCAGTGCGATGGATGAGTCGGGCAGCACGCGCGCAATGCCTGCGGCCATCAGCTCGACGAGCCCAGTGGGTGCTTCGTCATCGTCGGCCACCGGCGTGCCATCGAGGTCTCGTACCCACGTCCGCGCTTCGAGCGCGGCCCGCACTGCAGCAGCCGGCTGCGAGGGCATGCACGCTGGAGTGGCTGCCGGCAGGCACTGCATGTGTGCGGGAAGCGTGGATTGACAGCATGCGCGCTCTGGAGACTCCAGTACGAATTTCTCCAGTTCCGCCAACGTCGCTGCGCGTGTGACCTCTTCGTCGCCCAGCGCCCGCCCAAGCGCGCCAGCACACGGCCTGAGCCCGCCGTAGGGCGCCGCTGCGTCGGGTCCTCTGCAACAGCCAGCCACCCATGCCCGAGCTGCGGCAGCGCCGAAGCCAGCACGGTACAAGCGTCCGTACTCTGCCAACTGCCGAGGAGTAAAGAGAGCCATGTCTCCTGCGAAGGCCCGCGCCACTCCCAGGCGGCGCCCCGCCGGGATGCCTTTCAGAGCGTTGGCCAGGCCATCACGGTGGAGGTCGATGCGGCTCGGAAATTGGGGTCGAGGAGCTCCCGCGCGCGAGGGCGGGAAGACACGTGCTAAAGCGTTTCGTATGCGCGGTGATCTCGTCGGGGACACCGATGTGGGCGATTCCCACCGACCCACGCGCACAAGCAGCGCCACGCCAGACGGGAGTGTGCGTGGAGACTCAGCCACAGACCTCTTGCCAAGGACTCCCTCTGCACACGCATCCAGAGGCTCTAGGTCCACCTCCACCTCCACCAAGGAGCTGTCAAGTGGAGGTAGGGGACCCACCAGGCGCACGCTACGACAAGTCCCAGTCGAGCGCGTGAAGCAGCCGTTTGAGAAGCGACCGCGGACTGTCCTCACGGTCCGTCCCATCCTCAGATCAGCGAGGTGGACCCCACTGCGTGCGCGCGCGCGCTGTGTAAGCCGAAAACTAAAACGCGTGCGCAGGCCCATAGATCCGAAACACGAAACGCGCGCGCGCCCTTAGATCCAAATCACTACATCCGCGCACGCGCACAATATGGCCGGCCGGCATCGGGCAAGGTGCCACAGCGTGCACACGCGTGCACGAGCATGGATCTCGCGACGAAACGCATCTCCATGGACCTCCGCCGAAGCATCCGCGACCCGCCGGACTGCCTCGGTGGACTCTGGTACCAGCATGCTGCAGGAAGTCGCCAGAGTCCAGAGGTTGGCCTCGTGCTATTCGGAGCACCCGACTCCCCCTTCCACGGCGGCACATACGCGTTCCAGCTCGAACTTGGGAGTCAGTATCCACTCGTTCCGCCCGTCCTCCGCTGCCTGACGCCAAACGGACGCTTCAAGGTGGGAGAAGCTCTCTGCATTGATGGCCTGACGCACTACCACAAAGACGGATGGCTTCCGACGATGACTTTCGCGCAATACGCAGCCGCGCTCACCAGCGTCATGTGTGAATTTGCGATCGAAGGTGTTGGCTTCCATCGAAAGGTCAAGGCGGCAGACATAAGAGCGCTCGTGCAAGCAAGTGAGACGCACGTCCGCAAAAACGTCCGCGGGAAAGAAATGATTTGGGTCGGAGACAAGGAGCCGTGGGCAAAGGCGTTGGGCACAGCCCAGCCAATCGCGGAACAGACAGAAAGCGCTAGGGAAGAAGTGCACGTTGCAAAGAAAAAGAAACTTACTACGATGGCGCAAATAGCACGTTTGCGTACAGAGAGTATGCCAGAAGAGTCTTTGCCAACAAAGACAGCGTAACATACACGTACTCTCCAAATACGAACCCCTTTGAGCGACGCTCCGCAGGAGACAAACTCTCGCTAGTCCGCCGCGGCCACCACGTGTACTGTGCCCACTGGTTGAAAGCAAAGCATGTAAACAGCGCCATCTGAGTGTACACAATCACATACACAAAATCTGGTGGCCTTAAGGCCGCCGCGCCACTGTCGCTCACAAACACCTGCCAGTTCGCAGCGATTCCAAAGCGCACGAGCACGCCGCCCCAGGCGAGCGTGTACGGCACCCAGCCCGCCACGTAGCCGCCCCAGCGCACGAGCCACTCGGACCGCCACGAGGTCCCCCCGCGAGCCCACACTTCGCGGCTGTCAGACGGAACTTCAAACCACAGCCAGTTCAGGTACTCGTGAGCCATTCCAAAAATCATCGTTGACCACATGCACGCAAAGCCCATCGCGTGGGAAACTGCGTCCCTATCGCCGTTGATGGACATGAAGATGAGGAACATGACCGAGGCGGACAGCGAGTACTCGATCCACCGCGATGGGTTCAGGCCAACTAGCAAGTTGCGCATGTAAGACTCTCGGAATACCACGTTGAAGAGATGCGCCAGCGCGCTCAGAGAGAAGAATACCACGATCAGACTCCCGATGTTCAGACTCAGCTTGTCGTCGCTGGTCCATCTCTCCACACGAATGCGACACACGAATGTATCTGCACCAGCGCCGACGATGGCATTGCATGCAGAATCCTCCCAAGTGCATATGTTGTTCCAATCTACACAAGTGCCTTGCGTTTGTTGTTCTTCACAGAACGTATTTATGGCATCCTTTGTTTGTCCGCTGCACTCTTTCGTTACCCCTATTTGAGGGTTGGTCCACCCTTGAAACGCTACGCCGAGCTTATCTGGCTGATAGTCTGAACCATTCAGGCTAAGACCCACTACGAGCGCTCCAAACGCGTGCAGGATGAGTGCGACCACGTTCCATATGATCAAGCGGCGATGCGAGTTATCACTGGAACTGTCCTTCGCGCCGACGTTTCGCTGCGCTCCACCACGAACGTTGAGAGGGAGAGAGTACCCATTCTCGACTTCGCGCTCATCAAGACGCACGTGGCCGTCGCGCTCGGTGCGGGCGCGCAGGCCGGGCGCGCCACGTTGGCGTTGGCCGAGCAAGGGAGGGGGAAGTGGTGTAGCCGCAGATGGCAAAGGAGCTGGGGCCCGCCCAAACGCAGACATGATGGAGGAATACAAACTTACAGATGTGCCATTAATACTTACCCCAAGGGAGGAAACGCTTCTCTGAAGTACACCGCAAATTCACCTGGTGTATTGCTATTCTTCGTCACGCCAATTGGGATTGAAAGAAGGCCTAGCGGAATCCTAGTGAAATCAAGTTTGGCCGCCATCTTCGCTTTCTGCTTGGCCTCCTCTGCTTCTCGCGCGGCCTGCTTTGCCGCAGCCGCCTCCGCTTTTTCCCTCTGTTTTGCCACAGCCGCCTCCGTTTTTTCCCTCTGCTTTGCCGCAGCCGCCTCCGCTTTTTCCCTCATTTTTGCTTCTTGCGCGGCCTGCTTTGCCGCAGCATCCTCCTCCCTTTGTTTCTGCTTTGCCGCAGCCTCCTCCTCCTTTTTTCTCTGCTTTTCCGCCTTGTCCGCCGCTATCTTCGCTTTTTCCTCCTCTTCTTTTTGCTTGGCCTCTATCTTTGCCCTCTTTATCTTCGTCAGTTCTTCTTCAATGTTTTTAAGGGCAGACTGCGAGTTGTCACGTGCAGTTATAGTCAATGCGACTGCTTGCTCCAGCTGTTTGATTCGTCCATCAAATAATTCTTCTTTGAAGTTTGATGTCTCACCTTCCTTCTTCATGGCATCCAATTTAGCGATTTGACCTTTGAGCTGCTCTTCTAGCCTCGCACTTTCACCTATCAGCTTTTCTTTGTTAGCTATCATATTCGTTTCTTCATTTCCGGGATCTCTGTGTCGCTTCACAGCAGCGGGGATCACGTTTGCCATGATAGCGTCATAGTCGAAGCCCTTCTGCCCCAACTGTTTCACAAGAGTTGTGTAATCATATGTTTCTGGTTGTCTCAAAAGATCACGGGCATTATCATATCTATCCGCGATTCGCTTGTTCTTTACAATGTTGACAGTAGTTTCGTCAATTGTATTTTTCATTTTATTCCAAGCCTCTTTCGTGAGTAAAGTACAATGATGTACCTGCTCCACTCCATCGTCTGTGGGCTGTTGAGGTGGGAGAGAGCATTTGTAATGGATGATAGGATGACCAGGTTTTATTATTTTTGAGAATGTGGTGCAGTCTTCTTTTTTGTCGCTGAGATACACTTTGCATTGCAAGTCTGTATTTTCGGTCGGATACTCTTTATCACTCTCTGCTGCAAAATTCGAGATTTGGTTGATAAGTGTCCTCCACTCACTTCCATCTGGCTGATTTTCCGGCATAAAATCCATTTGGTAAGGTGCTTTGTGTGCGTGGTCTTGGTCGGCAATATTTGCGTGGATAAATAGTTCGTGCCACTCCGCTATTTGTGCACGGGGTTGCTCTTGCTATATCTATGAATTTTTTACGCGGGGGCGCAACACCTGATGTCGAAGTATGGCAGGTGGTGGACGACGGATCACGGGCCGCCACGCTCTGGCAGCACTTTTCCACAAATGCGCACGTGACTGCCTGTGCGCGCGTCCTTGAAGGGCGAATTCTTGGAAAGGGGGCCATGTTTTCGCGGGGAGAGAATACCCCTCCAACGCCGACATTTTACCAGCACGTCATGCGCAAGTATGTGCCTTTTCTGAGAGATTGTCTGGAGCATATATGGGTGACGGGGATGGTTGCCTACGCCATAGTCCCAGCCACGAAGACCACGCTGCCTTACCCGGTGGTTATCCCGCGCGATCAAATCGTGTACTTGCATCGGACGCGGCGAGGTGTTCTGAGAGAGCACGGAGTGTCCCTACGTGGTGACTCTCCTTCTTCTTTGGGAGCATCTGGCTTAGAGCCCAAAAAGGGAGTCTTTCTCTACGTGGCAACGGCACCACATCCCGACGGGCAGTTCGGTTCTGTGATGAGCTCAATACTCCGCACCCTGACTTTCACAGGTGCGCTGGAACTCGCAGCCGTTGCAGCAGAAGAGGTCAGAGTGCGGCCTCCCATTGTCACGCGAGCCCGCACCGACTACGCGTTCGATGACAGGGACATGGCAGGTGGGATGCCAGGGATGCGGGGGACGATGGAAAACGCGAATCAGAGCGTGCGGAATAGAATTACGGCGCAACAAGGAGCGATGCAGAGAGCGCTCGTCATGTTGCTCAACTCAAACAAGGTGGACACGAACGATGGGGCGTGGCAGTCAAAGATTGATCCTGTCACGGGACTGCCTGTGCTCAACACGAACGAGCAAAACGCGTACGTGCCGGAATTTGTGCCGCTGCCGAATGACACGGAGGCTGTGCAGTACAGTTTGCCCCAGGCCAGGGGAGACCTTGTGGCGCTGCAAAGAAGTTCAGTCGAAGCAATCTGCGCTGCCATGGGAGTGCCGCCGCCAATGCTCACTGGGCATTCTGGGGGCGCAAGATCGATTGCCACGTTGGGGCAAGACCTTTTCTCAACAACACTAGACAACCTGAGGGGTCATCTAGACAACATCATGACTGACGTGTACACACACCTCTACGGAGAGACCGAAGATTTAGAGACAGTATTTCCAGCCATGCAAAATCCAGATACCATCACTTCACTTCATCAGGCAGGAATTCTCAAGTATAAGGCCTATCGCAGGTTTATAAGCGAGTTCCACGGAATACCACCAAGAGATCTCATGGATGACCACCTTCAAGGGCCTGCGGAGGCGTCGCGCGAGAGACGCAAGCAAAGTCCAACAAGGAAGAGATTCGCGGATGAGATACCAGAGCGAAGCGAGCCAGATGGTGCTCGTCCCGCTGAGGCTTCGCGTGAGAGACGCGCACGTGTACAAAGTCCAACAAGAAAGACATCCAAGGATGAGATGCCTGAGCGAAGTGACGACGGTAGAAAGACCGACTCAAATTTCCAGCAGAAACGCGCGTAATGCGTGCGCGTGCACTCGGCTTCGGGTCGCGCAGCATAGCTAGTGCGCATACATATGTATCAGGACGGTCCACTCGAGCATGCATGTCACAAGTATGGCTAAAACAAAGAGCTCCATGCGCTGTGGCGAAGTGCGTCCAAGCACACGCCCTGGGAAGAAGATCATGAAGAAGTACTGTGTGAATGGAAAAGCAAAACTCGTGCACGCAGGCGCAAAAGGATTCAAAAACAACTACTCAAGCAAAGCGCGTGCTGACTTCCACCGCCGCCACAAATGCGCGAGTGCGAAAGTCGCCACTCCGAAGCACCTAGCATGCACAAAGCTCTGGGGCCGCGCGAACAGATTCGATACAAAGCGGTCGGTCAAGTAAAATTCATTTTAGTGCTTTCACGAAATCACGCGACGTGCTGCCCTCGCTGACGACTTCTAGAATTTTAGTCGTGCTGTCAACTCCTGCTTGCGTCCGGGGGTAGGCCCTTCCACGCGCGTGCAGTGATCTCGTAGGCACTCCTTCCACTTCGTTCGCAACCGGACTTCCATCCCAAGTTCCCCTTGCCTCTGCAAAGGTCGGCAGCCGTATTATGATTTCCCGGGCCAGTCCTGCACCCCTCTCTCTGAGCACTTTCGCCAGCGCCTGTCCGCAGCGCATCCCAACATTCCCACTTTCATTGGCCTCTGGAGGGTAGAGTATCCCCAACGGTGGCTGATCTCCGCAGGCGCCAGTCGGCCACCATCGTGGTTTTTTTTTGAGTCGCATTGGCTGCATCCTGCCCCGCACCGTACTCTCAGTTTCTCGCCCTCTTGTTTCTGGCCAGCACGCGGCGTCTGGTCCCACCTCGGGAAGCTGCTCCTGCGCACTGTCCCATGCGATCCATTCGAAGTCTGCATCCCCGCCTCTCGCTTGAGCATGACGGATTTCTGCAAAGCGCCCCTCTGGTCCGACACATGCACTTGTCCATCCGGCGGTGACGAGTGCCCTTGCTCTCTCTATCGGAGTGGCTGCTGCGAGGAGGGGTGCTCCCAACAAAAGGAATAGCAAGCTTCTCATGTTGTGTGACCCTTGCGCACGTACTAGAACTAGAGCCACGTTCCCAAGGGTGTTTGAAGTGCTTCACACTCTCGCGCTTGCACTGAGCGCGCTTGCTCAACGTACTTCGCTCGCACGTGGTAGCTCTCGGCGTGCCAGCACCAACCGTGCTTGCTCGTCGTGCTTTGCTCACACGCGGTACCGTCGGGCGTGCTCAACGTACTTCGCTCGCACGTGGTAGCCCTCGGCGTGCTAGCACCAACCGTGCTTGCTCGTCGTGCTTTGCTCACACGCGGTACCGTCGGGCGTGCTCAACGTACTTCGCTCGCACGTGGTAGCCCTCGGCGTGCTAGCACCAACCGTGCTTGCTCGTCGTGCTTTGCTCACACGCGGTACCGTCGGGCGTGCTCAATGTACTTCGCTCGCACGTGGTAGCCCTCGGCGTGCTAGCACCAACCGTGCTTGCTCGTCGTGTTTTGCTCACACGTGGTACCGCCGGGCGTGCTCAATGTACTTCGCTCGCACGTGGTAGCCCTCGGCGTGCTAGCTAGCGATGAGGGTGCTGCTTCACTCGGCGTGCTAGTGATCGGTGTGCTAGCGCCGAGGGTGCTTCGTTCGCTCGGCTAGCGCTAGGGGTGATTCGCTCACGCGTGGTAGCGCCGGACGTGCTCGACGTACTTCGCTCACACGTGGTATCCCTTGTCGTGGTAGCGCTGAGGGCGCTTCGCTCAGGCGTAGTAGCGCTGGCCCTGCGGGCGTCGCGGGTGCTAGCGCTTGTCCACTGCAGGGGCGTTCCCCGAGAGTTGTTTCGTTTTTGTGGGGTGTCTGCGTAGCGAGTGCGGCTTCGTTAAATAGCTTGTTACAGAAAGAGTTGTATTGGATTTGAGCAGGATCTACATATTGGACAATTTGGCTTGACCTTCTGAGCGCACTGTCCGCAGAAGACATGGCCACAGGCAAAGGCGCTTGGTGTATTTCTATCTCTGAAGCAGACTGCGCATTCCCCGGGCGCAGGGGCGCTTTTTCTTTCGCGGATTGGCGGTGTGTTTTCTCCTCGGACCAGGTACGCGAACGGGTTAATTTGTCCGTCTGGCAATTTCTTTTTGCCCCCGAAAGTGACTCTATCTCCTATTTGCAAAACAGTGACTCCTCTCTTCATTTGTCCATTGATAAAAGTGCCCTGTCGACTTCTTGTGTCTGAGACTGCGATTTGTCCCGTCCCATCGTACATGATGACTGCTTGCTCTCTGCTGATGTGCGTGTCGTGCAGTGGCGCGATGAGCGTCGCGTCTGCTCCAATGTCTTTTCCTACTGTTACACAGTCAACTTTCATTTGGGGCCTGATGATTCGTGGTATGCAGACATCGTGTTTACCTGCAGTAATCGGCGCAGCCTCCACGAGTTCAAGGAAGGGCGCGTCCATCGCGCCCCCTGTCTGATGAGCGTGAAACGTGTACCCTATGAATCCAGTCTTTCGTTTCGCTGCATGTACCACTATGTCTTCAAATGGGAGTCTTCCATCTTTGGCTCCCGTCGTCTTTCCGGAGAGTTGGCTTGAACTCCGCACCGGGGGATTTGCGTCGCACCCTGAGACTTTCAGCCTCGAGGGTCCCGTGAACGGCTCTGCTCAGCAGCTCTTTCGCGATTTTGTTCAACGTGCTCTTTCGCGCCGCGCCCATGTTCTCTTTCTGCGTGTGAATTCCCACGGGGGATCTGTTCAAGATGGCATGCAGATCATAGGAGAGATGCGTCACTTTGTAGAGAAGGGTCGGGTAAGTGATCCGCCCAAAGGGCCCCGTCCTAATCGCGAAGGAGCGTTGATTGATTATCGGGGCTCTCGCAATTACATCGTGACCTACATTCCTTCGAATGCGGACTCTATGGCTGGCGTGATCGCTGCACACGGCACTCCCGGTCTGCGATACATTGACCCCAATGCGACCATTCTGGTTCACAGTGCGCGACTGAGCTCTCTCCGTGCCGGGGTAACGACTCCGGACTCACTGTCTGCCCTGTCAAATGAGCTGCACTACGTGAATGACGAGCTTCTGTCACACCTCGACCGTCAGACGAATCAGCGGGAAGGGTACTGGAGCGACTTGACCCGCAAAACTCTAGCCAACCAAGACACGTCTCTGACTGCCTGGGGTGCCCTCAAGTCAGGAATGGCTGACGTGGCCGGTCGACCCGAACTATGCGTGCGAGTCAGCGTCCAAGAAACACTGTCTGAAAGCGTCGCCGTCCGCGCCGGCGAAGAGCTGGCCGCTCCGATTCCCTCGTTACTTCTGAGTGGTGAAGGCAAACTTCTGGAATTCACGTCTCGCGACAAGCAGCTCCCTGAAGGCACGGCTGTCCGTTCTCCTGTGAAGGACGTGCTGCCCACAGGCCCCGCTATTCCACTTGAGCTCGCCCCTCTCCGCTTATTTTCCTCAGCTACCCCGGGGTTGTAGGGGCGGAGCCCCTACCGTTCTCAGATGTCTACTGTATGTCCAAAATCAATGAGCGTCTCGAGCGCTTCGCGTAAGTAAACATCTGCTTTTGTAAGTGAATTCATACAGAATCCCGCTGCTGCGAGTGCTGCGTGCTCTGGTAAGCGGTCGCCTAACACGGGCTCCCTTGGCAGCACATTGCGTCCCGCATGCACGATGCCGCCGTCCCGCATTGCGTACGCGATTGCCAGCGCGAGATTCTTCGCAGGCGGCGGAGTCCGCCGTAGTCTCGCGGGGCAAGCCGTCCCGCGTTTCTGCTGACGAAGCTTGGCCGCCTCGGTCGCCCGCTCGCAGATGCGAAGCGCCCGTGCCGCCGAGTGCCCAATACGATCTGCGAGCGTTTCGTTGGTGACTGTCCCATCTTGATTTGCTTCGTGTGGCACTCTCTTTCTCATCTCTCGCCGAACGACCTCATACGCTCTTAACAAGCACGGCCTTCTTCCCTTTCCACTTTCGAGCCGCACTCCCCGCATCGCCATGCGCACTGCGGCAACAGAGGCTTGCTTCGTTTTGGCGCTATTCTCTTCTCCTATCAGTCTGTATTTGAGGAGCGCCAGAGCTGCGGCTCTGGCTTCCGAGTAAGCGCTATGATACTTTCTCTCTGTCGAAGACTCTGCATGCTTCCCGCCAAACTTTGTTTTCAAAGCTGATTTGTGCACGAAGTTGTTTTCTGCTCTCAAGTAGGTCTCCTTTGAGGCGAGTGCGTCGCACATCATAGGTCCTATCTCCGTCGCCGTCAGCGAGCACACGAGCATGCCATCACTGGAGACGGTAGCGTGCTCGCAGGCACTGCCGCATCTGTGCACACAGCCTGAGTACAGGCAGAGGTAGACATCCCCGTCCCTCTCGAGTGGGCATCGTGAGGAGCATCGGTGCAGTTTATCGATGCGGAACTCAACCCCAGCCTGCTTGGCTTTCGACACCAATCTTGATTCTGGACACGTCATACTCACATGCGCCTACCTCAGCTCCTTTGCACGCATGTGTGGCACCTGTGCTATTTACTACAGTCTACACAAAATGAACGATACCAAGATGAGGGCTGCGCTGCTTCGTTTCGCTGCGGTCCTGTGCGGAGCGTTTGCCGCGTATGCCTACGCCGCACACCGGGGCAACTCGCATTCTGGCCGGGACTACGCAATGCACGGCATAGTGGGCGCTGCGCTCGCTGATATCTTCGTGCTCGATCCGCGCCAAGGGGCCGCACTCTTTGCGCTGGCAGCTCTGTATCAAACAGTTCAGGAGCTGTCCGAAGCGCTGAGAAATTCACCAGACTACAACTATGACTCACACAAGCAGATCGAAGCCTACGCGATTGGCGCCTACGTGGTTTTCTTCTTCCATTCTTCTCGACGGTTCCTACAACGCGCACCTGCTGCGCAGAGTCAAGCAAACAAAGTGGTTCTTCTGTAGAAACAATAATAATAAAATTATTTAGAAAATTTATTAGGAATTCTTATATTAAAAAATAAAACGCCCTCATTCATGTGCGCCCGTGCAGTGTGAGTTTCGCACACGAACACGGTCTCCGTGCAGAGAGTACCATGGGCTACTCACATTACTTTCACCTGCCGCCTTCTGTTGCGACGGATGTCGATAAATGCAAGCGCTTGACCGAAATGACATCAGCAATTGTGAAAGAATCGAAGCTTCCTACTACACTTTGTCGCCTACACATTCGAGATCACGGGTTTGCTGTGGATGGGTGTGTTGAGAACCTCATCTGGCCTCCTGCCGATGTCTTTGGTGGTGGCCACGGCTTTTGCAAGACAAATCACGCTCCATACGATAAAGTGGTGTGCGCTCTTCTTCTCGCTGCAAAAAACGTGTACGGACAAGATCTTGACTTGTCTTCTGATGGCGAATGGGACAATTGGTCACCTGGCCGAGAGCTCTACAAGTCCGTCTTCGATGAAGAGCCTGAACGTCCCAGTGGTGTAGAGGAGAGCTGGTACGGAGAAAGATAATGTACTATCTTTGTGTGCGGAGCACGAATTAGGTCAAGTTGACGTCTTACGTGTAGCATTTATTAGAAACATGCTCTTCTCATCACGCGAGTAGATTGCTGCTTGTCGTGCCAGCGTCGTGCCAGCGGCGTGCCAGCCTTGTCACTGGATGTGATTGTCAGCGTTTGCCGTGGCGTTTGTCGTGCTATCACTCACCGTGCTAAAACGCAACGTTGTTTTCAGCGCTTCTTCCACCATTTTGGCTGCCCTTGCTGCGAGTGCGGGCGTGCTCAGACATCCCCCCTGTTCATCGAGTGAGTCAATGATGTACTTTCCTGCAAGCGGTTCGTACGTGCTGAAAAAAGTGTCGTGTGCGGCTTCGAGTGCTTTCAGGTTGTCGATCCCGATGTTGGATTCCCCATCCCTGTCCCGGGAGCGGAGTCTGCGCAGGCATTCTTCAGCTGGCGTCCTTAGGTAGATGAGCACGTGTGCTGGCCTGGAGAGCTCTCCGCCGACGGCGGCGTCCATGGCCGCCATGTGACGAGAGAAGGCCTTTGAGTGCTCTGGTGAAGCGTGCGCTGCGCTGTAGTTCGGGTCGGCTGAGAGTGGCGCGAATACGCGCGTGGTGGTGAGGAAGTGTCTTTCCTGCACGGAGAGACAGGGGGCGGCCATTCGATCGCTCACGAGTCTCTGTAGGAAATCCGTGTTTGGTCCCAGGGCCTCGAAGGCAACGCATGCGCTAGAGCGACACGTGTTGTCTTTGGCTTGGTACATGGGCTGCAGGAGGTCGTCCTTCATCCATCGACTGACATCTTCTGGGTGTAGCACGATAGCTCGTTTGTGAAGGGATAGTTTCTCCAACTCCTCTCCGAAGAGCTGAATGAAGGTGGTTTTGCCTGCGCCTATGTTGCCTTCAATGACAACCCGCATGACCGAGCATCCATGCACACCTGCCATCGTTCTGTCTCGTGTGGGTGCGTGTGTAGACTGCTTTGTGACGGTGGCATTGTCAATTCTGAGTGTGGTATTTTTTTTGGATGTATTTTTTTGGATACAAGCGTTTGCCAGAGCGCGTGGTAGACTTCGCCACAGCGCGTACGCGACGCGCGCCATGGCGTCCCCCACCCTATCTACCGCCGGCTTCCAATCCCGCCTCGTCACCCCTGTGCAGCCCATGAGTCCTGGCTTGGTGGGCATGTCGAGTCGTCTGGCCTCTGACCGCATGGAAGCGTTGCTGTATGTTCACTGCGACGACGGCATGTGCATGTGGGGTCTGCATACGACGCAGGAGCGGCTCCAAGACGTGGTATCTTGCGCTGCGGCACTTCTAGGCTCCGATGCCAACGAACTCGCTTCCTCGACGTCTGGGATGGACGGGGAAGTTCAAGCGCGTCACCTCACTCGCGAGGAAGCGAGTTCTCGCTTGGCGACGCTCGTGCTAGAGTCGGGCGCGTCGCCTCTGGGCGAAATCCCTCCAAGTCGTGAACGCGCCCGGCCTCACAGCTGGACGCTCGATGTGTGCACCATGCCTCTGTGTTCGGGAGGATTTGAGGTGCTCCCTTGCTTGAGCGCGCAGATCGCTTTGGAGGGTGTCCCGCGCATGCTAGCACGCAGCGCAAGTTCAAAAGTGACAGCGACTGCCGTATGGCACTGTACGACTCGCGCTCCGGTTGCTGTCCTGGTGGCAACAGACGATGAGGTGGTTGCCTACGAGCTCTTTGAGGGCGGGGCCCATCTGAGTGCACTTGAGACCGCTGCCCCTCTTTTGCTTGCGCGGGAGGGCGACGTGCCGACCACCGCGTGCAGTTTTCGTTCAGGCCACTTGGTCGACTCAGACGGCATCCGCCGCGTGGTGGTCCGCCGCCTGCAGGCCTTCGACGTTGCGCTGCAAGCACTGCGTCGGTTAGCAGAGGTATCGCCTTTCCGCGCGCCCGAAGCTCTTCTCATCGAGCGCTGGAATGCTTCGGGGGACACGGTGCGCAACGACGTGAGCGGCGCTCTGGCAGCCGTCTCCCGTGGCTGGGCGCACGCGGGACACCTGGAGGGTGACGCAGCAGCGCCACCGCCCCGCTGTCCGCAGCGACAGCGCATCGAGGCGCGAATCGAGTCCCAGTGGCACTCTCGTGTGGTCGGGGAAGTGCTCGGTGGCATGCATCCTTCGGAGCCAGTCACTGATCAGGGACTGCTGGACGCTCCTCTCCTTACGAGTGTGAGCGCTGCTCGTGAGCTCTCTCCTCGCGCATTCTCAATGGGGGTGCGCCTTCCCGAAGACGAGCGCGCTGAGCCGTGTGTGCCCGTGCGGACGAGCATTGGACTGGATCCCACAGTTTCGCGGGGCGCAGTGGTGTGCTTCGTCCGCGGGGCGGAGGCGACGCCCTGCCCTGCAATTGAGTGGGGAGTGGTGGCAGGCGCTACCTGTGACGACGAAGTTACCGTCGTGCCACTTTGCTTTGTGGCATTTGGTGGGTGCCGTTCAGAGGTGTTGCGTGCGCCTGAGCTGCAAGACATGTCGGATCACGTGCAAAACGGGACTCGCGAGAGCGCTTTGTGCCGGAGCACTGCCTTGCGCATCCGCTTGCGCACTTTCATGGATGGCACGCCACCTGCTCGCATGAACGACACGCTGGCGGGACTGGCGGGCCACTGGCCTGCCGCCCGCTACAGGCGCGAGCGAGACCTTGCCTGCGAAAGCTGCCCGGAGACGGCGTTCGGAGCAGTGGCAGTCTCTCCCCCAGCTCGAGTCTCTCGGTTTGCCCAGGCGTGGGGCTCGCTCCTGGGCAAGAGTCCGGTCGAAGAAGCGCGCGATGCTCTCGAGTGCATGCCGGAGTCCGCCGCAATCGATGCACTGAGGGCGACCCTTCCCGCCAAGTGTGTTGCCTTGGCTTTGGCCACGCCTGCATGTGGACAGACCATCGCTGATCGGATTTCAGGCGTGCTAAAAGCGCCGCCGACGCGGGCGGATGCCACGCTGGCGCACTCGGCCGCATGCGGGCCGCTGGGGAGCGCAATGCTGCGGCCATCCTGGGCCACACGGGTCGCGGACATGAAGAGGGCCCGCGTGGGCAATGACGCAGCGGCGGCCAGACTGATTGCTTGGGCTGCGCCACTCCTCGAAGCCGCACGGAGCGCTCCTGAAGACGACCTGCGCCATTTGCGAGTGAAGCTCGTAGAGCGCCACGGAGAAGCGCTCGGGACAGATGTGGGCGGGCGGGCAGCAGTCACGCCCATCCAGCATCTCCTTGACTTCGGAGAGGGTGGGGCACATGGTTGTGCCAATCTCGGAAAAGGCTTGGAAGTCGCCTGGCGCTATGCGGACACCACGAATATCTTCGTGCAAGGACGGCCACAAGTACACGTCTACGTGTGGAGCGGGCACGCGTCCACCCGCATGCCTGATGCGGGGGTGACCTACACCGAAAATGAAGGCAGGTGGGACCTCGTGGACGTGGCAGCGCTGGTCAAGAAGTACGGCCAGGGAACAACGCTCGTGTTTTGGGGACAGCAAGCGTGTGCGCGAATATCATTGTAACAGTTATTTCAGGAATCTCGTGTCTGGTGGGGGTGTAGGGGCGGAGTCCCTACGGAGGAGCCCCTACGGCGGAGCCCCTACTCTTCAGCAACTTTTGGCGCTAAGTAGAAACGAACACACTCCCCCGCTTCTTCAGCCACATTCTCAAACTCAACCACGAGCGGCCAGTCAGCGACCATCTTGAGCCGCACTACCGGAGCAACAGCAGCGCCCTTCGAAAACGTCGAGAGGTAGCGAAGTGCAAAGGGGGCCGAACAGGGAGCGGGACAATCCAGCTCGCACCCAGCCCCCGGCGTGAAGGCCACGCGGAGCGACCCACTCTCGCCCTTGGCCGTGAGCGCCACAGCAGCCGGCGTCGCATCTATGCGCACGACGTCAGAGAACATGGAGCAGTCTCGCACCGCGCGAGAAAACTCGCCAGAAGAAAGAGCGAGCTCGACGGCCTCGCTTGGAGAAGACGGAACGTCCACGTCTTCTGAGTCTATCTCCAAAAGCGAAAGGGAGAATTCGGCAGAGCGCTCGCTTGAAGACATCCGAAGAGCAAGCTCACAAGAGTCACCAGACTGCAGGCGAAGTTCCAACTCATCATCCTTGCCAGCACTCTTCAAAGCACGCAGAAGCGATGGTACGTGGACGCCCACGCGAGTGTCGCGCGACGCAGACAGGTGCGCAAAGAGCGAGCGAGGCACGCTGAGCTCAACCAGAGCGACGTGCGCAGAGTCCATCGCACGCAGGAAAATGCCACCGGCACCAAAGACGAAGTTCGCGTCACACACAAGAGGTTCGATGGCCTCAACCACCTTCCGGAGCGCGCTCACGCTCAGCAAGCGCCCCTCAAAAACCACATCCCCCATATTTGTTCAGATACTATCAAGGGGGATGGAAAATAAATGTGACGATCTTACGAGCGCAAGACAACGCGACCCAAACTATCTACTGAGACGGAAGCAAACCGACGCACGCTATCCTCGAACCAGGCAAAGTCTTCAGCTTCAGATTCACTCTCAATCCCAAGAGACGCACAGAACCCAATCGCAACAGGCATTGAAATTGAGCCGCCACAAGAGCGGACCGCAAATGTGATGTTCTCTTCAAGGAGGGCCAACGGCGGACGTGTCCACCGGGAGCCGGGAGCCATGTCACCAACAGCGGCACAGGCTTCACCCGCTTGCCCAGCTGCCTGGTTCAACCTGGCAGCATCGCGCGCAGCCAACGCAGCGCGCTCAGTAGCAACAGCAGCGTCGCGCTCCGCAGACAAAGTCGTACATGAAGCAAGTGCAGCGTCGCGTTCTGTCACAATGGCCTTGTGTTCCGCAAAAAGAGTATCACGCTCTGCAGTGACCTTGTCACGTGCCACAAGCAGACGCGCATGCTCTGCAGCAACCGCGTCATGCTCAATCTTTAGGCTATCACGCCGACCTTCGATCGCACGAAGCTTCGCGGCTGCAACATCGCGGACTGCCAGAGCTGCATCACACTCTGAAAAAGCGTCCTTCTCAAGAGCGACTATCTCCATATGCTCCAGTGAATCATTTAGCTCCTTGGCCTCATCACGCTCAGCCATAGTAACTGATACCAATCTCAATGCTTCGTCACGCTCGACCACAAGCGCGTCGCGTTCAGCTTCGAGCACAGCACGCTTGGCCAGGGCTGCATCGCACTTTACCACGAGCACATCACGTTGGCCCACCAGCGCACCACGCTCGGCCAAAGCTGCATCACGCTTGGCAACGAGCGCACCGCGCTCGGTCAAAGCTGCGTCACGCTCGGCAACAAGCGCACCACGCTCGGTC
>JACKZZ010013034.1_pt1 | contig 36112 bp, 15 predicted proteins | sample 8027871 | NCBI WGS metagenome assembly JACKZZ01 (sample SAMN15724774, study PRJNA655200) | protist metagenome | isolation source: fluorescence activated cell sorting (FACS) single amplified genomes of... | place: USA: West Boothbay Harbor, Gulf of Maine | collected 2000-07-19
CGAATTGATCTTTCAACATGGTAGATTTCGCTGGACTAAAGGTGTCAGAATACTTGTACTGCGGCATCTGCGTACTGTCGGGGCTTGTGGCTTGGTGTATTGGCTGGGCGCAAGAAGACTTCAGCGTAGCCGTCAAAGTCTGGGCTGGTGGGCTCGCAATAGCAATCTTGGTGTGTGTCCCAGATTGGCCTATATATAACAAGAAGCCCGTCATATGGCTCAAAGAGGTCGGCTCCACAGAGGTAGTCGAGCCGGTGGAATCAATATCCAAGAAGAAGGAGAAGAAAGAGAAGAAGGAGAAGAAGGAGAAGAAGGAGAAGAAAGATGAGAAGAAGGAGAAGAAGGAGAAAAAGGAGAAGAAGGAGAAGAAGGACAAGGCCGAGTAGGTCACCCATCATCACTATACCACCCTCCTCCTGTATATTTGTAGTTAATGCACACTATGTTTAAAGACTACACACGCAATCACAACACGTACTCGTACTCACACTCGCACCGCGAAATATGTACTTTCCAAATCTGTTAAAGCTCTCTTAAAAGATGAAGAGCTCATTTTCATGCCAATTGCTGGCGCCATCAATTGCAAAGATATCAGCAGGTACCGACACATTGATTTGGCTTCACTTTGGTTTAGACTTTCACTTCCACTTTTACTTCCACTTCCATGTTGTATTAGCATGAGCTTGGCCGGCAGTTCGCAGACATGCAGGCACCAACAAAGGGAGCCAGTCAGAGGGTGCTCCTCTTGCGACCAGGAGCACGGCTCTGGCTCTTGATCTACCTTTGGCTCTTGTATTGATGCGCCACTACTATTAGCACCACCGTTTCTGTCCACGCTTGCTCTTCCCAAGGCTGCTAGCACCGACAGAGCATCGTGCACGCACAGCGGGGATCCGGTATTCCAGTCGCAGAGGGTACAATATGGGCAAATGACTAGGTATACCGGATGAAGCACCCAGTCCACCTGAACGTGTACACAAGAGACATTGGTGTTAGCGGGAGCAAATGATGGAAGCGAATCGAGGGCCATTTCATGATCATGATCATCATCTGCACAGGTGGCCAAAGTATCCACATCCTCTATGTGGACGTGGTGGTACATGAAAAAGATGCGGAGATGCCCATGACCATCCGGCGTCGATGCTGATACAAGGGTACCGAGGACTCTAATCTTTTCAGGACTCGTCGGTTCCAGGAAGCACAGGGCATCTAAGGCCTTCAACGCGCTTAGATTTTTGTCAAACTGAAGTGGGGTTAGCTCAGCCATCAGAAGCTGCACCACGTCACGGTCTATTCAAGGGTCCCTACCCTAACGTCGTCTTCTTTTTCCCCTCAGATTCTCAGATCCCTGTGAACTGTGAATTCGGCTGTCGGGGACCCTCAAGAAAGTGGGACGAACGACGGTCACTTCACATTGTACAAAACCACAAGAAACACAAACGACACCCCCCCCCTCTCCCATCCCTCTCCATGCCACTACTTGAACATACTGGGCACCCTGGGTGTGGAGTCCTCCAGGCCTAATCCTAGCGCATCTATCTCGGCCAGTGCTGCCAGCAGATCTTCCTCATCCTCCGTGCCTGAGAGCAGCGCGGGTACGTCAGCAGGTAGCTCGTCGGACTCTGGCTCCGACGCGCCACCTGCTTCGTCCTCCTGTGCCCTGAGCACGGCAAGACGCTCAGTGTTGCGTTTCTTGATTCGCACCCAGGTACGCTCCTGCTCGTGCTTGTTCAGTATCTTCCAGTTGGAGATACGTCGAGTAGTTCCGTCTTTGTTGATGATCACGGGCCCCATATCAGTGAGAGGCACGCTAGCACCATCGACTTCTAGTTGGTGTGTGTGTATATCACCACTCTCGTATGCACCACTCTCGACGCCCACGTGGCTGCCCTCTCCAGATACATCCACGTGACCACCCAAGAGTGCCAAGATGCATACGAATTGCAACCCGACTAAATTCATAACCCACTTATCTTGTTCTGAACTTCCAAAAAGCTCCTTACCCACTGTGGTTGCAACAGACCTCCATCTACTTTACTATACAAACTTCATCCAGCCAGCTCGAAAAACTGCACTTTTTACCTTACTTTAGTTTTCTAAAGCGTTCGTTCTCTGCGTGAAAGGTCACCTGGATTGAAGATTGGTGCCGAGTAGGGTTGCACTCAACAGTCTGTGTGTGCAATTCAAGCCTTTTACTCGCAGTGGAGCCCATAAATTTGCGCCTCTACGGTGGATCCATTGTTTCCCACGATGATGGAAGGATACTCTAACAACAATATCCTCACTGACTACGGCGAAGACCATTTCGTAGACCAGGCAGAAATGGGATGCTCTAACGAGACGGTCTCGGACGAATGCTACTTTCCTGTACACAAAGCGCGAGGTTGGTTACGATGTTTTGTAGAAGTATCTGGCAGTATTGAAGGAGGAGGTGTAGACTACCGCTTTTTCTTAGAAGGTATTACTCCGCGCTTTTTGCTAAGCGCAAAACAACTAGATATGGATACATTTCTTATTTCCACCCATGAAGATTTCCCCAAAAGTGGATTGGAAGGTTATACGAGTCGAATAGGATATTGCGCTACGGCGTGTAGACAGGCTGATTCTTCTTTTCTATTAGCCATCAATAACTGTCGCTTATGTGATCAAACTTTGGGCATATTTAGTTGTGGTAGAGGTGACAACCGTGAAATTGTAGCAAAAATATCGCATGCAACACATCGTCACGAAGATAGTGGAGCCGAAATGCGTCTCAATTTTGTATCTTTTCCCTATTTAAATCATGCGTCTCCAACGAAGTTACGCGAAGGTAGGAGGACATGGTGCCCTCGAACATTGCTGAATACTGGGCCTGCTTCTATGCCTATTGACACGAACTTTACTGATAGAATTACATTCCATCCCAACAACATTCGCTGTGTGAACAAACTTCCAGTATGGGATTCAGTGAATGAGACATTGATGTTGAGTTTTCTCGGCAACCGTGTTTTATCTACATCTGTTTGCAATTTTATTTTATACGAAGAGCGCAAGTTACTGGTGAAAAAGCAAGGTCCAAAGGGAAAGCAGCAAGATACTCCAGATGTGCCACAAGATCCGAGAAAAGCAACTCCGCCATGCACCTCCGGCCTCGCATTCTTGGACCAGATGGCCTTGCCTGCAGATCAGTCTATCCTACAGTTTGGCAGAGCCGCTGCTGACAAATTCATTTTAGATTTTAGATACCCTTTATCACCTTTGCAAGCCTTTGGCATATCGATATGCACTTTTGCGTTTGATCCAGGGGCTATCAGCAGCAAGAAGATAAAAGCAAAAAAGCAATTGCAGAAAGCAAAGTTACAACGCGAGGGAGTACCAGCTGCTGATGGACCTATGTCACTGGGTTCGCCTAAAGCAGCGAAATCGAAAAGAGTCAGTCCTAACGAAAGAGATTCTGACGACGAATCGACTTCTAGTTATATGTCACATGACACATTGGCTTCACAAAGGAGTAACACAAGTTATCTTTCTTCTGCTACGAATTCATCGGCGTATTCCCAAGGGTCATTCTCTGGCACTGTTTACAGCTCAGGACCTCAAGGGCAGTTGCACGAACTGCCAAGGCCTGCTAGCTCAAGCTCAAGTCCAAGGTCAAGAAGTGTTTCTGAAGCAAATATTTTTAGAGCGAATATGGCGAGTGATGTGCTAAATAAAGAAAGCAATGATGATTAGTAGAGGTGAGGTCGGATAAGGCAATATGATTATGGTTGTTTAAATTTATCTAGAGTACATTATTGATTGTTTTGAAATGCAGGAGGTGACTCAAATGAGCATCTATATCTTCACTTCATTCCTTAATCTTCTTCATCGCAAAATCCAATGATGCGATTGTTAGCAGAGCAATAGAAAACTTTCCACTCGCTTTACCTCTTAACTCCCCCCCTTGAGAAACAGGTATATCGTTAATGATAGCAGTTTCCTTAGAGTTGGATTTCACGTCAATAATTTCTGTCAATGATACGCATAATTCACCATGAGAAACGCCTTTATCATCAATCAAACCAATAAGAACATGCGCTCCTAATTCTGGAATAGCACATCCAACAACTCGCATTGGCTCGGTTGTTACATAATCGCTAATCACTTTGTCTCCAGAGGTAGAACTTTGCTGTGTTTTAATTGAACATTTGGCTTCAAATGAACTATAGGAATTGACAAGGGATTGCTTATCAGTCTTAACCTCAGCTGCTGGACTATTCCTATATTTAAACTCAAGAGCTTCCAAAGCAATGTCTTGAAAAGAGTCAAGAATATTCTTTCGATCCACTTCAAAAGCCTTTGCTAAGTCAGATATACGACGGAAAGGTACGAGCGGGTCTTTGCATGGCAAAGGGAATGTCACTTTGAGCGATGTAACAGTTCCAGGTATGGTACGATTTAACGCCTTAGCTCCCTTTTCAGATTTTATTTGCAATGCCAATTTACCAACTTTCTTAGCAGCACTAAAAGCATTTGCTAAAGTTCCTCTACGCTTAACGGATTTAGGTCTCCCTTCAGCACTACTCGTGCCAACAGCTTCATCATCTTCAGCTGATCCTATTCCAAACATACTAGCGAACACACTTCCTCGCTTATTTTTTTTAGCAGCAGGTGGGGGAGAGGCTACTGGAGCAGTTTTGACGGAATCAAGATCGACATCAATCATGATTGCACTTGGTCTCTCCAGACCTTTACCCAATTCGACGAGGGATGGTGCCACTGACGGTGGTAATTGCTTCACAGATTTTAGTGATGGTGGTTGAGAAGGAGAATCACCTCCTCTAGCTGATTGGGAAACCAGATCATCATCATCATCATCATATTCACGATCAACGTCATCATCTTCAGCGGGAATTACCTCGCCATCTAACGTAGGCCGAAAACCATCTTTGCGATTCCTTTCATCTAGATCAGTTAATTCTTTTTCAGACAAGAGGTTGACTTTCAAGTCCGTGATACACACATCAAAGAAATAATACTCATTTTTACCAAGAACTTGAATCTGCTTGTCTTTGTTGTGTTTCTTCTCCCAGTTTGGAATATCAAGTTCATTGACAAAATTCAGAGGATATATGACATTCGGGTTGACTGAAAGAGTAGTAACCATGCTTACTGGTCGATGATCACTGATAAGCATATCTTCACAGACATCATAAGCTTGCACAGCAAGACGTCTAGCACGATTAGACAAGGAATGCATTAACACACGATCAGTATACGATGGTGGACGCATATTCGACTTGACTTTTGCTTCTGCCTTCAACTCTATTTTTGTTTTTTCTGAAGGTGTGCCTTCTTGGACTTCAACAGCAGCACTGCTGTCACTCGTCATGCCTTCTGTATTACTGAAACCATCAAATATGACTTTTGCATCAGTATAATCGCCACAATGATCACATCCTGGAATGCGACCAATCTTACGCTTATAAGAAGGAGCAAAACAGATCGTCGATTCCTCAAACCCATTAAATGCATGACCACCTCGCATGACATGTACCAATTCCTCATTGGTCATGATATCGGACCATTCCAGGTTTGATAACCTACGTGCTTCAAGTAATGCGGATAAATCTTTACCTTTAGGTGATAAAGGATCATTCTTGATACTTCGGAGTAAGTTGGAGCGAAGCTCTCTCCAATTTTTGTTTCTCCTCTCCTTCAATTCTGTATCAGTCATACCAAATGTTTTTAATAAAGTGTTTTTCTCAAATGCAGCTGCTTTTGCTACACTTTGACATACCAGACCTCCTCCAGACATATCGCTTTCGCCCTTTTCAACACTACCAGCTATGCGGTAGTTCAAGTCCCCAGTAAAGAAAAAATGATCACATTGCTTGTGCGAGCTAAAACCCAAATCTGCAGGAGATAGCGCAAGCTGTGATAAGATTTCATAAGCGGAATGGTTTCTTCTGGCAAGTTTTCGTACACCTTTGCTATCTGATGGTAAATGTGAGGTAAGAAAGCATACATTAGTGTCATGAATTTGGAAGGGAATCCCAACACCACCTTTGTTGCTTGCTTTAACTGCTCCCAAATTGGCTCCAGTTGCTAAAGTCCTGCGTGATGTGACTGTCTCCCTAATAAACCCAGCATCAACTTCACTCTTTCTTGCAAATACAGTGATGGCAATATAACCATGATATCCCATAGAAGTGTTATCAGAACCGATTTCTTCACTGAACATGGCATATTTATTCGGGCCACCAAGATGCTGGTGCATACATTCTCGTAAACTAGCAACATCCAGAGCCTCCTGCAAGCCTATCGAATATATATCATGACCAGGTACAAGCCAAGCAGAAATATATTCTTCCAAAGAACTCACTTTAGCTTCACCTAAATTAAAGGTAGTTGTAAAAACAGAATATGTTTTCAATGAGGATTCCTTTCTTGCCTCCAAATACTCATAATTCTCCCATGCGTTCATAGATATCGCCATCGTAATATCTGGACCCACATGCTCGTTAAATTTCGTATTTCTAGCTATAGTTAATGAGCGCTTCTCATCGCCAATCGACAGGGATAGATTGTCGCTAGTTTTTAAGTCGAATTCAGCAAAGCCCTCCGTAATTGGAGATATAACAGCAACTGAGCCTCTCTCAATGTCCATGTCGTCTTGTCGTCCTTTATTCACATTTTGCTGAAAGTGAATCTTCATATTCATACTTCCTTCAGCTTCCAATGGCTTCCCACAGAAATATTCATAAATTTTTGTATGTGTATTTGTATAAACCATAGCATTTAACATACCTTGCAAAGGTTGGAACAAAGCCATCAATAAGGACAAGGAGAATTGAGTCTCCCCCGTCATAGATTCTACTAGTCTTTGTATAAGACCAAAAACCCAACAGAAATTGAAAATTAACACATAATAGCGCAATTTTCTTTCAACAGCCTTTTCTGCTGCGGCAAGAGAGGCATCACTGCTACCCTTGACTGAATAAGAAATAAATATTAATGAAGCGAGTGTGATTGACATCGTGATCATCAAAGGGAAATACAGTCCATAGTAACGTAAAATCTCATCTTTACCACTATCAATCCAACACCAATCAGAATCAAAACCATAAACTCCTGCACTATATAAAATAAGAGCATAAGTAAATGAAAATGCATAGATAAGCAAAACGTGCCACATCATCCCTGCTAATAACTTGAAAGGTGAATAGCGTCGTACAATCAAATAATACATTTTCACTGAGATATACGATGTCCATATTTGTATTGTTAAGCCCCCTGTTTGTACAGTAATAGCCTGAAATTGACAGAAGCCTCCATAAGCTTTTCCTAAGTTACCAAAAGCGAATTGGAAGGCAGTAAAGAAATTCATAAAAATCAATACACTAAAATATTGCTGAGCGATACTGAACTCTTTTCTCCTTTCGTACCATAGCTTATATGCAGGGCGCGTGACTGCCAGGATCGTAAGAACACTACTAAAGATGGTAATGCCATTTAGAGTATTACTCTGGTTCTCCGTGAAATTGTTCTGGATCACAACCATTGTTTTTAGTTTTTCTTTCGGAAAATGAGACACAGATGCAAGGGAGAAGGTCACAGCTGAGGTTCCAGGTGCATATAAACTGCACAAGACCACGTGTGGTGACAACTGAGTAAAAACTTCGGCTTTTGGGCTTTTGGGTCGTGAATGTGCACGACGGTCGATTTCCGATTCCGATTCCGGCTCCGTCCTCTTTGTAAATTATTCTTTAGGCCCTTGAAGGTTTCTGATACTCTTACATTTCCATATTATGAGCGCAACAGACGGAGGCGATGTTGATGAGAGCCTGTACTCTCGCCAGTTGTATGTGATGGGCCACGCGGCACAACGTAGGATGGCGACCTCAGATGTGCTGATTGTTGGTTTGAATGGGCTTGGCGTGGAGACGGCCAAGAATGTCATTCTAGCTGGCGTGAAGAGCGTGACTCTCCATGATACTGCAGTAGCAACATGGAGTGACATGTCCAGTAACTTTTACATTCAGGAGAAGGATCTCGGTAACAATCGTGCAGAGATCTGTGCTCCTAAACTTGCAGAGTTGAATCCTTATGTGCCAATTACTACTTTAGCTGAAGAATTGACCAACGACAAGCTCAAGCAATTCAAAGTTGTAGTTCTCATTGATATTCCATTGTCTCAACAGGTAGAGCTAGCTGACTTCTGCCACGACAATCAGATTTGTGTCATTGTAAGTGATGTGATGGGTGCCTTTGGTAATATCTTTTGTGATTTTGGGGAGAATTTCACTTGTTATGATACTAATGGAGAGCCGAATGCATCTAGCATGGTTGCAGCAATTACCAATGATACAGTCGCATGCATCACTTGTTTGGAAGACCAAAGGCATCATTTAGAAACAGGAGATTGCGTGAGTATCACCGATGTCCACGGTATGTCTGAAATCAACGGAAAAGAATACAAAGTCACAGTCCGCGATCCATACTCTTTCCAGATTGATGTAGATACCAGTGCTATGGGTAGGTATGAGCGTGGTGGTTATATCAATCAAGTCAAACAAGCAGAAACTGTATCCTTCAGTACAATGTCAAAAACTATGAATGATCCTGGTATGTTTGTGATGGATTGGGTGAAATTACAGAATGGAGCATTGTTGCATTTGGCTTTTCAAGCTGTGCACAAATTTCGTGCAACCCATGGTGCTTTGCCCACACCTGGCAACACAGCACATGCTCAGTCTGTGTACGAAATGACAGTTGCATTGAACAATGAGCTCTCCTCCGACTGTAGTGCTCGTATCAGTAGCGAAGAGCTGGAAACACCTGAAAGCGAGAAACTTATCAAGCGCTTGAGTCTATGTGCCCAGGGCTTGACTTCTCCTATTTGTGCACTCATGGGTGGTATTGTAGGCCAAGAAGTGCTGAAAGCCTGCAGTGGCAAGTTCATGCCAATTAAGCAATGGTTTTACTACGATGCTGTGGAATCTCTATCAGAAGAGCCGTTGTCTGAAGATCAAGTTGCACCCCGGGGCTGCAGATATGACGGGCAAATTATGGTCTACGGCAAAGACATGCAGAAAACCTTGGAGGATTTGAAGATTTTTGTTGTTGGAGCTGGTGCCATTGGTTGTGAAATGGTAAAGAATTTCGCAATGATGGGTATTTCTAGCTCTCCCACCGGACAGGGGCAAGGTATGGTACATGTCACTGATATGGATCAAATCGAAAAGTCGAATCTTAGCCGACAATTCTTGTTCCGTAACACCGACATCAATCATGCCAAATCAACTTGTGCTGTCAAAGCTGTCAAAGTCATGAATCCCGAATTCAATGCAACATCGTATGAATTGAAGGTAGCACCTGATACAGAAAACGTCTTTGGTGATGACTTCTATGACGATTTGGACATAGTTTTCACCGCTCTTGATAATGTTGAAGCCCGTCTGTATGTCGATCAACGATGTGTATTCTACAGAAAGCCAATGCTTGAGTCTGGCACTCTTGGGACCAAAGGAAGTACACAAGTAGTTGTTCCTGGTATTACTGAGCACTACGGTGCAACCCGTGATCCACCGGAGAAGTCTATTGCTATCTGCACATTAAAGCACTTTCCTAATCTCATTGAGCACACTCTTGCGTGGGCACGTGATTGGTTCGAGGAAGTTTACAAACAGATGCCCGAGGACGCTCGATCTTACTTAACTTCACCAGACTTCCAAGCTGCTTTGGCTAACCAGCAGAACATGAAACTTGATGCATTGAAGCGTATTAGAGAGGCTCTTCACGAGATGAAGCCCGAGATTTATGATGATTGTGTTAAATGGGCACGTTATAAATTTGAGGATCTATTCGCGAACAAAATCAAGCAGTTGTTGCACAATTTCCCATTAGACAAGCAGGTTCCCGTTCATGGAGGCGAGGGACAAGTGGTACCATTCTGGAGTGGCTCTAAAAAACCTCCCAGTTCTGTGGTTTTCAACGCCAAGGATACATTACATATGGAATTCATTATGTCTGCCGCGAATTTGCGTGCTAAGTCCTATGGTATCACTTCGTCTTGGGACCAAGATCACGTGTCAACCATTGTCGAAGGCATAGTAGTGACGAGCTTCGTACCTGCCGACGGAGTGGCTATTCCTGCAACAGACGAGGAAGCTAAAGCAGGAACTGGTGCTGCTTCTGCTGCTCCGAGTGGCTACGTTGACATTGATGAGCAATGCGCTCAAGTGATGGGCACCTTGCCACCCCGGGAGAGTTTCAGTGTCGATTTCCGTATCGATTCTTTCGATTTTGAGAAGGACGATGATGAGCACATGCGTGTGATTGCTGCATGTGCAAATCTACGTGCTCGTAATTACAGTATTCCTGAAGTAGACTTGCATAAAGCACGTGGCATTGCTGGAAATATTACACCTGCTATTGCAACAACGACGGCTCTTGTGACTGGTGCTATCTGCGTTGAGTTATACAAAGTGCTTCAAAAGAAGCCTATTGAGCAGCTTATGAACTCATTCAGCAACTTGGCACTCCCTATATTCACTCACGAAGAACCTGGTAAGCCTGTTGGTACCAAGACTATGATCAAGGGAAAAGAGTGGAATTGGACGATTTGGGATCGTATTGAAATTGATGATCCCAGCATGACTCTCGAGGGTCTCATCAACCACATTGACACTGAATACGATTGCGAGTTGTCTATGCTCTCGTGCGGAAACAGCATCCTGTACACTGACTATATGGACCGCAAGAAGGTAGCTGCAAGGAAGCCACTTTGTCTCAAAGAACTTACGGAATTAATCACCAAGAAGAAACTACCAGAGTCTCAGAAATTTGTCGTTCTTGAGTTGCTGTGTAATGACAAGGAGACTGATGAGGAAGTAGACTTGCCTAGTTTACGTTTCAGGGTTAGGTGAGATAAGGTGTTGGAGTGCTTAATATCGATAAAATAATAGTAAAAGCGAATAAAATGTAAAGCAATAATCATCTCTCTCGCATGCAGAAACGTCAGGTGGTGATAGGAGACGACAAGAGAGAAAGAAGAAGAGTCTCTCTGAAGAAATGCTTCGCTTAATTTTTTTTACATACTTCTCCAATCACATACTTCTTATACCACATCAACATCCAAGTTTACTTGCGCAACTTGAGCAGCAATGACTTGTTGGACTTGACCTTCTTGGAAAGCTGCAGCAGTCCGTACAGGAGCCCTTCGGCGGTGGGCGGACAACCAGGCACGTAAATATCCACTGGCACAATTCTGTCACAGCCACGCACCACCGCGTAAGAATAGTGATAATAGCCCCCACCATTGGCACAACTGCCCATGGAAACCACCCATCTTGGCTCAGGCATCTGGTCATATACCTTTCTTAGAGCTGGGGCCATCTTGTTCGTCAAGGTGCCAGCAACAATCATAACGTCGGATTGACGAGGAGAAGCACGGAAAACCATACCAAAACGCTCCATATCGTACCTAGATGCAGCAGCATGCATCATTTCGACAGCACAGCATGCCAGACCAAAGGTCATGGGCCACAGGGAGCCCTTTCGCGCCCAGTTAACCAGGTCGTCCACCTTAGACACCACGTACTCCACATTGTTGTGAGTCTGACCTAGCAAATCTCCAACATCGTCTTTTTTGATGATCTGTTTTTTATTGAAGGGAGGTAAGATTTGGGAAAGGGAAAAGGGTTAGAACATGACGATGAAGGTGGGTAAAAATGAAGAGAAATTCTGCTGAGTATATTTACTCAAACCGAGGACATGACAGTCTATTCCTTATGATATAACGAGAAAACACACTCGTAACCTAATAATGGAAAACATAAGAGAAACAAAGGATGGGAACGCACCGAACTCAGAGGACGCACAGCAGGCTTGACAAGAGCCTTCGTTGCAGGCCTGGCAAGCTGCAGTGCGACTCTAGATCCCCGCGAGAGCATATTTCGTGGAAGTGGAAGGTGATCCGGCGTTGGCGGCGGAACTATCACACACGTTGAAAGACTTCACGTTGAAAGACTCCCGGCTGAGTAATTGCCTTGTGGGATAAGAAGGGTCCCCCGGGAATTGAGAGCATCAAGTGAACGAAGAAGGGGACCCAGGGACGAAATGCCAAACATCAAGCATAACCTATCATAAGGATATCAATGTCAATGCCGGAAACAATAGACCAGTAAATCTTGAAAGTGACCATTGCGATCGGATTACAATCGGATTGCAAAAATTTAGGGGTTGAAATATACTTGGGGACGCGTTTGGTGCACTTGTAATAACAGAGGGAACCTTCTACGATCTACGATCCCAGGGACTGAATATAAGGGCATGCTGCGAGCTGAGACAAGCGAAGTAAAAGACATGCAAGCCAACGTAGAAGAAAAGCAGCAGATAGGCGAGTGGCTTCGCTGCATGTCATGGGAGGTGCAGCAACGGGCTTCCATGGAGCCTTCTTACTTCGACCCTGCCTGCTGCTATATCAGGAGGCCTGCTCGAGCTGAGTGCTTGCATGGTGCGGATTGCAGGCAACACAGTGCTTGGCACTGGCACCAGTTTGACCACCCTTCCAACCACCCACTCCTCCTATCCCCCCCAGTTGCTTGCCCTTCGTGGAGGCTCGGTGACCTTCAGGTCTGCAGGCACCATATCAAGAGTGGAAGCTGCCGTGCTAACAGTGCTGACGGGAACTGCCGTTTTGAGCACATCGATTGCACGAATGCTGGCGCAATACCAGCGCAGAAAGGAGAAGCCCCAGCAAAAACAACCTCCCCCAAAACAATAGCAAAAGCAGATGCAAAAGCATTGCAGCGGCAGCACGGACAAGACTGGGCCAGTGGACGGGCACCCAGAAAAAAGCGCAGCGCGTACGGACCTACTGCCTGTTTCCGGCGTTTTTTGTTAGACACATTTGGTTTGGACACTCTGCAAGGAGGGTCCGGAGTCGCAGATGTCGCAGGTGGTGCTGGCACTCTCTCTTTTGAGCTACAAAACCTAAACAATATACCGAGTACAGTTTATGATCCTCGGCAACCGTGCTTCAAAAGAGGGAGAAAGAGCGTGTCACATCGCCGAAGACAAGCAGAAACGGGCAATCGGGCTCTTAGCTACGATACAGCTGCAGCAAGAGGAGACGAGCTTATTGAAAAAGAGCAGCTGCCAGCTTGGGCGGAGGTTTGGTTCGGACGATGGTTGTGGGAAGAGTGCGAAGAGGCGAATGACGACGGCATTTTTAAGGCAAGCAGTAATAAAAAGGACGCCCATGAGGTAGATCGTTGGCATAACGCGACAACGGGCGACGAAAGGCTCGTGGCATTGGACCCAGACGATGTTTCTAGAAATCTGAATGATTGCAGTGTTGTTCTTGGGCTGCATCCTGATGGGGCTACCGATGCGATTGTAGACTTCGCTCTAGCAAAAGGCAAGCCTTTCGCAATTTTACCATGCTGCGTGTACAACAAGCACTTTACCTCGCGACGGACTGCCGCTGGAAGAACCGTGCGAACTTATGCAGAGCTGGTGGATTACTTGCAGGCCAAACATAGTGGGATTCAACGCGTAGAGCTAGACTGCGACGGGAGGAACGTATGCCTCTTTTGGAAAGGGAATGCCAAATAATTGTTGAAGAAATAGTGTTGAAATAGTGTGTTTGTATCGTATCTCAATATGCGTTCATTTACAATTACTTATTCACTCACGCACTCACGCACTCACGCATGCATTACTTACTCACTCACGCACTCACGCACTCAATCACGCACTCAATCACGCACTCAATCACGCACTCACTTAGCTTACCATGTTTTTATACTGCCAGTCTGAGAAATAGTAAATTTATTCTCCCAATTTCTCATTCACACCTGCTCCCATCTCAGTCTTCATAGACTGACATAGGAGGGCAGGAACATACCAGGTTTCTATCACCGTAGACATTGTCCAGGCGGCCAACAGTAGGCCAGAACTTGTTGGCGAGCACCCATGGAGCCGGGAATGCAGCAGTTTCACGAGAATATTTTCTATCCCAAATGTCTGCAGTCACCATATCCTGTGTGTGTGGGGCTAATTTAAGAGGTGATTCCTCAGGAGTAAGTTTTCCATCCACAATGTTGTCAATTTCTTGACGAATTGATTTCATCGCAAACACGAAGCGATCCAATTCGGCTTTATCTTCTGATTCTGTTGGCTCAATCATGAGAGTTCCAGCCACAGGCCAAGACATAGTGGGACTGTGGAAACCGTAGTCTTGGAGACGCTTGGCCACGTCCTCTTCCACAATGCCGTGCACTTTGAACGGGCGCAAATCAATGATAAATTCATGAGCGCATTGCCCGTTTTTGCCAGTGTAAAGAATATTGTAGTCCTCCTTGAGGCACTCCGCCAAATAATTGGCATTCAAGATTGCCATACCTGTAGCCTCTTCTAAGCCCACTCTACCGAGCATTTTGATGTATAACCAAGTCACTGGTAGAATAGATGCAGATCCATAAGGCGCAGCAGAGACAGCACCTGTGCTCTTCACTACAACGTTATCGCCTTCGCCCGAGCAGGGCAACACTGAGTGGCCGGGGAGGTGCGGAGCCAAGTGCTTCGCAACACCAATGGTTCCTACGCCTGGTCCTCCACCTCCGTGAGGGATACAGAAAGTCTTGTGCAAGTTCAAGTGACAAACATCAGCTCCAATGTAACCAGGAGATGTAAAGCCGACTTGAGCATTCATGTTTGCACCATCCATGTAAACCTGACCACCGTGGCTGTGCACAGTGTCAACGATCTCCTTCACGCCTTCTTCATAGACACCGTACGTGCTTGGGTAGGTAATCATAAGAGCAGCGAGATTTGCTGAATGCTTTTCAGCTTTGGCTTTGAAATCTTCCATGTCTACATTTCCATTCTTGTCGCTCTTGATAACAACAACCTTCATGCCGGTCATAGCAGCTGATGCTGGGTTAGTACCATGGGCTGATGTAGGAATGAGACAAATATTTCTGTGTTCATCTCCATTAGCAATGTGGTATTGACGGATAGCATTCAAACCGGCTAACTCACCCTGTGCTCCAGAGTTAGGTTGAGTTGAACAAGCAGCAAAGCCTGTAATTTCAGCAAGATCCTTGTGAAGAGATGCCACCATTTCCAAGTACCCAGTGGTCTGGTCAACAGGAGCAAACGGATGCATGTTACCAACCTCATTCCACGTCACAGGAAGCATCTCCGTTGTAGCATTGAGCTTCATTGTGCAAGAACCAAGAGCAATCATGCTGTGATCCAGGGATAAATCCTTCTTTTCCAAAGATTTCAAGTAACGTAGCATCTGGGTCTCTGAGTGGTGACTGTTGAAATTGGGATGAGTCATGAAATCCGACTCTCTGTTCAAGTTCCCGAAGGAAGACTCGGGGTTGACGTTGAGCTCATCCGTGATTCCAAAGACGGAAAGGAGATTCATGGTGTCTTCCTTGCTAATAGTCTCGCCAAAAGAGATACCAACATGCGTTTCATCGATGATGCGAATGTTTGCACCTGCTGCGGAAGCAGCAGCAGCCAAGTCCGCGGAAGTCTTACCCTTGGAGCTTACATCAATACATAAAGTGTCGAAAAATTCAGTGTGCTTCAACTTGTAGCCAGCACCTGTAAGAGCTTCAGCAGTAGCCGCAGTCATACCATGGATTCGCCGGGCAATGCGCTTGAGGCCTTCAGGGCCGTGATAAACCCCATAGAAGCCAGCAATGTTGGCCAGGAGAGCTTGAGCTGTGCAGATGTTGCTCGTGGCTTTATCTCTGCGAATGTGTTGCTCACGGGTTTGCATGGCCATACGTAAAGCAGGCTCACCACGAGAGTCAATAGACACGCCAATGATTCTACCAGGCATCTTACGAGAGTATTCTGGTGTGGTGGCCAGAAACGCCGCGTGGGGCCCTCCGAAACCCATAGGAACGCCAAATCTTTGGGCGCTACCAACACACATATCGAAACCCATTTCGCCGGCTGGTTTCAATAAAGTACATGCCATCAAGTCTGTGGAAGCACAAGTGAGAACGCCGTGCTCATGGGCCCGCTCGTTGAAAGCTGTCCAGTCTTGCACATGCCCATACGTGTCTGGGTATTGCGCCAAGGCGCCGCACCATTCCCCACATGAAAAATCCACGTTCTCTGCATTACCAACAACCACTTCAATGCCTAGAGGAGCTGCTCTAGTATGCACTAAGCCAATGTTCTGCGGATGAATACGCTCGTCTACAAAGTACTTGTTGCGCTTGCCATTCTTCAAAGAGAAGCACATGGACATGGCCTCAGCGGCGGCAGTAGCCTCGTCTAACAAGGAGGCATTCGACATGGCCATTCCCGTCAAATCAGCAACCATGGTTTGGAAGTTCAACAGAGCACTAAGGCGGCCCTGCGCGATCTCTGCTTGGTACGGCGTGTAGGCAGTGTACCACCCCGGACTCTCCAACACGTTCCTCAAGATGACATTGGGCAGCATAGTCTCGTAGTAGCCCAGGCCGATGAAGCTCTTTTTGACTTGGTTTTTGGACATGATACCCTTAAGCTTTTGAAGTGCTTCAGACTCAGAGAGAGGTTCATCCAGAGCCAGGTACTCTCTGTTGCGGATGTGCGTGGGGACAGTGGAGGAGATCAAGTCCGGCATGTTTTTGAAACCAATCTTCTCCAGCATGACCTGTCGATCACTACCCTGCGAGCCCATGTGTCTATGCATGAAGGTGTCGCACTGTTCGAAGATGTCCGTTTGAGTGCTGAAGGAAGCACAGCTACCGCGCATCGATGTGCTGGTGCCACTACGTAGGTGGCGGACCTGAGGTTGAACCCATCTAGCGGCAGCAATCTACAAACGAAGACAAGAGAAAAGAAAAAATGAGGGGTTAGAAGTTAGTATTGGGCACAAGTTTATCGTTGGCAAAAGGTGCGGTGGAGAGCATTTGGGCCACTTCTTCGCTTCTCTACTCGAGGAGGAGCAGCTGCACTCTAGAACGACATGATCCCATGGATATTAACGCACCGGACGCAAAAAGTTCATGTTGTAGAGAAGACCGGGTGTGTTTCCAGATACAAACAATAAAATTGACTTTAACGCAAAGATGGATGGAATAACGCCAGCTGCAACCACAAATTGGAGAGGGAGATCAGCTTACGTGGTGGATTGTGGGCCCCAGCTTCGGGCGGCGTACTTTGCAAAACAACTTACTATTCGGTAAGAGACCGAAAGACAACGCAGTGTGTTCTTTCACAAGTTTACTATGCAGGACCTCACGTTTCCTGCAAGTTTCTCAGAGCTAGCACCGGGTGTGAGCACCAAACTAGGGTGCGTACAACTCTTGCAAATGCACTCCACGGCCACTTGTCTGTCTGCCTGGCAACTACAAGAGGCCAGATTTTGCTGCATGGTGCTGCGATGCATTGCCAACAACTTCCTCTGCCCTAATCTTGTTAAATTCCTGCTAGCACAAGGTGCTCTACCACAGACGACATCGTTATACCACGAGAGCCCTGTGCAGTGCCTCATCCTGGAATTGCTCTTACCTTATCCTATTTCTACAGAACTTGCCACTAACCTCTTCATCCACCTCACCTCTATGAACCAACTGCTCGTTCTAAACAATCTGTCCACCACCACACTGCCACACTTGTAGGTTTGCCGTGGAGTACGTATGGGACCCCTCAGACTTCACCCCCGAAGAGATTGCTGATAAGGTCGAGGAGGTCTCTTCGCTTTGTATCGACTATGGCAACAGCAACTTCGAGATCACCCAAGAGGCTATTGATACCATGTTCTCCCTCATCAAAGGGTTCGAAGCACTTAGTGACCAGAGTCGAGAGCTGTTCACAACAGTGCTGTTGGAAAAGACTGCTTATTTGATGGATTTCATCTTTCAAAAAACTCAAAAGGGTAAAGAAGCTATCGCACAAACAAATTTTGATCCTGAATTCAAAAACGCCGTCAGAATTTTTTTCTATTTCTTTTGTTGCGGCACTGCGCACATCGAGACTGTGTGTGGGCGTGCACCGACAGTTATGGACACAGCCAACAAGAAGGCTTCCAAAGGCAAAAAGACCAAAGCTGCTGCAGCTTCCTACAATGACGAGAATGATGATTTCGCATGGGCCAGTGTTCGCATCATCTTTTTGCAAGCCATGAAGCGCCTTCTGACCGTGCCTTCCACCTTGTTGTGGTCCATGGGTATCGTCCAGGAAAACTTCCTCGTTGCTGCATGGGGCTACGCTGTGAAGCTGTTGGAAGAGAGACCTATGGGTATTGTTGGCACAGGTGCTGCAGAAGGTGCAGCTCGTGCTATTTGTAAAGACATTGTTATTACCTGCGTAGAGTGCTTTGGTAATGCGAATGTTAGTGGTTCCTTCACCAATCTCACCTCAGCTCTTCTTGAAGGCATCAACCGCGCCGAGCATATGAGTGTATTTTCTGCAGAAATCTGTGGCAGAAGCCCTGCTTTGTTGACAGGAGAGTTTTTGAAAGAGATTTCCGTCATGGAGTTTTCTTCTCAAAGTGCTACTGCTGGCATGAAGAATGTTGGTGCTTTCGTTGAAAATCTGGTGAAATTCAACAGTCAGATCATGATTGCAAACTTGCCTGTTATACTGCGCCAATTAGATGCTGGTGCTCATCAAATTCGCTCATCATTGATTAGCGCACTTGGCCAAATTGTATTGAAGGTTGGCGAACAAATCAAGAATGACAACATCATGGACACTCCAGAAGAAGAAAAGCTTACTCAAAATGAAGATGCTGATGCTGATGCTGAGGAGGCCGCAGAAGAGAAAGGAACAACTGAGAATCAGAAGGCCATGCTACCTCGTGTGCGTGACAACATACTCGACATGATTGTGGAGAGAACACACGATATATCGCCTTACACACGCGCAACAGTTCTCAAAGTGTGGCACGTACTTGTGTCAGGTGACGCAGTGCCAGTACGTCGCTTTGCCAGCATTGCAGAGCTAGCTTATGATCGCTTGCACGACAAAGCTGCCGCAGTGAGGAAAGCTGCTATTTCTCTTTTGACAGTTGTGATGGATCGCAATCCCTATGGATCGTCGTTGGACCACCTGGCTTTCATGCAGCAGAAACTCTTGTTAGAAAGCAAGCTGACTGCGCGCTTCGAGTTAATGAAAGCAGCATACGACATTGCTCAAGCTTCTATTAACAAAGAAAACAAAGCTAAGGACCAAGAAGACCAAGAAGAACAGATAAAAGAAGCTACTGTTGATGCTAAAGCAGTTCCTGATGATGCAGTAGCAGAAGACACCGCAGAAATGCAAGTCGCTGATGGCGAAGTACAAGCTGAGTCTAATGGTGATGTGAAAGAAGAGAAAGAAGGAGAGGAAGAGGAGGAAGATGATGATGACATGGGAATGGATGCTTTTCAACTAATGCCGGAAATCCAAGACGATGCAGAAGTGCAAATTTTGAAGAAGGGCATCGCTTACTGCGAGTCTGGGCTAGATATGATCAAGATTCTTGTCCAAGCTGCACCCAAAATCAACGGTATGTTGAAGAGCAAATCATCTCTAGAAGTTATTGAAGGTCTCAAGTTCATTGCCCGTACTGTCAATTTTAATATTCGTGGTTCTTTGAAAAACTTCAAGTGCTCGCTACCTCTTGTTTTCCACACTGAGATATCTATTAGAGATGCGTGTATCAATTGCTTTCGCAATGTGTTCTTGGTTTCGGGAGATAGTGAAAGTGATGCTGCCAATGTACTGCCTCCATCTGAAGTTGCAAGATCATTATGTCAGCTCTTGCAAACATTTGGGGCAAGTGAGAAAACTTGTGTTGAAAAGATTCTTAAGGAACTTTTTAGTAATGGAGAAATGGATGCTAATATTGCTGTGGAGTTGTGGAAGATTATCACTGAATCTAAAGCTGATACATCTGATGCATTTAATGCTTCACATAAGAAAGCAAGTGATGTTGGTGTAGCATTGAGCATTTTGACTATCATTTCTCGTAGTCTAGATGATAGTAACACCTCAGATGCTAAATTTTCTTTGGCTGTGAAGCATGGTCTTTCACAGGATGTATTCTCTACTTTGGATTTCTCTGCCATGAAGGCTGCTGCAATGTTCTTACAAGAATGCAGACCATTCCGCGCACAAGACGTTGTATCGGCATCAGACACTACCACAGAAAAGAGAAAACTATTTGATACCGCAACGAAGAAACTTGTTGGTGTCATTCTTGGAGGAATGTGCGAGGAGAGCGATGAGTTTACTCGTGCTTGGTTTCCTGCATGTGAAGAAGCAATTCATGCCATGTTCCACTTCCATCCCAGTGCTGATCTTGTGCTTGGTACTATTCTTTCGTCGATGTACGCTTCTTTTGCCATCTCACGCACTTCCACTGAGGATGCCGCATCTGCACCTACACCCGTAATTTGCTCTAGTGCTCGTCTTTCCCGCTTCATGTTTGTTTTGGGTCAAGTGTCCCTGAATTCTTTAGTATTTGCGGACAGACTTTCGCAGCAAGCAAAGAAGTTTGTGGTGCAAAATGCCAAAGAAGAGAATGCGAAGCAAAGAATTGCACTTGGTGATGACCAGCAAGCTGCCGAAGATGATGCTGACATGACCGCAGCTATTGATGCCGATTGTGACAATTGCTTCCATTTCACTACAGAGAAAAGCCTCGTTATGGCTAATATTCTTGGAGAATTCCACCCAATTATTGCTTTGGTCGTAGCAAATCAGTCCAACAAGTTTTCTAACCAGCTACTCCGTGAGACCTCTATTCTCGCTCTTTGCAAGTACATGTGTGTTTCTTCCGTGCTTTGTGAGAAATACTTGCCATTATTGTTTACTGCTCTAGAAAATGAAACAGTCGAAGCTTGTCGTACAACTATTATGCTGGCCTTCGGTGACCTTATGCTTCGTTTCCCCAACTCCATGGAAGCCTGGACTCCTCTCATGTATGCACGTCTCAGCGATGACAAGGTTGTGGTGCGCTACAATGTTCTTATGGTGCTTACTCACTTGATTCTGAACGACATGGTGAAAGTAAAGGGCCAAGTAGCACATGTCGTAATGTGCTTGACTGATTCTGAGCCTAAGATCAAAGATATGGCACATACATTCTTCATCAAGCTGAGCGAACGCAGCAACAATCCTGTCTATAACCTCTTAGGAGACATCATTGGAGTTATTTCAAGAGAGACTCAATCCAAGGGTGAGGGTGTTGTGGAAGTTGCAAGTCTGTCAGCTGATGCTCTCAACTATCCCAAGAGAGAACTCAATGCACGTGAATTTCAAGCCACCATGCATTTTCTGCTATCATTTGTAAAAAAAGACAAGCAAGCTGATAGTATGCTGGAAAGATTGGTTGTGCGTTTAAGTGTTGCCCAGTCTCTTCGTCAGCGTCGTTCGTTGGCATTCTGCATATCAGAGCTAAGTGTAACTGAAAAGGGAGTAAAGAAAATGGCAGAAATGATCAGGTCCATCAAAGATGCACTTTATGACGAAGAGGTATTCGAGTATGTGCTCAAGACAGTGCAGAGTGCTAAGAAGGATAGTGCCAAGGGGAGTGCTGACGAAAAGAAAATTGTTGATGAATTAGAGCAGACATTGATGGCTATCAATCGCGATGCACATGGCGAAGAAGTGGTTGAAGGATCTCAAGAGAATGCATTGGGCGAAAACACAGCCCCAAAAAATGCAGAAAAGGAGAAGGATGAGTTCTCTTTAAGAGATCCTACCAAGCCTGCCGCAAAGGTTGCGAAGGGTGCAAAAAACCCTTCTAAGAAAGCAGCCCGCAAGCCAAAGAAGAAGGCTGTGGAATCTGAGAGTGAAGACGAGGAAGAAAGTGACTGTGACGAAGTTGAGATGGACGAGACACCAGTTGTCGCGAAGTCATCACGAGCAGGAAGAGGCCGAAAAGTACTTGGCGAAGTAAATTAAATCTAGAAATTGAGATGCAAAAAGAATCTCAATTTCAAACAAGCTGATGTAATATTTTGAGTGGGAAAAAATACTTTTTTAAAATTCTTTTTAATATAAACAAAATGAAAGTTTTCTAAACAACTGTTGGTTTGCTAGTTCTGATACAACTTAGTGAGCGGAAAGGCCCATTTGGTTTCTATACGTTCTTTTTTCAATAAGGGTGATCTCATCTTGATCCCACTTTGCAGAACTAGAACGGTGACTGTATTTCCCACTCTTCCCTTCTTTAGTACCAAAGATTTCTTCTAAAGAACAAGTTTGCACTTCCATAAAGATTGAGTCGGGGTCAAGGGGCTTGTGCCCGTACATACCATACTGCTTCTCCAATGCTTCCTTGAGCTGAGCTCCGCGCGCCCAATCAGGAATGCGGTTTTGCTTTTTCTTGTCCTCATCATCGTCATCAGTACCACTACCACTCTCACCATCAGAATCGTTGTCAGCAATCTTATACTCATCATCACCTTGCTTGTGTGCCGGTATCTGTGCAGGTACACTGACCGCAGCCTTAGATGGCGTGTTTTTCATCACTGGTGCCTTCAGAGTAGAGGTTGGCTTTGGTGCTACACTTGTACTAGGAGTGTGAGAAGTGATTGGCTTGGCCATAACTGGTGTAGGAGGAAGAGAAGCAGCTGTCACTGGTGCTACAATAACAGGTGCAGCTACAACAGGTGCTGCTACAACTGGAGCCACCACAGGTTGCTTGACTTCATCCTTATTCTTTCCTGCAAGGAAGCTAAACAGACCCTTTTTGGCCGGCTTCTCAACGCATGCCGCAGCAAGAGCACTTTTAGTGTCTTCTTTCATAAAGGAAAAGTTTTGTTTGAAAGTGTTATCATTTGGTTTCAGAGGAGAAATGGCCTTAACTTGTGCAGCTACTGCCACAACTGCTGCAACATCTACAGCGTCAATAGTGGTAGGCTTTGTAGTAGGTTTTCCACCAGATTTCTCTAAAGCTGCGATTTTATTAGCCACTGTACCAAGTTGTGCTTTTGGTGAAGTATCATTTTTCATAACCACCACAGCCTTTGGTGGTGTAGTGTTAGTTACAGGAGCCTTCTGCACTCCTGCACCGAGATTCATGAGCGAATTGACTTGAATAGCTGTGCGACTAGGAGCTGCTACTGGTGCTAGTGCAGCAGCTTCAATTATAGGCGCAGGTTGTGAGACTGGCTGCTGCACCGGTGCAGGGGCAAACGTTCTAGGTGGGCTATTACCAGTGAGCTCCAAATTGATGCCATTCTGTAGGGTAGTCAAACTGCGATCGGGTTGTGGACTAGCCACTTCCATCCAGGTGTCTTCGCTGACAGAGCAGTCACTGACACGGGTGCTAGAGCTGACAACAGGGGAAGCAATTTTAATTACAGATACAGCAGCCTTAGTGGATGCTTGCTTGTTTGCGGGGGGGGTGAGTGCTGACGGTCTCTCACAGGGCATCATCTGTTCTACGAAGGTCTCATCGTCGTCTGCGAGGATGGCAGCAGCAGCAGCAGGGCTGTTGACATCGCTTGCAACGTCAGCAGTTTGTGTCTGAGTGACCAGAGACTTTCGCGCTTGTGCCTTGGATTGTCTCCTTTCAAACTCATACTGCGCTTTCTGCTTCATGTCTTCCTGCGTGCTCTGTGCGCCTGCACGTGGCGAGGACGCTTCGTTCAACTGCTGACGGAACTCAGAAAAGACTGTTCCCTTGCCAGAGCCAGCACTAGTGCGCTTAGAATCACAGCTGTAGCTATTTCTTACTACTTCCGCCTTGGGCACCCTGACAGGCGAAAAGATCACAGTGGCAGCAGCCATTTTGTTGGCAGATCCCATCTTTACCTGTGCACCCGCAGGGGCAGAGTCTTCTTGTGCCTGTGCTGCTACTGGCATCGACTTCACGACGCTCTCCTTTTCTGGGCTATTATGAGACTTGACAGCAACACTAGCCATATTAGACTGGGATGCATGCTTATTCCGTGCCTCGCGAATGAGCACGTCCTTCAAGGCGTCAACAATGTCCTTCTTGAGGCACTTCATGTTGAGGCTTACATGTCCGCGCGCCTCGAGCTCTTTGAGCATGTCATCTTTGCGCATCTTGTTCAAGTCATGGGGCAGGTTTGCGTCTGCTGTGATCTTTTCAAAGTCAATTGAAAAGCGCTTTTGCTCAGGGGAGAGCTTCATAGGGTCCAGAGCTTGCTCCGGTGACTTGCGCTTGTTACGACGTACTTCTTCTGCAGGTGCAGCAGATGTTTCAGTGCTTGCAGCTGTAGGTGCTATGTATGCAGCCTTGAATAGTGAGTGAGGCTTTGAAGAAGAAGACTCTGCCTGTTGTTGCTTCTTATGTACGAGCACGGCTGCTGCCTTTTCTGCTTCTTTCATAGCTTCTTCTTTCATCTCAGCATTCTTGCTCTCACTAGATAAGCGCTGGGTGTTTTTCTGTTTGATGAGTTGCTTAATAAGCTTGAACTCGCCGCCAAGCCATGCACTGTGCTCCTCAAAGCGGCTTGACAGCTTCACCACCTTGTCGCCACGAAGTGCATCTAAGTTGTCGATAATCTTCTGAATAGTACTCATTATGCAACAAAAAATACTCCTTCTTTCAACAAGTAGCTCGCGAAATCAGTTCCAAGCTTCAGTTGCCGACTAGAGACTACGTGAAATCTTGGAGAAGCAAACAACTCTCGACGGCATTACATACGAACGGTTCAACTGGCAAGCAGTTGTGTGAGATCGTGCGACGTGTGCCTCCCGCTGGCCTCAAATTTTAGACAGCTACGAGGTCTTCTAGTGCAGAGGAGCAGGTAATCATCACGGATAAAAGGCAGCTGCTGTGTAAAACTTGTTTGTGCAATTGAAGGAGTCAAAATTGTAAATCACACGATTTCTTTGCCTAATTAGGAGGTAGGTAGGTGACGGCATCCAGCAAAGCTACCAATAACTAAGGAGAAATCAGGATGGCTTCTCAAAGAGCTCGGGCAGCGTGGAGTAAATTCACTTTGCCAAGGGTGTTGGGTGGCTTTGTTGTTGCACCCTCTGTAGCTACCGCGTGGTGGTACCGCCCAATAGGCAATTGGGATAAGGATGCCAATGGACCTAAGCGGAATTGGCCTTATATGAGTAAGAGAAATCTCAACGACGAGCTACACGACGGCTCCCCAATGTATCTAGATATGGCAAGAGGCTTTTTGGCACCTGCTGTGATCGTATTTTGGCGTATCGTCGTGAATTTTACTCCTTTGGGTGGAGAAATGACCATCCGACAGGACGAGAATTATGAAGCATTTCTTAGTAATGTGGTCAGAAGAAAAGCGAACCAGCCTCTCATCACAGTGGCAAACCATCGCTCGCTTCTTGACGATCCATTAGTAATATGCAATCTTCTTCCTTGGTATATTAGTGTGCAACCGAGGTATCTGCGCTGGGCAATTTGCGCTCAAGATTTTTGTTATAATGAGAACTTGCCCTCGCTTATCAATGCGTTTTTCGGCACTGGACAGTCTTTACCTATATGGCGTGGTGGTGGCATTAATCAAAAGTCATGGCTAGATTTCGCAAGGCACGTGGCGAATGGTGAATGGTGTCATGTTTTCCCTGAAGCAGGAATATGGCAAAAGTCCAGCGGAGAGCTTGGCGGGCGGGGCGCACCCACAGGTTTAGATATGAGCAGTACTTCCACTTCTTTATCTTCCTCAGCACATACTCTGGAAACTTGCGGTAAATTGAAGTGGGGAGTGGGAAAATTGATTGCACATAGCCCTGTAACCCCTCTCGTCGTTCCCTTTCATCATGTAGGTATGGAAATCATGCTCGAACAGAATGAACAAACTCGACGATTGACGCGACCTTTGAGTGAAGTAAGATCACTGAGTAAAGGGATACAGGTAGTTTTTGGGGAGCCCATTGATTTTTCTGATCTCATTGAGGAACACGAGAAGAGAGTTGGAAAGTTGAACAAGTACTCTAGTAGTACAAGCGCCGATAGTATGCGGTTCGTGATTAAGGACCCAAAATCGAAACAAGAAGTCAAAGAAGGGGAAGTAGACTTTCATAAATATTGGGATTCCACTGCACAGGAGATGATCTTGTATAGCAAGATCACCCGACGCATCGAACGTGCTATGGAGAAGTTAAATCCGAACTATGAGAAATAATCAAACCAAACAAACAAGGTGGTTATGTCATGTGATTGTCAAACGAGTATTTGTAATAGTTGATTCAGAAATCCAATTGTAATCGCATGTTAGGCTAGTGTAAAAATAGTGTCTTATTAGCTCACACAATGTATATACAACATGTTTAATGCATGTAATTTATATATAACATGTAATTTCATAATTTCCTCTGATGAATTCGGTCCTGGCCTTGAATTTGAATCGCGTCTCAGTTGTGCGCCACCGCTGCGGTAAGGCAAATGCAAGAGTATGACGCTACGAAGAAGACACCCGGTCGCAGTGAAGGAGGCGCCACCTTCTGTTACTACATCTACTTCTTGTTCTCACCCTGCAGTCCTGAACTCGCTGTGCGTGGCATGCGGAGCCTTCATCAAGCCTTCTAATGAGGAAGGACACGATGCTGGGGCCAAAGAAGCTGCCTCATCTCTTACTATGACAGGTGGACAGCAGCTCAAATTCTTGAGCGAGCAAGCTGTGTTGGATCAACAGAAAGAAAAAGCCGCAGGCTTGCATGGTGCACGCAAACTAGCCCTCATTCTTGATTTAGATCACACACTTATTCACACTACAGCTGTTGATCATGCACCAGCGGACATAGAAACCCTGAATGCTGATGACATACACCATTTAGGAATTGATGAGAAAGTGGAAGGAATAGGAACACTCACCAAACACTACATTGTTAAGAAGCGTCCTCATTTGGATACCTTTCTTCATACCGCTCACGAGCAATTTCAGATGACAATTTATACTGCTGGAACACGCAAGTATGCTGCCGCAGTAGCCAATATGATGGATCCCACTGGGAAGCTGTTTTCTGGGCGTATTGTCAGCCGATCAGATGTTCCCAATGATAAGCACGCAGGCCTTGAAAAGTCTTTAGCACGGCTCTTCTTGGGTGATTCCAGTATGGCTATGATTGTTGACGATCGCGAAGATGTTTGGAAAGGTGAACAAGATAGGCAGCTCTACGTTGTCAGACCCTTTGTTCATTTCAAGGGGGCACATGAAGTGAATAACACTGCTGGCAACACCTCCAGTGAAGATCGCGTGATATCCATGATGCCTTGTAATGACAAGCCTGCCAACTCTTCCATCGCTGTAGACGACCAGCTGCTGCGTACATTGCAAGTTGCGCAGGAGCTTCATGAGGAGTATTACAATGATTTTGACAAGCACGCAAGTGAAGGTAGTAGTGGGGCTAGTATTACAGTTACCTCTGTCACATCCCTGCCAACTCCCTTATCTAGTCGTCTAGTTTCGAAGAAAAGAAAGGTGCTAGAAGGTTGTGTCATCACGTTTTCTGGGTTGATTCCAATCAATGAAATGAATCCTGCCGAAAAGTGTTTGCTGTGGAGACTCGTTATCTCACTAGGAGGACAAGTATGTACCGAAGTAACTGATCGCACGACTCATTTGGTGACTACAAGTGTAGAAAGCAAAAAAGTAACTAATGCGCAGAAGCGTGGGAATATATGGATTATGCACCCAGACTGGCTATTATACAGTCGCTGGGCGGTTCGCAAGGCTTCAGAAGTGACCTTCTCTCTTATTGGTATTGAAGACGGCAAAGACTTGCCAAATCCAAAATTAGACGCATCGCCACTTTCCGAGGAGCTGTCGCGGCCGCTCATTGCTTCTACAACAAGTACCAGTCCTTCTTCATCACCACAAACTAGTAATGGTGATTTATCTATTCTCGGTGGCGGTAAGAAGCGAAGCCGTAATGAAATGAACATGGATAGCGACGAGGAAGATGCCGAATTCAGAAAAAGCATTGGGAAAATCCACAAGAAGAGCAATGCGAGACATGCACATGAGCTGGAGGTAGCTGCAGTGCTCCGTGTGCAAGGGCAATATTCTGACGCAGAGGGAGAGGGTGGCAAATCTGAGGGGGCAAGTGATTCTGACAATGATGATTATGGCGGGTTTGATGACGCCCTTGAATAAGTGCATTACAGCTGAGATTAGAATAGGCCACGAGAGTTTCAAAGAGGCTTGAGTAATAATGGAATGGGTATGGAAGTGAAACAAACTGTAAATTGATGTTAATTACTAAAACATTAGGTGCAAAACATACAAAGCATATAACAGATTCCGATGAACTACTACGACCTACGACCGAGCGCGTTTGCGAGACCCGGCGCTCTCCTCCACGGCGTCTGCATCTTTTTCAAGCTTGACGCTAGTACCATTCGATCCCCCGCCCTTGGATGAAAATTGCAACTTGAGTGGCTTGTCGTAGAAATTAAAGCCTTGTTTGGCTTTCAGTGCAGCACAAGCAGCACTCTCACTCTCAAAGGTAACCCACGCTTGTCCCCTGGTCTTAAGTCCGCTATAGGCTGTGATGGATGTCACTCTTCCGTACTGCGAAAAGATCATATTCAGCGTCTTTTTCAAGACATCGACTTTCACCTTTTCATTAATATTGTTGATATACAAACATGTACTGGGAGTGCCAATAGAACTTGAATCAGACATGGTTCCACAAACTCACTCGAGTGAAGACGTCCTTTCGAGGCGTTTTCAAAAGCGATTTACAAATAAATAAGCTAAAAAGGTATACAAGATACCTCACTTTATGACTGATGCAAAGGCTACCACTGAACGTCGTTAACCGTCACACACTGTCTCTTCCAAAAAGGTATCTCTGATTGGGAACTCAAGCCCACAAACAAGCCTGCAAGAATCTGAAGCACTCCTGTTCTGTAGTTTTCCTTCGCGTTCAGGGATTTCGACGTGTGCCATGCCGCACTCTGACTCAGATAATGAGGCACCGGAAAAGCTTCCGTCGTCCAACTCTCGCGTCGCAGAGCTCGAAAAGGAACAATTTTTGGAATCTCTGCGGCAGTACAAGCATGTGCAGCCCCGTGTAGGTAAGTTCCCTAGAGTACATCAGCGCATGGGGGAGATGTTGCACATGCCAACCTTGTTCGACTGATCTCATCACCTGGCATGCAAAAGGGTGTCGTGACTCCACACTCCGAACCTCGGCGACTCAAATTTCACTAACATGCCATCTCGCTTTCTTTTCCTAATACCTCTTCCACCCCCCTTTCACTTCACTTCCAGATCCCGATTACTACCAAGCTGAGATGCCAGTGTTCATTACACCAGAGACGCAAGAGCGTGATCATGACTTTCACGGTAAGTATCCAGGTCAAATTCTCACGAGGTATTCTCTTCTCTTCACTTTCAGAAATTCGCCTATCTAACTTACTCTCCCTTCAAATTTTCTCCTCCGCATCTTACGTGCATCCATTTCAATTTTAATATCTATGAATAAACTCATTATTACAGAATTGACTCGCATTGCTGGGATCAATTGGTACGAATCCACGCGTTGCATCCATTCTCCAGAAGTGGAGGAAGCAATCAACACATGGCTAGTCATGGTCAGAAACATATTTGAACCATTTCATTTCAAAGACACAACACATTGGACGTTAGAGCAGATTAAACAGACCGCTCTGGAGTCTGATGCAGCTGCAGTGGAGTTCTTAGCTATGAATGAATATGACATCAATCGTGCTTGGTTTCACCTGAGTTGTAAGCTCAGCATGGGGAAAGACCAAGTGACTACCAAGCGATATGCAGAGCTCATTGCCAAACAGCCTGTCGCGGCTATCTTTCAAGAAGTGAAAGACAAGCTCCTCAGATCAGGTGCTCAAAACACAATGCTTGGTGCCTACACAGACCCAGAGAGGGATGGAAGCACTGCAGTTGAGGCCAGCACTGGCACTGGTAGTGGCAAAGATACACCAACTAAAAAGGCGGCTGTCCGGGCAGAGTCTGTGAACTACTTCAACTTCTCTTTCCCTGCCGAGTATGCGAAAGAGAAGCGTACAGGCGAGTTGACTAACGGCACTTCTTCATCCAAGAGCAGCAAAGACAGCAGTGGAAAGGCTGGCCGCGGCCAGAAGGACAAAAATGAAATCAAGAAGCGTTGGCTGTTTATTTTCAAGGAAACCTGCACCTTATTACAGCGTAAAATTGAAAATCCTACAGAGAAGGGTAGCATTCGCAAGGCATCCAGAGGAAGCACTACAGCAGCAGAGGCTGTCCTGGATGAAGCTGCCAGTCTAGGACCCTTCTATGATTCTCCTGGAGATGATTTCGCCGAGCATTTGCGAGTAATTCTCGGGGATTTGACAAAGCAGTTGATTGCGTCACGCGAGTGGTCGTCCCAGCTCAGAGACTTGTTTCAGCCTCTGAATTGCTACCATGGTCCTCGACACCGTCGCCCTAAAACAACTTTGGCAAAATTACGTGAACATTTGAAAGCCTGCGACTCGTTAACCCTATTACCTCCCGAGGAAGTGAACTTGAAGTCTACCATTGAAGAAATTGCAAAAATGAACGTTGATACTAAAAAGCTATTTTCGCATATTGATATCGGAACTGAGGGTGATGATGAAGGCGACATCAAGGATTTACCCAAAATCTTGGAGAGTATCGAGAATAATTCCATGGTTGCTTCTCCTACACAAAGTATTGATTGGATTCCAACTATGGAGGATGTAAGCGATATTCTCAAGACAGCTCAGCTGATGCCTATCAACATTCCTGTGGTCACTTTCTTGTCCAAGCTTTGGGAAACTTCCAAGCAGTTGATTTATGAGACGAATGTATTCATTGACAGGTCGCATGCTTGTCGCACCCGTACGAAGGCGCGCTCGGTTGAAAATATTGACAAAGGAAGCATTGTTGAAGCCCGCTTGCTTATGCAGCGCGTGTTAGATTGTCCTCTTGACATTGGACTTCTTCCTGCTGTTGAAAACATTATTGAAATTGGTGAGCAGTGGCAGGCAGAGGTGCATGCTATCGCAAATCAGGGCAGTGATCGCAGCAAGAGTCAGCGTCAACGCGAGAAAGAGCGTGAGGGTGGTGACAAGTCTGGAAATGCATCAATTAAACGTGTCGAGTCATTGATTTCCGAAGGTGAGAGAAGTGTCTTTAACTTTGAGAAGGAGCTTGATGTATTGAAGGAGCGCCGGGCTCAAGCCAAGCAATGGCTTGACAAGCTCAAGAACAGTTTTCGTTCAAAAAAGAATACGTCGCGTAGCAAGGCCCCTGAAGCTGCAGCTGTTGACGCTGATGGAAATCCTATTAAGATGAAATTAGCCGATATGCGCGACATGGTTGAGGAAGGTGCCGAGCTTCTTGCCGACGAGTCTCGCGGCAGTGCCACTTCGAGAGAAATGGGCAAGGCGCAAAGTGTCGTGGACATTGCAGAGGAGTGGCTGTCCCGCGTGCGTGAAGCTCTCACTAACGGAGGTACCAATCAAGACTTGAGCGAGTTGCAGGAGCTCATTGGCGAATCTGATGATATGCCTGTGTATATGGAAGAAGCCGTCGTTCTGCGTTCTCACTTCAATTCCATGGAGTGGGCGAAGAAGGCTCGCAAGATCTTGTACACCCATGCTCCAGGGTACATGCTTGGCTCAGCTGAGGCCGATGCAAGAGCCGCCGAGCGTGCTGCACGTGCTGAGCGTCGTGAGCGCGGCGAAGCTGCCAGTACCAATGCCCCCGCACCTGACCAAGACGACGAAGAACTGCTTCTTCAGCGTGAGACAGAAGAGAAAGAGGAACGAAAAGCGCTCGAAGAAATGCGCGAGTTTGCATACCCTAAACTTGCTGATGTACAAAAGATTTACGCCCAAATCATGAAGATTAGGGATGCAGTTCCGAAGCATATTTCTAAAGAATTTTCTCTGAAGCCTCTCATCGAAGAAGCAGATGTCATAGATATGGTGGAATCCGCCGAAGCATGGCTGCTTGCTGCCAAGAAGATCACCGTCAGTGGCAATGTGAAGAAGGGCACGAAGCTCAAGAAGGCCAGAGAGCTGTACGATGAAGCCATGAACTTCAAGTTGAACTTCAGCACTGAAATCAAGCCTATCCGCTCTGCTATCATTCAAACAGAGAATTGGATTCATGACCATAGAGACATCCTTGCGCGTCTTAATATACCGTTCAACTTGACCCGCACTGCTGTTCTCGAAGAGGGTGACGAGCGCTACGTTGCTGAAAGTGCAGAAAGCACACCGCGCGACGATGCAGACATGGAAGTTGTATCCGAATCTGTAGTCGACACTAATGCAAGTGGAGAACAAGCACAAGAGGGAGGCGATGATGATGAACAAGTCACCTATAACTTACTGCAACGTTGTGTTATAGCCGGAGAGCCACTTTTGTTGGATTGCTCTGAGTTCGACCTAACTAGCCAACGCCTCGCCAATGTTGACATCTGGGTTCTGCGCATGAAAGACATGTGCTCAAAGAACGGAGAAGAAATTCTAGTTGAAAAGCGCATTAAAGGTGGCGAAGCAAATGGAGAAGCATCTACAGAACGCTCTAAGAAGGGAAAGAAGGGCGATGGAAAGGTTCGCCGCTATGACATGGTTGAACTACTTGAAGAAGCTGACACGCTACGCATAAATCTAAACAAGGAGAAGGAGATCGTTCGCAAGAACATCAATACTAGTGATGCTTTTGATCGCAAGGTCCAAGAAGAGCTACAGAATGGCTTGAATAGCCGGACCACGGAGATCTGCTCCAGTCTAATTACTATGTCGAAGTCGAAGGCTGAATTCGGTAAGATCGCTGTTGCCTTCGAGGGTATGGACACAACAGGGGCTGACTTTGAGCCATTCTTGCATGAAGTTGGCGAAGAAGATGACTTCGAGGAGCATGACACTAACTTGGTGCAAATTTTGAACAAGCATGTTGCTGATAATCGCGCCGCAGCTGAAAAGAAGCTTGAAGAGACAAAGAAGAACATGGAGAATGATGAATTATACGTAGCACTAGAGGCTCTCAGTGACTCATTTGATGAAATGCAAGGAGAAGCTGAGCAAATTGGAGTTCGTACTACGACCACTCTCACCATTGACATGTGTATGAGTGCACTCGAGTGGGTTGACGACGTAAGAAGTATGCTGTGTCCCATGGAAGAGACAAAGACCCCACGTGGTGCAGCACCTATCAAGTCAAGTATCCCACGCAAGGATTATGAATGGGGCAATACGAAGCCAGAGATGATCATGGCACTTATCCAGGATGCTCTCATTGTGATATCGCCAGAAAGCAGAGAATCATTCGCAAACATGTTCTTGGGTGGGCCTCTGGAGGATGCTGGCAAAATGATGAGTCTGGATCTCGCTGAAGAGCTGCTCCATACTAAGCGTCAAGAATTTTCCACCAACGAAGTCAACGCTTTCCAGAAGCTTGTGAATCTAATGATGCCTGCTTCGCAGAGGCGTGGACGCCAGATCAAAACTGAAGCCGCGCCAGCTGCTGATGGTGCTGAAGAGAATGGCGAGGATGGTGATGGTGACCAGGAAAAAGAGATCGTCGAGGGAGCACCCAAGCCCCGTCTTTCGAGAAAGCGCAAGAGTAAAGAAGTTAAAACAGAAAGCACAGCAGAACCACCTGCTCCAAAGACCAAGCGTGGACGCAAGGGCGAAAAAGATGCTGCAGCCAAGGCTGCTGCTGATGAGGCTGCTGCGAAGATCGCTGCTGATGGAGAAGAAAATGAGAAGGAAGTGGTTCCAGAAATCGAAGAGGAGGTTCCGGAAGAAGAGGAATTCAAGACAAAATTCGCTCAGTACAAGAAAGACCTCGTATTTGCCGAGAAGGAAGGTGCACCAAAAGATCTAATTCCTGCACCTATGATGCAAATCATCGAGTTTTACTTACGTTGCTTGGGTGTTCTTCTCTACCGTGTTTGCGAGGTAGACCAGTGGCGCCGTTCAGCTTCTGCAGTTATGTCACGTGCTCTTAGCGGAACTTCGTCATCTGGTTCAAAGCGATGCACAGAGGATGTACTTTACTTGCTGCGATATGCTTCTCGTTATGGCTACACTTTGAAGGAGCGAACAACCTTGGAAAATGAAGTTATTCGTGTTGAAACGTGGATTGCTCGTGCCACCGCTATGAAGAAGAGAGAGCAAATGCTGCCTCTTGACGAACTCAAAACTTTTGTTCGTGAAGGCGAGCGCATGCTCTTTGATCACACTCTCGTGAGAGAGATGAAAGAGGAACACCGTCGTGCAAAGGCATGGGTGGTGAAGTTGCATTCTACAGGTATCGAAAAAGGATTAGCCAAGACTTCAGATTTGCAGGACTTGCTTCCAGAGGTGGAAGAGATTTGTGCAGATTTAGGTTACTACACTGAATCAATTTACGCAACTACTAAGTGCTATTGCTTATGTAGACAAGCGTACTTCGGTCTTATGGTTGGCTGTGATGCTTGTGATGATTGGTATCATGCGCCATGTATCGGATTGTCTAAGTCTCAAGCGGAGCGCACTGATGCTTTCATTTGCATGCGATGCACTATTGTGCAGTCTTTCAAAATGGCTGCTGCGAATGTTGGAACCATTGCTAACAAATGGATGGTTAAAGATGATGTTGGACTGAAGAGAGATAATGACCGCTTCCGTATTGGAAAGAAAATCCAAAGAGAAGAAAGAGAAATTGATAGGTTAAATAATTCCGTGCAGGCTCATGTGAATAACATCAAAGGTCAACAAGCAGCGGCTGCTAGAGCTGCAGCTGCAGTTGGCACACAGCAGACATTGGCGGGGACTCTTAATGCACCTATGTCACTTGGTGGTTTAGTTGCTGCACCACCAGCTGCTGGGCCAGCTCCTGTTGTTATTGCACCACCAGCAGCCGAAATTGCTGCACCTACTCTAGAAGCTACTCTTGCTGCCGCTGATGCTTATCAAATCAAGCGATATGATTCACTGCGACTCGAACTGCTCGAGGCAAAGAAGCGCCTTGCAGATGCCAAAAAAGAGGATGAGACGAATGAGATGCAGACCAAAGCGGAGTTGACCCGTTCTGATGATATGGTTGCGTGGATGCAGTCTGTGCAGCAAATCATCTGGCCAGCTGATGACTCTGACTTGCAGCTCGGTCTGCCTAAAGCTAATGATGCTGATTGGGAGGAGAATATCCCTGCGGCAGAATATGTCGATGGAGTTAGCAAGGCTCTTTCAAAGATTCTTCGTGAGCCTTTGCTACCAAAGAGAGTGTGTGAACTAGCAACTATTGCAATGGATCAGAAATTGGAATCAATGGATGATGTTCTCGCTGTCGTGGAGGGCTTCCGGTGGATGAGTTGGTGCAGCGTATGTGTTCAAGCATTGCGCAACCCACCCACTAGTGTTGTCATTCGCAGGTTGATTGATATTGCCAGAACAATCAGTGCTGGAGACGATCGTATCGTCCGCTTCCTCCAAAATGTTGCGATGCGGTCACAAGTGTGGAAGACAAAGGCTCGCAAGATGCTTTACTACAACACTCCTTCGAACCCATACTTGACTAACAAGCGCATTGATACCACAAGGGCTAACAATATGCTTCTGGAAGGCAACCAGATTCCTATTACGAGCCGAATTAAGGATACTCTGCGCGCCAAGCTCAAGAATGTTGCCCGAGCCGGGGCTGAAGCGGACGCACCTCCTCAAGAGGGCGCGGAAGGAGAAGCAGACGATGGTAAGCGATCAAGGGTTGCTACAAAGAAGCAGGAGCCAACGGGGCTGGCTGTGCCTCAGCCTACGCACGTGACATTCACGGGGGATCTTCCTGACTCTTCCGATGAGGAGGCAGTCAGGCCAGGCACGTCTGCTCACGGTGCTCTGCTGTATGCTCAGTTATGTCGCGACCATAAAGAAGGTGACCCGCCTGTTCCTGAGCCAACACCAGTCATCCTGTACAACCCTGCTTCATCGCACACCTTGTCGGAGATGCCGAAGCTATGGCCAGTGGAGCTCTCTTGCGGGGCGAAGGAGCTAGTCCCCTGGGTCGAGCAAGATAGGCTCAAGCGAAAGGCAGAGGAGGAGAAAGCTGCTGCTGCGGCTGCGACTGCGGCTGCGGCTGCGGCTGGTACTGCAAAAAGCGCAGCTTCTTCTTCGACTTCTTCAAACTCAGCAAATTCTGCTGGCTCGAAAAATGGTGCTGGATCTTCGACTATTGATGGGGCGCCTGCGAACAAGAAAGCTCGACACTGATCGGAGATAAGGTGGGAGTGAGAT